>Ga0179593_1498710_pt1 | contig 11951 bp, 9 predicted proteins | sample CZODoug2_1_08_16_FD_185931 | JGI IMG/M metagenome (GOLD analysis project Ga0179593, IMG submission 185931) | Vadose zone soil fungal communities from Angelo Coast Range Reserve, California, USA - CZODoug2_1_08_16fungal (PacBio error correction) | ecosystem: Environmental > Terrestrial > Soil >...
CGTAAGGGGTCACACGCTCAGGGAGCGTGCAGCTGTCTTCGTCAAGTGCAACCGACGCGAAACATTTACCCTTGCAATAAAGAGTGAGAATCGAAGGAGGAGGCGTTCCCACTGAATCCAAAATGATCAAAATCAAGGCTCTAACAGATCGGCTCTAAAAGAGCGGGGGAAGGTGGAATGGCCATCTTCAGCCCAAGGGACTACTTTGCTACACAAGGGCCATATTGGGCAAACCAGAAAATGTAATAAGGGGGAATGTTTTCCTTGAGAATCGAGTGGGATTCAGAGGAGAAGGAAAGCAAGTGGCCCAAATTGAGATCCCCACATGTGTGGTCATGAGGAAAAGCTTCGACCGCCCATCAAAAGCAGAGCGAAAATAGGGACATATGTAAATAATTAATTTATGCCATTCTTGATCATCAACATGAGTCGGTAACATTGGGCAACGGCTCCCTTATAATGGAGGCGATAAAAAGATGGGAAGGCGGAATATAGCGAATTATCTCTGTGGCACAGAAGAACAACTGTGATACGGACCTATCCTGACGCGATAGGGGACGAGAAAAAAATGGATTGGGAGTCGTTGAAAGACAGGGGGACCATCCAGCGACCAAATTGGAAGACGTCACGAAAACCTCGAACTAGAACTTGGCCTCCGACACAAGCCTTTCTCAGCACAGCCCCTTCCAGAGAACAGCACAGTAAAGTACCGTCCGCACAGGAGTTGTTACGGAAACTTGGAAATTCGGCTCCCATCATGGATGGCCAGCACCGCTACACGAAAAAAACCACGCGCCTTAGATTATTAGGTCTGCAAAAGGAAAGGCCGGTATGGAAAAGAGTCTCGGCCACTGCAAGCAGGTGAGTTGCGCAGAGACAGGGGGGTAGGTTCTAGCAACCCTTTGTAAGGAAATCAGCTAAACCTGGCAGCTGACGACGGCCGTGGCTGAATTGAGTTATCAGTGCGGGGAATTTCATTATGTCGAAATATAAAAAAAAGAGGACCCTCGTCCCCCTCTCAATTATTCGGAAGAGGAAGGAAGGGAAATGCCCCATTGGAAAAGATACTTAGAAGAGTCCCTATCTTGAAAAAAAAGATCATCGAATAAGAACAAAACTTACAGTTCCATCGAGGGGAAAGACGAAATAAAACTATTGTGCTGAAGATGATGTCTTCTGAAAGGGAGAAGAATGGGACGGGACAGGCCTTTGCATTTGCAAAGGTGGGGCGAAGAGGTGAACCGGCGACGCTGATGCCCTCTCTGATTAGGGAATGTGGGGGAAGGAGAGAGGGGGGGAAATATTCTGGGCACGACGGAGCCACCTCGGGGATGGACTAAATCACAACTTTTGCCGGGGGTTGTACGATATCGGATGAACAGAAGGGAGTGAAGCTGGCAAAAAACAATCTGGGGGGTGGCTCAGACATGTGTGGGTTTTCAAGGGGGGATCAACACAACGATTCTTGCCGATGCTCCGGGGGGACAGAGGAGAAGAAATCCTGGAAGAAGGAATGGAATCATTGCCTTCTATGGTAACACGTATGAGGAGTGCAAAAATGGGGGTCAGGGGGCAAGGGCCTTTGAAAGCAAGAGCAAAAAAAAAAAACGGTCAAGGGAGATGGATTAGGTCTACACGCCGAGCCAGGCAAGACGGCTTAACTGGACGAGGGAACTACAAGGCAGATGGACAACTCCATGAAGATGGCAATTGGGCGAAGAGGAAACTAGACTATAAGACGAATCTTCAAGAAGGAGGTGGGTGACAAAAAAAAAGAGAACTCAAATGTAGACCGGCGTCCGCCACTTCCAACATCAGGATGTGGGGCGCAGAAATAGTCGGAGGAAATAAAAGATAGGGATAAAAAGGGGAAAAGGGGCCGGGAGCCAAAGGGCTGGAAGACGTCGGAAAGTGACCTCTTATGCGTACGTGCAAACAAGTTAAAAGAAAAGAAGAAGTTTAAGAGCACGGGCAATTCAACAAGGGAAGGGCGAAACAGACGCAAAAAAAAGGACCAAGGAACTGTAAAAGGTATTAAGCAAAATTGAAGAGACCAATATCTGCGAAAAAGAAGGGGCGCGAAAACTAAAAATAATAGCACGAAAAAACGAGTGGGGCGGCGGATACGAGGGAATTGTCAGGGAAGACTGCAATAAAACGGGTGACATGAAAGGGGCAAAAGGCAGAATATAACCCGCCCTACTGGTATGGGGGGGGGGGGGGAAAGGGGCGCAAAGTTAGATTTCATCCGCCACGAAAGTGAATAAACCCGAAAGAACGATAAGGCATCATTCCGTTACAAGATCTACAAATGGGGACGGGCTTGGAGAGTCTCGAAGACAACAAGCTGATTGGGAGACAAAGCAATAATACAAAAAGTAAAAACGGATGTGTCCTAAAAAGGATTTGAAAAGCTAGGGAGGAGAGGTGGTGTACTTTATTATTGAGGTCATATGGGCTGCGTCAGGAAATCCAAGACGCATTTCAGAAAAAACGGAGTTAGCCGATTAGGAAAACTATTTGAACTCTAGTCGGAATTGTGTTGGAGGAATCAAGGGCTAGGGATTCATAGCTATGGGCGGGGTTCGTACCGCCGATATGGGGAGCTGGGGGGGGGAAGAAAAGGCTGGAGTGAAAACCGGGGGCTTGTTCTAAGATAAAAACAGGAGGGAATGTCCTACGTCGACCGCGCGGATGAAAGGCGCAATTTCAAAAAAACAATGGGAGTCCCTGGCACCCGGTAGATCCTCGAGGTAGAGAAGTGATCCAACGACACCTTCTACGATAGTTTCGGAAAGAGGCACAGCTGAGGCGGGGTCCCTTAACCGGGGAAGACCAGTGCTAAGAGTGGGTAGACCTAAGGCCATAAAAAGACGCAGCTAGTGGGACACTTCTATCTACGCGACATAGTTTTGCAGAAGGGGCGACCAAGCTTCCTTTTTACTTAATAGCCAACGGAGGGTGGGGGGAAGAGGAGGGGGAAAAAATCGCTAAGGCACATGCGCTGTTCCGTAGACGAGGAGCCAAGGAGAGTCATCACTGAACGGGAAAAAATGGTCTGAAAGAGGGGAGACATAGAGGAAGGACTGATCTAATCTCAATTTTTAGAACGCTAAAAGATGGGAAAATGCATGTCCAAAGGAAAGCGGATCGGAAGAGACCATAGCTCGACGCGGAATGAAAGAAACGTTGGAAAACTCCCAAAAAAAACTTAAAAGGAGGCGGGCCTGAGGTGAGAAGATCAGGGTCACTTTTTCGGAGGCTTGAGGTGCCTGGTATAAACCTTTCAAGTGACCACTGGGCCTCTACGAAGATATAGAAAAAAACGGGGGAGGTAATAGGTGCAGACTTAAACTTGTCCCGGACGGGAAAGCTGGGTGCTTCAGTGAAAGAAGGAGCATCGACCCATTTACCAGGAGGACGGAGAACAAATGGCCTGGATAAAACTTTTTAAGCGGCTTAGGTCAAAAAAGTCATTCAAGGGAGAAGAGCAGCAAGATATACGAGCGAGGGGGAAAAAGTCCGGGAAAACATCCGCTTTTAAATGTGACCAAAGTCAAAGGAACGAATCGAGAAATTTAAACGGGCAGCGGGGGTAAAACAAAGATTAAAACAATGATACGGTGGAGCATGGTCGGGCGAAATGACTGGGGTCCAACATTAATAGCTTGGTCAAGCTAAAATATTGGAGTCACAAAAAAAAAACATGCTTGCGAATTAGAAAAGAAAAATCCCGTCAGAAATCACAGACAACTGCTCCAAGAAATAACATTTTGGAAATAGAAGCATTAATGATGCGTATTGTGTATCAAAAATGTTCGCGAGGTCCTGACCGGTGAAAGGATATTGCCACTCTACGAGAGGGGGAGACGTCGTAAGAATAAGATAGAGAACAATTCGTCTGTCAGAAACATGACCTCAGATAATAAAAAAAAAAAGACCGAGAAGGATAACGAAATGCCCTATGTGGAGCTTCTTAAGAAAAACCCATCGTGTCGAAGCATTCGGACTATTTTAAAAAAAAAATCAAGCTTAATCTCTAAAGGACATAAAGTGAGCAAAGACTTCCGGATAGTAGAGGGGATACTTTGGACGAATAGGCGGCTCAGGAAGGTTTAACGCAGCTTGACCGTTCTTCAAAAACAACCTCACAAGAAAGAAACTCAATACGGGTTAAGGTGAAATACGGAGGGAAACCTTTCCCCGGTATCAAGAGCCAAACTCCGCTAGTCAACGAAATGGATGGTAAAGAAGGGGATGGACATAACTACGAGGAACCCTTGGGGGTTGAAGGAGAACCTTGCCAAGTCGGAGTAAGAGAAGGGGAACGGCGGGTCAATGAATTGAGGATGGACAGAGACGAGGGGTCGAAGTCTCCCCATCTCGAGGAGAAAAAGAGTCGGGGGGGATGCGGCGTACAGGCAGTGGAAAAAATAAAGATCCTACGCTTCATCTGGGGAAATCATAGAGGATAGAAACCAAAAAAATCGGTTAGGTAGAAGGATTTGAATATCGTGGACGGTCTAGACTCAATAGTGGGCTCAGAGTATGGTATGCGGATTCCTAGGGACTTAATTGACCTGGTGGGCCTGCGAAGTGCTAAACAATTTTCCGGATACCTGGGTTGAAATGCGCCTGAGCAAAAGGGGGGGGGGCTTGAATTTCGGGGCAATTCAAAAGAGAACGACATGAGGAAGAAAGGAGCCATAGATGCTTGACTGGGAAGCCGGGGCATTGGTGATCACGAGGTCGGCGAACATCGAATCGGGAGAAAAAGAGATTTTGGGTCGAGACGGCACGAGGTTGATAAATGAAAAAAAAAACGACTTAAGTGACGTGTGTCGTCTGAGGGGGGCGCCGAAGGGGGGGAAGGTGCCGGGCAGACATGCGACATTGCGTCTTATGGGGGTCGCTGAGCGTGTGGGCGTAATCGGTTTCCGGAGGTCAAAGTCCGAGGGAGAAGCATAGCTACAAAAAAAAAAATGGGAAAAGAGAGAGAAGTGCGTGAAAAATCACGCAAGCAAATGAACGGGGGACAACACGCATAATTTCGCGGGACCATAAAGAAAGAAGAGGCTCAGGACCCAAGGCCAAGAGGTCAGGCGATACGAGACGAAAATCGGGGGGCAAGATCGGTTGTATCAGGAATCGACCCGGAGAAGGAAGGTCCGAACGGTGGGAAAAGATAATCGCAGTGAAAAGAGCAAGGTCCCAAAAAAGAAACTGGCAGGAGCAATTCGTAGGAAAACTGTGTCTGAGTCGGTCTCGGCGGGGGCGCAACGCAAAGTTTTCACAAGGAGAGAAGGCCGCAAGGGGAGAACTAAGAGGGGGAGCCAAACAGACTCACAAAAGAAAATTATTCAAGTCAATGCTCATGACCTGAAGACAAGACAGGCGTCATCCAAGTAGGAAGGTCGAGCGCTCAACCCAGGAAGAAAATCACTCCAACAGATTGGTGATTGCCTGGGGGTAACGTTGAGCATACATTATGATTGGGGAACAATTCTACGTACTAAGAAATTGACCCATCCCGCCTCAGTCTCCATCTTCATATGTGGGCATAGCAGATTGTCGGGAATCCTCAGGATCTCGTAAAGGCAGGTAGTACGATCCGGACATACCCAGGTCTCAGTCAAATCAGTACCAAGGGAAAAAAAACTGACTGTACTCATTCTGACAAAGCCAAGTCAAGATCAGCTAGTGGAATGAAATCCTACTAAAAGACCGTTACGGGGGTCAGGGGAAACCCGATTGGGGGGAATCTAACCTTTCTTAGGGTTTTGGTGTCTGTCCGTGAAGAGTGTCATCAACTACCAGGCCGTCTCTTTCCAAATCAGGTAAAGCCGAATTCAGACAAACAGGGGGAGAGAGGGGGAATCGTACACTGGCGAGGGTTGCACGGATGGGGATCAGTAGCAGGAGAAAGAATGGGAGCATGGACCTGGGGAGAGGAGAGGAAGTCAATGGGCGAGATATGGGATGTGACTGTTTAACAAGCTCTCAAGAGGTAAGTGGTCTCGAAAGTCGACGGAAATTTAGATAAGAAGGGAGCTCTAATTTGGGGTCAACAGAAGGCTCGGGGCTGCAGTTTGCCGATGACAAACCCAACGATACACCCGTCGCGGCTTAGAGCGGGTCGGGAAACTGCGCCCAACGATTTCAAAGAAAAAAATTACCAGACGGAGCTGGCCAAGGAAAGGCACAAGCTTTGAATAATCGAAGCAGACAACCGCGCTTTGACGTACTATAGTACCTCTTAAGTCGGTTGCTTCGGGCGAAGGCTTCGGGGATTTTATGGACATCTCAAAAGCTCACCAAAGGGGGAGTGGGTTTGGGTGACAGCAATATTCTGAAGTGTCGCAATTGAGCTTGTCAGCTACGGGGGACCACCGAAAAGGCGGATGCAGACAAGGAAATTCTAACTAGTAAAGGCGGGGGGAGTTCGAGAATCTTGCACCTCTGAGGAAGTTGGCGACGGCCGGATGTTCGTCCGGGGGCCTGGGTGTTCCACAAATTCAAAGCGGCAAGGCAAGGAGACCTCTATGAACTGCTCAGCATCTGGAATACGGGGAAAACACGCCCCTTAAAACCGGATGACGGCAACAGCGAAGGCGTGCTCCGCATCCGGGGCCAGGGGTGCAAGCGGCTCTTCGAAGTTAATATCATACGCGAGGCACTTTTGGACGATACATAAAAAGTCAAACAACAAACAACGGAGGAGGGGGGGGGAAAGAGAGAACGGCCACGGGTCCTGAAGAGGGGGGAGCGTGGGAAAAATGGCAACGCAGAACGCGATTTACACCGGATTCGGAGCAACGCGGTGACTGTCGCAGCATCCGGTTTCTGGGTCGGAAAACCACCCAGAAAAAACATGCAGACGCGCAGGCTTCGTCAGGACTCGGGAGAGTTAATGACGCTCTTGGGAATTTTGACATGAATTACGCAAACGGGAGGGAACCGTTAAGGGGAAATAAAGAAGAAGGAAGAAATATTGGAGAATAAGTTCCGAAGGGGGAAGAATGGGATGTGGGCGGATCAGCCAAAGTGACTAGAATCTGACCGAAGGAAGAGAATGATCAATTGCGGTGAATACTTTTCTCTTCTGGTCCTACAAATAGTCCGCGGTCGAGCGGAGAAAGCTGGGGCCTGAAGCGAGGGAATAGGCGCCAACCAACAGCAATAGGTGGAGAAGTGTAACAATAAAAAAATGCGAACGCCATCACCAGAAGGAGGGCGGACCAAATAAAATTATTCGAGCGTGGGCAGGTATGTCCTTGGTGATCTCCACGGCAACTGAGCGTCAGCGGCGTTGCTGTCCTAGAAACGGGTATGCTCGCGACGAAAAGGAAAAAAAGAGCAAACGGTGTCGAGTCTGAAAGCGAGTTTTAGTTGGAAATCCTTAAAATCGAACCGAGATCGGACTCGTAAATATACAGAACATTCCGTGAGCTAGTACGCGCATCCTCGCGGGACCTTCGAGATATTCTTAGAACCAGCAAAGAAGCCGATGAGAAGATCAGTGCATCACTTTATAAACGAGCCGATGAGCGACAGAATTGACTATCGCGGCGAAAGGGATTGTGAAAAGGCGAATTTACTTCTGCGTCCAAGTTGAACTACCGAAGCACTAACCCTAATACAGGGAAAAGAAAAAAAAAAACAAAAAAAAGAAAAAAAGAAAAAAAAAAAATAAAAAAAAAAAGTAGGAAATCTAGCAATCCGGGGACGGGTTACTGAGTACGGCAGGGGCTGGCCCAGCGGTGGGAGGGTCGCTGAAGCGGAGCGGCCATCGGCAAACAAGGTTGGATTCTGAAGGGGGGCATTGGATGTCCTTGCCTGGAATCAAGGGCGTTGCGGAGGTGAGTCCGGCGCTCGCCACCTCACCCCGGTACGTAGGGAGGATGATTCCACTGGCAAAAATCAAAACGTCGCCGAGCCTTTCATCTTTAAGACATTTCGAGTACTAAAACCGAAAAAATCGGTGGAAAGACGGAGGGGAGGAGAGGACCTGGTCACTAGGGGTCGGACCGTATTTGGTCATTCGGGAAATTGAGAAGATGGGTGTAGAAGTGTTGACTTGAGAATGGCAGTTTGCGCACTACTTTTTAAATGCGCCTGATAGGACGGGGATGCTTGGTTTCTTTCATTCGAGCAGAAAAAACCGAAAGTTAGGCTCAAACGACCTCGAGGGTCGTCAAGGATGCGAAATGCCGTTGGTGGAGCTTAGAAGGATGAATAATAAGAGGCTAAACCAACAGAGGATGTGGTCAAAGGAACGCGTCCTGCGACAGGTTGGTATTCCATATTTGAAGATCACCGACCTTCGTGCAAGAGGTTCGTCAGTCCAAGTAGCAGCAGATCCTGCAGGGCGGGGCATCCCTAACGAGGCTTCTTGATGGGGCGGAAATTATTACGGGGGACCGGAATCGTGAAAGCGAGTCCGGGGGACCGGGCAGGGATCAGGATATAAACCAACCAGGATAGGTAATGGGGAGTGGACTCACTCAAATGCATGATAAGCGGCCGTTACTGCAGACACGCCTAAGTTCGAACATCATAAGAAATGCGCAAAGGGTATTCCGAACCTAAACGAGGATCGGCGCCTGAAAATTTCTAAAAAAGGAATTACAGAAGGTGACGGTGGTATATCAAAATCAGGGGGGGGGTGAAAATAACACATGGGGACAGGAGGAAAAACTCATAGGTCCCACAGATATGGGGGGAGCCAAAAGAAGATGCGATTAAAAAACCTACTCTTGAATACAACCTTGACCATCACAGGCATAGGGGCAAAATGGAAGTAGGGAAGGGCTCGAGTCGGGGAGGAAAGCGGGGAAAATCTTAGAAGTTCACAAGGGTCAATATCAAGCCTTTCGCGGAAAGGGGCACTTCAAAACAGGGCGTAACAATAGAGAAGAGGATAAATCCAGGACAATTTGCCGTCTGAGCTGTGCCGAAACCAATCGACGAACCCAAGAGGCGTGAAGGGGATCGTCCTAAGGATACGGCACTCACAACAAGGGGGGTAGCGTCGATAGGAGGAAGAAAAAAATTCAAGCGCAGGAAAGAAGCCGAATGGGAAAGAAATAATCGCCTAGGCGCCTAGGGAGATGGGGGGGGGGAGACCGGAGATTTACATCAGCGAAGTCGTGGAATGCCGCATAGCATGCCGAATTAATTCCGTCAGCAGCCCAGTTCGCAGGAACAGAAAATTGTTAGAAGATGGCTTTTCTTCATTTCTAAAAAACACCAATCGGCTTTGAAGGGCAGAATCACGGGGGTACTACCTCTTCAGGCCCAAGGGAACGTGACGGAGAAAGGTTAAACACATCGATGGAGAGCATTGTGTGGCGGGATGGTGGGGGGACCATCCTGCTGGCCGTGACTCAGGCAAGGAAGGGTAACAGAAAGGTCGAAGTCGGACCATTAGGGGAGCCTTCGTCTGTCACTGTCGCTTGTGATGATCACGGGGTGTCAAGTTAGGCGAGGGATAGTTGACTTTGGATACGAATATAAGGGGCGGGCGATGACGGAAACGTACTTGTCACAAGCACGGCTAAACATCCGCAGGGAGGAGCTCAAAAATCCTCTGGCCGGTCGCGCTAAAACGAGGAAATTTGGACAGGGGCAAAGCGCACATAGCTTTGGAGACTGATGAGTTCGAAGTACGGAAAGCTTGGGGTCTAGCTCGAAGAATGATCCAGACGGGGGAAGTAAACTTAAAAGCGCAAAATCCTACGAAGAATACAAAAAACACTTCTAAAACCGGGAGAACGACCAGAAGGTATATCTGGTAGAAAGGGTCGGGGTGACTGGGGGCAGGGGGCATGGGGGAGTAATAGTCAGCAAGTGGGGGGCCGCGAATATTTACGGGGGAGTTGGGCTGCAATTCTAAAGAGACGGGACGGTAAATAGGAGCAAAGACAAGAAGCGACCAGATTAGGCACCGCTGCTGAAGACGAGGAGTTCGGTCTATAAGTATGGGGGGGGGAGAGGGGACGGGCCGGGGTGGCTGACTGGCCTGGCAAATGGGAAAGGCAAAGAGACTAAGCCGACAACAAAGCTGATCGAGCCGTCTCGTCGCAAGGGATGCAAAACCGGTGGGGGTGGGAAAGCACCAAGACTACTTCAAGGATCTAAGCGCCCTTGAGTGGCCGACATCACGGGGTCACATGGGGGGGAAAAGGGGTGGAGGGTCGGTAACGCGGGCACCAACGCGGACGGCATGGACCCTCGAGCGCGATCACAAAAAAAGGGATAGATGAGAAGATATTAGGAGGAACGTTACCCGGACGACGTAGATGCTTCTATGCAAAGCAGATACGAGGAAATGGACCAGCGGGGAGGAAACCGACCAGGCTAGGCTCCGCAAAATTGGCCGGGGCTCTGGGCTCACAACCCCCCCTGCACATCAGGCAATAGATAAGGTACATGTTTCTGACGACTATGGAGAACCATGAAGTCATACACTAAAAATGGGCACGCCAAGAAATTGAAATGGTAGTCAGAATTCGAGATAACCGACGGTGAATACGGTCGATGACTTGAGGGGTCCTGCATAATAGCATGGGAGGAATGGACTGTAGGAAAAGCAGAAATTCGCAAGCGAAGATTAGAGTGCCAAAAAACATCCATGATGGGGGGGGGGCTATGAATAAAGTCAAAGACGAAGCTCAAAAAAAAAGAACGACGAGACCTAAAGTCAAATTATTGGTAAAGAGCAGGGGCTAGGAATGAAAAATTCGGGAGAGAGCCGCGCATTGGCGGTGCCTCTACTCGGGGAGACTAGGAGAGATAACTTCATCTACGAAAAAATAAAAAAGGACAAAAGATGGGGAGCGGTAGAGAAATTCCTGCCTGACGAAAAAGGCGGGAAGAAAGATACAGGAAGTAGAGAGGTGTGGAAGCAAGGGACCCAGCACGCTTGTCCATAAAGCCTCGCCAAGGGCGGGAAAACTAGAAAAAAGCTGAATAGCAATCTCCAGCCGTTCCACAACCAGCAGGAAAGAGAGTAGCGGGCCAGAAGGGAAAAACATCGGGCACGGCGACCAGGATGGGGGAAACTCGAGCGTCACATTAGGTCATAACACAAAAAACCATCGCGACATGTATAGTTTCAGGCGTGAGCCAGCCGGGAGCCAGGGGTAAAAAGACAGGGGATCCAGGAAGATCTGGAACAAAGTGATTTTCGGAAGACGAGCCCCAACACTGGGGTAGATGATGGAATCTCGTTGGGAACCGGACTAAAACGAATCGTTTTCCTGGGGAGCCTTGATCTAGGAAACGACCGGGGGGGTGAAAAAATATGGCAAGCGTCTCTCAGGACACATTCGTTAGGAGGCGAGGATGAAAGCAAAGGTTGCGGGGGGAGTGTATTCTCAGGCCATTAAATGATGAATTAAGTATCATAGGGGCAAAAAAAGAAGGGGGTGTTATGAAAAGTTAATATTAGGCAGGGGGGGGGAGACCTGCACGAATTGGGGAAGGCATTGGGCCTTCGGCATTGGCAGAAGAATGGTAATAACATTGGGAGAAAAGGGAATTTGGAAAAGGGGAGGGAAAGATTTCCGGAGAAGCTGGGGAAAAAAAGGCTCACTGCCAGGCTTGAAACTTTGGCAGTTGCAATGAAGCGAAAGACGCGTGATACCAAAAAGTCCTCCGACAGAAATGGTCACGAGGAAGTACGGTGCCGGTTGGGGTATCAAGACTTGGGAACTGAGGAAAACCATCGCAACGATTGTCTGGGAGAACAGGGATGGGGGTCAGCGAAGAAAGGACTACGGGGAGTCCTATTTAAGAAAATAAACACACCGAGGGCTTGGCAGATTTGTCCGGCCAGACAAAGGGAAATTTGCAACAGTTCATAAGGCGCATAGTACTTCTGGAAGGGGTCCGAATTTAAAGCAGTAATCGGTTTTCCGCGATGAAAGGTTCCGGGGGAGGTGAAACGC
>Ga0179593_1591929_pt1 | contig 11951 bp, 12 predicted proteins | sample CZODoug2_1_08_16_FD_185931 | JGI IMG/M metagenome (GOLD analysis project Ga0179593, IMG submission 185931) | Vadose zone soil fungal communities from Angelo Coast Range Reserve, California, USA - CZODoug2_1_08_16fungal (PacBio error correction) | ecosystem: Environmental > Terrestrial > Soil >...
TGTTTTGGGAAAGGATTGTGGACAAGAAGGGTACGACAACGGTGAACGAGGGAGACCGGGGGAAACCAAACGGACAATGCTTGAAAACGAACGTGAATATCATCAAAACCAGAGAGGATCCCATCGGTTTCTTCCCAAGCCACAAGAATACCCTGGTGGAATCGCGGAGGGGAAAAAGGCACGCTGACCGCAGTCACCTTTCGCAATTCATGACAGGAGAGGCGGGAAGAAGAAAAGGCTCATCGGCGAATCGGGAAAAGATCGAGTCGTCTCGTCTCATAGAGGGAAAAAAAGGCCACTTGGGGAAGGAAAAAACCGCAAAAAAAGGCCGAGGCTTAGCCCTTATTATTGACGTTTTGAGGAAACACCAGCAGCCGCGATAGAAAACCACAATCGATAAGGGGATGGGATTCTTTGGAAGGGAGATTTTCAGTCTTGATCCCGCGGTGAATGGACCGCGCAAGGGAAGAACAAAAGAAGAAAAAGATTGTTCGAACAAAATTCACCATATCTTCCGAGATCAGGCCAGTGGCAAACGGGCAATAGAAAGTTTAACCAGGGGAAGGAAACAAGGTTCCAAAGGATAGGGAGAGGGGGAGGGTTCAGAGAATCCCGAGAACTGCACCAAATCAATCGCGGAGTAATCTCTCTGGAAAGCCGGCCGGGGAAAAAGACTTGCGAAAGAAAAAAACAAAAGAGACTGATTATGCCACAACCGACTATAAATAACAGGCCTCTCCTTCGGCAGGACATCTTTTTCATGACCGAGCGGAACAAGACCTAAGGGGGAGGCCTCTCAACAGATCACCTCGGGACAGAGAAAATTGAAAACATCAACATTCCCCTAAATTCTGTGTCGTTTCCAAATAGCTGGCATGACACCGCCAGTTCTAGGGCATGAGAGGAGACGGATCCGTAAGTGTCTCGGGAAAGCCAGAAGGGTCTGGGTCAAGCTGTTCTGGTACTCGTAGGGTCGAATTCGGCTCTACCGCTCGGGCCGCTATGAAAGGGCTAAAAGCTTTTAACGCATATGGGGGGTTAAAAAGGATGAGAGAACATTGGGAAGCGGAGAGCTACATCGAAAAGAAAGCGGTGCAGCTGCTGCGAGGCCTCCCTAGTCTATCCGGGTGCTTCTTGGGAAAAAGTTAAGGGATGGTCACCCTGCAGGGGGGGGGAGCCGATTGGAGTTTGGGGGGGGATTGGCGTGGATTCCTCGCTGCCGGAAAAAGATCGTTTCCTGAGCTCTGATTAACTGAAGTGGCAGCATTTGTACCCTTCGCAACGTCGAAGGGGGAGTGCCGACTAAACGGCTTTGTGCTGTATGGGACAGGGGCCCTGCAAACGGGCACAGAGGGCAATCTTGAGGAGAAAAGATAGGGGACCAGTCTCGAGGGGGGCCAGTACTCAAGTTTAATAAGGCGTGCCCATGACAACTGCCGAAACGCGTTGTGAAAAGGCCTTGCAAAAACGAAGGTCTCTCGAGGCCAAGTTCCCTACCCCCTGGAAAGAGTTAAGTGTTTAGGGGTAGGAAAAAAAATTAAGTAGGAGAGAAAGCGCGCCATGACCCATGCGCTCGAAAAAGGCCGCATGGCTACGAAAGTCGATTCATAGGTGAAGAATAAAGAAAGATATAAGGGGTCGAAGGCCTTGTGGGGGCGGCGGTTATTTCCATGTGGTGCCGCTGTTCTCAAAAGCAAGTCTAATGAATAAGAAGGTTACGCCCGGACGGGGGAATGGTGGGGGAGGAGAAAAGCTCTTTAGGCAGGTCAATGCCAGGAAAGTGGAGAAATAACTGCGCGGGCGAGGATAAGAGCTGCGCCACCAAATGCTAAAATGGTTAAACGCGGAGGGAGTCACGAGCGAAAGAAAGTTGGCCGAGGATGGGAAGGTTCTTAAGCATAGCTTTCCGAAAAAATATCATTTTCTGGCTCAAGGGGCATCATAAACCCAGATTGGGAAAAATGTCAGGGGAGGATGGAGGAAAGGGCCGGGGGGGAAGAAGAAGATCAAAACACAACACTGATGAGAAAGAGAGAGATAGTGACGAGATGGCGGTTGACATGCAGTCCGCGGGACCGCTCCAGAAAGAAAAGGAAGGGACCAAGGGGAAAAAAAAAGTATAAAGGAAAAAGAGAAAGCTTGCTTAATCGGGCACTGCGGGCCACACCCAACGCTCAGGATGAGCGTTATAGTCTAAACACTCGTCACAATTTGAAACTTGTGGTCTCATCGGAAGTTAGAAAGGAAAAAGTACGGGATGCGGATTAACATAGTGTTCTCTGTCCTCAAACAGAATAACGCCGTCCGCATCGATTATTGGGAAAAAAAAGGGATTAAGAGGGAAAATACAAGACAAAAGACCGGAAAGAAACAGGCCGAGAAGATCATGATTGGTGAGTCGGTCCTCAAGTCTTACCAATCGTACTTCTTCTTAGTAACGGAGGATTTTCGGGGATTGCGAAAAGCCAGGAAATAAGAGGAGGGAAAAGAAGAAAAAAGGAAGGGGTTCAAGGGCTCGGGGGGACTTGCCGACTCAGAGACCTTCGCAAGTTTTTGGGCCTTTGCGACAACGGGGAGAAATTTGAAGGCCCAAGTGGGAAAGCCGCGGGAAAACGGGGAAAAAAGTCCTGGTCAACAGGGGGCGAACGGCGAATCTTTCTCAACAAATTCCCAGGACTTCATGGGCAGACAGATCCTCACAAACGGAGGAAACAGTAAAGGACTACAAAAAAGGGGGGGGGAAAATGCTGGAATAAGTTATCATAGACGATCTCTTCCTTCAAAGAACCCTACCCGAAACACTGGACTACAAGGTCGAAATCAACTGGTCAATACAATATAGACGATGGTGCGGAAATGACGTCGTCTCTTCGAGGGAAGTTCTTTTCTATGTAACGTAAAGAGAGCGGTATCTGAGAGTCACAAAAAAGAGTGGAAAGGGAGGTCAAAGTTCGGAGAGAGGCATCGCGGCAGGATCGTCCGCCCTCCTCGACCTGGCAAAAATCGGGACCCAGCCGGGAAGGAAAAAAAATATTCTAAAAAAAAAGTGAGAGGCCAGAAGGACGAGACCAGGGAAGAGCTGCATACCGGAGATCATGACCTAGAACTTGGGTGAAATAGACAGCTCTTTGGCATTCCAAACACCGAAGGTGTAAGGAAACTGGGGAGGGGTCGCGTGTGGGGAAAGGTCAGGACACGCCAGTTCTTGGGAGGGGGGCGAGGCGTTCATTACCAATGAACGCTGCTGCCGTGCTCGATAGTTTTATAGTCGCGGCCATGGGTTGGGGACTCCTCAGAGTTAGGGAGGATTGCGGGAGGGAATGGGGGGCTCAAAGGAAATTTCAGACCGGATGTGTGAAACCGCGATTGGGTCATGTCCTGACATGAAGAAAGGGATTCGATTAACGAAAGGAATGGGAAGTGGGAGGAAAGGTCCTGGTCGGGGACCTGGACGTGCCTTTTTGAAAGGAATAGATCTGGTGAATTTTTGGCTAACAAGTTGCGGATGTCGGTCGTGGAACTTCCAGAGGGGAAAGCGGGGAAAGGAAAAGGCAAAAAAAGAAAGGGAGAAGAGACTTGGGGGAAGGACCAACGAGACGTGGGAGAGGACGCCGAATGGTTTGCATAGGGGGAGGTCAGTTGGCACCATGAGCGATGCGGCAGAGACGCGCGTCTCAGGGAGGGAAGGAAAGTTCTTAAAAAAAAAAAGGGGAAAGACTTTTCCAAGAAGTCGGGCGATGATTCACCAGGAGATGTGAGTGTGAGAAACAAAGGGATCCTCGGTGATTTTGCCTCTGAAAAGTTAGAGGGGGGGGAATCGATAGGGGGAAAGCCCTAATCCACCAAAGGGGGGGAAAAAATCGGGAAAAAACAATATAGATCCAAAAAAAAAGGAGTCTTATTAAAAGATATAGTGGGGGAGTGTGCGACAAGCCAGGGAAGTCCTTGACACGGAAATGGTCCTTAAAGGGGAAAAAGAAAAAAATTGCAAGAAAAGAACGTGAAGGGCAAATCGGTATAAAAATCGAGGTTTCTTCACAATCAGCCGGTGAATCAGCGCGAAAGTCAAGGACACGCATAGTCGCCAATGCAGGGGGAGGTTACTAGAACGGGGCAAGGAAGTTTAAACGAGTCGTGCTCTTAGAATCGCGGAAACTTGCCAGCTACTTGGGAAAAAGACGAGGAGGGAGGAAGGACACAAGGGATTATGAAGGGTTTCCTTCCCACCAAAGCATGATTCGCGCCAGCTATCAGGGGCTTGACGAGTTCTTGTAAGAAAAAAAAAACATTTTCAAAATAGCTAAAAAAACCAACAAAAACCCGAAAACTTGTGAAAAAGGCACCCTGCAACATAAGAGATCCGCGATGCAAAAAACGCCTGAAAATAAAGGAAACCACGGAAGGGGACGGGAGGGGGGGGGCTAATGGCGCGTTCAATCGGGACAGAGGAACTGCAGTACATGAAGAAATCGCTTATGTTACATAACGGGAGGGGGTTAAAAAGGGGGTCGGAGAAATAAAAAAATCAGGAGCAGACACCGAAGGGACGGAGGGAAAAATAAAGAAATACAGGGTTAACCAGCAACCGGCGGCAGCTTCGCGGGAAAAAAAATGAAGAGACCAAGACCGAAATTGCGGACTGAAAGAGGAAACTACAAAAGATAAAAAAAAAAATTCGGGAAGGGGGGGTTAGGAACAAAGAGAGTCTAGTTCACACTCCAGTGAAAGGCATTAATCTACGCGTTTGAGGAAGCTCGAAGTGTCCTGCCAGAAAGAGGGGTCCCAATCCTGGAAAAGACGGCCTCGAATGCGGCTCGAAAGCTCACTGTAGCGGGTCAATTTAACTTATAGGGGCTGGGGAGAGAGATAACCAAAAGAGAAACGAGAAATAACGTCAAGTGGAAGTCGCCGTCAAGTAAAACGTCTATCGTTGGTGCTTCCCAGGTCCTGGAGGGGCGTTTATCAAACCAGACAGTCATGGAAAGGACCCCTTGGGGGATGCGAAAGAGAACTCGAGGAAGAATAGAGGGGATCGCTCTTATTAAGAATGGGCAGCATTTTTGGGGAAAAATGAAAAGCCTCCTCGTCCTCTCGTTAAAGAAACAGGGAGAAAAAGGCCTAGGGGGAAGGAGATGGCATTTGGGACGAGGGATCGGGGTGGACTAAAGGACTATTGGCACTTTGATTCGGAGCGGCGCCCAGAAAGACTCAAAGGGGAGAAAACCCGTGTCTAAAAGAGGCAACAATGAAGGTCTCTCGAGGAAAGCAATAACCGTGAAAGGAAATTGAATGGGGGAAAAAGTTTTAAACAAGAATGGGAAAACGGAGCCGAAATCGCTATTTCAGAAAAGAATAGAGGGGGGTGATTAAGAGGTGAAAAGACTTGCGCCGCAAGGGGGAACCTATCACCGTAAAAAGGTCCAAAAGGTGGAAAGGTTAGGTGAAAAGGCAAAGGAGAGGGGAAAGCTAAGTAATCACGAAGGGAATTCGCCGGACGGCGTTTTCTTTTGTTGGACAAAATCTAGGAAATCAGGGAGGGGCCGGATAAAAGGCGGCGTGCGAGGGTAGAGCCAAGAATGTAGAGTCGAGGATGACAAAATCATCCTGAGGTTGAGTTGTGGGAACCCGCAGTATGTGTCCGGAGTAAGCAACAACGAGGGGGGGAAGGAACGGAACCACGGATCAGGATCATTCACCTCGCTTGTTGGAGAGGGGGAGTCGTCCCCCCCCACCTTTCGTTGCACGGGACTAAGGCCGGGGGAAGAGACAAAAAAAAAGGGCGGAAAAATAGATAGATCGGCGGTGACCTCTCCGAAAATGCCAACGACAGCGGGAGAAAACAGAAAAAATTTAGGCCCGAAAAGGGTGGAAGGGGGGGAGTAAGGGAGCCCGGAACGACTTCTTCAAAACCAACTCAACGCCAATTAGTAACAGTGATCGTCAAGGAAAAAAAATCAACCAGCTGAGAAGAGGAAAAGCGAAAGAACCGCCTGGAGAACGCCATCCACTGCAGAAAGGCGTAGTGAAAGAGGTGGGGTTCGCTGAACACAAACAAGTGGAGGGAAGCGGGAGACTTAGCTGTGCGGTCGGGAAAGCTGGCAAATACATGTGATACCACGCCTCCACGAAAGGCCAAAGACTAGAAGGGGGAGGTCGGGGTAAAGTTCACAATTCGGGGATCGGGATGGTCTGGGGGGGAGGCGGAAGGGCGCCGGTCCTTTTAGAAAACGGCGATCATCTGTGAAGACCGAAACCCTTATTTCTTGAGGGAGATACTGACGAGGGGGGCCGAAGGCACGGGGGGGCAAAGGGAAGGTTCAAAAAAAGGGGTGCCGATCGTGGCGTGATTACAGTCCCGAGGCACGCGCTGTTGTGGGTGGGGCTATCAAATTTCCAAAGCAACCCGCTCTACGCGACAAGTCTAAAAAGATGCCAGACGGGCAGGGGAGGAGCCATCCAGGACCTTGCCGGCAAACACGAGAGGAGAGTAATAAAAGGGATTCCAAGGGTTTACTCATACGAGATCTTCTGTCAGCTCAAGGAACCCTCAAAAGGAAAAAGACTACACGTTAGACACATCCATCAAAGTCAAGACCGCCACTCTGGATAAAAGGGCTTACTTCTTGAAAAGTCACGATGGGAGTAACAATGAATGTATAAAAAAACACAATTTCACCCAGCCCATGTTTACAATAAGGCTTTCAAAAAGTCATTCAGGGCGAAACGCATCTGAGGCAGAAAGGGAAGCCCCCTTCGGGACGGAAATCGGTGAAATAAAGGTGCGCGAACATAATTTACAGGGACGATCTTCAGACAACGGCTTCATTACCGACTGGGGAGGAAAGCTCTTTGTTCAAAGGAATTGAAGGGGAGATTCGGGAACGTTGTATCTGTGGGTAGCAGCATGCCGCAGTTTCTGGTGACGGGCGGTCATTACCCCTCTGAACTGAACGGAGCGGCTGGTTCCCTGATATTGAGGGAAAAGGTTTTGCCTCTGGATTTCTGTGGGGTCAGGAGGGCAACAGAGAGGGCGCAACATTGGATCCACGCCTGAGGGAAACTCGCGATTTTCATTTCCTTCAGTTAATCGGGATTAGAGGAAAGGGGGGAATATCAAGTGAAGGGGGGGTAGGCCCGGGAAAAGGACTTTGGGAAAACTGGTTTGGGGAACGGATATATCTGGGGGTTTGTCCGCGAGAAAAAGGTTGAATGATTTGAGGGGTATGAAAAAAAACGTTGGTGACCCCTTGAAGCAAAGAGGAAAAACGTACAAAAGGAGGAAAGGCGCTAATAGGCTGGGAAAAAAGAGAATACGGGTGATATTCGTAAGACAGATGGGTTTTCTATTCGTTCAAGTGGACCAGTGTCCGAAAAGGGAATCGCCAGCGGAAAAGATCGGGAAATTCTAAGTAGGGAAGAATAAGAAGTGAGGGTGGCGAGTAATTCGAAAAATGTGAAATTCGCTCTGATTACCCCCCACCACCAACACCGCCACCCCGACGGGCCGCCCAAAAAAAAGGTGAGGGGGGGGGTCGAGGGGCTAAAGCTAAGGTCTCGGGGGATTTTGGAAAACCTGGAAGAGGTTGGCCTGACAGGAGCCCGTATTCAGGGACACGGACGAGTACACGGGCTGTAAACAAAACACCATCAGAATAGGGAAGGGTTGGGGGCGGAAAACAGAAACAAGGAAAATGCCCTCCGTCTCTCGTTAAAAAAAGAGCGATGCGATGAAAAGGGAAAAAATCAAAGAATCCCAGTATAGGTTCGAAGCATTTTGGAATAAAAGCACTCATTCATTATGAACGTAGCGCCTCTCGGCGGAAGACCATAGTCGTGCGCAGCGAAATGAAGAGGGGAAATCCGTAGTCGGAACGAGGGGAAGACCTTAAAGTGAAACCAATGAGTCGACTATCAACGAAATGGACGGTTTTTCCTGACACCACAGCCGATTCTCTCACCAGGTTCTGGAAAGGAGAGTCGGACGAGGAGGGGGCCAAGAGAATGGAAGGAATAACCACGACCCTCCACAAATTTGTTTAGGACAAAGGAAAAAGAGAGCTATGAAAAAAACACGGGGAACCAAGGAGCAGGATAAAAAAGGGGGGATCTGTCCCAGCGCGGAAAATCAACCTATGAACGAGGACGGAGAAAAAGGTTTTATCGAGAAAAGCACAAAAATAGAGAAAGGGGCTGACCAGCCATAAGAAACTAGAAAGACCTGAGGAGCAAAAATGACGGACTATAAAGAAGGGGGGAAAAAAAATCTACGAGTTTTCAGGAAAAAAGGAAGATACGCGGAAAGATCTAAACACGAACGAAAATGACAAAGGGAGGGAATTCAACATTCCTACCGTTCAGGGGGCGGCGTGCCAAAAGAGGAGCACACGAGGTCGGGAACGGGGGAAGGCAAAGGGGTAAGAGGAGCGAAAAAAAAGATAATAAGGGGAAAAAAAATATCCGGTTGACGCGCCGGGGGAAAGGAATGCTGCAACTCTCAAGGCAGAAGGTGAGAAGGGGATTAGGGGCGTGTAAAAAGGGGGTGAGTCTGGGAAAGGCGGATGAGCTATACCATTCTGCATCGGACTCGAAAGAATCGTAAAGGAAGGAAAACTCCGTAAAAGAAAAAGTCAAAGCCGTCTTGACCGTTTTATCACCACTGCTGCGCGGAGGTCCCGTAAGGGGGGAGCACGTGAGGAAAGGGTCTGAAATCTCCCTCGAACGACGAGATTATAAGAACTGAGGAAAAGCATGTCATCTGGTGGATGCACTACTCGTCGCAACAGTTTGAAAGGAAAAGTGGGGAAAATGCAAGGGAAGAAAAGGTCAGCCGGGCATCTTGGAGGACGTCTCGGAAAAAGGACCTCTTGGTGCATTTAATCGACGCGTGCACATTTGGGGGGGGGGGGAGGGGGAACCGAAATCAGGGGTGGGGGAAGGGATCAAAAGTACCGAGATAAAATAAAGTTAAGTGTTTGGTAAAGAAGAAGGAGACGCTTCTCGAACAGACGGGCGAATGGGAAGAAAAGCTCGATAAAATTAGGGCTAAGAAAGTAGGGAAAACTTGCGCGAGAACCTATCATTGATTCACTCGTCAAGGTGTCATGGTGGCGGAGGTTATTGAAAAAGTTATTTGGAAGCTGTATCGACACAGAAGAGCGGACGGCAACTTTTTGGGGAAGGAGAAAAAAAAATCACTCGAAACCTTTTCTGCCATGAAGGGTGGGCGCGGGAAGAAGGAAAGGTAACAGGAAGGCTTGGGTGGAATCGTGTTTCTCTCTACGCCACCATCCTAGGCGTTGGGTGGGTGGGAAAAATTATGGATGCCTTAAGGATTTGAGAAGGGTGCGACCCCTGGGCAAACCTCATTCTTTTAGAAGGAGACCCGCGAGGGAGGGACGAGGGAAATGTGCACAAAGAGATAACAAAAAAAACATGAGGAGGCAAAAAGAGACGGGCTTGGGGCAAGCACCTCCCCACAAACATCCCCCGAAAGAAGTCCAACGCTACGATGGAGCCATCTGCAAAGAATGACTTTGGATGATTGCACAAGGGTGCCATAAAATGAAGCAAAGGGGGGACAACTCGAGGGCTTCAGGGGCCCTTAACAACACTCCAAAAGGGTCTAGGGGGCGAACACCGAAAAATCCAGCCATTCCCTGAGCGCTTATCCAACTACCCTCACCTTTAGAAATCAAAAACATGATTGTGTGAAGAAGGCAACAACAAGGGGACTATGAAGGCTGTAGCTTCCGACGCGAGAAAAGAGAAAATAATGGAAGAAAACACTCCTAAAACCCGAAAAGTTGGGGAAAAAGACACAGGGGTACAGCCGCATCGACATTCTTCTATAAATCGAAAAGGGGCGAGATCATGGCTTCGTGCAGCCGGTCTGTTCGACCGACGAGAGATCAGGACCTTAACACTAAAAGGGGGGATGGAAGACACTGGTTGCAAGCAAGGGGAGGGGGACAACTTCTTGTACCATCTTGGCGGGAGAAAAAAACCTCAATTAAGATATAGGAAAGGGCCTGGGAACTACGGCGATTCTAAAAGATGCCCAGGACGGGGAAGAGAGGGGAAAAACAAAGACTCAGGCTTCGGGAAAAAGCCTTGAATAACAAGGAAAAGAAAAACTATTGGAAAGACCAACAGAGCAGGAGAAGAAGGAGGAGAGGAGTAGTCCAAGACCCATGGCTAAAACGTCGGTACATAATCAGACGATTTTATAGCCACCAGACAGGAAAAAAGACCCACCTGGAGCGAGTACTTTGAAGTCAACGGACTGGAAAGGGGGATAGCCATAATGTATAAGAAAAAAGTCCTTTTTTTCACCAGCAGCAAAAAGTGACATAGAGTCTGAGCTTCTCAAAGGGCATAAGGCTTACGCGAAAAATGTCAGACCACCAGATCGTGAAAACTTATTCTCAGAGGACTCTCCATCATACAGAGACTGGACGAGCAAGAAAAGGGCTTCTAGAAAAATTGTGAAAAAGCCGAAAACTCAAGCCCAGGAGGACTGTTGATTCCTGTCAATTTTCGTGGGAAGAGTGGGGAAGGAGGAGAAAAGCTTCAGGAGGGGAAGAGGCGGGAAAAAAGGCTCCTCCTGAGCAGAAGGTTTATAGCCAGGGGGAGGGATTTGAGGGCTGTTTTCACCGTTTTCAAGGGGGGTCTCACCTTTTGAATTGATACCGCCGTATGTGAAAAAAAATTGTATCAAATTTCCGAGGGGGAAGCGGGAAAGGAAGGGGGGGCAAGGAAACAGTCCCTGGTTAAGAAGAAAAGAAAAGGGTTGTCCCGTCAATGTGACATCGAGGAAGAGTCTTGAAGGGGGAAAGCGACCAATGTGACGTGGGTATGAGAAACTGCCAAAGAGAAAAATCTCAAAGTTAGAACTGAACGGCTCTGTGTTAAAACGGAAAGAATACGTTTGATAGAAGAAGGGGAAGGGGGGTGGCCGGGAGTTCAGTTCCGAAAACTAAAGAAAAAGGGCAGGGAAAAAGCCAGTCAACGAAGAGTGAGGGAAAAGGGAAAATTTGGCTAAGAAAACGTGGAAGAGAAGTCGCGCGGAAGAAAAAAAGTCCTTAGAAAACTCGGAAATCCGGGTGTATGATGTTGAAAAGACATCTGAGCGTGGTGACCAAAAGGAGGGCCAGGAAAAATGGCTAGAACTGGGAGTGGAATCCCAGTAAAAAAGAGAGAAGAAACAACAACAAAGGGATTATGAGTTTTGGATGACCAGGGGAAGGACCACGAGTCACCCCTCTCGAAAATGCTTGTGACAAGATCACCGAGAAGGAGGAAGAGCACATGATCAAAAAAGAGTCAAATTTCTTGACAAGGGAACAGAAGAGGACACGAAAAATCCCACTCGCAATGACGTAAAGACCTGACGGAGGGAGAAAAAGCGGGGGGAGTAAGATGGGGACTATCGAGTAAAGAGAATGAGAAATCTAGAACTGGTAACTCACTAGAAAAGGAGGGTATCGCGTCTCTAACAAAAGGGGGGTTTGACGTTTTTCCGAAAAAAAATTCTGCAAATTGGGCGGAGGAGGAGGGGGGTCATGCCCGCGTTTCAAGGGGGGCGCGCCCGAATGGGGAGGGTTGCTCATGAAAACACGCAAAAAAAACCTATTGTGGAACCAGAGGCAAGACAAACGGGCATGCAAAAAAAAACCATGGACTGGCGAAAGACTTTCACAAAAGGTAGGGCTGGGTGGAGATGGAATACTGCTGTAAAGAGAAGAAAGAACGTCAAAAGATCGGAGGTAGAAGGATGGGGACCCCTGGAAAACAAACGCTAGTATAGAGGGGGACTCACAAAAGAAATCTAAATCCTTGAGGATTCAACAAGCCGGACGAATCGTTAACCGAAAGAACTTCATCGTAAGCGGAACTCTAAAAGTGCGGGCCTTGGAGAAACATATCACCTAAAAAAAAGACAAGAAAAGTTA
>Ga0179593_1316876_pt1 | contig 11950 bp, 14 predicted proteins | sample CZODoug2_1_08_16_FD_185931 | JGI IMG/M metagenome (GOLD analysis project Ga0179593, IMG submission 185931) | Vadose zone soil fungal communities from Angelo Coast Range Reserve, California, USA - CZODoug2_1_08_16fungal (PacBio error correction) | ecosystem: Environmental > Terrestrial > Soil >...
GAACTTTTCGTTCTTCGCTCCTTTGGGTTGGGTGGGGTTGGGGGGGTGGGGGGAAAGAGAAGACCCGGGAACCAGAGGTGCTAAGTGGGGTAAAGGGAATGGAAAACAAGACAGAGATTAGCAAAACAATTCCGAAAAACGTTCTGTCCTCTGAAAGGTATGTTTTATGGAAAAAGGTCGGTCCCCCGTCTGAGTGCTATATCAGAAAGACTGAGGGGGAAGAGTCCTTCCGTGAGAGGGGCAGGGATGTAAAGGGAGCGCGAGGCTCCCGGCCCATGGACGAATCGAGTCAGACATTCTACGCTGTCATCTTAAAGGCGAGCTATCACTAGCCGTTCATAAGGAAAGAAGGGGAAGCTGGAAGTCGTACAGTAAGGGATGTGAGCAAAGAGGGAAGCACGTATAAGAAGTCAAATTGATGCCGTCTATCGGGCAAGAGGCGCAACTCGGAACCGCTCCAGGAAAAATCTATCACTTCGGCGGAAGGAGAGGGAAAGGGAAAAAAGGTACTGGGAGAAGTACAGAAGGAAGACACGAAAGCTAAAGAACGTAACGGAAATGAATGCTGAGAAAAATGAAAACAAGTCATACGAAAAAAAAAGCCTTCCTGGGAAGGGGTTGCCCAACAAATGCTCCAAATTTATAGAAAGCCGCTCAGCAGGGACAGGAGAGGGGAGGATCAGCTAAGGAGAAGAACGCAGGGCTTAGTAATTGTAGTGGAAACGGGGCAGCAAGATACTTGTTGAAAAGACCACACCCGATTGTGTCCGTTACGTGGCGCTGGCCTCAGAATAAAGGAGAAATCCGCCCGACGAGGAAAAGAGGGGGGGAAAGACTGAGAGCAAACAAGGTCGCTGTTAAATAGAAATGTGCAGAAAGATTCCGGATGTGTTAGATACCGGGGGGATCATAGCAGGGAACCACGGGGGCGGTGAGAAGAAGAGGGAGGGGTTAAACGGGAAAGAGGATAAAGTAAGGCACGATGGCGGACATATCAACCGCGGAAAGGTTTTCCGTGTTTTACAGGGGACACCACCTGCCAAACCTGGAATGGAAAAGGAAAACAAACAAATCAAAAAGGTAGACAGGGTGGAAAAGGGAAAACACACAGGGAAAACGAACCTTGTAAAGACTCAGGAGGCAATAGCCAAACTTAAGCTCTGGAGAAAAGTTGTGATGACAGTAGGGAGGGCAAAGTCTAAATTGATGCCCCAAAAATAAGCAAAAGTGAGTGGGGGATACGGGCCAAGAGAGGAAAGAATCCCACCACAGGCGTCGGACGCACAGGTGCCGATGCAAGGGAGGGTCCTAGAAAGAACACGAGAAGAGAAAGACGTCCAGGGGGAAAATATCTGGGAACTACTGCCACTCTAGAAAAAACAAAAAAAAGGATTAGGGAAAGAAAGAGAGCGTAAGAGAGTCGGCAGATATCGGACCCGCTTTCACAATCGGTGGAAGTATAATGGTCGAGGAAGAAAAGAAGCTAGCATGTCTTTCGTCCGCGACGAACGTGGAAAGTAGAAGGGCATAATCTAGTTGGGGGGGCTAGTGGGGGGGGGGGGGAAAAAGGGGGGTTCAGACTCAAGAGGTATACCAGAAAATCGCAATGCGATTGGGTTGGGAGTACGGGGGGGGAATCGTCCAGGGAGCCAAGGGGAAAAGGGGGATAACTGTGTCAATATTCAGAGGGGGGGTGGGTGTGGGTTGTCGTTGATCCGCACCATGGGGAAACGGGTGGGGGGAGGTACTGGAATGTTAAAGAAAAATGTGCCTTGAAAAAGGCAGAGGGGAGAATGCCATAAAGGCTTACTAGCCGAGGACGGCTGAAGAAAACCTAAACACGCCTTCGGGTCTAGCCTACAGCTTACAGGCAAATAATCAGCGCAGGACAAGCTGGAATGAAATTACCATAGGGGAAAAAGGAAGAGACGTAAAGGGTCACATACAAAGGGACGGAGAGGGGCAGAGAGTGGGCAAAGAGTGCAGAGGGAAGGAAGTCGATTACCGTGAAGGGGTTGATTGCCATGCTAATAACAACCTCTGGTTTTTGGATTGGCTCTCAATGTGAGAAGTAAGTAAGGCAAAACAATCCTCAAAAAGTATAACGGAATAGTGACTCACGAGTAATCGGGAGGAGATGCGGACGTAAAGAAAAGGGAGCAGGTGGGGGCAATTATGGACTGGGTTCTGGGGAATAGACAAGGAGTCTATCTAGGAAAATGTCACATTTCGGGGTTCTGAAGGGATTAGCTTACTAAGTTATCCTATGAGACAAGCGACGCATTAAAAGTTAAACAGATAAAGGAAAGGAAATTCACAGAAGTGCACGAGCTTGCCCGGGGGCAAGTCTTGTGTCCGATGTGTTCGAAGAGGAAGGTAGCCATTCTGCTCGAGGAGACGGAAGGCTGGGAGGCTAAAACTAGACATGGGAAGTGAAAAAGCTAAGATGAAGTGGGAGGAAAGGGTGAACGGAACGGTATAGTCCGACGGAAAATATCTTGCCAAGGACGAAAGCGACGCGGGTCTAGGATGGGAAGTGATCAGATCGAGCGCTGACGCAATCACAAAAAAATGAAAAAGAATGAAACTAATGAAAAATCACGATTCGCGGACAGACATAGGGGGAAAAAGGGTCCTCACAGAAACAGCAGGAGAAGAACTAAGTGGGGAATGCCAGGAAATCTTCATAGTGATACGTTGTCTATTCAGGCTGTAGGGTGATGCACGGGGAAGGGGAGGGGGGGGCAAGCAATATAAAAGAGCAAAAAGGAGAAAGAAAACAAACAAGAGTCTTGGGACGGGAGGTCTCTAGGGTTTGGAGGGAGATACCATAAGACAAGGGGAAAAGAAGGCTAAATGTTTAGAATATTTCATATGAAGAACCTGCGTAGCAAGGGGTCACCTGATGGAAAGGGCAAAACTGAGAAGGGTTGTCCTGGAGGGGACTCTCGGCCTGGATTTGCTTTGATTAAGTATCTCCCCCTCCGAGAGGAAGAATATCCGCCTAAGATCTGAGATATTTGAAAATGGGAGGGGGAAGGGAGGCGTGGGGTAAGTAGGGGATGAGAGACCTGGAAAGGAGAGAGGAGTCCAGGCCGTAGACAATTGGATAGACGTCCCAAGGGCGCTATCACTAAGTACGGTATCTGATCAAGATACAAGATTTCAAAGGTCGTTTGTACCTTGATGTGGTGGAAAGCAGGAGAGACGTCTCTGGATACAGGAATTGTAAAGACAGGAGTGGTACAACAAAACAGAGAAACAAGACAGGAAAACGGAACTCTAGAAGGAACTTCATCTAATGCGAGTGAAAGACTGCGTGGGATAAACTGTGTGGTGCTAACAGGAGAAAAAAAGCAGACGGAGAAAGGAACAAAGTAAACAATGGGAATGCTGAATAGAATATGATATAAAAGCTAATTACAACGCAGACAAGCTTAAGGGAAGATAAGGAGGGGGGGGGGAACTACAAAGCTCAAAATTGAGATGGAATGACCAGATCAATAATAAAAACTCGGGGGAAGCTAAGAAGGGACGGAGGATTTATTTATGAAGGGGAGAATGCCTCATCACTGAACTATGCACATGTACTAAAAATAAACACAACCTAGTGAGGAGGGTTAGAGCAAGAAAATCCACATCAATAAACCTTCAAGGGCTAACGGGCATGTTGACGAACTCGCGAAAAGAGGGGAGGAGAGCACAAACTCCTAGGTCAAAGGGGGACAAGGGACCTGTGTAAGTGGAGACGGAAGGGAGAGCCTTCAGGCAACGTAGGGGGGGAAAGGAAAGGTCAGAGGGAAGCGCATTGGATATGGCGGGGTATAACATGTATCTGAAAAAAAACCAGGTGGCGAGGGGGTGAAGGGTACCGGAGTGTAAGGAAGGGGAAGGGGGGATGGGAAAGGGAAGTGGGGACGAGGGCAAGAGGATAGCGGGTCAGAAAAAAGGGGAAGGGGGGAATGGAAGAACGGGCAAGCTGTAGGTTGGCGGGGGGTGGGGTGTTGGGGACGGAGGCCAAGAGTGAAGGAAGGGAAAATGGGGGAAAAGGGGAAAACAAGGCAGGTGGTAGTAGAGGTAGGGGGAGGGAGGAGGTGGGGGGGGGGTGGGAGCCAGAGGGGGAGGGGAGGGGGGGGAAAAATAGACGTGGAGGGGGAGGGGGAGGGAAAGAAGAGATACGTGACAGGAGAATAAGCGGGGGTGGGGTGGGGCGGGGATGGGATGGGAAAAAGAGGGGGGTGGAGTAGTGGGGTGAGGGATGATGGACGGGCGAGGAAGAAGAGGTAATAGGGGGGGGGTCCAGAGTAGGAGAGAGTTGGTGAAGAAGAAAGGAGGTGGTGGGGGGGGGTGGGGGGGGGGGGATGAAACGATAGGTGATGGGGGGCAAGATAGGAAGGGAAGGGGGGTGGGGATGAGGGATGAAGGACCGCGAACAGGGCTGGAGAAAGATAAGAAAAACAAACAAACCCAAAGAAAAAAGAAAAAAAGAAAAAAAGAAAAGGGGGGGAGGGGGGGGTGGGGGGTGTTTGACTCAGGAGGAAGGCGAAGTAAAGGGGGGGGGATTGATGAGGGGATGAGGTTATAAAGGGAAAAGAGGAATAGCATTGAAGAAACAGAGAGGTAAAGTTTTCCAGGCATCTGAAGGAAAATAAGGGAAAGAAACAAAAGTCGCCAATGGGCCTCCGACAAACCAAAATACAGGAAGAGGTGCCTCACACGGTCAAAATTGGAACCCGGAGGACCTTGGATGCCAGGGTAGGGGGGAAACACAAACGCATATCTGAAGAAGCTATTGTGGATAACTATGAGAGAGCAGTCATGATAACTAGCTTAAAAAAAATGAGAAAAAACGAAGGTGGGTTAAACCCGAGAAAACCTCTAAGATAAGGAAACGTCGTAGGCCCAGACATTGCTTCGAATTGTCGAAACTGACCCCATTCTAACTGATACCAAAGAAAGGGGGAAAGGGCGAAAGGGAAGAAGATGGCCGGATGACGAGATCTCCTCAAGTGGAATGAGTCCAGATCGCAGAGGAGGAAAGGCTTGACCAGTTGGGGACAAGGGAGAGGGGGTGGCTATTACGAAGGACGGGCAAGTAGAGAGGGATCGAGACAGGGAGTTAGGAGATGGGGACGAGCTGAGATCCAACAGAGGGTGTAAAAGGAGGGGGGGGGGGGACAATTGAAGACTCGGGAAGATCGCTGGGATCAAAAAGAAAGTCTCATGAGACGGGTTCATGGACATAAAACATGTAAATCGGCGACCATGTAGAGCCCGTGGACATTGGGGGATAAACTTATGGAAAGGGGGGGGATGGTCGGGGGAGAAAAAATGGGGGAAAATAGGGGTTGTGAGGTCATTAATTGTGGAATGGAAAGGGAGGGAAAGGGATCGAGTTGAATGGGGAGTGAAGAAGTAATTTTGCCAGTGGGAGATCTATAAAAACTTCTATATAATCCGGAAACCTAGAACATGCAGGGGGAAGGAATATCGGTATATTCCAGTAACTAAAACTAAAACGGACTATTAAATATGCGGGATTGGAAAACTCGAAGGAGAGGTGGATCTACAGGGCGTGTGCTTTGCAGAGGAGCGTAAAAGGCGAGACAGGGAAGTATTGATTGTTGGGCCAGGCTTAAGCTGGGGTGTTGGGGGAGGAAACTGTGAGAGGTGTAGCGTAATGGAGGTAAAGAAATCAATACAACTCCTACTCAAGGAAGGTAGTACGTAAACCAGGGTTGAGCTGATTGCGTGTCTTTGAAGAACACTTGGGGGGGGGGGGGATGAGGGGGGCACTAAGAATATTACTCAGTCTGGCTGACGGAAGTAGAGTATATCATAAGGTCCAAGGCGTAGCACGAGTTACAGTTTCCGGTTTGACACGTCTTTAGCGGGCCATTACGGGACAGGACAACCGGATTAAACCTTGGATGAAACAAAGGAATAAAAGGAGAAGGAAAAAATTCAGCCAGGTTCCCGGCTGGGCTTGGTGCCCGATGTGTTGCTGGGTCAAAAGAAGTAAGAGGAAGGCAGGCTATCAGGTAGACGAGGAGCGAGGGGGCTAATCATAACATTCCAAGCACTGGAAATAGCGGGGAGGGGGAGGGTGGTAATATACTTTCTAGTGATCGCCTGGGGCGCCTATACTGAACACACTACGGTAAGCCCCGGAAGACATTACGGAGGGGAATTCCAATCGACGAGGCAAAGGAACGATAAAAAGCGAAAAGAACTTAAATGACTATTAAATCAGCGCTAGTGCATATAAATTATCAAGACTCGGGGGGTAACATTTAATCAGAATAAAACAAATAAAAGGAGGCAGAAACGGCGGGTAAAGACATGGGGGAAAGAGGGAGATAGTATATGAAAGAGTAAAAGAGATGGGCAATGGAGTGGGGGGCCCGAATAGCAACAAAAAAGAATCAACTCTCTCACAAGGAAAGATTAGAAGCAGTTTCTTGCTTGATTCTCCTTTTTTGATAGAAGACAAAATACGTTAACCCCTTTAAAACGATATTGGGGAATAAAAGGAGGAGGTTCACCATGAAGAAGTGGGCAAAAAAGTTAAAACTGCTTTCGGGAGCATTATTATGTGTTTATTGTGATGACGAGAGGTGCTTAGGGAGCGAAATATACGAAAGATATCGCTGATTGGAAAGGGAAGAAGGAAGAGTTTTGGCGCCAAAACGATCACAAACCAGGATGAGAGACATTAAGAGAGAGGTAACCGAACACTGAAAGAACAGGCGGCGAGCACGACGTATCTCGGTCAAGAACCAAGGACTCCTGGTTGAAAGGAACAGATATGGGGAAGCAATGATCAGCGGTACTGAAAGGAGAAGCGGGAAGTAGATGCAGCTATGCGTCAGGTCACAAAGATCTGACAGAAACGAACTCCTGAGATAGAAAGGAGGTGAAGGAGAAGGGTGTGCTAATGGGATAAGGTTAGCGGGCTCCTACCGCGGAATCAACGACTTCTAAAAAAACGTCAAGGGAAACGTCTTAAATACATTTAACACGACAATCGCCTTGAAAGATCACTACAGGCCTGTAGATCGGGGGACCCCAAACTCAAGTGAAAGTCGGAACATCAAAACCTAACTCGGGCGACTATTCCGAATACCCTCATGGGATGGGTGAATTCAGGCTCGGATGAACAGCACAAAAACAGGCGTTGAAGGTATCTCAGACATCCGGTCAGGGATAGGAAGGGACAACAACAAAAGGCACAAACTGAGAGCACGCGGCGGGAACCTTGAGAGCCGGGGAGAGGAGACCTGGTAATCCGAGCATAAAGAAAAGGGGGGGGGTAATGGTTCCGTTATCATACGGCGGTTGAAGATCGCCAAAAGGGGAGAAGATCTCAATGAAAGAAAAAGACGATCGACCAGGTTCAGCTCGCAGTCTTGAAAAACAAATGGGTTGGACGAGAAAGACAAAAAAAAACCTATAGGAAGATTGAAAGAACGGGGTAAATGTTCAACGTTCTCGAACGTTAGGAACATGAAGGGGGTAATTAATGAAAGGACAAACAACGAAGGGCGGCTATTGTGAGAAAATCCAGAATGAGAGCCGCGTAGAATTAAGCACAAATTCTTTGTTGGACCGTGCCACAGGGAAAGAGAATCCTTACACAAGTCTTCTCTAGGATGCAGGAGGTGAGCTAACACAAGAAAACTGTGTCACCAACCGCCAGGAACAGAGGGGAAAAATATCTACCGAGGGGAAGATGATCGGAAAAAAAAAAAGTAGGAGGAGGAAAAGAGGTATCGTCTCGGAGAGGGGAGATTCTGGGTGGACACCCCGCTTTTCAACGGATCGGTAAGGGGGGGGGGAGAAGAGGAGAGTGACTGGGGCGGATGGTGCGAGACCGAGACAGGGAAGGGGGTAGGTGAGTAGAGGCACTGTCTCAAAAAGGGGGGAGGGATGTTGGGATGGGTTGAGAGCGTCGGGATCTGGGGGAGTAACGAAATGAATTCCAATCGTCGGAAAGCCAGTCGACCCGGTTTATGCATTATTATAAATAGTTGTTGGGGCTAGAGAAGAACCAATTTTTCTTAGAATCATTGCAACTGCAAGAAAGGATCATCGCGGCTGCATAAATTACTTCCTCTACATCCCTAACGCATAGTAGAATAATAGAAGTCCATAAAGCCTGAATGTCAAAATACCATTTTGACGAAAAACCTACTTTCACAGAGGAAATGCTAATGCAAGACAAGAATTTACCTCAAAAATGGCAAAGAGGGCAGAAGACGCAATTCGATTACCTTGACATTTCTAATAAACTAAAGAATGGTTTAGGAAAACAGTTTCAAGAATGATCCTCAATCAAATCACTCGCCAATGCGGACCGGACGGTAAAACAGAGTCCTTGCATCGAAGAAGGAATAAAAAAGGGAGCAGGTGGCAATACGTAACAAAAAAGATACGTGTCTATCAGAGAGGCAGACCAGGAGAAAAATCAGAAGCTCAGCAGAAAATCACCCCCTACAACCAGGACTCGAGCAAGCAAAAGAGAATTGCCGTGCTCCGACCTTCGTTCAGTGAAGGTGCACAGATAGAAGAAAAGGAGAGACTATCAGGTAGAACGAGGAATTTGAATCAAGAACTGTACTCCACACTCAAAAGGCGCGGCAAGGTAGTGAAAGGGAAGAGACAGTGAAACCGTCGGGGCGCCTCACGGCCGTGACGAACGCTCGAACTGAATAGAAACAGGAGGATAATCTAACTTCCTGGCATCAAACCGAAAGAGAATGAAGGACGCTTAAAAAAACTTCCAACGCAACTGAAAAAATACATTTAAGGAATAACAATAAAAAAAGGAAAACAAGAGTTAGTGTCTCATCAGGCTGTAGGCTTAGCGGAGAAGATAGAAAGGGGGAATGTCAGGGGCCGAATAACAACAGAAAAAAAGATCACCTAAAAAAAAAACGGATGAGGAAACGAAGAATTCCTGTGATTTATTCTTCTCCTTTGTGATTTTCAGGCAGAACAATAAGAAAAGGGAAAAAAGAATGTGGCTAATGTAAATTCATATCCAAGGCACCGGTCACCAATGCAATTTAACAAGCAAAATATAGGGTCTTTCTCGAATGGGGGGGGGGGATGACGCTGTTCAAAACAACGAGTCTTGATAAGAGAAGAGGGAGAGGCGCGATGTGGGAAGAGGAAGGAGAGACATTGGACGCGGGGTTGGTGCCAGGAAGCATTTCGATCAATGCCATTCTGAAGAGGAGTCAAGATGAAGGCTGAAGCAAAATATAGCGTCCCCTGCGGAGCAATCGTCAAGGGGATCTGGTCCACCCCTACACGCTTCCCTGCCGGGTGGGAGGGGAAAAAGGGAGGGAGAGAAAGCAGAGAAAAAAAAGTAGAAGGAAGAGGAGAAACAAAAATGGTCCGGTAACACTTCTTGAGGCATCACCACAGAGAAAAAAACAGACGAGATATATTCAAATCGAGGCAAAAGGAGAGAGACGGGGAAAACAGTAATGAAAAAGCTAAAGACGTAGGGTAGAAAGGAAAGAAAGCAGGGGGATGAGAAACATATAACCTGGATTCTTCACCCACCTCCACAATATATGGATGAACCACACTGTGAGGAAAGGGCAAGAAGTCCTGTCCCATGAACTCGAGGACAAAAAAAGAGGGGAAGTAGTAGATGACAGGGAACAACCCGGGATTAAGATACTGGCGAGTGACTAAACAAAAAAATTCATCGGGGTGGCGAAAACATACATACCTTCAAGGAAGCGTACAGGGGATCCATCTACGAAAAGAAAACGCAAAAGGGGGGGCCAAAAAAAAAAAAGTAGCAGGGGACATATAATTGCCAAGTAATAGACGGAGTGGGATCTTCATACAAAAGACGAGATGAAAAGGAAAAGTGATTGGCCTGGCAGATTAGAAGGCGGGGGTATAAGAAGGACCGGGGGAATCGAGGAAAGGGGGACCTTCTACAGGAGAGAAAAGGTGAAAGACCCTAATCATTCATTGAGGGAACAAAAAAAGAGGGACCCAGGTAAGGAGCAAAGAAAAAAAAACAGAATCTTCGCGTTACTCCACAGGCGAAGTACAACCGGTCAAGTCGCTGGACGGGGTAATGCACAAAGAAAACGATGCGAAGCTTGGGAAGCGGAAGAATACTATGCCAAAAAATATTCGGGGGGCGGAGAAACAAGCTATAGCGCACCTCAGGAACTAATGTCCTACAAGCCAGACATTGCGCGATGACGGGGAGCAATAAGAAAAAAAAATCACAAGGTCACCACTGCGAACACCGAATTTGTACACATATATCTGTTAAGGTAATTGAAGCGGGGGGGTCCAGAACAAAAAGGAGGGGGGGAAGAAAGACACAAAACAATAAAGTCAAACCATATATCTTTCGCCCCGCTTTCTAGGAAAGCGGTGTGAGTTACTCACTCCATCTCGGGAATGTAGGAGAAAAGGGAGAGAGTAGAGGTTCTCTGAACACAACGACGGTGGATCTGGGGTGGAATAGGTAGATAGGGAAGAGATCGGTAGGAGGAGAACTTTCAAAAGCAATAGCTTTGTGGGACTGCAACGGAATAGGTACAGGTCTAGCCAGTGTAACCAAGGGGGAAAGGAGGGGGAAAGGGATGTAATGGTGGTTTGCTAACATGAAAAGGGGGGAAAGGGTTGTGAGGGAAGGAGGGGAAAAAAAAAAAGTACAAAAGGGTGGGGGGGGGGGGGGGGGGGGGGGGGGGGGGGGGGGGGGGGGGGGGGGGGGCGGGGGGGGGGGGGGAGGGGGGGGGGTGAGGGGGCGGGGGGGCTGGGGACGGGGGGGGGGGGGGGGGGGGGGGGGGGGGGGTGGGTGGGGGGTGGGGAGGGTACGGGGGGGAGCATTGGCCCACTTGCCTGTAAAGATCGGGGGGGTGAGGCAGTAAGGGCAGCAATTGGGAGAAGCTTGGGAGGATAAACAGTCAAGAAGGATTCTAGAGAAGGCGCAATCGTCGCCTGATGATGTGACTTGAAGAGAAAGAAGGGGAAGGGCGACAGTGGGACAGATGGGAACAGAGCCCTGCGTGGGGAAAAATAGAAAGGGTTTTGCCATATTGCGGACGCGGGCAAGGGAGTATTACCGGAGGGTGCTTAAAAGAAGAAAACAACGCCTCGGGGGGTGACGGTACACAGGAGAGGAACATACGGGAAGATAATACTACAACAAAAGACATTCCACATGCGGGGAAATAGAAATAGTAAGCCAAAGGGAAGGTCTGCAGAGATGCCTTTCAACTCAAGGGGGGGTTTAAGCAGTCAGACGATATAGGACTTAATGAGGTGAGGGAAGGAAGATTATGGAACCCCCCAACCCCCCCCCCATATCATAGCCGCTTGTCCAGCATTTAATTGCCGAACTGATAATGAAGGCAGGGTTATGAGCCCGTAAGAAAAAAAGGGATCCGCGAGGGACAATCTCATCCCTCTAGTGAGAGAGGAGGACTGCCGGGAAGGAGTGGGAAGGGTTTCTGGACCACAAGAATCGAACGATCCATTCCTGCTAGCTATCATAGAACGAGAGTGGGGGGAGCAAATAGGAGGGTTAACAAAAAAAAAAAAGGGAAGGAGGTAACCAAGGTTGTGTCTCGGGATATACTTGCAAGGCGTGACGAAGGAAGGGAGCCGCACTAATCGTGAAAAGAAAGAAAGTAACGTAAGACGGTAAGATGCTCGAAGCATGGTATGAAATCGATCGCTTCCCTGGCATCAAAACAACGCCCAAGAGGAAAGAGGAAAGAACATCTTTACTTCGGGTAGAAAGGGAACTCAGGGGGAATGAAATGATCGTCATCAACCCGGCAGGGAACAAAAAATGAGTAGGGAGGAAAAAGAGAAGGGTGAAACGGAGTTAGGGCGGAGGGAAAATTAGTTAAAAATTGGCGTGCAATGTCGTATTGGACATGGAGCAAACGAAGAAAGAGAG
>Ga0179593_1339568_pt1 | contig 11950 bp, 21 predicted proteins | sample CZODoug2_1_08_16_FD_185931 | JGI IMG/M metagenome (GOLD analysis project Ga0179593, IMG submission 185931) | Vadose zone soil fungal communities from Angelo Coast Range Reserve, California, USA - CZODoug2_1_08_16fungal (PacBio error correction) | ecosystem: Environmental > Terrestrial > Soil >...
GCGGCTCAGAAAACGGAAAGTTAGCAGGGGCCACTGGAAGGAGAGAGGCGTCAGTCTTAAAACTAGACGGTAAAACTGAAATCTCTTGGGACTTGTGGGGGAGGTGGGTAAAATAGGTAAAGAGGCGGTCAAAAGGATCAAGAAGGACTGTGGAGATTTCGAATGGGCAGTTGCTCCGGAGGAGGGGAAACAACAGGAGCATTGAGAGAAGAAAGAGGACAGTGGGTGGCTGAGGAGGCGGTCAGGGCTGTGGACATACAAGCAAAAGGCCCCTGAGAAGATACGGGCGGCTTTACTATAATGCGGAAATGGTTCGCAAAATGTTATCAGCACAAAGACGATTGTCTGGGAGAGTGAGAGGATCGCTTTTGCGATTGAGGGGACGTTGGTGATTTTGAAAGCAAAAAACTAACTCGAATGAAAAAGAAAATGAATACAGGAGTAAAGAACAAAAGATCCACTGCGTGAAACAAAAAAGCATCAGCGGGGGGGGGGTAAGGAAAAAAAAAAAAAATAATCACGGAAAAAAGATGAGTAAGAGGAATTGGAGGAGGATTCTGCTAGTTAAGGGGACATCCAAAATAAAGAGGAGGGCTAAACTCGGACCGGGGATCGGCTCTCAAAAAAAGTTGAATGTGAGTATGGGGGAAAGAAAAGGAAAAAATAGAAAGAGGCATCCAAGTAGCTACTGGGTCTGCACAGATGACAGACATTGGTTCGGTAAGAGGAGCCTGTAAAAAATAGTGGCAGAGGGAAGGGGGGGCACGGGTGGAAAAACGATGCAACCCCGGGACAACGTGCGGGGTTGAACAGTATGTTTTTGCAGGGGGCGGATTGCCATACACTGTTTGTCTGCGTTCACTTTTTTAAGGTTTGGCGCGAGTGTGGGCGGTGAAGGGGATCGTATTGTTTCTGCAGGAGTTTTGGCGGAAAATATAGCGTCAGCGGGGGCGGGGAGGGCGGGGTGTGGATAATGGGGGGAGCCTGTTTGAGTGGGAAAAAGGATTGTTTGGGGGGGGGATTGTACCTAAGTCATAGGCAGACGGAAAATGAGGGAGAGTTTCCGTTATGCTCGAGTTACGATGAAGGGAGTTATACTTCGGAAGGTCTATCGTAACGTGTGTGAAAAAAAACGTGCCTGGGGGGCGATACAGAGGGATATTAGATTGGCACCGGTAATAATTGGGTAGCTCGTAGTCCGTTGCAGGGAAGGGGATGGCGGTGGTTGAGTTGGGGGGGGGGGGGGGGGGATGGAGTGGGGGGGCGCAGGGGAGGGGTTGCGGGGAGGAAAGGTGGAGGAAACTCATCAAGGTTATAACAACTTCGGGAAGGTCGAGATGGTATGGTTTGGGCGTGTTGTGTTCAGTGAAAATGGGGTTGATAAAAGGCATAAAGTGGGTTTTTTAACGACGTTAGGGCGACATACAGGAGGAGGGAACGCAAACCGCCTTGGAGAGGAGGGAGATGCTAGGGCTTCTCGGGCGATTGGTATTGTGTAAGGGTTAGGTTAGGGGATTGGGTTTCGCTTCTTATGTCGGTGGTGAGGGTATTGCTTGGATTTTTTGTTAGGTGATGATGGTAAAGGTGGGCGGGGGACCTCAAACGGGCTTAAGGGGTCGCCGCAGGGATGGGGCCAGTGGGGGGGGGGGGGAATACAAGGAAGACCTGAGCCAACGGGGCTCTTCGGTGGAAAAGGGGGGGGGAAGAAAACCAAGGAACCTCGGAGAGGGACCGAAAAAACCTTCCAAGCTAACAGGGCAGATCACAAAATGGATGACGGGGGAGGAGTGAAGAGTGAAAGACAAAAATAAGAATCACTCAAACAATCAAGGCATTTTTGACGTAATGGGCTACGAGGAACTCGAGGGAGGGAAAACACCGAAGGGTGTTGAAGGGATTCCAACCCAGACTCAGTCCAGTCAAAAATAAAAAAGGGCGGCGCCAGGTCAGGGAAGAAAAATTAGGGCCTCTCGGCGTAGAGGCAAGAAGCTTGGGGGGGCAGGGGGGGACCAGGGGGGGGGGGGGGGGGGGGGGGGGGGGGGGGGGGGGGGGGGGGGGGGGGGGGGGTGGGGGGGGGGGTGGGGGGGGGGGGGGGAAGGGGGGGGGGGGGGGGGGGGGGCGGGGGGGGGGGAAGGGGGGGGGGGGGGGGGGGGGGGGGGGGGGGGGGGGGTGGGCCAGTCTCACCTTTTTTCTCAAGGGGGGACAGGGAAGGGAAATACTACCTATGGGAAAAGTAGGTAGTTGAGGGGGGGTGGAAGGATAACACAGGGGAAGCACATCTGTACGAAGGATAGCGGTCCGGAAAAAGAAAAGGCAAAAAGGGGCAACAGAAAAATCTTGACCAAAATAAAGGCCAGTTTGATGGATAAGTAGGTTGTGTGTGGGGGGGTCTGGGGTTGTGGAAGGGGAGGAGTCATTAGGCGGTCCAAGGGACGGTATCGGGCGGGTTGGATAAGTAACAGGTGGGGAGGGGCCTAGTGAGCCAAACAAAGAAAACGGACAAGACGGGTAATTTTCGCTCTGAGTCGAGTTGGCCAGCAACAAAACGAGACGGTCTTGACAAAAAAAAGCGAAAAGAGTCCAGGGGAGAGAGAAAAAGGGGGGGGGTGAGGGGGAAGTGGGTTTTACTGCAGTGTGTAGGACAGGGTGGTTGGAGATCTGCAACGGAAACTGAGGGGATACAGGTCGCATAAAATTTCGAGGTTATTCACACAAGCAGATGGTATTACAGAGGGACTTACAGCTCTGGGGGGAACCTGCTACGTCGGGGCGAGCGAGGCAGCGAGGGGGGGGGCGGGTTGGGGGGGGGGGGGGGGGGGGCTGGGGAAGAGGGGGGGGCGTGCTGCATATGGGAACGGAAGGCGTGTTAGTATCTCGGTAACGAGGGGGGGGTACTGAAGGAAGGGGGGACCAGGGCGAGCGGACAATCATTGAAAGAAGGGGGGGGGGGGGGGGGGGGGACTACATGGCTTCGTCGTAGCCAAAAGGGGAATGAATGCAAAAAAAGTAAAATGTGTCGCTCGTGACCAAGGGGGGTATGTACTACGCTTAGAAGGGAATGAGCCGGAATGGGCGTGGGGTGGGGGGGAAAAGTAAAAAAAAGAAAAAAAGAAATAAAAAAAAAAAAAAAAAAAGGGGTTTTGGGGGGTGAAGGGGGGGGGGTATAAGGGGATTTGAACCCAAACATTAAAGGGAAAAAAAAAAAAAAAATCTTCGGCATCCCGGGGGGTCAGATCCAGCAGGGGGGAAAAAGGGCAGGGAGACTGGGGAGCCAGCGTAGGGAGGCGGCGGGAGGGGTGGGGACGGGGAGATTCGAAGTTGGGAAAAAACGACGAGAAGAATATCTTAAAGTAACTTGACAAAAAGGGGGGGGGGGGTCGGTTACTATGTTCACCGCTGCAGTCGTGGGGAAAAAAGGGAGGGGGACTCGTATTTGCCGGAGCCACACTAGTGGGGAAACAAATCCAAGTGCCTCACCTAGACGAAAGAGAAAGAAGGGTAGGAAAAAATTGGGGTTGAAAGTGGCAAGGGGTGGTTTGAGAAAAAAAAATGGGGGGTCAAAAGAGACAGGGGAGGGTGGTTCGTAAAGGGCTGTCTTGCCCCTTTGGGGGGCACCCAGACCCTTAGCAGGGGTTATTTCCCAAACGGCTTAAACTGCAAGCGGGAAAACCTGGAACTATCGAACCTTGTAAGGTTCTTGGAAAAAACGAAAAAGGTCCCAATCGGGTCCACCAAAAAAGGGGACTCAAAAATCCAAGTGAAAAGGCCTCTGGGCAACAAAGAATACGGGGACCGCCGCTTTGGTCCAGACAAAAAAAAAAAAAAAAATAAAAAAGGGACCACACAGGGTCCGGGAACGTAAAAAAAATCACCAGAAAAGGACAAAAGGTAGGCACGGGGAAACGTCACACAAAAAGAACAGGGGGGGACGAAAAGGTGATGCCTTAATCTTTGGAGGGAGGCGGCTGCGGGAGGAGGAACAGAAAGGGGGGTGGCAAAAACGCCGTCGTCCTCTGTCGCCCGTGGACTGTCGCCCTCGTCGGAGCAATCGGGCTGGGTGGCGAGTGCTAGAGGTAGGGAGGGGTACTGCATTTTTAATGAATAATACCATTCATGGTCCCAGTTACGCTCCTTCCTCAAATGTTGTTAAAAAAACGGGGGGGGGGGGGGGGGGGGGGGGGGGGGGGGGGGGGGGGGGGGGGGGGGGGGGGGGGCGGGGGGGGGGGGAAACGACACACAAGAACCGCAGGGGTCACTGGTCAGAAACGGGTCGTGGTGTGTTGAATTAGGACGGCTGTCCAGCTAGAGGGGAAGAGGTGGGGGGGGGGGGGGGGGGGGTTGGGGGGGTGGCAACGTGGGAAAAAGAGAAGAAAACGTTTAAAAAAAGAGGACAATCGCCCTGGGGGCCGTGCTGGGATAAGCAAGGAGCAGCAGGGACGATGGGTGCTGGGAAAGGTAGCTATATAAGGATAAAAAAGAGAGGGTTCTTCCAAAAAAAACCGCCGGGAGAAGGGTCGCTTCCACAAAACCAAAACAAAGTTGGAAAAAAAAAAAAAAAAAAAAAAAAATGGATATAAAAAAAAAAAGGATAAAAAAAAAGAAAATGGTAAAAAAAAAAAAGGATAGAAAAAAATAAAACTCAATGTGGTGAGTGCCGGGTTTAGGTCAGTGGATAAAAGTGTGGGGAGGGGGGGGGTTGGGGGGGGGGGGGGGGGGGGGGGGGGGGGGGGGGTGTGGGAATGGTGAGTGATGGGGGTTAGTTTCAAAAAAAAAAAAATTCGGCAAAGGTGGCAAGAAAGTGGGTGGGGTGGGTGGGGGGTGTTGGGGGTAGGGGTTGTTGGGTCGGTCTGGTAGGTGTGTTGTGGTTCTGAAGTGCAAAAAAAAAAAAAAAAAAACAAAAAAAAAAAAAACAAGAAAAAAAAAAAAAAAAAAAAAAAACAGGCTACCAAAAAAAAAAAAAAAAAAAAAAGGGGGGAGGGGGGGGGGGGGGGGGGGGGGGGCTGTTTGGCCCACAACCCGCACACCGTCTTCGTAAAAAGGCGAGTCAACAACTATCTACACCCACCACAGGGGAACCTCACGTGGGGGGTGGGGGGCACGTGGTGCACCATGATACAAAGAAAGACAAAATCAGGAAGATGGGCGCAAAAAACACCCACCACACCACCACCATCCATTCGGAGAAACGTCAGGGGGGGAAAAGGGGAGGTGTTGACACTGGAAAGGGACAGTACGGGACGCAGGTAGAGATAAGGTGACCGGTACAAAATTCCATACGAAGTCTGGGCTGGGGGGGACTGGAAATCAACACCAGGAGTCGCTAGCAATGCAATTCTAAATCGAGGGGATGGGTTTTTGTCCTTGCACTGGTCCCAGCCGAAACAGAGCCGGAAAGAGGGCGCAACTTAAAGGGGCAAAAAAAAATTGCGGGGAAATGGTGGGGGGGGGGGGATGTTTTTGTTGTGTTAAAGGGTCGATTCTTGTTTCCACTGTTTCTCCGGTTCTAGCACAAAAAGAATCTGTTTGGCAAAAAAAAAAAGGGAAAAAACCTCCCCTCCAAAGAAATGGCCGTCCCACGCCCAAAATGGGATTACCGGGGGCAAGGAGGTATTTCTAGTTTGGGTCTTGGGGGTCCTGTAAGGTCTGGGTGGGCCGTAGGTCCAAAGAATTTCCCCTCAGAAGTCAAAAAAACCTTGCAGAAAAAACAACAAGTCACACAACAACCAAATACGAAACAGGGGTTAGATTAGATATCCTGGTTGGAAAGAGGGTGTGGGGTGTCGGTGGGGGGGTCTTTGAAGAAAAAAGGGGTTTTCTCACAAAAAAAACATGGTGGGCTACCACGCAAGCCTCTCCTACTATGGCGCAGGAATGAATGGTCCCTGCAAGTCCCTCAGAAGTTTATGGTTGTTGTTAGGGGATAGGTGTGGGGTTGTTCCCAGTTTCGCACAATATCCTGGACCATTCTTCAACTATCTGTTGTTTCGGGGAATAGAGATCATATGACGGGAAAATGAAGGACGGGGCGGGGGTAACCTCAGGCGTGAGGCGGAGGCCTTGGCGTCTCTGGACGGCCCACGGGAAAAGGTCTGCGTTGCTCTACTTTTTCAGTGTAAAAACTGTTCACACCACCCGACAGCGGGGAAAAAGTCCCAGGGCCCGAAGTAAACATCTGACGTGGGGCGGGGTCTTGAAAGTTTTCTACTATTAGAAAAAAAGAAAGGGGTTAAAAGTAAGGGTGGCGAATGTTCCCTCCTCGGTGGAGAGAACCTTAAGAACAGAGACAGCCTGTCCCATTAGGGGGAAGGGGAAAAGCCAGGGGATGCGGCATCTCAGTAAAAGAAGCAAAAACAAAGGGAAAAAACACAATCCAGGCAAGGGCGAAATGTCGGTGGAGTATGAATATTCTCGGGAGGGAAATATGCTGATGGATTAAGCAAAAAAAACTTGTGATAAGTCTCTGTAAAAAAAAGAAAAATCGTATGGTACGCCGTGTCGGTCATCCCCTGAAAAAATCCAGTCTCAATTGCGAGTTGTTCTAACGTCCCACCACAAAAGACGCTAGAAAAGGGGGGGGGTTAGTTATCATGGACGTAGAGCAGGGGGGGGGGGGGGGGGGGGGGGGGGGGGGGGGGGGGGGGGGGGGGGGGGGGGGGGGGGGGGGGGGGGGGGGGGGGGGGGGGGGGGGGGGGGGGGGGGGGGGGGGGGGGGGGGGGGGGCTGGCCCTCTCCGGGGTAAAAGCGCAATGAGGGCGGGATGGGTTGGACGCCAAGAAGAGGACTCGGGGAGGCTCGAGGTAGAGGTAAGGGGCAATCAGAAACGATATGGAACCGACTTTCTACCAAGTCACAAGGGGGGGGGAGTGGGCCGAGATAAACACGAAGGGAAAAAAGGGGTGTACGCCTGAGAAAAAGACTTCTGGCGAAAAAAACGAAAGGGGATGCACCGGATTTGTAAAAAGAAAAAAAATGTGTGGACATACTATCGGAAGATCAAGAAAAAGGAGGAGGAGAGGGAAGAATGAAACTCTCATAACAGGGCTGTGTTCTTGAAAAAAATCCGGGATAGTTGTGGGGGGGGTGCGAAGAGGGGGAAAGGGAGGAAGGGATGCAATTTCGGAGGCCACTACATTGGGGGGGCAGGGGAGCCTTCCTTTTCATAGAGGGGGAGATTGACTTCTGCTGAAAACGGCCGATACGACGAGGAAAGGGGGGGGTCTTGTAAAAACGAGAAGAGAAGGGGGTGACAGGGGGGGGGGGGGTCCGGGCGACTACGGCTTTGTAGACGGGGGAGTCTTCGGTGTCTGAAAAAAAGTGGGCAGGTTGCGGAAATTGGGGAGGTTGACATTCTTCTCTCTGACGGGTGGAGGATGACATTAGCACATGAAGAAGCTGAGGGAAAAGACTGTCTGTCCACAAGATTTCGGCCTTTACGGGGCCAGACGAGACGTGGACAAGAGGTTGTGGCCTCAAATAGGGTGGCTCGCCGAAATTAGAGTTTCTTCGGGTTGGGGAAATGAAACCATAGTCCAAATGAGGGAGACGCTCTTTTCTATCCTTTATTTAGTAAAAAGTTCGAGGGGGAACGGGACGTTAAATCAACTGGAGTCTTGGGGGTGGAAAAGAGAAAAAAAAAAAAAAAAACCCACCAAAAGAACGTTCCCGTTCGCCGTCGAATTGGGAGGGCAATAGTGAAAACGGGGGTGAGTTGGAGAAAAGAACTCTGAAGAATTGCGAAGGGCTTCTTGCTATACGGGAAACCACGCGAAGAACGGGGAGGTGCGTTGAATAGGGAGTAACGGGGGATTAAGTTTCTCAAAGCTCACCTCCTGGATGGGGGGCCATCAATTGGGTTGGAGGGGTGGGATGGGGAAAACACCGAACGCAAATGACCATTCGGGGGCCTTGATCACTAAGAAAACGGCTCAAAAATCTTTGTGGGTGTAAGGACAAAAGGAAGCCTGGGGGATAAGAAAAAGATAGAAAAGAGGGCAACATCGATTCTGTTTAGGCGGGTGTAAAAAAAAATCAGGGCATGCTACATAAAACACTTTAAGAACTCGGCCTTGTACTCCGAGGCATTCGCATCGGGTCGTGGGGAGTAATGACGAATTTGGGGGGGGCAGGAGTCCATCTATGCCAACGGAAAGAAAGGGAGAGGAGGGGGACAGGTCGAACTTTCAAGGACTCAGTGCGAGGGAAGAGGACTCTGTCAAGACCTCGGCGCTAAGTGGTGGGAATACGTTGTTTGGCGGGGACTTTTTGCCGTCACCCCAAAAGAAAACCACCCAAACCCCCAACAGCACCCAAAAACAGCTGCAACAAAAAAAAAAAATTACACCCGAAACCAAAAAAAAAAAAGGACACCCCCCCCCGACCCCCCCCCTACCACACCCCCCCCAGGGACCACAACCCACCCCCACAGCACCCCCCCCCCCCCAACCCCAAAAACCCCAGATAAAAAAAGAAGATAAAACCCACCAAGCCTATTCATTACATCATTCCGAATCTTACTGGCGTTATTGTCGTCAAACACTCTACTCCATCTGAAAACGTGCCTGGGGGGGAGAACTGTTGCAATCAAGTCTTCTTTTTTCCTATTCTCCTTCAAAAAACGGTCTATTGGCGACGGGAAAAGAGTCGCCGTTGGCAAGGGATAAAAAAAGTTCGTCCGTGATTCAAGAAGTACGAGAAGGCGTATACTCCTCCTCGTACGTGGGAGATATTATTTTCGCCTTCTGACTAAATGGTAGGAAAAAAATCAAAACTCTGGGCTCCTAGCTTTGGACTTCCCGTAAGGTGCGTTGCTATCTGAGTGGGGACGCCGATGATTCGTGATGCCAGATGATAAAGCAATCCCAGAAGTGCAAATCGAAACGCGCGCGGGCAGCTTTAAGGCAAAAAAGGGGAGAAAAAAATGTGGCGAGCTCGGAAGAGGCGCGGAGTAGACGGTGCACCGGAAGGTGGGGGTTGAGATAGAGTGGTTGGGCACAGCGCTTCCCTGCTCAGAAGGCAAATAAATACGGCCGGGGCGGAGTAAGGTCAAGACGACTGTTTCTGCCAGGACTCAGGGGTTAAGGTACTCGAGAATTACAATGGTGACGGGGTAGGGGGGAGCGAAAATATGATGGGGTGGAGGACCAATCAAAAAAAAAGATATCTGAAAAACAACAACAACACAACGAGGACTTGGAAATATATTTTTTGGGGGAAAGGGGGGAGCGACTCAAAAGAATTGAGAGGAACTAGATCAGGGAAGGGAAAAGAAGGACTGAGTCTTTTAGGAAGTGGTGGTGGTTTAAGGATGAATCCGGTGAGGTGCATCTTTATCGGTGTGGGACTGAATGACAACAATCAACCGGGGATAAAAGAAGTAGGTGGGGGGGGTATAGTAGGGTGTCAAATGGGGGGGGGGTGAATTCCCTTGGGGGGGGGGGGGGGGGGGTTTTCCCTTGCACTCGCTCACCAGGGGGAGGTACTTCGGGCGCGCGAGGGGGTTGTCGGGAGGTTTCCTTTCGCCTCGGTCCGTCCTGTCCATTCTGTCAAAGATGAAGGGGGGAAAAAAAACGGAGGGTCGGTGAGGGGTCACGGGAGAAACTAAGAGAGCTCAAAATAGAACATTAAGACGGGCGGATTCGGTGGCTTGCAAATGGCGGAGGGAACGCGGGGGAGAAAAGCCCGGAGGAGGAGGAGACAGGGGGGGGGGGGGGGGGGGGGGGGGGGGGCTTCTCCATGCTCTGTTGGGGGGGGGGGAAATCTTCTTCGGATGGAAAGGGCCACTGGGAGGGGGGGGGGGGGAGGGGGTGTTGGCGGGCTGGATTTGGGACCGTTCGGAGAGAAAAAAAGGGGGGGGGTGAAGAGACGGGCAAAAGGGAGGGAAAAACACGAAAAGGTCAAGGGGCAAACTTCTGGGAAAGGGAATATGTTTATGGCAATCGAGAAGAATTCAAATTCTTGCAGTGAGGAGGAAAGAGATAGAGGTGGATCCGGGGGGGGAAGGGGAAAAAAAACACAAAAAATAAACCGTTCCTACGGGAAAATATTCGTTCGATAAGAGGGCGTTCTTGCTTAGTGACGGGGGGGGGGTGGGAGAGCGTAATCGTACGGCGGGTGGGGAAAAAATATCTCAAACATCTTCTTGGGTGTGGGATAGGGGTGAGGCTCCCGGCAGGGAGCTGACGGTTCGACCACAAAAAAGGTTGGGGGAGGGGGGGGGAGGCGTTGGGTCAAAGGGCTGGCATTGTTAGATTCAGGGTTGGATGAACCAATTAATAAAAAAAAAGATGGAACCAGACTGGGGGGGGATCTGGCTGCGCTATACGAGAGAAAAGCGCGTGAATTCACGCTTTGTGGGGGTGGGGGGGGGGGGGGGGGGGGGGGGGTTGGGTGGGGGGGGGGGGGGGGGGGGGGGGGGGTTTTGGGGGGGGGGGGGGGGGGGGGGCATGAGGAAAAAAAGGAAATCCATCAAAAAAGAGAATAAGAAAAAAAGACACCAGAAAAAAAGCGTCCGGCCGTCCCAAACCACACTCAAACCCCAACAAAACACCCCCCAAGAAAGAACACGACCCCCAATTGGAAATAAAATAAAAACCAAATCCCCTTTCAAAAGAAGTCTCAAACGTATACTATTGCTCCACTTTTCAAGAAAAGCCAATTGCACTCATTTCCTCTCATCCGATTCAAAGCAGTGGCACTGCGTGATGCGGAAACAACAACCCAGACCGATTACAAAGTCAGTCAAAGTTGGAAACAGAGGGAGATACTCGAAGGGTGGAGAAAAATCCACAGATGATGCCGGTTGGGAACTCAGTAAAGCAAAGAGAGGAAACCTGTCGGGGAATGGGGGAAAGCGGGGGAGGGGGGGGTAAAACTTCGTAACTTGCAGGGAAAAGGACTGCGGGGTTGTGATTCTGGGGCCAGGGAAAAGAGGAGGGAACAGGATCATGGGAGATATCCAAGGGGAGGGTCTAGGAAGCTGTGCCAGGAAATAGCTGGGGAAAGGAAGGGGAAGAAATTGTAGATGAGAATATGGCAAAGGGGGGGGGGGCAAGATCCTAAAAAAAAATCAAGGCTCTGAGGTTGGGGGGGGTAAGTCAATGAAAAAAAAAAAAAAAAAAAAAAAAAAAAAAAAAAAAAAAAAAAAAAAAGAAAGATGTCTTCTAATTCTTGAACCTTCAGGTGATGAAGGGAGCATGAAATATAGGGCAGACACACCACACCAAAAAAAAAAAACCCCAAACCAAAAAAAAAATAAAAAAAGAAAAAAAAAGAAAAAAACAAAAAAAACAAAACCTGTAAAAAAAGGGGATGTAAAGTTGGAGATCACGTAAGGGGATATTCCTTCCTGGATCCTCAATAACTTCTTATCGATCGCCAGAAAAATCAAACCATGATTGATCTCCAGGCGGTGGAGGGAATAAATGCAATAGAAAAAGATAAAACAAACAAAAGGGAGGGTAAAATAGAGAGATGGGGGGAAAATGTCCATCGCTTCACCACAACTTTGGGGGGAGGGAAAAGGCGGAGGGGGGGGAGTTCAGGGGGAGAGGGGGGAAAGGGTTATGAGGTTATCAAGGAGGGACTACCTTTTCAAACCAAATTGGGTGGCAGCGTCCTATACGTGGGACGGGAGTAACTGCCGAGCCTATCTATAAGTCAGTGCTGACAAAACTCCTGCGGTGGGGGGAGGGGGGGGAAAAACAAAACAGGGGGCTAGAGGGGAGTGATGACATTTCTGAAAAAAGACGTGGGGGGGCAGTGCAAAAAAAAAAAAAAAAAAAAAAAAAAAAAAAACACACAAAAAACAAGGTTGTAATGGGGGGGTACAGGATTGATTCTCTAGAAAAGGGGGGGAAGAGCATGATAGAAAGGGAGCAGGAAGAGACGAAAGAAAACGCCTACAAGGAGAAATTTAGTGGGAAACGGAAGGGGGAACGAAAAAAGGGACCCTT
>Ga0179593_1364013_pt1 | contig 11950 bp, 14 predicted proteins | sample CZODoug2_1_08_16_FD_185931 | JGI IMG/M metagenome (GOLD analysis project Ga0179593, IMG submission 185931) | Vadose zone soil fungal communities from Angelo Coast Range Reserve, California, USA - CZODoug2_1_08_16fungal (PacBio error correction) | ecosystem: Environmental > Terrestrial > Soil >...
ACAAAGAACGGCGCCTGTATATCCCCGCCGCCGCTGGTGGACCATTCCATTCCCCAAATCTCAAGAAAGGGGACAAGTGCGGTTTAACTATAAAGCCTGTATTCTCTGTCATTCAAGGAGGAGGGGATCAGAGGAAAAAAAACTTTGGGGGGCCTGTGGTACTTGAAGCGAGGGGGGGACGTGAAAGGAAAAGGGTCAGACAGAGTTTCTTATACGAGTATGGTAAACTTTCCACAGTCTTGTGAGAAAAAGCCGCGTTACCTGACAAGTTGGGGTAGAGATTCTCCTGGGGGTCCGCGAGAGGTCGGGGAAGACGGACTCCTCCGAAATGGGTTCCCGCTGTTTGTAAGGAGGGGCACAACGGGACGACAGAGAGAACTTCCCACTAAAAAAGGAAGCGGAGGCAAAAAGAGGGACGCCTAAGAGGAGTTAGTCAATATGAAATAGAGGGGGGGGGATACTGAAAACTCAAATCCTTTGTAGGTTGAAAGGAACGCTATCTTAAACCAGTTCACTCAGCCTGAATGGGGCCGTTGTGTAACTGCGGTAAGGCCCGGGGGATGAAAAAAAGAAAATCGTCGGGAAGGACAGAGGAAAAAAGAGTTGGCGGTATTCAGAATTTATGAGAGGGGGGGAGGAGGGGGGGGTGGGGTGAAAGTTGTTTCACTTAACAGTAACAGGAATTGCGTGTGCAGAAAAAAAAGGGGAACCGGCAACGTCGGAAAGGGTGGCCGAAGAAAGGCAAAAGAAGTCGTAATGTACTTCTTTTCTTCTATGAAGAGAACTTGGAAATTCTGGGAAGGGACCACCTTCGCAACAAAAGAGAACCTTAAAGAAGGGGGAAAAAAGCCTGGGGGAAAGGAGCAGAGACAGCAATTGAGTCTTTTTTCATATGAAAATTCCCTCAGAAAGGACCAAGGGCGGCCACAAAATAAAAACGATACAACACATCAGGATTCATCCAGAAAGAGAGTGAAAAGAGATCCGCTCATCTAAAAAAATTTCGTCAAAAAAAACGGACTGGGCCCCTGAGGAATCTTCGTTGTGGGGGGACGACAATGACTTCAACAGAGGGGAAGGGCCCCAGCGACGCGAGGGGAGGGGGGTCTGCGAAAGGAACAGATGAGCTAGATCTATTTAAAAATATTGCTTGGGATCTGTTCTCTCAAAAAGGGGATCAAATAACATGGAAAGTCAGAATCCAATCGCGACGGCGAAAGATCGAAAGGCCGGGAGGGCAGGAGAGAGGGTGACGCTAAAAGGGGGGGGGGAAGTCTTAAAAAAGGGGAGAAAAAGATCTGGAAATGAACCTATCTAGATCAGTTTAAAGGGCCTCGCGTAAACAGTGCACCTTTACTGGCATCTCTATAGTGGGAGGGCACGAGAGTGATAGAAAAAAGGAGAAAGTGGATGAAAGGGGGAGGGTTGCGGGGTGTCTGTGGTAGTGATCTCTTCACCTGGAGGAGAAGTCGGCGAGTCTAGATTATCTGGTGAATCGTTTCTTGCGGGGGGGGTCTTGGGGGGGGGGTGTCGAAGTTAGGGAATAAAAGAGGAAGCAGGGATTGCAGTAAGGAACAGGAATAAGGTTAGGAAGAAAGATAACGTACTGCGGTCGTTGGCTTAACATCATAATTTTTAGCCTCTTTTTCCTGGGAAGGTCAATCCCATGGGGATAAGCTGCTTTCGTTGATAAAGAGGAAGAAAAAACTCGGCGGGAGGAAGGGATGCAAGAAACAAAAGGGGGGGAACGGAGGCGTTGTTGCTGGCTCAAGAGGAAAAAGGAGAACTCAATTCCGTACGGCGGCGCATTACAGTGACAGGAGCCGCAGAGAGAAAAACCAGGAATAGGCCCATTAGGTAGAAGGAGAATAGTAGAGGGACATCACCCTAAAGCACAAAAAGAGCATTTTCTAGAATGCACGACCGTGTTGGGAGAATAGTCAAATCCAGGCATAAGCTGAAAAAGGTTCGATAAGGTCACGGCAGTAACATGTCTTCCGAGTGGAAACGGGGGGGAAGTCCGGGAAAGAAAAAAATCATAGGAAACGTATTTAGGTAATTCAATCTCAACAAGGAAAAAAAAAAAACCGGCCTCAAAGAAAGATTGGGGCAGTCGGAGGCTCTGATACAGGAATTCTTGAGACCTTGGGGGGGGGGAGAAGGGGACGAAGAAGAGAAAAAGCAATAAGAAACCTCACGCATCTATTGCACCAGCATCACTTGGGGAAGACGGGCCGACGAAAAAAAGGGGCCTCGGATGCTATGACGAGGTATCCTACAAGACGTCAAAGAGAGGGGGGGGACGGAGGAAAAAAGGAGGGGGGGAGGGGTCGGCGGAAAAAAAAATGAGACAGTCGAACCAGTTAAAAAACCCAGCTAAAAGGGTTTGACTTGGATAAGATACAAGGAGGGGTCGGTAGAAAAAGAGGGGGTAAAACCCTACCGTGGGTGGGGTTTTGACAAAAAAAAAAAGAAAGGGAGGGGTCAATAGCGCGCGGTCTACGATCTCTGTGGAACCAATCATCTGTTCATTAAAACCTCGGCTGTTCAATGGATGAGTGTAGGAAGAACGGGGAGGGGAGGGAGGGGAATAATACCGCCCCCACAAACCCCATCCCTCCTTAGGTCTCAGGCGCAATTGGTACCAGGGCAGACAAACATCGGACTGCGCTTGGGCCTGAAGGTTTTAGAAGAGGGAGGCATAGGTCTGGGGAGAGGGGAAAAGGGAAGGTACCTAACGGAGGTCTCAGAACTAGATAAAAATTAGTCATGTCACACAAATCTGTATTTCTCCTTGACTCCTTTAAGTGAGGGGGGGTCCGCGTTTTGGTAGAAAATAGCTAAGCGAGGCCGAAACGGGAAGAATGAACTATTCAACCATGATCCCAGAAGGGAGATACTCAACACAGAGAGGAAAAGATAGAGAGAGGGGGGAAAAAGGGGACCTCTTAACCAAGACTACGGACTCAATCATTAGAAAAAAGACTTCCAGCAGATATAAGGAAAACGCGAAGACAAGGCTAACTTTTCAGGAGAATAAAGGAGGGAAAGGGTTCGCAAAAGGAAGCACCGGGGCACGAGGGGGGAAAAAAAAAGGCAGACGCATTGAAAGGAAGATCGCATGCTACCTATCGAGATATCACAAGATACGAGGAGAGCTACCGAAGGAATATCTTAGGAGCCTGGTACGACCCCCGACTCAGAACGACGGGGGGTCAATTTTTTTACACCTTCTGCAGGGAAACAGCACAGTCAAGCCGCTTTGACTACCGAAAGACCACACTTTCAAGGAACTCGCGGGAGGGGAATGCATAAGAGAGCAGAAGGGAGACTGGGAGCGCTCACGAGAAGAGAGACTCTGTGGCCCTACCGTTTTGTGGGGGGAAAAAACAGTCGGTTCTCTTTCAATCCACGAAAAACACACTGTAGAAAAATATGACTATTAAGACAGTATTACAAAAGGGGGGGAGGGTGATGGGAAGAGGAGGGGGAAAGTTAGGAAAGGTAAAGAAAAGTAGTTACACGACCAATGAAAAAGTATGAGGGAAAAGACCGCATCATTTGACGGATAAGAGGAAAAATGAACGTTAGAATCAGAGTATGAAAATTTCCGGCCATCCTTATAAACGGGGTTGTCGAGCGGGGCGGAAGCGCGGGGAAAATGGCGTTGAAGACTGGCTTGAGTCACTGGCTTCCAGCTAACTAATTCCTGTTATTAGGACTTAAAGGAAGTCTCCAAGAAAAAAAAGAGCCAGCTCTAGCCTGTGTATCGTTAGGACTGGAATGGGGCAAGGCAGAGGAACCTCTCAGGACCGGGAAGAAGCGGGAAAATGTGAAATAATCCTTACCTCGTCATCCCATCCTAACAAATTTACCGGCTTGTCTATACGCACTATGCTGCGCCGCTGCTATCGGTAAAGGTAGTGAAAGGGGGAGGCTTTCTCGATACATGTGACTGTGGGGGGGGAAGAAGGGGGACAGCTCCCTGATACCGTAGACTTCTAAATAAGGACAGACTTGTTTAGAAAAAATGGGACTAGCCAACGAGTCATAGGGATTGCCAGGAATGAAGAGAGTGATCGATGATAAAGGAGGCGAGCAAAAAAACCATTCCTCCGAAAACTTTGGCTTGGGGTCTCCAGGGTCCTCTCGGCAGGAGTTTGAAGCGGGTACTAAAGACGAGAAGAGGGAAAGACAAAAACTGGAGGGGTGAGTCATTACCCGCCAGAGAAAAAGCACCAGAGACAAGGTAACGAATAATCCTCAATGGAACCGAGGACTAGGTATTCAATGGAAGGAGTGGCATATACAGAAGAGGAAGCACGGACAAAAAACACACTTAGAAAGAAAGCTCTCATCACTCTGGTGTCAAAAACAGTCCCAGAAATCTCGAGGGGGAACAATTCAGACAACCAATACTTTGGAGGAGTGGAGGGCCTCCAACCATCCACAGAGAGACAAAAGGGGAAGAAACATAGAAGCCTTTTTCTCGGAACTCTTACCTCATTCATTCTAGCTTCTACAGACATTTAACCTCCACGAGATGGATTTTGGGGGTGGGGGGGGGGGGGAACACAAAAGTGGGTCTCAAAAAAGAGAGGAAGAGGGGAGGTTTGGGAAGCAAAAAAGACAGCGGAGGTCCCACACATGGTCATTGCACGGAAACGCTGTTCCCGGAGGGAGGTTCGATTGGAGCGGTAGGGAAAGGAAACTTAGTTGGGAAGGAGAGAAAAAAGGGACCTCAAGAAAGAAAAAGGGGAGAGACATCGGCCTCTAGACCTCAGCTTCTTGCGCGTAAAAAAACCGAGTTCTCTTTGTCCACCGCCAAGCGGTTTAGGTCGTAACAAAAAAAAAATGACTAACGCAGGGGTACCGACGGGGAATAAGTGGAAGGGAGTAAAAACAGACCTTTTGCGCCAGGAGGGTTGCAGCCAAAATGAGAACTAAAAATAATGGGAGACGGAAAAGTATAAAGAATGAAGGCAGGATCGTGGAGAGGGGGGACGACGGGTCCTAGGTGCGGAGAGGGAGATCTGCATGGGGGGATCATACTGACACAATATGCAGGGGGGAAACTCTGGATGATACAGGCCTCAGTAGGGGGAGCAGGAGGAAAAGGATCTCTTCTTACGTCTGAAAACTGGAGAAAAGACTGGCCAACATCCTGAAAAAAAGGGGACCCACTATCAATATCAGTAAAATTCAGATCTGAGGCGTAGGGGGGGACGCAAGTATTGGCACAAGGCGAGGAGAAAAAACTTTGGGGGGGGGGTAGCAACGCAAAAATTCGTTGGGTTGTCATAAAACCCTAAATGAAAGAAACACCAAAACATGGCGAAAAGACAAGAGAATAACGGAGATTTCTTTCCGACAATATGGTCAAAGTTTCGTACCACTCTCGGGGAAGGTTTCGGAAGCCCACGCCAAAGCGGGTACATCCAGCAAATTCTCTTGCGTGGACTGCTTTACTAAAGAGGAGGGGAGGAAACAAGGAGAAGGAGGAAGGGAAAAAGGGGAGATGAAACAGAGGGGAAGACGACTCTACTTAGTGATCAAATTTTGCTGAGAAGGGGGGCGGGGACTTCCGAGGGGGGAGTTCCTTCCGGGGCCACCCCTGAGGAAACACGAAAAGCGTCAGAAAAAGGAGACGCTGAGCCTTCTTACATCAATATCGGACACACCGGAGAGCTCGACCACAAAACCAAAAGAGGAAACAAGCCGGACACTTTACTAAGCGTTTTAGGAAGAAACGGGTCGGCCTGTGACGGGGGGAAGGGAACGACATACCAATCTTTATCAGCCGAAGGGGAGGGGGAGGAAAAAAGCTCGTGCCAGCTCTAAATGGGGGGATGCGAAGGAAACGAAAAAGCAAGGAACGGGGATGGGGGGTTACCTTTTCACCATTAAGAGGAGACTAGAAGCGGGAAGGCGGCGGAAGAATCTCTCAACAAAAACAACAACGGAGAGAGGGAAGTACTCACCCGACCTATGTAGGACACAAGCCGCCATAGTAAAATTAAAAAGGTTAAAAACACTAAAAAGAAAGTTAGCAGGAGGGGTGGCTGGAAGATCTATTAGAATTGCATCTTACCTCTGTTCTCTGAAGAGAGAGCATTGGGATGGGGGGGTCGTCTCTTGACCGTCACACACCCGCTGAAAATGCTGGGGTCTAAATAACGCAGGTAAGAGTGGGAGGGGTATACCGGAGTGTGGGTGACGTCGTAAAAAAGTCGTTATAACGTCATCACTACGTGGTTTGAAATATAAGGCAGGGCGCAAGAAGAAGAGTTCGGTCTGATAGGAGGGTCCGTGAAAGCTGGGGGGCAACCAGAAAAAAACCCAGACTAGAAAGACGACTCACGGCGCTTTCGTTCAGCGGGAATCCATCCTGCGCGTTGCAATCGAAGGGGAACTTTCTCATCGTTTCAGACGGGGCCGTAAGCAAACGGAGGAATAGACGCCGAGAAGAAGGGAAACTCATCCGTTTGGGACTGCGTCGCGGGCAATGTGTAATCACGACGCGCAGGTGGGAAATTGACAAGCTAGTGCGTGGCAGAAAACGAACATCTCTGCAAAAAAAACCCTGTATAAGATAGGGGAACAGACATTGGGGGGGGGTGGGGGGGATCGGGGAAGTTGGGGAAGAAAGGGCACAGAAATGAGCAAGTAAACGAAGCGGTACAGGGCCTGAACTACTGCACAAAGACTCGACAGAATCGAATTGAAGGGAGAGGAAGGGGGGCCAGGGGATCATAGGCAAAGGGTGTTGAAATGGCAGTCTCAATCCCTTTAGCCCTAGAAAAAAGAAATAAATCTCGAACACTCCCGAGGCCCCCAAGGCAAAAAAGACATCCTAGAAGGGAAAAATCGATCGGGTCACGAAGATGTAAAGATGGTCCTCGGGATCGAAAAACCACCAGAATTCCTGATAACTACATCCGACTTAACGGAGGGGCGCCTCCAAGAGGGGGTGGGGCAAAAAAGCACTGAGGGAAGGAAAGATTTCCCGACACACAAGAACTGGTAATCCATCAGTAAAAACTGTCGTCATTTTGGTTTCAGAAAATGCCCAAATTCCACCACCCCACGGATTGACCCAATCAACTCGAGAGTATGAGAAGTCTCATAAGGTCGGAGGATATAAGAGTGGGGGGATAAAAAATACTGGATCTTGGTATTAGAAGGGTCTTTTAAAGCAAAAACCACTCAAATTTCTGTAGGGCTCGGATCATGTACAAAGAAGCTATGGGGGGAAGGTAAGATTGTGAAAGAAAAGTTTGCTCACGGGGGGAGAGCAAACGCCGCTTTATTCAGAGTTCTAAAATAATAGGACAGATCTAAGAACCAACTCGTAAACCAATTGGTTCAAAACGGTAGAAAATCAAAATGCTAGTGGTCTTGATAGAATGTCGGGACTACACCCTTAACGATGGGGGGAGGAAAAAGGGATTGGCTGAGGGAGGGGGGGGGAGGCTCTGGTGGGGGGCTTAGGCCCTAACTAACTTATGCAAGCGGTCTGGACTCAAAAAACTGAAGGTGTGCAAGTCCTCTCTTGGCAGCGGTTGGTTCGGTTGGTCAGGAAGGCGCCTCAGGTAATTATGGGGGGGGAAAGAAGGCCAGGGAAAAAGCGACAATAAGGACGTTTCGAACTCGCAGGAGAACAGCAGAGGGCATGCAATCGGGAAGTCCAGAGATTCTTCTGATAGACTAGGAATCACGCTCGGGGACGGAGAACATTGCGGTGCCCACCAGCACGTTGCGCATCGGGGGCGTGCGGGAAGGTCAGAAGGCAAAAGTAGCGAAGGAATTCCATAACGCAGGCACGAGTGAGAGGGTATTAAAAAGATGGTCAGAAAAAAGATCTCTCACAGAAGGAGGGGGGAGGACAGAGCAGTAGATGGAGACTCACCATCCCCAACTATAACTTGGGAGCGAGAACGATCGTAGAGGTACGCGTAGCCAGAGGAGGGGGCGAAAAGAAAAAAAAAGCCGTCTCATAGCCGGTCGGGAAAGGGAGCTGAGAGTTCACATGGACCACAACCCCTCTGAGCAGTGGAATAGAAAGGAAATTCCCGAGGAGAGGAAAAAGGACCGCCAGAGAGAGGAGAGGAGAAGAGGAGGAAGGATCAAGGGTATCACTTAATTCGGAGCGGTGTCAGGAAGCAAGATAAAGCCATTCATCACGCTCATTCAGAGCAACAGAAAACGAACGTTTTTAATATGCTTTACGGAAAACGAAGTCTTCCGATGAGAGGAAAGGGGTGAATAGAAAAAAAAAGAAAGGGAAGTATGGCATAGGGACCAGTTTAGGGGTGAGAAAGAAAAGACAACACAACGGTGGAGAGCGCCCAAACGAGGAGAACCAGACAGGGTTAAATTTAAAGCTTCTACTGCTACCAGTCTTTGCAGGGGATGAAGACCGGGTGGGGTTTTACCCAACACCTTCAGGTTGGAAAAGGCGGAAGAGGGCATAAAAAAAAAAGGAGGGACAGAATAATCTTAGAAGCATCGGAAGGACCTACCTTACAAGCTATTGGGAAACTTTGAACCGTTCTAATGTCCCAAGCCTTCGGGGTTACAGAAAAGCCGGGAAGGGAAAAACACCAATAAAGTCAGGGAGGATGGGATGAAGGGGGGAGGGATCCACGAAAGAAGACTTTCATAGAGCCTCCTCTCTATAAATGGAGAAGGCAAAGGAAAATCGATCTAGAAGAGCATTGCGGGGAGGAAAGGGCATGTCCGCGGAAAGGGGCAGTTCTCACATAAATAGAGCCCCCTTCTGGCGAACGACGCGGAATAATGCCTTAAAGGAAGAGGATGGCAGCGTTGGATTCGGGGCAAGAGGCTAGATTCCGGGGGAGGTACGTCTATTACTACAACCAGGTTTGAAGACAGAAGGAGCGCTCGGGAAAAAAAATGGATGGGAGGAAGAGAGCGGAAGTAAAGGATTGCCTGGGAGGCGCTTACTAACCTACCTTCGACTTAAAAAGGTAGATTTTTTTCAGACAAAGCAAAACGCGGACACAAATCATCTTCAGGGGGGAAAAGGGAGAATAAAAAAGGGAGGGGAGGTCAGCCTACAACAGGCAGGATTGTTTCTGAGAAAGTCGTTTTGACGCGACCAGGAATCGACACGTTGATATCCTGGGCTCGATAGGAGAGGAGGGGAAAAAAGAAGGGGGAGGCGACGAAGGAAGAGATTTCGTCCCGGACAACCACTGACTCATAAAAGGTTGATGCGCGTGGGTGGCGGTCTTCAACAAGCAGCGCCTTTCTAAGAATACAATGGGAAGGCATATCGGGGGAGATAGAAAAAGGCAGAAGATAAGAGAGGGAAGAAGGGCAGCGTAGATTCCAAATGCCGACGTCGGCATCTGGTTACTATCTTTAGGGGGGGGGGCCAATGCCACCAAAGGGGAGGGGAAAAGCCAGCTTTCCGGACACCAAGACGATAAATAGTGCTGCTATTATAAGTTCCCAAAAGATTAGGGATGGAAAGTCGCAGGAAGGTAGTCAAAAAAAAGCACTTCTCGGTCCCTCCAGCAAAGAGGAAGGTGACGTCGGGATGGAAAGTCAGCACGACATCGTAATCAAGGATGTCTATAGTGGACCGTTCCATCAAACACCGGGGGGTAGGGGGTACTGGGGGGTGCTCAGAGCGGAATGCGAGGGAAGGAGGGGGGAGGGGATGTAAACTTGTTCAACGAAACAGGCATAGAATGACCTCTCTAACTGACGAAACGATGAAAGACGAGGGAAGCGTTTTAGAAAACCTCGGTCTGGGGGTTCGTTAATAAGGTCCCTTCAGACAAAGGAAGCGGAGAGTCGGGGTGCTGGGAGGAAACAAGGGAAAATGGATCCATCCCACGAAGGACCGCTATTTCTGACTTCAATATTTGGGCGTCGCTCTAGTAAGCACTATTAGAATGTTTGAGGAGAGGTTCTTCAGGAGAACGGGGATCGGGGGGGGAGGGAGGGGAGCGCCGCCCGAACACGGATCCTTGCACAATAACTGGATCGATCCGGGCGCAGTTTCGGTTAATACAGAAGCGCAATATTCCATAAGGCTATGGACCGGACGGCACAAATCCGGGGCGCAGCGAGGATAACCTGCAATCAAGGAACACAATGTCAGCTAAGATTATCACTTCTCAGTTTCCATTTGCCAAAAGACGGAATAAAGGATGTAATCTAAAGATAAAATGACTGAAGGGAACCCCTGGGAGGGGAGGTTTCCGACCCGCAAGAAAAGAGGAAGTAAAGCCTATCCCTATGGCAACCAAGAATGAGAAATCCTATCCTGCAAGATGAAATCAATACAGATAGGAAGGAGAAAACAAAAAAATCGCGTCAAAATCCTCACGGTAATCTTGCAAGGGGGAAAGAAAAGTCATCCAATCAATCCGGAAAGAGATCCTACCAAAAATATCCTGGGAATAAGCAATGACCACGTTGGGGACCATAAAAGGGAGGGGCTAAGTTGGGAGGAAGGCTCTCTGACTGACCCTCAAACAACTATTCACTGATAGTCATACATTTTCCAAAAGGGGGGGGCCGTTAGGCTCACCCACGTCGTGAGTGGCTAGCACCAAATATCTCAGAAGGAGGGAGGGGGGGCTCAGCAAGAAGGAGTGAAAGCGGCAGGAACGCTCACCTGGGCTTTCGATAAATCTATGTCAGAAAACATTTTGACAGGAACAACCAGATAAAACACGAACTAGTGGTGAGAATCATAGGAGAGAATCAAATGCGTCCTGATTCTAATACCAGCGTGGGTCAAAACCGGCCACCATATGGAGTCGTTACGGGGGGAAAAACCCCAACACTCGGGCTAAAGGAGGGGAACAGGTGCAAAATAGGGTTTGTGGAAAAGTTCAAGAGTCCGCTAGAAAAATAGATGCTTCAGCGAGTAGGAAGATGAAAAGTGGGAAGTTTCGTTTGGACGGGGAAATTGGCATGGGTCTGGAAAAGGCGCTGGGTTATCATCTGTTCAATAATTTTCCCTGGGGTTGCCATTGCGGGGGTCTGTTCAAGGGAGGGGCTCTGGAAGGAAGCGATATACGGGGCTACCGTTGATGGGGAAGAACCGCCTGAAACACGGTTTGCCATCCGACAGCCTATGCCGTACAAGCGAACGCTTGAAAGAGTTTCACCGGGATAGGGAAACCGGCACTGGAGAAGAATAAGGGGGTACGGGCAAGTGTTGGTCGGAAACGAAACTAGCCCCAACGAAACAATGGGAAGCCTACAAGATATTTTCTCGGTTAGGAAGACAAGCCTTAGGGTAGGGAGGGGGTCAAGGTACACGTGCGATGTGGAGGTGTGCCCAAGTGCTCTAAAACCATTGGTAAAATGAGGGCGCCATTCTAAAAACTATACCTCGGGACTTAGCATCTTATGGGAATACAAAATTATCATGTCTCTGCAATAAAACAAGAGAGCCAACGAGGGCTGAGATAGGACGAAAAGAGGAAGGAAGGAAGGAGTAAAACGCGGAAAATCCCTTGGGGGAAATTCCTACTGTCCTACGGGCTTCGAACGGTTCAACACGATGATCGAAAAAGGGACCGACATAGAAAGGCCAGAAAGGAATATGTAGAGGAGAGGGGAAGGGCGGTCAAATTGGTCTCGCGGACCCCGTGAATCAACTCCCCTGTACAGACGCTAAAAAGCCGATAATAAAAGAGGTAAAAAAACCCCCAAAAAGTTCCTAAAAAGGCACGAAAGAGGTATGCACGGAATGCTAACGGGGCACCTAAGACAGTTAACAAGGCTTATGAAAAACTCACGGGAACGTCAGAAGGGAAAGGGAAAAAATAATCGGCGTAAGAACAGGAACGAGGAAAAATCCATGTACTTGGAAATTTGATTTGCATTGGACGAAAACGTAATTGTCAGGGGCTCAAGACCACGTTCTTTTACCGTGGCAGGAGAAAAAAAACTTCTTCTT
>Ga0179593_1389609_pt1 | contig 11950 bp, 14 predicted proteins | sample CZODoug2_1_08_16_FD_185931 | JGI IMG/M metagenome (GOLD analysis project Ga0179593, IMG submission 185931) | Vadose zone soil fungal communities from Angelo Coast Range Reserve, California, USA - CZODoug2_1_08_16fungal (PacBio error correction) | ecosystem: Environmental > Terrestrial > Soil >...
GCATTGAAAAAGCCGAGCCAGGGATTGGGCGGCAGGTTCGCAACCTTCGCGAAGAGTAAAAAAGACAGAGCCTTGGTGGGGGAGGGGGTCGTAAGTTCCTTCATCATCTAAGGAAAGGTCAGAGCCGGAAACAACATCGCAACAGGGAAAGTGTGTCTAGCATTGAGCCTGCAATAGAGCGGTAAGGAAAGATGCTTGCAGAAAAAGGTCGAAAATGAATTGTAGACGTCGCGGCGCGATCAGTAACTTCACGCAAATGGACCCTTATTTAAGCCGGTGGGTATTGGAGTGCAGAAGTAAATTGAGAAACACGAGGAACCGGGAGGTGACGTCGGGTTTCTGGCAGGGTGGGGGGCTAAAAGCAGGTAAAAGAAAAGTCCTGGCAAGGGGGCCGTTGAGCGGCGAAGGGAAGGGGATAAAATGGAGAAGAGAAAATTCAGCTTGTCAAAAAGGGAAACGGGGTCCTAAACGAGTATGGGGGGGTTGGGGGGGGGGGGGGGGGGGGGGGTGGGGGGGGGGGGGGGGGGGGGGGGGGGTGGTGGGGTTTGGGGGGGGGGGTGGGTGGGGGGGGGGGAGGGGGTGGTGTGGGGGGGGGGTGGGGGGGGGGGGTTTGTGGGGGGGGGGGTGTTGTGGGGGGTTGGGGGGGGGGGGGTGGGGTGTGGGGTTTTTGGTGGGGTGGGGGGGTGTGGGGGGGGGGGGTGTGGGGGGGGGGGGGGTTTTGGGGTGGGGGTGGGGGGGTGGGGGGGGGTGTTAGGGGGGGTTTTTGGTTGGGTGGGGGGTGTGGGGGGTTGGGGTGGTGGGGGTGGGGGGGGTCCTGTCTCAAGTTTGGGGGGGGGTACCGACCCGAGGTCGATGAAGAATAATCGGACCTTCATTCGTACGACTACACACTAGAAAGCACTCTGGGGGGGGGGGAGGCTGGCTCAAGAACGGCCCTTAGATCAGAAACAGGGGCCACCGCTCGGGAGGGAAGTGGTGGCAGTGACAGAGGTGGCAAGATAGAAGTCAAGGAGGTGAATCCGCCCATCGAAAGGATAGCCGTGAGCGCAAGCCGCCAGAGGCTCAAGATTTAAATCGGACGGGAGGGGTGTACGTCGTAAACATGCATGGAAGAACATGGAAACCCCCTGCTGAAGGGGGGGAAAAAAAAATAACCTGAGAGGGGAGGTGTCGATAAACTAACCAAGACGGTGAAAAAAAAAATTGTGCACGGGAAAGAAAACAGTAGGTTTGGGAAAAATGCCGGGTCTGGGGCGCAAGAAAAGGAAAAGAGGGAGGGACCGGTTGGAAAAAGGAATCGAAGTGGGGGGAAAAGAAATCATATCGGCAGCTGGGCGAGGGAAATCTGATTAATCTCACCGGGTTGCTAAGCAATTGGCCGAGTGTAACGAGGGTTGTCGACCACACAGAGGCGCGATCCGAGATGAAAAAAAAGAAGGACTGTGACTTCAGCTGGGAAAAAAATTAGAATGCCTGCAGGAAAGGGGGGAGGAAGAGGCAAGGGAGGCAGACCAAAAAAAGAAGGGAGACCCTGACGTATACAGGTCCTGGTATAGGATCTTCATATCAGTCCGGTTACTCGGCGATAGATCGGACGCGACAGAAAAATGTCCCAAGGGGAAAAAAAGTGCTCTTTGTCAATTCAAGGTCGCCGGCAAGACGGAGAACTAGATCAGAAAAACCTTTAGGTCGACCGAGAAATGTTGAGAAGGTGCTTAGAGTAGGACGAAGGGTGGCATCCTTTCGTTTAAGGGGAAGAGGGGGGATAACAGGAGAACTTAAGCAAGAAGGAGCGCGGCGTAAAAGACCACAAAAAAAAATCCATTTGGGGGGGACGAGATCAGAGAGAGGCAGAAAAGAGAGAGGAGGCGGAGGCGGAAGAAGACGGAACTGCAGTCTTGGCGTTCGTATAGGAGATCAACGGGGGCAGGAGGGAGAAAGGGGAAAACGGTTCAGATAGGATAAGTGAAAGGAAGGGAAAAGCTATAGAGAGTCTCCTATTCAATTGAAGAGTGGACAAAGAATACGCAGTGGAAGGAGGACCAAGGACTTGAGAAGAGAGGAACATGTTGTTCAGGCCGGGTAATCAGGGGGCGAGTTTTAAGAGTGCAAGGGGAAAGGGGGGGAGGAAATCAAGGAAAGAGAGAAAGCTGGGTAACTGAGAAAAAAAACGCACAAAAAACCGGCAACGCATTTGGGGCAGAACCACCGTCCTGTAAAAGTGGGATAGGAGAGAAGAAATACTAAAGACTAGGACAATCGGGTCAAAATATCACACTGAAAAGCAATCACCAATATCGGGAGGGAGTGAACAAAGGGGGAAGAGTTTACAGAGCGAATAGAACGAGGGGTATCAACGCAGAGGGCAGGTGGGTGGGGTCTCTGTCATCAGAATCGTACGGCCTAGCTACCCATTACAATTGGAGGTTGAAAAGTAGGACAAAGGTTTCAGAAGGGAAGGCAGCAGTATTGTCGACAAAAAAAAAAACCTTCGGGGAGCAGTCAATGTCAAAGGGTGGAAAAAAAGAGAAAGGGAAGAAAGGGAATAAGGAAAAAAGTAGGGAAGATGAGGAAGAAGGTCTCGGAAAAAGCAAAGAAGGAACGGGTGCGACACGTCCAAAACGGCGCGCAAGGAATTACCATTTCCAAACTGTTGCGGCAACAGAAAAAAAAGAGCTTTGGACGAACAAAGCGTGAGGGGAGGGAGGAAAGCACCGGATTGAACGCTATAAAAATTACCGAAACTTCAGCTCGAAGGGAAAAGCACAAACTGGGGGAAATTCGGGTAAGTCGGTACAATACTCAACGCTAATCGGGCTACTGTTGTTGGGGAGTTGGGGGAAAAATGCAAATCTATCCCTAGGTCACATAAAGGGGTAGGAGGGGGAACGCCAAGCAATGGGGGGGGGGAACTTCAGCTCGAGTCAGTCAATAGCCGTTGAGGCGGGGAAGATCAAGAAAAATCTCAGCTAAAAAGATATCAGGGATGATAAGGAACAGGAACGAAAAAGTTGTGTTCAAAGGTCGGTACACGGGAGGGGAAAAAACCAGACGAAAAAAAAACGGAGAGGAGTAAAATAGAGAGATCACAGGAACCAGGACAAAGAAAAAACAATTTCGGACTCAGAGGGAGTATCATTCGAAGGAGGAGAAGGGAAGCCGGGTTAGAGGGACCGATCAAAAAGGGGAAGCAACGGCTATGACGCGGGGGCTCTAGCAAAAAATGCCCTTGTGAAGAAGAACAAGAAGGGGGACTCGGTAGTTAGGCTAACAAAAAAAAAGGGCTAATGACGGGGATCAAAAACAAACTGCCGAAAGGTCCCGGTGGGTCCCGTGGGGTACAGGGACGCCGGGGGGAGGGGGGAAAAAACGGCGCAGGACGTGATTTACTAGAAAAATGAAGACTGTAATGGCGAGGGCCGGCATCGGGGGGAGGGGAGAAGTCAAAACCGCAAAAATATGCGGGAGGTCAAAAAGAGGGGTGGGAAGGGGGGCTAAGGCGGGGTACTTCCCGTAAGGCATAGACCTTTTAATTTTATAAAGGAGGGGAAGGGAGACGAGAATTCCCGGGAATCTGATATAAAACGGCATATGAATGCGGAGGGTCGAAAGAAAAAAAAAACAATCGAAATGGGGGGGAAACCTCTGCATGAGGCAAGCCTCATCAAAACCATACGGCGAATGGGGGGGGGGAAAATAGAAAGAAAAAAAAGAATTGAAAAAAGTCCCAATTTGAGGGCGTCAGAAGTACCAGAAATGTAGTAGGGAAAGTACACCAAAATGGCACTCTGTGGGGAAAAATGCAGAGTGCTTAGATTCGCTCATAAAAAAAACCAAGTATGACACGTCAAAGGATCCTCTTAGGATTTAGCACCGCAAGGATGGGCTATGGGAATGACTGGACGGGAATTCCTCAGGAGGGTCCTCCGTATAGATCAAAGGGGAAAAATTTGGAGGCAAATGGCTTGGCTATCCCCGGTTGACTAAATCAGGAATTGGGGAATCGTTTCAAGAAAGAAGGGACTTCTGCAATACTCGAAAAAGAACTAAGGAACGAGAACCCGAAGAAAACAGGGGGAAGACTTGTGGGCAGAGAAAAGCCAAAGGAAAAGCGAACACTGAAACGAGGGGAAAAATGTCCCAGAGAGAGAAACGTCGGGACGTATGAAGCGAGGGCGATGTCAAAAGAATAAAGAAAAAAACGTCGATTGAAAAAACGGACCGGAGCTAAGAGAAACGCAAACGAAACAGAGGGCCGGTGCGCGCAAGGAAGACATGCGCAGACAAGACATCGAAGGGAAAAGTACTACGATGGTACTGTCGAAGAATCGAAATTCTATTCGTTTGGTGTTGGTCCGACGCCAAGAAGAAAGGTTTTCGTATCAATGAGGGAAAAACAGCAAACGAAGGATGGAACATAGTCCCACATCTAGCGGAAGGAACCCGGGCGCCACAAAAGATGAGGTTCGATAAAAAACACGAAAGAAGGAGGGGAGATCGTTTAGACTGTACTTTAAAGGCCCACTTCTCAAAGACAAAGAAAGGGTCAGTTTGCACTGTATGGGGCTTCTCGAAGATCGAAGAGTACTTAAGAATGAGAGGAGGACTGTGAGGGGCCTAGGTCAAGGAAATGGGAAAATTTCCGAAGGGTGGTCAGCACAACTTTCCAGTAGGAAAAACCCCAAGTAAGGATACAGGGGAGTTAACTTGGGGGAAAAAAGATGCTAAACACATCAGAGCTTTGAACGATCAGAGGGGAGCCTCTTCTTGTCCTCCAAAAAGGCGGTGGACATCGTCCAACTTTCTATTAGCAAGCGGCAGAAAAGTAGGAAACATCGCAAACGATGTGGGAATGCTGAAACGGCTGCACGAACTCGATGTCGGGGGGTGGAGTTGGGGAAGAGCGGAAACAAAAATGTTCTTTATCATAAAACAGGCAGAGGAGGAGTACAAAACGTAAGGGTTGCACAGGGATGGGAAAAAGGGCGTCCAGGGCAAGAGGGGGAAAGGGTTGATCAGATCGAACGCTCAAGGGGATAATCAGTACTCACTAGTACAAATCGGGTAAAAAAAGTGAAAGTTCGGGGGAATGCCAAGGAGGGGGGAAGGGCGGCTGGAAGAACGGAAGAAAGTGAGATCTGAAGGAAGACTGAGGAGACCCTATCCAAGGACTAAACAGAGCGAAAAGGGGACCAGAGAGGTCGAAACCGGATGGTCTAATTGGAAGTGAGAATCCAAACAACACAGTGACGTGAATTAGAGGGCAAATGAAGGAGGAGCAAGGGCGTAGCTCACACGGGACGGGACAAAATTGGCATTGGGCCTCGGCACTACAACAGGGGGGGACTAGGCAGAAGCTTATAGCCTTTAGAAAAAAATTACCAAAAATCAGAGGGCACAGACTGGCCACGGAAGGGCTGCGCCAACTTCGAGAAGTAACCGCTAAACCGATCGGCAACAGAAGTTGTTCATAGAATGGGGGAAAAACTAAAGGGATGAGGGAACGAAGCACAAGAAAACGGATGGACCACCGGAGGGAAGAGACAATCTGGAAAGGAAGAGAGGCGAATGCGAGCCGGGAAAAACATCGAAAAGCAGATTTAAAAACGCGAGATAAGGCACGGTGCCGTGAAGTCGCAAAAACCTCTGGTACTAATGGCACCAAACTCTATCGAAACTTCTGCAGAAAAATGAGATAGCGAACATAAGTTACGGATAAGGCAAAAAATACTGGGACTCGAGAAAGGGTGCGACACTGACGGACCAGAAAAACTTGCTCAAACGGCGTCTCTAACCAAGAAGAGAACAACAAAAGGGAAGGGAGGGAAGAGGAGTGCGGATAATAAAGAAGGAAGAAGCCGGATGGGAGGAAAGAACCAACTGGCTCGAGAAGATGAGAATTATCCGAAGGAAAGAGGGGGTGCAAAGGTACATCATTCGGGCAAGAAAAAAAAGGTAGCGAGATTCTGCCCAAAGAGGTCAGCAGGAAATTGGCCGGAAATTGGAACAGGCAGATCCGCGGAAATCTGCAGTAAAAAGATGTAAAGCGTACCTGTAGCGGACCAAGACGCGCGAAAAAAAAAACGAAGGCGAAAAAGGAGACAGAGGAAAAGGAAAGGGGGATTTCGGGCAAAAAACATCAGGAGAGCCACAGCGTGCAACCATGAGGCCGCGGGTCTGTAGGGGAGGAAACCGAAAAATGGGTCACAAAAAGAAGGGGAAAGGGCAAAGGGCGAAAAGGAAAAGGGTGGGGGGCTGGATAACCGTTAAGCTTTGACAAAAAGAATAAGGCAAGGTGTGGGGTCGAAAGTTGTACGTGCGCAGAGGGGGACGACCCGCGGTTGGGAGAAAAAAGGGGTAAATGGCCGGCAGCTAAAAAAGAAAAAGCAAGGGGGGGGAAAATGCGCAAGAAAGAATTAAAGAGATCCCACGGTTCGAAAGACTGGGACTGTCCCTCTATGGAGTTAATGTTGTAGTGGTCGAATAATAAAGGATGGAAAGAGACAAATGGAGACCTAGTATACGGTCCTCAACCGCACTTCCTTACCTAATGGGGCTCATGATTACGGGTTTACTTGCTTACAAAAGGGTCCGAAATTTAGCCCCGATGACCTTAGAGATGAGAGAGGGGAGAGGAAAATGACAGGCGGGAAATCGAACGAATTTCCCATCACCCGTAGGGCACATTACGTGTTTGGGAATAATAGTGAAGTTTTTGGCTCCGCTAAAAAAAGAGTACGGTCTTTTGTCATCCAAAATGGAAAAATGGGGGGGAGAAGGCGAATCACTAGAAAAAAAAAAAACTGGGCGAATGACCGGAGGATGAAGGACGAAAGGTGGAGAAAGCAGAAAGTGAACAAGCACTAAGGTTGGAAAAAAGAAAGAACGAAACCTAAGATCGGAAAAAAAGATGACTGTTAGATTAAAGAGGTGGAAAAAGTACCGGAAAATGCCGGAGAGAAAAAGGGGGTTTATCGGGACCAGGGAGGGCAGACCAAAGAAGGCAAGACCCTAAGGCCGAAGAAAGGGACAGGACATCCTTCAGTTGTCTCGTCGATAAAAAGCGGCGAGAACTACAGGAAACCGAAAAAGGATAAAATCACAATGCTCGATTGTCATGAGCAAGAGGAGAAAACGATATAAGAAAGGGGGAACGTTGTCGAGCCAGAGGGGGGGGAGAAGGGAACTGACTCTCGAACGGAAATCCTGGTGCAATCCGGAGTTGTGTGGAAATTGAAAAGGAAGAACAAACAACGCGCGAGTAAAAGGAAACACATCAAGAGAGAGTCAATTGACAAATATCTAGGGATAGGACAAGGACGGATGGAGTATGCGCGCGGAAGACAAAAAGAGACAGGAAAGTATGGGCGTAAGAGGAGAGCTCGCAAGGTTTGGAAAGTCGTGGAGAAATAGAAAGTGGGAAAGATAGGATGAGTTGACACTACCAGTCGGAAACGAAAAGAGACATGGGGCGAGAAAAGAAGGTACAATCTCGGAAATGACTCCGGACAAGAGGTTCAAACTGCAACAAAGGGATAACAAATTTGTTTCTCCGGGTAGTCGTGATAGGGTTTGTATCGGATGGGCAGGAGGCAGGGGATGTACGAAGGAAAAGGGAGGAAAAAGATTCCTTATTTTAAAAAAAATCGATGTCTCCTCCACGCAGGGGAAGACAAAGGGGGCTGACCGTGATAAGAAGGAGCAGCTAAGAGACTGAAAATGCTACGTCAAAGACGGAGCAATATCAAAGGTCTCTAAAAAAAAGAGAACCACGGGAGTCGGCGGTAAGAAATCACGAAGAAAGGAAGATCGATATCCGCGGTTCTCAAAAGGGCACAAGGGGGGGATCGTCTCGAAATCAAGTCGTCGACGAAAGAAAGGAACCAGGCAGGGTTTGATAAGGGATTTCAGTGTAACTACGGGAAATTCAAAAAGAAAGGTGTTCTAAAAACTCAGGACTTTCGAATGGGAGGGGCACAGAGAAAAGAAGAAAGGGCAATGAATGAGGGGAAATAAATGACTTAAGTCTTAGTAAGCAACGAATAAAAAGGAACACTTCCCTAGGCGCGCGAGGGAAAAAGTCCTCGACTTTGGTTAAAAAATTACACCAATAGAGGTGTGGACGAAAAATCCGTGAGGGGGGGGGGGATTGATAAAAAGGAAGGAAGAACTCGAAGACCGTTGAGGAAAAATCGATCAGTTTACAGCAGACGCGTTTGGAACGGCGTTAAGAGGAGAAAAGGAACCAATAGGCTAACAGAAGGGGTTTTTTATTGAGCACAAGAAGCAACTCGGTGTCAGAAGAATCGGAGGCGATGCCAACCCCACCATTAAAACAGGTAAGCCGGGTCAATCCCTTTTGAGGTAAGTAGCGAAAGAATAATCAAAAGACTACGAAGAACGACGGATTAGATAAGACAGATCCAAAGACATTGGGTGTATGAACGGGAACGGCGGTCAAATCGACTCAAATCACAAAAAAAAAAAGGAAAAGGGAGATTCAGGTAACTAAAAATCTGGAAAACAAAGTGAGGGGAGAGATCGGCGATCCTAGAAAGCTTCAGATTGAGGCAAGGATCGGGAGAGGGAGAATGCGCTAAAGACTCACAACGGATATGACCGGTTCTCGTATCTGACGGGCCTCCAAGGAGGTCTCAAATCTAGAAAAAATCTTCAAAAACTACGAACTGCTTGAAGGAGAAAAAAAAAACAAGCGGAAGAGTTAAAACCTATGGGGGGCTTGGTACAAGTAAAAAAAAAGGGTGAAAAAACGGCGAGGCGACTTGAAGAGATTGAAGGAGTAGTAGAGGTCTGGGGTGCTTGGGGGGTGATCAAACCACAAGCTGCTGGTAGGCAAAAAGAATGTGGGGAACGGTGAAAAAAAAGTCGGGAATGGGAACCCGCAGGCAGGCCGGGTGCAGTTTAAGCGGATTAGGAGGGGAAAAGAGCCGCGTCATATGAAGGGAAAGAAACTGCAGGCCATGGGGGGGGGAGGAGGTGCGCGCGGAAGGACCACAAGAGGGGGGGGGAGTAGCCCGAAGAGGGACAAGGCGACGAAGACTGCGCATTTGTAAGCGGAGAAAAAAGGAGGACTGAACAAAGACAATGGTCTGTAGTCGCTATACCTACGATTCGCTTAAATAGACACCACAATGGCAAAATGTGGCGTTGAAAAAAACTCTTAAGGAGGCAGAACAAACTCTTGGGACGCGGTGCAATGTAAAGAAGAATAAGGTTTGGTTGGTTCGACCCTTCGTGATATGGAAAGGATGGTGGCGATAGTTCAAGGGGTGGATAATATATAAAGGGATAACTCCTATGCAAAGGCAGGGTCTGAGCCAGCGAGTTGTATCAATACTTTGCTCTTGGGAAAAAGAACGGAAACCAGAATTAAACAAACGTCCAAGACCGATAAAAATCCTAAGAGAAAGAATCTACCCGATAACAAGGGTCTACTGGGGGGGCATATTATAAAAGAACTGGAAGAGAGCGGAAAACGGACGTATGTGAAAAAAAACTTGACAGCAGCGCTAAATCGAATATACTGGAATCCTGCATGGCAGTAAACAACTAAGAAGATCGCAAAAAGGGGGGATTCTCAAAGGCAACAGAAAACTTAAGAAAAATAAGCAACCAAGAAGGGAAAGTTGGAGTCACGACTTGAAAAGGAGCAGAAGAAGAGTACGTGCAAGAATATATGTCGCATACAGCATAAGGCGGACTTCGAGAGGGTGGATAGTGTTGGAACGTTTTAAGCGCGCTCCGGAGGGGTGAGTAAGAGCCCTTCGAAAAAACAAACGAAAAGGAGGCCAACACCAGGAGTGGACCAAAACAATGAAGAAGACGTAAGGTACCGGGGGGGAGCCCCCCTGTTAGGCGCTACCCCAAAACTAAATCCTTTCACTTGGATATAGGGCGTCAGATAAGGGTCCTTCAAGGAGACACTCGCTCATGAACAGAGAAAAAGGGAAAAGGGGTACGGATATACTCGAGGAGAACGGTCCTATTAAAAAAAAAAAAAAAAGAGGATCCTCTCAGATTGATTAATCGGGCTACGTACAGGGTGCGAAAGGGTATGTCCTCGTTGGTAGTAAAAATAACCCTGCAATGAACAGTAAGACAGCAGGATTTAAGTGTGGACAAGCTGAAAGCACATGAAAACCAAAGGGTTTCAGAGGCGGATAGAAGCGCAGGGGGGGGCTAACAACATCTGACAAGCGCCTATCTGCAGCAAAATGGGAGAGCGTCAAAAACAGGGGCATCAAAAAAGAGTGCAGTAGTAGTGAGATACATTAGACCCACCACTCTCGGATGAGGGTATTGGGGGGAGTGCAAAGACCGACTCGATTTCTTTGAGAGTAGCAGAAACGGAACTGGGTCAAAATCTCACCACGTTTGGGGCAGAAACAGCCGGGTATAGGCACAATGAGTCGTAGGGGGAAAATGGGCAGTTTAAAAACTACCCGAAGGACCGACGGTAAGCTGGCACTTTGGAGTTGAAGGACATGGCGTTCGAGGTAAAGGAACTAACCGGGACATGTAAGGAAATTGAAAATTTATGTAAGGAAAGTGCGGGGAACTTCGTCGCCCGGATAAAGGGAGATTGGGGTGACGGCGAGGAAGGGCCTGAATGAGAAGCTCAAAAGCCTGAAGAAAGCAATTTTTCCCGAGCCCAACGTGCGTGGCCGGGGGGGCCCGCGGGTCCCCGCGCGTTGAGTCGGCCAAGGGGTGGGGTGCATTAGTCTCCATGTTTCCGGGATTGGGCTCCGCGCAAAACATCAGGGGAACCTCTTCACGAGTTCTTGGTGTGTTGATCGGGACGTACTTGGTTTCGATCTGTGGCGTATCACGTAACGCGGGCACAAATGAGAAGAGGGGACAAGAGGGTCAAGGAAAGAAGGGTTCAAAAGGCGGAAAAAAGCTGAAATATCGGTATAAAAGGAAATTCCGAAGAGAAGGGAGAACTTGGAACGGAATTTCTTGGAAACCAAGGGCAGGCAGTCTGAAAGAATAAAAAAGTACGGCCCAAAATAATTTTTTAAAAAAAGGTGTGGCGGGGGAAACAGGAGGAAATTAGTACACGGGACATCAGAAAAAACCCAACCAACAACCCGCAGGGTGATTCCAAGCATGCGACTTCGGCGCCAGCGAAAAAGTTGCTTCGATCGAGCGTCGCGGTATAACTTGGGGACTCGACCACCGTCGTCAGCCGCCGAGGTGCCGGCAGGGGCCTTCCTAGGCGTCTTCACACGTTGAACAAGATTCGACTCTCCCCGCAGACATCTTACTTCTTTTTGCCTGTCCTCGACTTCTGACCGCGCGACTGTAAGTGTCCGAATTTATAGGGGTTCGAGATGCCTATGGGGGGAGAAGTGCCACACTGGATGTAGGATCATGAAAACCCTCGAGAAAGAGGGGGGTGCAGACGGGCAGTCCGGACAAATACGATAGGGAATCGGGACGCTAAAGCAAGCTCCGAACAACAGAACGATGATAGTTAAAAGAGAAGGGAGGAGAAAGAATTCATAGCCTTATGGGGGAAAAACAAGGTAAACGAGTCGAACAAATTATACGGGCAGCTGGGGAAATGATACCAGATAGGGGTTTGCTATATTCCTTCCTTAGGAAAATTCGGAGATCTAGGAGGCACCACCAATACTCTTTTTGGAGTACACTTGGTTCAAAATAAGCACGCGAGGAAATGAAATAATGGGGGTAGGAAGAGGTCGTTAGGACACTGGGTATCTCAGAGGGCCACGTCGCTAGACGACGATGGAGGAAGGATGAAAGAGGGCATCCAAGGTTATTGCGGTTCAATGCCAAAACCCTGCGGTCGGGGCGCACACATCGGGGTGGCAAAATTGATATTAAGTCTGGGGTCTGTAACGTGGAAGACTCGAAGCTTGGCGTCAGGAAAGGCCGGAGCGGGGTGACTGGGCGAATTGAAGAA
>Ga0179593_1472317_pt1 | contig 11950 bp, 13 predicted proteins | sample CZODoug2_1_08_16_FD_185931 | JGI IMG/M metagenome (GOLD analysis project Ga0179593, IMG submission 185931) | Vadose zone soil fungal communities from Angelo Coast Range Reserve, California, USA - CZODoug2_1_08_16fungal (PacBio error correction) | ecosystem: Environmental > Terrestrial > Soil >...
CCTCAAAGAAGAAATAGATCTAACAAAAACCGAGAAGCATCCAAGGACGGATGATGGGTCCAGGGAGGACGGGGTCCCGTGGCAAAACGGAAAGGGATCGGAAGCTATGAGACGCGGTCGCCGATCAAGACGGGGAGGAGGGAAGATGAAGGTAAAAAGTCTCCTGACGAGTGGAGCGGGCGGAAGAGTCTTCAAAGGTGAAGTTAGTCAGTCTTGTGCGTCGGATACGCTTAGGCGACGAATCACGCGGAAGATGCGAAGGGAAGACCGCTCCGGAGAGAGAGCATGAACTCAGTCTGGTAGCCTGGAAAGAAGGAAGGGCTCGGTGACTCGCCGAAACTGCGGCTGCAAAGAGAGATGAGGGGATAGAATCGATCAATCACGCACTTCCGTACAGAGGGGGGAGCAAGGAAACGTGGGCGGGGCGCGCCCGAAGTACGCCGTACTCTCTCGTTTTTTGGGAATAGGGAAATGTTCGGGGGGAGTGGTAAGGGGGAGAGCGAGGAAGACACAGTGAGGCAAAACTAGAACTGGGCAGGTCTATCGGTCCCGGATACCTCCCCTTTAACCGTAGAGGGTTTCTGGGGGGAAGATAGGGGAAAGAACTTGCAGGACTTCTAAAGGCGTCTAAAAACGGAGGCTCCTCCTTTGAATTTAGGTGTCGTAATTTAGGGCGTCAAGTTGCCACATAGTAGGCCGTAGGGGGGCCAATCGTACAGCTCCTCTGGAAGAGGAACTACTTTAAAACCCGTGGATCCTGGCCGTAGACGAAGGCTTTTTACTAAAGCGTAAGAGAAAAAGCGACGAAAAGACGTACCGGAAAGACAGAGCCTAAAAACGTCTCTTGTGGACCCGCGACTGCAGATCGCTCAACGGCCGAGTATAAAGGTGGTGGGGGGGCTGTTCAGAGAACGCGGGCGTTAATCGAGGCCTTCTCAAACTAAGAGTCATTCGCTTGGAAAAGCTCAGAGATCGCCATAGTCCCTGCTTGCTCAAAAGTGACTTGGAAAAGAAAGAGCGCAATATTTCAAGAGAAACCTAGCTGGTTGAAAGACGGAATAAGAGCGCCCTTCCGATAACCTTCTGAGGTGGCACTGAAGCCGCCGAATGAGAGGAACGGCGTACGTACCGTGGACAAGGCCGTATTGGCGGAAGATGGCTGTGGACACGGTTTCAACTCTACCGATTCACGATCGAACGCCGAGCGGGGGCTTGGAGGAAAACGAAGCACCCAGAAGAAGTCTCGGTACAGTGACAGTCTCGAGTCAATTTCAAACTCCAAAGGAAGAATAAGAGAAAAGGAAGAGCCGAACTGCAGAAAGAGAGGGAGCACCGAGGAAGATTAGTGCTTATGCCTCACAATCGTTAGTAGTAAAAGAGAGCAGATATGCTGTCTTCCCACGAGAAGATCACCGTATGGGTAGGGATAGGATACTTCGAGGTCTATCATCTACGCACTGAAAGGGCTACGCGACGTAGTGATACTCCGTTTCGACGAATCGGCAAAAAGAGGCGGAACTGCATTGGGGAGAGGGATCAGGTGGTGTGGGCTGAGAAAACAATACGGAATCAAATGAACTATAGAGAGTCTCCAGAACCTGTTCGTATGTCAGAGATGTATCACGTAGGTCGAAGATGGGGGCCGAAAAGAGGAAAGAAACTTAAGGGTCGGAAGTGTGTTTTAACAGACTGTTAAAAGGTAAGCCAAATGTAGTGGGCCGTATTAGAATCGGCCTGAATCACCGGGGATAAAAGGGTGACGGGTTGGAAAGCAAGGGACCCAAAACTACCCAGACTTGACGTTAGGGGCGGGGGGAGGGGGAAGACAGGAGGATCTTTACCGGACGAGGTCAGAGAGAAACGACTCCGGCGGAAATCGAAGACCATTAGTCCGCGACGTACCCAAAGAGCGGGGAGAGTTAACCTAGAGAGACTAAAAGACTGCGCGAGAGCATAACTGCGCAGCCCTAGGAGAAAAATTCTAAAGGGGTAGCCGATCCGGGGCCTAGGTTCCAGATCGAATACTAATCCGTAAAGTCGCTATCAATCCGAAAAGTTCAATCCAAATAAAGGAAGATGAAAAGGGGTGGGAGCTGAACAACCGAGACTGGTGCCTCCCTCTGTCGAAGCCCGTCACGCTAATTGAAGAGCGGGGTCGGAAACGGAGGATGGTATGAATGGGTGTTGGGAAGAGAGAACTAAAGGGAGGATTGTTTTGTTTGCTCAGAACAGGAGAAGGAGACTTGTCCTTTTATTATCTTTCCAAAATAAATAAAAATAGTGACTTGCCGAATCTCGGGGCCACGAGGGCGATAAGGCAATCGTGACTAAGTGTGCTCCCACCGAAAGGGGGAAGTGACGCGTGCACTGGGAGTTAGGTGCTACCGAGGAGAAGACGATGACTTATTAGAAAGAAAGAAAAAATAGAGGAGAGAGAACGAAGAGCAAGGCGCCTAGCTCAGAGTCTGAGATCGAGGGGTTTTCCGCTATCACATCTCCTCTTACCTGGGAACTGCATGCAGCGAATCTCCAATCCTCGCTTGAGGGGGTAAACGTGAAACGGCAAACTGGGACGGAACTCTTCTTCCGCGAAAGATCTGGGTCAAAATCGGGAGAGGGGCTCCTGAGACGGAGTGGGGTCTGCGGAAAACGGCCATCGTGACACTGAAAAGAAGAAGTATTGGGGAGAAAATAGCCAAATCAGAGCACTTCAGAGGGTAAAAATCTCAGGGAGTTTGCGTAGGGAAGAATTGGGGGGTCGCGGTAGAGCTGACGCAGAAAGGTAAATTGCCTTACGAAGGATGGGGGGGAAAAGACAATGGTTCTTTCTGGTCCGAACGTAGGTTTTCAAATCAGGAAAAGCCCAAAAGTTTTCGGGGACTGGCGGAGTGAAAACCGAGTGAGCTACAAGACTCTTTGAAGCCAGAAATGTAACGGCGTTATACAAGGAAAACTGCATGCGAGAAGGGAGGGGTGAACAGTCTCTCAAAAACAATTATTATTGAGAAAAAGGAGGATATTGAGACAACGGTCACGGGGGATGGAAAGGGAGACGGACCGCACGCCGGATGTGCCTGGGCGGCGGGGAGAGAGAAATGGGCGAGTGATAAGTGAGAAGGATGGGGGGGATGAAGGAGGAGGTGGAAGTACTAAGCGTCTGGGGAAGTGAGAAGTGGGGGGGGAAGAGGTGATGGAGAAACTTGAGGAGGGGGGAAGGGGAGAGGAGAGGAGGGCAGTAGGAGAGAGGGAGGGAGGTGAGGGGGGAGGTGGGGCTGGAGAGAAGGAAAAGGGGGAGTGGGATAGTTGGGGTGGGTGTGGGGGGTGGATGGAGTAAGGAATAGGTGGAGGGTGGGGGTTGGGGAATGGGATTTAGGGGTTAGGGAGAGGGTGGATAAGTACGGGGGAGGGGGGGGGGTTCAATGGGGGGGGCGGAGGGAGCAATCATTTTTAGAAAGATAGCTGCTTGGGCGTCTGTGGAGAGAGTCAACCGGGAAGGTAACTCGTGGGTAAAGAACGAAGGGGGAGGAGGTAGACTAATTCCTATAATCTGCTTATCTCTCACTCCTACCAATAGGAGTCCCTAAAAAAAGACAGGATTAACGAATTGAAACAATAGGAGTTGGAATTGGGCGAAAACGAGGGATGGAGCTTCAATATTCGAGGCCGCAGCACCCTCAAGGCAGAGAAGAAGCTCGGGGTCTACACAGGGATTCGCTTTCGTCGAGAATTGGCGTATGGGACCGGTTGTAAAAAGGCCTAATGCAGAAGGGAGAGGGTAAGGATCGCTGCCGTGCTAGACCTTGACCGGGGGGGGTAGAATAAGGAACCACGTCACTACTCTTAAGATTCTCTTTTAAAAGTCTACTGTGTAGCAAATCTGAGACCTGGGGGAAGATCAATGGAGAATGATACCTCCTAATCTTCAGGGTAGAAGAAAAAACTGAAAAAAAAGTCAAGTCGGGACCTTCGGTTGTTCTGAACTAGAGAGGGGACGTCAAAGCAGCCGTGCAATCACAGTCTTAACAAAGGGGTATTATGAATCTCAAAAAGAGACTGAAAGACAGGTTCAAGAAAAGAAGGGAGATGCTCCAACCCTAAATACCAGACGGGAGGCGGAAAAAAACTCTATAGGAGTCGCCTCCGTGGCTAAGAGGTCCGGAAACCGTGGGAGGTGGGAAAAAAAAGAAAAGGGGGTCTCATCAGCCACCTTTCCTAAATCACCTGAGAGTAGGGCTGGGAAGCGGCCATTGATTCGACTAGGCGGAGGGAGGAGGGAAATCGATCCGGGAGGGTCGGAGAAGGCTTCGCAAGATTCTAATGGGATACTCGAGGAATGAAGAGAAGTACTCTGGGGGACGTCTCAGCAGTCGTAGGTCCTGTAAGGGGACCGAAGAGCGCGGAGTATTGGTAAAGATCATACGATCCCATGGGTCCGAGAAATTCCTGAACGGGAGCTTACATAGGTCAAGGGACAGGCGTACTGCCAAGTATCTGACTTGACGCCTACGGCAAAAGGAGGAAAATCTTGAACTCAAATATAACCCCGTGAGAAGACTAAAAAAGAGAACTGAAGAGAATTCGGCACGGAAAGAAGAACTCGTTCTTCGAGGGGAATGGCACCGGCGGTGTTCACGAGAGCCCCGCCGACCTAAGCTAAAAGAGGTTTCTGACTCCCTTTCTACACTAAAGTTCTTACTACTAAATCTCTAGAGCATGTATAGATAATTCTGGGAACAAAAATGATCACCTGATGGACCAAAAAATCGCTCAGGTGTGAAAAGAAAAGGCTGACTCAAAGACTTCTCTTCGAGGACGAACTTCTCAATGCTCTACATCTAGGAGGGAAAGATGGCCAAAAAGGAGAGCTTCGATATTGTACACCCGGTGCAAGAAGATGAAGGGGGCGCTTTTATAAAAATATAACGTATGTTCAGGCCGAGAAAAGTCCATCCTCAGGTAAGATCCTCTCGGAAGGGGAGGGAAATGGATCGGAGCGTTAATTTTCGACCGCTTCTATTCAAGGGAGGGGTACGGGAAAACAAGCCTAACGGGAGGGACAAAACTTGGCTAAATCAGTTCTGACACTCTGTAACTTCAGGAACAGGGGGGGGGAGGAGAGGCAAGAGAAACCTTCCAATCTCAGAAGAAGGGACATGGACAAGGGCGGAAGTTTCAAGAGGAAGGACTTCTCACGCATGCTCTCCATAGGTGATTAGGGGGAGGAAGGAGTAGCGGAGCGACCCAGCCAAGGACTCTTTTCAAACCTCAAGGGGGGGGTCAAGCGGGTTTTTCCACTAGACACCTCAGAAAAAAAATGGCGTATAATCCGGGGATGGCATCTAAAAGTAGGGAAGATCTGAATATACCCGGAGGGGATTGTCCATGCACTCGGGGGACCGGCGTCTATTAACAGCAAAACTTCTACTGGCCTCGTAACCGCGTCTTAGAAGAGTAGACAACCGAACGATACGGATATACATCTTAACTGATCAGTATTTGCGGCTCTTTCTTAAAACCCGAGGAATCGTCGACCCAAAAATAAAACTAAAGAAGGGAGATGACTTCAAATTGTACACCATCTAAAAAGAAGGAGGAAACGTGAAACTGTGTAAACGACCTCTGTTCGGATATATGGTGAACGAGCGGGGGAAGGACAAAATCGTAAAGAAGAAAAAGATACGTCTGAACGGGTAAAAGAGAAGGGAAACGATCGCCCGGGGGAAAAATTAAAGCGATCTACGAATAGCAACATCTCTCACCGGAGTGGGTGTCACAACAAAAAAGTCTGGCGTGAGAAGTAAGCAATCTGATTACGAGAATTCTAGGCTAGTGCGTGAGCTTCGAGAAAGCGAGAGAAGCGTCGAAAGCCTGCGGCGAAGGGAAGACTGCCGCCGGCGGAAACGAGGGGGGGGGCGCCGAATGCGTCGGAGGCTGCTGAATTAGAATACGTCGCATCAACTCGGGCACCGAGATAGATACGTCGCTGAAGGGGGGGGAAGGCCGATATAGAAAGAAACTTAACTTGCAGTCCAGAGAGAAAAGACGCAAAAAAGAATCAGCATAATAGTCAAGAACGCACACTTCTAGACGACCCGCGTCCTATCGGAGGCAAGAAAAATTCTTCGGGGGAAGCCAAAGGAGAAACACGGCTCCCTACCGAAAATACCGGAGAGACGGATCAAAGGGTAACGGGGGCTTCCTGAGTCTCGAGTTTATCTCTCTCAAAAAAACAAAAAAAGGGATTTTAGGTAAAAAGAGTAAGAGGGACTATGACCGGAATCTCACCTAAAAACGAAGTAGGGGCGGAGCAAAGGGGGCCTGAAGAATCCTTTCGGGTTTGGAATCTATCTGGCTTGCCTCTATTGCGGTCCGGAGGGGTAGACCCGAATTTGCTTATGAAAAATTACGGGAGTCAAGTAACATATGGGGCGAAGGGGGACGTGCAGGGTTAGGGAAGGCTCTATCTTCATCCATTCCTCGAGGCGATCGAGTGCAAAGCGGAAGATGTCACGAAAGGAGAATCCGAGAGAATGAAGGAATCCAGAAGCAGATGGGAAGAACTATTTAACAGGAGGAGCAGAGGGGAAGACCTAACTGCTCCGATCATACGAGCTCGTGGTAGCAGACGCTCTCACTCTAACAGTCCGAATAGAAGAAGAATCCAGAATTTATACGAGTACTCGGGAACGTAGATCGGGGGGGGGGGAATCGAAGTTCGTTGACCATAGGTTCTTATCATAATCCCGCGTTGAAAACGGAAGGAGAGCACGAGGAAGGTGGACACTATCGCCACTCAGTAAAAGCGGCGTTTTTCTGGGGCTAGCGACTCGGTCCAGCCAGGGGAAATAGTCGAATCGAGGGGGGAACCTCTGCGGAAGCGTAGAGGTATCGTAAAAGGGTTAAAGGTTATTCCCTGTTGCCCTAAAATTGAGTCTAAAGATTCCAAGAGTCCAAACGACCTCGAAAGGCACCTATTAAAAAACGTGGGATCCTCTACTATAGAGCGACAGCGCCGGACATCATTAAACACAATCCAAGAGCAAAGGATGAAACGGAGCCGGCCCGAACGTTCCGTGGTACAGGAAGAAAGGGCGGAGAAGACAATATAAAATGGTGGGGCTGGGGTCCGAAGACCCGAGGTTTTAGAAGGGAAAAAAAACAGAAAGTCAGGAAGATCAGGCGCGTAACAGATGCGGTCAAGCCAATAACGAACAGAGTCACTTCTTGCTCCCTGCTTGGAAGCAAAAAAAAAGAATAGTAGAGGGGCCTCGAACCGTGACGGGGCGCTGGCGAGAAATGTGGAGCGAAATTACTGGCACCTGAGCTCGGCAGGAAATAGAGCCGAGAAATGAGAGGGAAAAGATGCCGGGACAGGCCTTAGGTGCAGGAAGGGTTTGCCGCAGGGAAGGCAACCGAGGCAGGAGAGACGCAAGCGACTTGTTCGGGAGAAAAAGAGGGCACCCCGCCTTCTCTTGTCACTGAGCCGGCTGAAGGAACAGAAAAGGACGGAAAAGACGCGGAGGAAAAGGGACAGAACCAGTACTCCGGGCACTCATCTCTTTCGCAGAGGATTCGGGAAAGGCGGAAAACGAGGGAGAGGTGTAGAGACTTCCCTATCCATGCAAAAAGGAGGTCCACATCGCAGCTGCAATTCTTGTCAAGCTCTTAATCAATATCGGTGAGAATAAAGTCTAAAGGGAGGCTGAAAGAGACGTTGAAAACTTAGTACAAAAACCGAGGAGAAAGGGAGGTGAACTGGCAATTTGTTTGAAGGCTGCAACTCTAGGGATAGATACCGATCTCGAGAAAAGGAAAATATACGTAAACTCCATCAAGGGGGTAGCAGACGCCTTAACCAGCCACAGGGAATCTAGTTCTTCAGAGTGTTGGTGGGGAAAAAAAAACCTGTAACGGTGACATATAAGAAACCTATGGCGTACGGTCCTGGGTAGATCCCCACCAAAAAACCGAGTCGGTACACTGTGAAGATTGCAGGACTACAGCTAAAGGGCGCCGTGACTTTCTCTAGCAGCCGAGGGGATCCCTTGAGGGTCGCGGGGAGAGTACGTCAGGTAGTAACTCCTTGTTCTTCTTGCTCCTCCGAGCAGGCTCAGTTAGGTCCCGAAACGATAAGCTACCTAAGCACTGATAAGGGGAAAGATACTGCCTAGCAATTCACAAGCGGAATATACTTGGCCGAAAAACCCTAATCAGAAAAGTAGGGCTTCTATGACTAGTAAGGCCTAGAACTTGAAAAAATGAAGGGGCCCCTATCAGGCATATGGCACAACTAGCGTAAGGAGAAAGTCAATCTGTGTTGGAAACGGGTATCTAAATTTCAACGAAAGCAAATTATACCGTACCATCTGAGAGAAACGAACGGCTTCTCGAAGGGTCTTATCCCTCAGCGGCCGGTATTGAGGGGGGTTAGAAGACGAAGTCGGCATTCTCTAACACTTCAGACGGGAGGAGGGGGGTCTGATCTCCCATACATAACTTCTTTCATTCAAGGGAAAGAGCCAGAAACGGGAGGAAGGGTCCGAAGGAGGATCGACGCGGGAGCGGGAGTCGAGACTCTTCTGGGCATAATAGCCATTGTGATCAAGCGACTACGGAGAAAAAAAGAAAAAGCGTACAAAAGGCAAAGAAACGGGTAATCTCAGCTGATCAGAGAGGGGGGGCGGAATTTAAGTGGGGACTTCTATCTCATCTCCAGGGTCATTCCATTAGACATCGATCTCTTCCATCCTACGCGCAGGTTCCCCATTCACACAAAAAAAAACCGGGAAAAAACTGCAAGATACTCCCTCGCGGACCCGAGAATCATCTTGGTGCGAAGAGATCTGAGAGTCAGGTCCCAAAATTGGCGTAGGGGCTTTCGGAAGACGGAAAAGTCAGGACCGCGATCCGTCAAAGGTTTCATGGACAGTCCAAGAGGAGAAAGAGAGGGTATCCTTGCATCGTCGGGGACAAAATAATGTGGTTTCTTAGGCGTCACCAGTAAATGGAGGAAAAGAGTGGGGCCTCCCTCCCGATGCTTGGTAACAAGGGGCAAGATGTTTCAAAAAAAAAGATACCAGCCTACCGATGCGGTCGGCAGGGGGGAGCTTGGAAAAAAAGATGGAGTCAGACACGTCCTCAAACCAGTACCGGACATTCTACGCAAGTTGAAAAGAGCATTCAGGAGGGAAAATCTCTCAACAACCCCGGGGGGAGAGAGAGAGTTAACAAACCGGAAGTCGCTAAGGGGGCGGGAGACGGGCACCTGTAATTGGGCGTCTTTTCTTTGTGAAAGCATGGTGGCGCCGCGCGGAGGGGAAAAGTAGGGAAACAATCTGCCGGGGCACCTTGTAATAATCAATCGTGGTAGGCTGGTACTCGCCGCCAGTAAACTCTGGGCGCCCGCGAAAACAGCGGCGCGCCGAGAACGCAAATAAAAGCGCCTTGGGGAGGTCAATCGGAGCATAGGGCGAAAGAAAGAGGGGGAGGTACTCATTAAAAGGGAAAATTCCTTACCCTCACAAAAACCTACAGGGCGCGCATCAACAGGAGGAAGACACAGGCTTGGACGGGCAGCAGGGGCGGTCTTGGGGTTCCACCGGGTGCCGGAAAAGTCGAGAGGGGAAGAGCTAATGGACCTGGCCCGGAAAGGAGATGCGCTCGAATTACAAAGAAAAAAAGATGAAGAAACGAGACGCGAATTTGACGGGTGTCGGGCCTCTTCGGACTGATCAAGCGCAATGTCGAATGTGACGCAGAGCTCGTCGGGGAAACGAGAACCATGCCAGAGCGCGTCCGGGGGTGGCGCCTCGCTGGGAAATAGCCGCTAAAAGCAATTCTTAGAACGAGTGGGATTTCTGGGGGGGGGAGCATCAGACGACGGAGGGCCGACGTTTTGCAAGCCGTAGTACAAGAAGGACAAGAAAGGTCTGATCCCGAACTAGAATCGGAAGCGTGACGGGGCTCGAAGAGGAGGACCCATTGGTAGTTAAAGGTCACGCACCACAACAGGTGCCGAGTCCTTCCTTCTGTCTGGCGATACGTGGTGATGCTACTATTCCGGGGTCCGGGGGGAGGCCAGGAACAGAAGTCGTATGCCTTAGGAGAAGCTAAATAGAGTACCAGCGGTAGTGGTGTGTTAAGAAATTGATGGCGCGCAGGATTCGTGAAAGGGGGGGAAAGGGACCGAAGAGTAGCCATGGGAGTCGTACGTTCGACGAGAGAGAGTGTTCAGCGAAAGGACGAAAACGGAACTAGATCACGGGGCGGACAAAACGAAAAGAAGAAGCTCCGAGCAGCGTAAAAAGGGCTGCATGGTCTGCGAACTGCAAACGTCGTACCTGGACAATGCGAAAGCCGGGGATAGCGGAAGGGAATACAAAATCACTGTCACCAAGGGTGTTAACAAACGACCTGAATAGCGTACAAGTCGTAGACGACCAAGGCGGACAACGTGGGGCTGCGGACAAAAGCTGAGTTATCTCGTGAGAGGGCAGTCCTAGTGTTCAAACCAAAAAAATGAAACCGGGAGGTCCCAAACAAGAAATGATGGGTTGACAAGCTACAGAAGTTACTACTCGCAAAAGGGACTTCGAAAGTCCTCTATGAAAGACCTCTTCTAGAAGGAGCAGACTAGAGCAAATCCGGGAGGGAGGGAAACGGAAACCCTCAGAGGCAGGGCCTCCAATCCTAGAGATATTGGTCGGCCTCGACTGTAAGAGAGAGAGGTTCTTATCGCTATCCCTCGGAGTGGGGGCGGACGACCTCGGTTCGTCCGAAGACGGCTCTTAAGTCTGGATAAGCAAAACCGTCGGGGTCGTGTCCTTGAAGGGAAACGAGACTGGAGGTGGTCACGGTCTCCAAGGTCGAAAAGTCCGATCTCCGAGGTCTATTGACGCGACATACGAAAAGCGAAATCTACATGGACAGACGCAGCCGTTCTGATTCTTCTAGCGGGGGGGCACTCTGGAAGAAAAAGGGACAGAGTGATCTAGTACGTCCAAGAGGTAAGCCGCGCACACATCGATCGCTAACTAAGTTCGAAAGGCGGGTGCAGTCAAATCAAAAGCAGACGATGGCGATGAAAAGGGGGGGAGTGCTCTCATCTTACCGAGGCATGTTCCCGGGGGGAGCTATGAACCAGGGTCTATGACACTCAAAAAAAATTCTCCGGTAAGGGCCGGGAGAGAAGACCGTCAGTACACCGAGAAAAGGCGAGGACTGACTCTGCAAGACGGCCTTAGGTGATGGGTAGGGCCGCATGTCGGAAAACCGACTGATCGTCGATGCATAGTAAACGGTCGGTGTCTCTATCTCTGACGGCGACGGAGAAGAGGCTCTAATATGGGGGGAAAAGGGGAACTAATAAAGGAAAAATCCTCGACCGGGACCAGAAGAGGGGTTCAAGGGAATAGAGGCTCGGCAGGGGGAAAAGAGATTCACAGGACAAACCCAAGGGGAATTCTATACGGACGATGGGACTCCGCGAAAGGGGAAAGGGTGAAAGCGGTGCTCATCGCCAAGAAACACCGCATTAGGGAAATATAGGTCGAAGGCGTATTACTGAGGGAAATCGTTATACGGTTAGAGGACGACGGCGACAGGGACTCGTCGATCACTCAGAGGATCTCAAGCCTGGCGGCATCATTGCTCGTCAGAGGTCAAGAGTAGATCCCCGAATCTCGAGAGGAGAGAAGGGAGACGGATAGGTCAGCATTTTGGCCCTAGGGAGAAGCATGTTTTGTCTCCACAAAGTGGACGGGTCGCAAAGAGCAGACCCCGGAAAGGGTCGACTGACACTACAGAGGAGGCAAAAAGAAGCTTTTTGGAGGTCTGAAGCGACCCCAGGGACGCCTCGCGGCACGATCGAGGCGGACCTTGCACAAACCACCGACCTTCGGAAGATGAAGCGCGCGGTAGAAACGTGATGGGGGAAAAAAAAAGGACGCAG
>Ga0179593_1496378_pt1 | contig 11950 bp, 10 predicted proteins | sample CZODoug2_1_08_16_FD_185931 | JGI IMG/M metagenome (GOLD analysis project Ga0179593, IMG submission 185931) | Vadose zone soil fungal communities from Angelo Coast Range Reserve, California, USA - CZODoug2_1_08_16fungal (PacBio error correction) | ecosystem: Environmental > Terrestrial > Soil >...
ATCAGGAACTCTAAAAAAGAGAGGAACAGTGAAGAAAAAAAAATAGAAGTCGAGGAGGGGACAACGACAAGGAGCATCAAATGATGATAAGAGGAAAAGACGCGTGAAGAAGCCCTAGTCACGATGGGAAGACTCGAAAAATACAACTGGCATCGGCTATGACACAGGCGTGACTCAAGAGGTCACGGAAGAGGAAGAAAAAAAAATTGGGGCAAAGAAGAAATATTCGGGGGAAGTGCAAAATAGGGAGGAAGGTGAGGAAGACGTGGGAGGGAAAAAACGGGGGCAATCTCGCCGGTCGAGGGGCAGTTCTCTGGTAGAGGGGCGTAAGAGGAAGAAAATTACTGAAAGGGGACTAGAGGGGGGAAAGGGGAAAACTAGAGGATAGATGAGTAAGAGAAAAGAGGAAAAGTGGGTCGAAAACGGACTCTCAATAAAAAATTGAAAAAAAATAGTGACATCACTGACACTACGGCGGAGGGGGAAGTGATATGCATGACAAAGGAAAGGCAGTAGATTTGCTGAAAAAGGAGAAAAGAAAAGGAAAGGAAGAGGAAAAGAGGATGTGAGTGCTTAGAAGAGGGGGAGAAAAAGATAAAAGTCGGTCACCAACCTCCTGTGAGGAAGTTAGCTCGACAAATCTTGACCTTAGGCAGGGTAGTCTGATATATGCAAAGAGGGGGTTGGTTGCTGCGTTTTTTGCTTGGAAGAAATATCCCACCTGAATTCCTTGAAGGGCTCCTTTCTGACGGGAAACTAACACATAAGTACTCAATGTGTCGCGAAATCAAAAAGGTCCAACGAAACAGAGTTTCAGCACGATGAGCTGTCCAACGCCTTGCATGACTGCCCTCCCGGCTTGTGGACGGAGAGGTGCTTGCCGGAGATGAAGCCGCCCGGCGGCGAACCGACTCTCCTTCCTCACATCTTCTACCCGAAAAGAAAAGAAAATTTCACATAGTAGTCGGGGTCTTCGAAGGAAGCCAAAGGGATGTTTCCCCGGAATGAAAAGTCTAAGAAAAGACTTAGACTTCAATATCCTTTTCAGCTATGGGGTGTAGTTGGGAAGGACATTAGAAGACTGAAGTCTGATAGATCAATAGGGCCCGAAAAAGGTCCACAGGTAGTGTAAGGACAAGACTGTTGAAATACTCGAAAGGGAAAGTGAGATTCTCGAAACTTTAACTTTGTTTCGGGCCTGTCCAACAGGGGGTTCCGAGGAGAGGATGGGACGAACAGTTGCTAAAATTTCTGAAAGCAAAAGGACAGGTAGAAACCTCGTGGGTCTGGTGACCATAGTGAGGGGACTTTCAGAAAAGTCCGATCCCCGAGCGTTCCGTTCCTGCTCAAGTTTCCAACATGAGCCCTCATCCGATGGAAGCTATGGCACAGAAACTCGTTAGAACATTTTCCCTCATTGCTATCGGGGGTGAGAGCGACAGTACGATGTTGCAGAATCACGCACAAGATTAGTTACAAAGAGAAAAGAAAAAAAATAGGTGGGAACGCCGAGGCTAGAATCAGAAGAAAAGAGAAACCGACGATTGACTTCCCCGGAGTTTAGCGAAGTTCAACTGAAGGAAGGGGTCCCTAAGAATGGGGCCCCGTTGGCGGGGGAGCGCCACACTCAACAAAGGGTACAAATGAGGGGAGGAAGCTTTGGGAGGGGGCCTCCCCCTTCAAGCAGTTCGTCTGAAAAGTAAAGGACATATGATTCGCCGGCAAACCCAGCACAAGGCCACAGTCAAGCAAGAACACTGCACAAGAAGGGGACATGAGTGTTGTCCTCTTTTTGGGTAGTGGAGGAACGGGAGTGGAATTCTGGGGTTATGGGGCATGTGCTTCTGTGGGGATATCAATTGAAGCCAGGAGTTGGTTGGAGTGGTGAGCTTGGGGAATTCCTTGCATGTATCGGGAAAACGCACCCTGTGAAACTGGGTATGGAAATAGGGGAGATGCCGTTCGTCGTCTTTACCATAATTAACTAGAAATCAGGGGCCTTAAGAAGGATAGGGAATAGCATGGGCGAAGGGATTCTTTTTTAAAAGGTAAATAGTGATGGCACCTCGCAAAATAGAAGGGTGTTAGATTTCAGGGGTCATTTGTATTTTAATTCAAATATTGAAATCCCGTGTACTGGAGACGGGGGAAGCAAATGAAAAAGGGATCGTTTTCGTAGTAGATCGGTAGTGCCCAGCCCCCCTAAAGGGAAAAGATAATTTGTATGAGGGGTGCCTAAGGAATGTCCATGATGTACTGATCCATAGGAAGTCCACTCCGGAAAAAAACGAATGCACAATTGAAAAATAAATTAATTGACAACAAAAGGATTGCTTATTTCGGGGAAGTATGTAAAGGGAGCCACGACCAGTAGTGTTCAAGAGAGCTTGTAGTAGCCGCTGCGGGGGGGTATTTAGAGGGGATACTTCTGAGCTGGGGGGAGGTTCTGGGCACTGGAATTGGAAAGGGGTTTGAGAAAACAGGGGACTCCAGTGAGAAATATTAGCAAGCCCACAGTAAATCCCCGGCATCTTTTTTGCTTGAGTAAGAAGTAGTGGAAGGGGTAGAAATCATTGTCCATAAAATTGAATTCCGTGAAGATATGGATGCCTTGAAGGTAACTAAAAAAAAACCGTGACCATTGAGTGACAACTGCCGGGGCTTAGTAATACCTGGCCGCAGGTTTGAAGGGCCACGTGAAAAGCAGGCGGACGCACCGTTCGCCCTCCTTTGGGGAAGTTGAGGCGGAGCAGGGCGGTTTCAACCACGAAACCTCTCAAGATCAGGGACTGATGGGGATTCATGGGTAAGCTTTGGAAGATTCTGGCTCGAAAAGGAGAAGGGGGCTTTTCATACCTTTCGGCTCCAGCTAGAGACAGGCGACCAGTGTTTTAGGGGTATTAGAAAGATAAATTGGGGTGCCTGGAAGCCGACAAGAATTTACGGGAATCTCCCATCTACTTTGGCGGTTTAGGACTATTATTTTGAACGCTGAATGGAATAGTAGTGCTCACATAGTGACCAGGCCCAAAAGTGCCTATCCTAGAATATAGGAACTGCAATCCAGTAAATGAATCAACCATCTAAAGAAAGTACTATGTCTAGTAATTGAAAGGGTCGACTCTTCTCAAACGGATGGGAAGGGCCGGCTAAATGAGAGCGGCGCCCTTCTCGGCCAGCCCGCGTTACGAGGTGTGGGGGCAGGCCTACCTAGGTGGGGGGGGCACCGGGCAGGTCGGGGCTTTCGGCCCAGGGGGTGAAGGTACGTAAATCCTCGGGTATCAAGGAAAAAAACCGTTGGTCAAATAACTTCAAATAAAGACCTCAATTTGGATAAAACAGTATTAGTGGGATAAGGAAATCCACCCGTGAAAGGGACCACTTGTGTCTTTATAAAAAACCTCACAAGTCCTTTTTCGACAGAAAGAGAAAGTCCTCGAATGAAATTAAAGATTGTAAGGAGGAACCTTCAACAAAATAGCCAAATCGAGGGAAGGATCGCACAGGAGGAGGGGGTGATCCCTCAAGGCGGAGAAAAAAGAAAGAGTAAAAGGGGAGGACAAGGTGAAGGTAAATTTTCAGATCGACACTTGCCCTAACAAAGCCAAGACGTCTATGGACGGAGGTCCAGACCGGTCAAGAAGGACTATTACGTCATCACGTACGCCAGCGGAGGGAGGATAGACGGGAACGTCGGGGGGGGGGGAAGAGGGGGGCTTTGGGGACGGGCCTATAGAACGACAAGTGCTCAAGGGATCTCGGGGAGGGATGATCACGTTAGAGAGGTTTCAGTTCAGAATAAGAAAGTTGAGCAACTCACTCAACCCGTCAGAAGTACGGAAGGTGACACCGCGGGCGAGGGGGTGTGGCTCACCACCTAAACTTTCCACCCTTGTTCTCATTGGGGAGGCTGCGAAAACGGGCCCCGCAAGGGGGGAACTGACTCAAGTAAATAGTGTTTGCTGGGACACTCATGCGGTCGGTTCGTCGGGGCATTGTTCCGAGGGAGGCGCGTGGGTACAGTTGTTAGAACCGCCGGAACGACACAGTCCTCACCCCTGAGTCCCTTCCTTGGGACAGGGGGGGCCAGTCCCGAAGAAGAAGTTATAACCATCAGGGGCCCGAGGAGCCAAAAGCATTTCGAGTGCTAGATCTCAAGAAAAGAGGGGCGAAACGAGAAACTGAAAGGCATTAACCTTAAGGGGAGCCAGGATACACCGGAGGGAGTTGATAAGAAGACGGTTACCACAGACGCAAAAGGCGAACTTCGTCTGATCGAAGAAGAGGGGCATCCGGGGGAAGGGGGAGGAGGGGGCCTGAGTAGGAGTAAAACCTCAGTTTGGGTGGGGGGGGGGGGGGGGGGGGGGGGGGGGGGGGGGGGGGGGGGGGGGGGGGGGGGGGTTTGGGGGGGGGGTGGGTTGTGGGGGGGGGGGGGTTTGGGGGGTTGGAAATATTGAACCAAATGGGTGTTGTGGGGGGGGGGGGGTGTTTGGGGGGGGGGGGGGGGGGTTTGGACCAGGGGGAGGCTTAACCAGTGGGACCGGGGCTATTTCGCCGACTTGTTTATCGGAGCTATGGTGTACCCGCAACCCCTTCCCGTTGTATCTAGAACCCAGTAGCCCTCAGCAAACGAACAAATCCTTCAGTCTAGACCTGGAGACCCAGATGCATCCCCACAGTCAGGGTAGCCAACCAGGGCCTGAGAAAGTCCTTGAAGACTTCCATAGTTTTCTCTCTTCTGGGCGTTTGGAACCTGGGGAGGCCGGGTTTCGGAAATCAGTTTTTTTCCGAGGCCGGCACAGACGTGTACGGGGCGAGCCCCGCTGAACCAGAGGAGGAGAAGGCCAACTTGTAATGCGTAATTAGACCCAGCATCCCGAGGACTCAACAGTGTCTGTGTAAAGTTAATAGGGTATTCGCGTTTTAGGCTCGGAGCTCAAGAAAGGTCCTCTAACGGCAGAATCGTAGGTGAAGCGGGGATGAGGAGGCCCTCTGCCCCGTGGTACTGTCTGACGAAGGAAGGAGATGAAAGCCTAGAGGGACAAAAGTCGGCATCGAGATCCCGCCTCTCCATAAGGAAAAAGCCCGTTCGTAGGGAAGAAAGAGCGATAACATCGCCGAGGAGTGTTCAAGGGACTTTGGCGCTGCATAGGTAGCGAAAGCTCTAAGATTAAGACGGTGTCTACTACGCCGAGTGGAAAAAGATGCAACTGAAGGGAGAAGGCTCGACTGCCGGGGGAGGGGGACCCACTTTCCTCGAACAACGGGACCCCGAAAAATCATATGAATCAACTTCTTTTTTATAAGGACACGGCTACGAACAAGTTCAGGGATATTTCTCTTAAGAAGGGTGGGGAAACTTGCGAGGGTGAGGACCCAGGTGAAAACCTTCGGTAACGTGGTCTAGACACGGGATAAGAGGAGCGAGCTTACCGAATTATCAAAAATCTCGCGACAGGAACCGGCTCGACTGGGCATTAGGGGCCTTCATTAACATTGCAGGAAAAAAAAAATTCACATGGACACACTGGGAATTTCTCTAGGGGGGGGTGGGGGGGGGGGGTGTTGGGGGGGAAAGGGAAGCCTTGTCTTCCCACACAAAGGGGATGCGTATTATAAAAGAGAGATCGGAAAGGGGCAACGGAACCATAAGGAGGACAACGGAATTCTTTTGAATCCGCTCCGGTGGGTGTAGTATCTTTCGTGGCGGGGGAAGGGGGTTTAGGGGAGTCTTGGCCACGGGCTTATACAGGAACGGAGGAAGTGGTTAGGGAAATCGAAAGACCGGATCAACTTACCGAGGAGGAAGGGTTCGGCATTATACGGACCCGCGAAGCCAATTATTGGGGAACCTCCGGAAGTAGATCACTTGATAAGGAAATATTAACTTGTCGCGTGTATCTCCGGTGGGGGGAAACAACATACTCCGCCTTCAAGGAACAGCCTTGCTTGCAAGGGGCCGTTAGTAAATAGGGGCTTTGAGGACAAGAGACTCTAAAACAACTTAATAGGAGGAAAAAGGGGGGGGGGTGGTAATAAAGGGCTCTGAGGCAAGGCCATGGATCTTCGTCCCGTATCACAGACATGAGTGAGGGAAACTTTTAACAAAAGATCTCCAAAAAGACTCACAGGAAAAGTGTCCTCTCCGTAAGGCTCTTAATCTAAAAGTTATGGTTTCACCCGGGCCCTAAAGTGCTTTCAACGTAGACTCTTCAAAAAGTCCGGCAGCGGACGAAGTTGACGCCGTTTTGACTATCAATACAAATCCTCCTTGTCCTACTAAAAAACTTGTCTCAGGGGAGCCACTAAAAACGGAACCACCGCCTTTCACGGACGAAGAAGCTAACAGGGGCGCGGGGAACTCTCTGGGGAATTATATATTCCCTTTTCAGGATGAGGAAGACTCTGATAAGAGGTAGCGGAAAAACGCCAGATCCGAATCAGACGAATCTGCCCGAGACCACCCCCGGTGAGGGTGTCGTCGGGCCGACAGCCGAATTTGGATCGTTTTACGAAGGAACTGCTTCTACAGGAAGCTCTAATGGTGTAGGGAATTCCCGATGATCAAGGGTCTCCGACAGGGAATAAGTGACACGTTCTGAAGGCATCAAGAACTGCGGGAACTCTCGGAAAGGAGATGAAGCTCCCATGGACAGGGGTGTTTTCTAGAATATCAAAAGAAGTTGGTCATGCATCTTCATGGGCCGTCATTTTTTACTGGGATTGTTGGGGCCACAACCGACCCATCTTGACCGTACCTTAAAGTGCATGAGGGCCAGACTCTCTTAGGACCGTCCAAAGAGCTGAAAGAGGGGGGAAGCAGGAGAGAGGCCCTCTCCCGAACATCATACTTTTGGGGGGGGGAGGTATCTAAGGGGATGGGGGTAGAGGGGGCTAACTGGGCTTGCATACTTTTCCAGCAAAGGGGGGGGGGGAGAGTTGGTTGTAGAGGACGATTCGGAGGTTGTCGGAAAACCGTACCGGAAAAGGATCCCTAGGGGGAATTCTGAAGGCAAAATCCGAGGAAACAGAATGCTGAATAAGGAGAAAGCGGCCGGAGGTAAGTTCGCCAAAATAAAAGGTCCCTGGAAATAACCTGATGGGATCTAGAGCCGATAAAACTTCTGTTGAGTCTAGGTAAGACTACCAGGACCTCCTTCTTGGACCGCGGAAGAAATACAAATCGAGGGGACAGGCGTAACTGGACCAACACAGCCTCGAACCAGAGCCACAAAGTGGAAAGGCTGGGGGAGACTGTTGAGTGGGTGAGCACTAGTTGCCTTCGGATGTTAAGTAGTGTGGTCTTCGGTTTATATCACTCGACCCCGGGATGGAGTGGGGGGTGTTATAGAAGTTGGACTCTGTGCACACGGGAAACAACTGAGGTAACCTCTCCCCAAGGGATGGGAAAACCGGGAGATCGAGGGGAAACTTCTTTCTTAGGGCTTTACCAGGGAATCTACCGGAAAAGAAACAGCTCCGGAGGCCACATGATTGAATGGAACTTCTCCTTTGTGCAGCTTGGGGAAATAGGAGGGAATCAAAAAGTGGACGGGGGGGGCGGGGGAGGTCCAGAAGAAAGGGCATTGATTAGGTTACTCTTTTCTCATATGTGATCGGAGCGAAGTTTGCCAATAGGCAGGACGAGGGGCCATGATGGTCCTGGGGCTAAGGACCATTCGATCGGGATCGGGACCCCGTCCGCGGAAAGCCGGTGGTGTTAACGATTGAGAAATAACTCCCGTAATTCGATAAAAGAATAGAAGAACATGAATTCCAAGGAATAAACAGAAAAGCAAGAGGGGACAAAAGAAAATTACTTGAGAGTTTCTTAAGGAGGGAACCTTTCTCATCGCACTGAAAGATCCCAGATGGGGATCGGGATCATACGTAGAAAGAGGAGTTTTTAAGCCTTGAGAGGTCTAATGTCGGAGGGTGGCCTCTTTAGGCAGAGGGTTCTATGGGAAATGGGAGTTTTCTGAAGACGACCGAACATGGGTAATCAACCGAAAAAAGAGAGCTCCCGGAACCAGGGGAGAGGTTGGTCGTGGACTCATGGGCACAGTTCCAAAAAGAGCGTCAACAATCCGATTCCGGCAGGGATAAGGCTGGCCTGAACGGGAGAAGGTACCATCGACAGGACCCGGGAGGGGGAAAATAGGGAAAGCGCTTTGGAGGCAAAAATTCCAGATTCTTCTAAAAACATTGATCAGGCCACTTGGATGCCAGGAAAATATTTGAGCGGGACGAATACAGCAACCCCAGTGAAGAATAAATTTAGTAGAAAAGGGTGGTAGACAGTAAAGGGGAAGGGGGAGGGATGCCGTATGGAGAAAGGGCATGTGAGGACCGGGGGTCGCAGGAGCGGAAACAGAAACCTCTTGGGGGTGTCTCACTAGGGTGGGGGGGGAACGTGTACTAAGGGGTACTTTATCTGAAACACTTCCGAGGTCTTGGTACTGTAGAGTGAAAGATAAGGTGCCACAAGAAGTGAGGTCTAAGTACCTCCGCGCACGGTCGCGCATTCCCCTCCCCCTCCGCTCGGGTCGGTACCCGGCAAATCCGGTCGACAATCTCCCGGACGGGGTCTAAGCATTTCCGAAGGGGCTCCTCTAAAAACCACCTTCTATGATGCCAGAGAGAGAGTTGCCCCGGCTTAGCATAGGTCATGGTGTGATTTGTTGCCTGTGCCTGGGTAATCGCTCACCAGTAGGAGTGAGTGCTTTAACGGCAGGTTTCGACCTGCGGGTCTTAGGAGCGAGGGGTCCAACTCATCAGGGGCCAGATCACTAAAATAGAGATGAGTGTGGTGTGGAGTGGAAGGAAAGCAAGTAAGGAGGGAGGGGGAGGTCAGGGGATAAGTGGTAGGAAGGTGTGGAGAGGGGTGTCGGGGGGGGATATGTTCAATCAACCGGAGGAGTTGAGAAGGATCCAGTCAAAAAGGAGTAACGGGAAGTCCCACCAAAGGGGGGGGGACCCCTACCAGGGAGGATGTTGTGATAAGAGCGAGGAAATCACATTTACTGAAATACTGGGGAAGGCGCCGCGGCAGCGACGATCTACAACCTCACTGAAGAAAAAGGAAATCGTCAGAGTAGGGGTGTAGCAACGGAGGGGGGGAATCTGAAGAAATGAAGGCAGCCGGAAGGGGGCTTGCTCAGTTCTCCGAGGGTACATGGATTTGGGCCCCAGAAAAAGGACAGTAAGACGTTCGGGGCAGAAAACGGGTCCCGGGAATTCTCGCGGCAACAACCCTGCCCTCTGGAGGGACGAGGGAAACCCCAGGCATCCAAACAAAAACCGTTGCGACCCCAAAGCGGCGCAAGGGGGAGAGTAGAGGTGGGGATTGAATCATGGAGAGGCGAGGGTTGATTGACCACCGAGCAAGGGACCGTGGTAATCTACAAGACCCGTCTAATCAGTGCAACGATTAAGATTAAAGGCCTCGGTAGACGACAATCCGAGAAGATGGCCAACGCCGTGGCCGGGGAGGGATCATTGGCCGGAAGGAAAAACACAGTTGAGTGGTAACGATCATGGATTCATTCAAGGGTAGGAGGGGCGATGGGGGGTACGTCTCGTGGGACGGGGAGTGGAAAGACCTACGCACAAAAAGAACAAGTTTCAAAAGGGGTCTGCACGGGCCAGGAACCCGATAGAAGTGGAGAGACCCATCTAGAACAAATTGCAATTATAAACAAAACTCGACATTTCCTACGTCGGAGATCAAGGGGGAAGGAAAAGACTGGAAGCAAAGGAAAGGGGAGTTCGGACAGCGCGGGCTTCTTCCGAATACAGTCCCCCCCGACAAAAGGAGAAAGGATGAGGAAGCTCATCAGCATTTTTGACTAACGGAATAGTGGGGGAAACAGGCAAGCCGGTGCAACGAGGAAGAAAGGGGATGGGGCCATCAGGTATGGCGGAAAGTTGATAGAATGGCCACCCAGGGATAGAACTCACTATAAATCACCGAGAGGGATTACTACCCTAGAGACACTACAGAACTCCATCCTCAAAACAAATCAAAAAAACAGGTCAGAAAAAAGCAGCCCGGTCCCACGGTAAAGTGGGACTTTCTGAGGTAAAGGGGCTAGTGTTGTCCAAGTACTATTGGATTAATAGAAGGGAAGATACGGGGAAGGGGTGGGCAGGTACCCTTAAGACAAGACCGAAAAAAAAGTAAAAAGAAAAAAAAACATCCCCGGAGGAGAAGGCAGGTCTAGAACAAGAAGACTATAGACAACGGTTTGATGAGTCTTCTTTTAATTCATTCAAGAAAGGAAGAGCGGGAGGAGGGGTCTAGGGGAGGAGTTCGTTTTACTCGGGTCGACCAGGGTTCAGGGAGTACATCATTAAAAGATTGGGCAACCATCTAATTGGCAACCGTCTGATCACCCAAGAAAAAAAGGTAAAAATTCAAATCAAGCCCCAAGGGAGCTATCCAGAGTTCAGTACATCTCCTGGGGGGAGGGAGCGTGTGCACGCTGGACAGACTAAAATAAAAGGAAAGGTTCAGAACTACATCTAAGCATATGCGGATTCTCCCAATGGAAAGGGGGAGAATTGACGGGAAACTTCGAGGGGTTCTTTCCCAGAAACGCGTGACACATTAGTCAAAGAAATCAAATGAAGGATGGGGGGAGTAAAATAGAAACAAAAATTGAGGGTCCTCCTGAGAAGTGTCGTAAGGAAAAGCCGAAAACCGGGACCAAGACACGAACTGGAAGAAAAGCGGAATTAGGCGGGACAAACGGATTCCGATAGGAAGGAAAGAACGACACCATCGAAATAGGAGGAGTGAAATTACCTTCTCTTCCAGAGTGGAAAGAGCCGGAGGGAAAGGGCGAAATGAGAAGGTATTACATATAGAAAACGGAGCCCGGATTTGGAAGGGTGACTCGCTGCTTCCGGATAGGGGTCGAAGGGAAGATGCTTTCTTCATAAGACGGGGGAGAAGAGATCAGAACGTAGAAGACTGGGACAAAAGGGGAAGGGAAGGGCGTGAGACCCGTGGGGATAGCCTTCGTTCGAAAATCATGGTCGGGTAGTGGTTGAGGTTCGTTGAACCCAGGGGGGATATTTCAGGAACCGCGGGGCGTGTTTTGAAATAGGACCACAAGGGAGAAAACTTTCGCCAGCATTTCCTTTGGATATAAGAGAGCAAATGACAGTCCCTCTTTTACCTAGGAAAACTGGGGAGGGGTCAGACCATAGGACGAGGGACACTGAAGGTCAGGTCTCGCACACGTGGAAACCCTCAACGGGCACCGCCAAAGCACTGGCGCACTTTAAACTACAATAAGGAGCAGCGGGGGAGAGTTCAGGAAAGGTCAGGTCTCTAAGGCACTATCTCTAAAAAAAGTACACCTATCGGGGAGGAGGAGGAAACGGTATATATCCGGAATACCGCGAATTGACTACCCGGAATCGAAATAGACGCAAACCTCTGCTTCTGTAAAGGTGGCCGACAAGAGAGGAGGGAGTAAATAACAATAGGGGTTGAGGAGGTGGTAAAACACCCCCTTGAGAAAAATAACTAAAAAAAGTAATCTTTCCTCCGAAGGGAGGAAGAATCGACATAGACCCGATGGGCGGAAGGGGAGAGTGAGATCTCGCGACAATTATAATAGAAGTAGGCTGATTGCAAACGTGACATGCAGGCTTTCAATTGATGCCGGATGGCCATCACGCCAAAGGAAATTCCGGGGGGTGACTCGCACCCGTTTCGAGAAGACCTAAAAGCAAAAAGGTGCGCAACGAGCGCTCCCCCCTTTACTCGTATTAACTAAGAACGTGCCTGTTGACTCCCCTTAGGATGACTGGGGACTGCCGAGAGAAAGGAGCCGAGGGACTACCTGAAGAGGGGGCGCAGGTAAAATAGCCCCTTTCCGTATCGTTTGATCAGGGGTCAAGGCCCCTTTAAGAAAAGGCGAAAGGGAAGAGCACAGGC
>Ga0179593_1704006_pt1 | contig 11950 bp, 8 predicted proteins | sample CZODoug2_1_08_16_FD_185931 | JGI IMG/M metagenome (GOLD analysis project Ga0179593, IMG submission 185931) | Vadose zone soil fungal communities from Angelo Coast Range Reserve, California, USA - CZODoug2_1_08_16fungal (PacBio error correction) | ecosystem: Environmental > Terrestrial > Soil >...
GGAGGATTTTATGCGCTTGGTTAGGTTTTCGGCGGTGCAACGGAGGCTGCTTGTCGAGGGGGCTGAGGGTAGGCTTATTCCTATCGGGAAAGCTTAGGTAGAAAGGGGGAACATGGGGCTAACGAAAAAAGGCTAGAGCACAGTCCTATGGGGCTCAAATGGATCGAGAGGGTAAAAAGGGGGTTGAGGCTAGGGAAAGGAAGGGTGAGAGTTGGTAGAAAGGTAAGGGGTCCGAAAACCGGGGGAAATTTGGGATATGCGCTGTCGGGTGGGGATGGAAATAACGCTACTTTCATGTCCATAAGGAGGCGGTACACTATTCCTCGACAACCGGGGAGAGGGGGGAATTACGAGCGGGTACAAAGATCCACGGCTGAAGTGGGTTAGACTGTTTCCCTCACGGGGGTTACTAAAAGGCAATCGCGCTGGAGGGATCGGCGAATAGAGAGGCGGAACTCTGATGTCGAGGGAAAATAACTAAAGAAAGGACGCGCAGCGAAGATAAGTGGTTGCATTGTGATTGGAATAGTTCTTCTAGAGAGATTGTGGAGCTCGGGCAGAGAAACGCCAATATATCAATGTGCCACGAGAGCGAACTCCGACCTATATCAGCAATCGCGGGTTTCCCTACAACTGGCAGGAGGGATAGAAGAGGCTGAGGCTCCGATGGGGGGTCAAACGAGAGGAGCGTTAATAGAGAAAGTCTAAGGGCACTCCGCATCAGCCAGTCTGTTGGAAAAGACTTCTGCAAGCGGAGAAGGAGAACCGGGTCGAGCGCGAACAGGAGGTAAGAGGAAGGGCAAAAGTACATCGAAAAAATGTCGGAGCGAGTATTCCAAAGCTACCATGGAACTTGGGGAATCGTCCCGTCACGTACTCGCGTCCGCAGATTCTCGTTCAGAGAAAATGGCCTGGTCAAGAGAGTAAAGGGAATTATCCGGAAGAGTCGCAAACGGCAAAAGACACAATTCCGTGTTGGTGATGAGAAAATGACTCGGCAGTCTTATTTTACGAAGAAGAAGAAGCGTAAATGCAGAGGCCCTTGCGGATAGGAATCCGGTACCCTTGCGCGAAGGTCGAATGGCTCAGGCTAGGCAAAAGCACCAACGTAGTAACTGGAGATCCAGGTAAAAGTCAGACAGGTGGGCGGTCTCCAAGGGGTTGCGAAAAGGGGGACGAAAAGGGGGAGACACGAAGAAAGATCGGCGAATAAACGGGGGTCAAACTCCTGGAACATTTCGGTCTCGAAACGCTCCCTATCGATCAGGGGTACCCTTATTTTGGCTAGGAAAAACTGAAAGGGACTGTCCGCGACATCTTTTTTTCGGGGAGCTGCACAAACCGGCGGGAGCTAAAAACGTCCCCCTAAAGACGGAAAGAGTTTGACAAGTCTCTAGAAAGTGCGGGGTCAGGAGGACTGGGAAAGACAAGGGACTGCGCGGTCAAAGTCTTTTGTAAAAGACCCGTCTCTAGCATTCTGATAAGTGGGGCTGGTCTCGTCTATATCGTGACGAAGGGCGTTGACAACGAGTGAGAAGAAAGGGGCTTCTAGAAAAAACTGGAATCCCGAGTCAAGCTCGAGACAGATGAATAAACTAACTCGGGGCGATCTTGTCTAGAGGGTACTCGCGAAGCTTGTCAGCATCCGCGAAACAGGAGTGTCGAAGAGGATTCAAGGAGTAGAGGGGATCTCCGGAACATTAGCGAGTGAGACTCCTGGTCGTTCCACAGATGATGCTCTGAAAGTCAGCTCGTCATAACTCGGTCACCACGTTCACTCTCTAGGGCTGCCCGGACGAAGAAAGAACCCAGGCCCGAGGGCGATCTCATAGAGAAGAAAAAGGTCACTGTAGAAAAAATGGGGCTCACTACGAAAGGGAGTCAAGGCTCACACGAGAATCCTGACCACGGGCCACGTCCCGGTGAAGAAGTTTTCGGACCTTTCATGGGTCGCAGAAAAAGATAGATCACCTCTGAAGGGCCGGGATTGATCGTGAAAAAAAAGGGAGACAAATCTTCAGCCTGTGAGCTTCAAATAATTTTCGACTAAGTTGGGGGTTTGCGCACGAGTCCTTCACCATAGGAGAGGAGATGGCCCCGGTAAGTACTACATTCTAGCTAAAGGATGCAAAAAATCTCATACAAACAGGGAACGGCAGAGCGCCGGGCTGCCTAGGGAGGGGGGGCATGAAAAATAGGAGTAGACGAGGACCCTCTCTTCGTATCTGAGAAACAAAACAACGAGGAGGAGAAGAAAAAAAAAAAAAAAAAAAAAGAAGCGAAAGTTTCAAAGAAAAGAGGTCTAAACACGCTCGCTGAACAAAGAGAAAGCCCCTGCTGAAAACTCGCGGTCTAGGTCTGGGTAGGAAAAGGGGGCAGACTCGCGGTAAGTTAGGAAAGGGCTAACAAGAATCTCCGAGAGGCCGATATACGGTCGAAACAAAAAAAAGAGAGCGAGCCGGGGAAGCATGTAGATGCGGAAGTCTAGGGGGGAATTAAAGGGTCCCGTTTACCTCTAGGACTGCCGGACTCTGGGTTGAGAGACTAGCCTAAACGGACAACGTGGATGTAACATTAGCAGGTGAGTTAGCAAGGGACCATTAGGAAGATAACATCTCGAAGCGAGGGGGGGGAAGGATCAGGCGCATCGATAAAGGAGTGGGAATTTCTGGTACTTAAAATCTCTACGGTCATAGGAAAAAAGAATCTGTGAGCGGGAGTCCAAGTCCTAAGGCTAATTAGTCCGTCAATCGGTGCTACGACTCAGGGGAAAAACGAGCCATGGACGAGGGGACCGATCGAGAAAGCGCCCAGAAAAAGACTGGGCGCGGCGCATCGTAAAAAAATCGAGGGCAATCTGAATAGAAGACCGCGTAAAACAAGAGAAACAGGGAGCTCATGGTGAGGGCTCGTTGCGGTCTTCAACCCGGCGACGAGAAAGAGTCTGGGAAAAAAAGAGCCGTTTAACAACATGCCCGCTAGAGGGGGACGGGAGTCGAAATTCCACGGCCGTGAGCCCAGGGCGAAAAGTATGAAGGTAATGATAGCGCATAAAAGGAGGACCCAGGACTCCGCCGACCAAATCAAAACGAGGGATCTCCGACTCTAAATTTGGGGACCTTGTCTCTTCTACCAAAAGGGGCCGGCGAGCAAAGGCAAAAGAAAGGTGGATTAGCTAGCAGACGAAGTGAAAAGGGTTTTCGCCAGGCAAACGACGCGGGTACACCGGATGAAAAACTCAAGCTATCGGAGAAATCCAAGGGCACGGCGTACCAGAGGGGGGAGGGATAAAGGGATGGAGGTCCAAGAAGAAGTTTCTGAGGAACTCCTACGGAAGCTCGAAACCAGGTAAAAAACCCGTCAGAGGATTCGCGTGAATTGGAAGAAGGGAAAATTGATACGACCTATCGGCCGCGGCTTGACCTAAAAGATGAGACAGTCAGAAGAAGACCTCCGGACCGGAGACCGAGAAGGTCAGGGACCTCGCAAGAGGACGACTCCTAGAATCAGCCTCTCTGGTCAAAACTCTAAGAAAGATAGGATCGAGACAACAACCTGAGAATCTCCTTAATGTGCGCCGTTTACGAAGAGGACTGATGGAGTGGGGGGATATCTTTACCATTACTTAAAAGCCGAGCGACCCGAGAAGGAGGGGGTCCTGCATTGCAGAAGATTCTATAAATGTAAAACATTTGGTTGTTCTGGGTTGTTGTTTAGGGGGGGGATGCTTGATGGAGTAGTGGGGGGGTGGTTGGTTGTGTTTTTTGAAGAACGGGAGAAGGGGGTTCGTATGTTTTGGGGGTATGGGGTTTAGGAAGATGGGTGGGGGTGCATTAGGTGCCCCACATCTCGTAGGTGGGGGAGGGCTTCTTATGTGTGTGTTGGAGGAAAAAAAAGGGTGCTATCGAGGAGGTAGTGGTGATTTTATTTTTTGGTCTGCCAACGCGTGACGAGGTGGGGAAGGAGGGTGAAGAGATTACGGGCTTGGTGTCACTGGGAGGTGAGGGGTGGGGGTGGACTGGATGGGTGTGGGGGTCGGCCCCCCGTGATAGGTTTTTTCCAATGGGTGGGGGGGGGGAGGTTGGAGTGGATGGGGGGGTGGGGGGCTGTTTTTCAAGGAAGAGGGGGGATTTACGCATGGACTCTCGGATTTGGACATCTCACAATTCAGGGCGACATGACCGAGCTTGCCCTGGGAAAAAGAAAAGAGGAAAGGATCGGTGGACTCGGGCTAAGGATAAGGAGTGTCCAGGAAGCACCGCGCCCGACCTGCTGATTACAACTTCTAAAAACGAAGAAAGGGTGAAGGAGACGAGCAATGTACTCAAAAAAATTAGGCCTGCTCTAGACAAGACAAACGGATGTGGAAGCGACAACCGGGGGCCGAGCAGGGCCGGCCAGCTGTCAAATTGGAGGGGCTGGTCAAGCGAAGAAAGAAAGGTGGTAGCTCGCCTGCCCGCAGTAACAAAAGACCTGCACCAATTCGTGAAAGCGAGACGTCGTGCGGAACGAAAAAATCCGAGTCGCCCGCGAGCGAACGTAAGAAAGGAAAGAAGGATGGCGAAAAAAAACAAAGGACGTAAAAAAAGAAAAAAGAAAAAGGAGGGTAAATCCTCAAAGGAAAACAGTGCGAGCTTTTTTAAAGCTCATTACGGAACATCGAGGAAGAGGGACCTATACTGAATGTGCGAGGAATGCAAAGAAAGAGCGGGCAAGGGGGGTACGGGAACAAAAAGAAAGGCGAACAAAAAAACAAATTCCGGGTTTTTTAACAGGCAAATCCTGAAAACGCCCTTCGCGGAATAAACCACTCCGGTCACGAGTACCAGGGGGAAGCAAAAACCAATTGGAATAACCGAAAACCCAAACAAAAAAATCGATGAGAAAAAGTACCAGGCTGAAGGAAGAAGGGGCCCTGCTGCCAGACCTGGGGACGTGCCATCGTAGTGCTGTTATCCTAACGTGACCGAGGAAGCCACCCCTCCCGAAAAAGGAAAGATAAAAAAGCAGACGACGAAATTGAACGGGGAAAAAAGAAGAACCAGAGCAAGAACACATATTTCAAAAAAAAGAGGGGGGACCTAATAGATATGGTCGTTATGCGATGGCTCGTCGGTCTGGGACGTGGAGAGGTCTCGTATTAGGCGCCGGTCGTGGCGGGAAGAGGGGGGGGGAAGAGGAGGGAGATCAGAGGGACCGAGCATACCGGGAAGAGAAGGACACGGGCCAGGGCCTACTGGGCTAAATGGGAATCTCCAGAGTTGTTCAAGGCTGTAACACATGTTAAAACTATTTTTTGAGGGGGTATAGAAGGGCGACGGTCAGGGGAGGGGGCAGGGGGAAAAACCGGGGGTAAATGTCAGGAAAGCAAAAAGTGGGGTTATGCATGACCCTCCTACAGGTCATTGTCCCATTCGAAACTATTCAGAACCCGAGATTGGGGCACTCGGGAAAGGGGCTAACCACGGGGAATGAGTCCGTCTCGGGGTGGGGTCGGAGAGCAAATACCTCTTGGACTTGCAGTCAGCGAAAAAGGAGGGAGTTTTGAAAAGAAAAAAGACGACGCCTCTGCGCAGAAAAGATAAAATCAGAGGTGCAGGGGATTGAGAAAGGATCAAGAACATTGCCATTTATCCGTCTAACGACGGGCGCCCAAGGTTTCACAAACAAAGCTCTCGAAAACGGTTCCTAAGAATCGTCTCGAAAAGAGGGGGGGGGATGGTCACTTTGGCTTCTAGAAAGGTAGAAAAGTTTAGGCGAGGACGGCAAAAAGTCCCTCCGACTGCAAGGGGACTGGAATCCAAGAGAAAGCGGGGGTAGGTCTCGTTTAATGGCAGAAGTACGAAATCGTCGAAAGAGGAGGTCTCACAGGAGTCAGGTCAACTGGAGAGTTTACTGAGAGAACAGTTACCTGGATAGAAAGAAAGAAAAATAGCACTCAGTTCAGCTGGAAAGCGGGGCAAATCCTGGAATAGGTTCCGAGATTTAGAAAAGGGAAAGGGAGAAGGGACGTTTGAAGGGTCAAGAGATCCGCGATGAGTAAGTATCACGTCGAGGCGACAACATTCCGCTTGAGATTTTTTTTGGTTTATGTAAGTGGGGGGAAAAAAACTCGCGCGGAAAGAATTGTTGTCCTACAAAAACGAGCTACGAGAGCTCCTCGGGCTGGAGGGAGCTTAGAAATAGGTAGCGAGGAGAGGTGGGGGCTGGAAACGAAGATCAATACCTGAAATGGACTCACTAAGCAAAATTCAAAGTAGACAGGATTGGCGCAGCCAGGCGAGCGGAAGCTTCATTCCACCGAGAAAAATCCTGGGGGAAAAAGAAGGATGCAAACACGGGGAACGACGTGCCAAGCGGGGTAGGAGAGAAGAGATCCAGAAACTATGAATGTCTCCGGTGGTAAAGAGAGGGGGCGGGGTTTCGGGCAAAACGTAATTAAGTCGGCGACTCATCACATCTGGGGGAGAGGCGATTCGCCTTACAGTGAAAAGGTTTCGGGACGACAACGCCAAGACAAGCAAGTCCAGCTTTGGGGACAGCGTGCGGGGGTACGGCGGAATGGGGGACGACACGTGCTTCAAATGAAGACCTGTGGGAACTGAGCAAATGCGAGAACGGCTGGGTCTAGCAATAAAATGCGGACGAAAAAGGCACGTCTTGCAGAACGGCCGTGCAGAAAGAGTTTGAGGAGACGGGGGGGAAATTAACGAATTCAAGAGAGAGAGATGAAAATGAGCGGGAGGCAAAAGGTTGGGGGGAAAAAGACACGGTCTTTCTATTAAAAGATGGGAAGAAGATGGCTCGCGAATGGCCGCCACGGAGGATTCGCAACTATAACGCAGCATGCTCCGTCACATTGGCTCGGAAAAGGGGGATCGACCCTCTTATAAGAGGGTAAAATTAACCCGCGCCAAAGTCACTAAGTCGGGAGGGCCATTACTAAGCACTTTCCGAAATCAATACGGGAGGAGAAAAGATCTAAGAAAGTAATGGATACTCTTGCGAAGATTTTGACGCGGGCTGCAAGAAACGCCTGGCCAACGGCCTCAGTGCTGGACACCGGGAGAAAAACAAGCTCGACTCAAAACTGAAGGAAAAAAATTGGGGAAATCAGTTACCTATTCGTGCAAATCGGCTGAAAAGGCATCGAAGCGTGGGGGGGACGCAAGGCTTCACGCCTCGGAGGGGGAGAGTCGTGTCCTCTGGCAGACGACCGTGAAAGCGCGGGAAAGGGCAAAAAGTCAACCTCGACAAGGGATAAAATACCGGGCGTAGCCTGGGACGTTGTTTCGAGGGTCGGGAGGGAAAAAAGGAGGTTGGCGAATGCCTTTCAAAAATCGAGAAAAACAACAACTGAGGAGATGAGAGAGATATAAAAAAGGTTATTGTCAGGGTCCCTAAAAAACCGCTGAGGGAGGAAAATAACAACAGGAAAAAAAGGGATGGTCAGACCGGACTCGGTTCAGAGAGTTCTAAAGGTTCGCGTATCAAGTCCTTCTCGGGGGGAGAGGAGAAACAGACACTAAAAAAAGGGTCTAGAGGTGGAAATAATCTTGCGCAACACAATCGGACCTTAAGGGGGGGGGGAAGATAGAGTTGCCGACGCACTTCTTCCCGGAAAACTCGGACGGACCCAAGATGTAAAAAGAATGAGAGCTACAGGGAATAAACCTAACGTGGAAGGTAAAAACAGTCGGAAGGATTCTCAGTGAAAAGAACAATAATCTTCGTATAGGAATCGAGGACCTCGAGCGACCAGGATGACCTGGAATCTTCTTGCGGACCTCAGCTGAAAACGCTTTGTAAAACGAACTCGGCGTCGCTTTCATCTGGTAGAAAAAAAGGAGAGGAAAGAGCCCATTGGAAAAGGATGGAAAAAATATCCGAAAGAAACCGGACAACCAGCCGTGGAGCGGGGGAAGAGGGGGGCGAAACCCCGACTCTATCAAGAGGCGCCAACACCTCAAAAGGAAAAAAAAAGAAGAGCGCAGAGGCTACTGTTCATCGGACGTCTTCTGAGGGGGGTCCCGGGAGGGCGGAATGACCTCTCTTCACAGACCTTAGGAAAGACGAGCAGAAACAAGGGAATCGAATTCTCTAAGGGGGAGAGGCCGGGCGGACTAACGGTTAGTGAGAAAAAGAGAATCAAAGTCTTCCCCAGCGCCCGACAACGAAAGCATAGAGCAAAGCTGACTGCTTTTAGGGTTCCTGGGCGACGACACACACTGGAAGGGGGAGGGAGAACCCAGGATATAGAAAAATCATCGGACCGTACCCAGTTGTGGCGCCCGGCTCGAATACCGGGACACGAAGCTTCTAGGGCGGATCGAGCAAGAAAAGGGGGGGGGGAAGGCGTGCCAGGTGCGCGAGAAGGAGGGGGGAAGAAATGGTCTTCGGGGACCAAAGATCCGCAAAAACTGGGAACAGGAGGGATCGACTTGAGAACCGGGGCGATTAACGTACTAAAGGAGGAAGTCGGGTGTATATGGATTACCGGAGGGACAGAAAAAGCGCCGGACCGTATACGAGCCGAAAACGTAGAGCCTCCGATAGTCTCATCTACTAAGGAGAAAGTCGTCGGCAACCGCTAGGTCGGCGAGGCTCTAAGGGGCTAGGGAAAAACGGAACAAAAGAAGAGACCGGCGGCATGGTTGCATCGAGGGACGGGATAGTCAGATCGGATCTGGACAAAGGGTCAAGCGTGGACGAACTGCAGAAGGAAAGCGAAAGGCAGAGTCTCTTCGAGTATTTCAAACGGGGAATCAGAGGAGAGAGAGGAAAGGAACCTTTGGAGAAAGTTAACCGAGCCTTGCACTTCAAAAAGGGAAGTGCGCACCTAGGGGAGAGGGCGATCCTCGTCTCTAAGAGGATAGCAGCGCACGACAGGCTGATGAGGATGTGTAACAAGAGGGAAAAAAACTCGAGATTAAACGAACCAAGAGCAGTGACGGCCGGCAGCAAGGCTCATGCGCAGAAACGCGACACGCACGTAGGGGGATGAGATCTCGTCAGTAAGGTTCGCACATCGTGGGGGGGCCACCGGGGGGGACCGTCTTTCCTAAAAAAGAAGGTGTAGTATGAACTTCCCAAAAAGAATGAAAAAGTCTGGATTCTTTCTCGGCGCGCCAGAGGGCGAGCCCTGAGGAGAGGGACTCCGAGGAAGCACTCGCTTACACCGGCAGGGACTTCAGCGCGATTGCCTCAACCGTGAACAAAAAGAGCGCCGAGCGATGGTCAAGAAAACGTGGAGATTTGGGGGTAAAAAAGGGGACGGAACCAATCTAATCTGTTTTCTAGGATAGGAAGCTTATGTACGCATGGTGAAAGGGTAATTGTCCTCAAACCGACCCGAGAGGGCAAAATTTCAAAGGGGGGGGGGGGAAGTCAACCGCAAAAGGTTCACCGAGCCCCTTCGAGGAAAAGCTCCCCAGGAAGGGTTCCAGCTGTTCCCGCCTCAACCCGGGAAAACCACCTCGAGAATCAAATGGAACGGGAGGTGTCTCTCGCCGTGGAAAGCTAGAGGCGGGCTCGCAGAGGATTAAAAAAAAGGGAGGTAGCCAGCGGACAAGCAACCAAAGAAAAAGGAACTGGAAGAAGACGCCTCCCCGTTTGGCACCGCCACATAAGAACGGCCATCGCAAGCATCGAAAAATCTCGAAAACAACCCCGTATGAGGTAAAGAGGAGATAGAACGTCGGAGGTATGGCGAGAAAGGGGGGGAGGGGCCAAAAGGGGGCGTCAAGGAACAACTAAAATCGTGTAGAAAACCTCTGTCTTGGGTTCCTTAGGTACGGAACCGCATCCGAGATTACGAAAAAAAGAGAAAAGGACCGTCATTCCCAGGAAAACCCTACCGAGGTGTCAAATTTGAGGGAACGAGTGAAACGATTGGGGGTGGGGGATAGGGACGGAAGGCGAGGGGGAGAGTTGGGGGGCGGTTGCCTGGTAAAACATAAAAATGTACTATACGGGTGGTAGTCCCAGTACCGAGCATAAACGAACATTTCCGTCAAATAAGAAAGAAGACCCTATACTCGACCCGGAGGACGCCGTACTTAACCAGGAAGGCCCAAAATGGGGAATTTACATCTCTCGGCTCTAGGCCGCGGTTGGAGAAGCGGACACGCGCGCTGGGACGACGGGCGGAAATCGGAGTTGAAAAAAGGAGAAAAGAAGCCTTCGAGAGGCAGGGAGGCGAAAAAGGGGCGGGGAGGGGGGGATGGTTGGTGAATGATGGCAAAAAAGCAAAGAAAGGGAATATCTCTTCAGGAGCCGTTGACACATCAACGAACTCGCGCGGACGGAACCAAGGAACCTCCGCCAGTGTACTTCGGGAGGGAGTCAAAGCCTGCGCACGATTTAGAGGGACGAAGAAAGGGCGTAAATAAGTCAACCAAGGGCCACGACTCCATCATCCGTCGGGGGGGAAGTGGGAAGCTGGCCTCAAAAGGGAAAGAGCAGAGAAGCCGAGGCGGAGGAAACCTATCAGTGAAGAGGCAAGCAGCGGTGGCCATTGGAAAGGGAAGGAGAGAGGCCCATGCGACCAGGTCAAGAGGCAATCGTCGAAAAGCGATAAGCTCTTGCTCTGGGAAGAGGAAATTGACTTACAATACCGCGAGGAAAAGTGGAAATCAAAACTATAGGGAAAAGGGGCGGACAAACATTCCTCGGGGATGGCTGGGGGAAGACGAACACTCTAGCAAGGAAGAGGTCGACGAAAAGGAGAGAAAGAGACTCTCGAGGGAACAGGATTGTGAGAGAGGGAGGTCCTGCAAAAAGTCTCTTAAGAGGGACTTACAGAGGGTCTGGTTACCCGCCACGATCTAGAACTCGAGGAAAAGTCAAAACATCAAGCGGGGACGGTTGGCTAGAAAAGGGGGGACGGGCAATGCATACCGATTCTGGCCCCCCGGAAGAAACGTTTGGGGAAAAAGTCCTGGGGTGATCTCGATCCGATACCCCCCAGAAAAAGAGAAACGACGTTTCGCAGGGTGTACACCGTCGAGGGGTGAAAACACCCAACCGCCCAGACGATGGGACCGAGCTCTCAGACTCGGGGGGGGTCGCGGCACTGAAAGGGGGAAATGTGACAAACTGCCAAAAAACGCATCGGATCAAAGAAACTCTCTTTGAGGTGTAAAAAGAGAGAGAAGGGGAAAGACCATCGCGTCCTAGATGTGGGACTCTGCTGAAAGGGGGGGAACGAAGAAACGAGGTTCGAAAAATCAGGAGGAGGGGCAGCTCGGAGGGCAAAAGTGCAGAAGAAGGTCTTTGAGAAGGGGAAGTGCAAACTAGATACAAAAGAAATCCCAGAGGGGGGAACGGGATAAAAAAGGGGTCTTGAAAGAAACCTATGTGGAAATCTAGATTGGGGCGAGCGATTTAAAAGGAACTTCCTAGAAGGCTCGTCACAAAGGGGAGAGGCACTGGTATCAGTTGCAGGGGGGGGAACGTCGTACATAAAAAAGGAGAAAGAGGAGTAGCCTGAAAGCTTCAGCTCAACGTTCAATAGATGTCCAGAAACGGAGGAAATTGCCCCTAGAGCGGTGGGAGGAGGAGAATGCTCGTCGCTTCAAAGAGAAAGGCTAACGAGAAAAAAAGGTTTTTAGATACGAGACGAAGATCGAAAAGAAAGAAAGTACCCAGGGCTACCCGGTGGAAGGGCAATTCTCTCACTCTCGCTAAAAACGGGGGCCGTCCCCGCTATCAATGTACAAATTGCAGGAGGAAAAAGAGACAGATAGGGGAAAGGGAAAAAGGAGACTTCTAGATTTGGGGTTGGCAAGGAGTTAAAAAAAATCGTCTCCTTCGTTAAGGGGGGAGTGGCCTGAAGGACCGACTAACAACGATCTAGAAAGGGAAAAAAAAACCGAGCTAATGGTCGACAGGAGCGGGGCTTCTAGGGTGCTTAGGGGTTCGAATCTTCGGGGAAAAAAGACTCTTAAAA
>Ga0179593_1282068_pt1 | contig 11949 bp, 13 predicted proteins | sample CZODoug2_1_08_16_FD_185931 | JGI IMG/M metagenome (GOLD analysis project Ga0179593, IMG submission 185931) | Vadose zone soil fungal communities from Angelo Coast Range Reserve, California, USA - CZODoug2_1_08_16fungal (PacBio error correction) | ecosystem: Environmental > Terrestrial > Soil >...
TTCACTCGGGTCATCTGTAGCGCATGGGAAAGGTCGACTCGCCTCAGCTCGAGAGAAAAAAAAGACTACTGAACCGGCCAGCCAAGGAGCTGAAACGAAAAGAAAGCAGAGACACACATCGGGTCCACGCGGGAGAATGTGACGCGGCGAAAAAAGACAGTGATCGCCGTCATCTAGCTGGGAGGGGCGAAAGTCCATCGTCGAAGGTCACAAATCGGTTATCAAGGTTCTAGTAGGGTAGAGAGGGCAAGAATCTACCGCGAAATCCGACAGACAGTGGAAAAAGGAGACCGAGGCCATACGGTACCGGTGCAGCGGGAAAGCGATTAAAACGAAAAGAAATCAATTGCCAATCGAAAGGGCGATGGCCGATCCGATGGGAAAAAAACCCCAGGTCCACCCGTCGAAAAAAAAAGTAGGCCAGGTCGACGACTCTCAGAGATGCTCAGGAAAGAAGGAAGAGTCGGTACATGAAAAGGCTGGGCCAAAGAAAAAGGCACCTGGCCCTCAGAATCGGCTAAAAAAAAAAAAAATACCGCGAACAACCTTTGGGTCAGGGTCAGGAGTCCTAGAAGGGGGGGACGGGGCGAGGGAGGCCGCGGAACTCTGCTGGCCGGCGCTGATAAACCGAAGCGGAGGCTAGCCCGTGCGACGGCACGGGGTCCTGCTGCCAAGGGAGAAGACAAGCCGTCAAATTGGGTATATCAGAGGCAGCAGAAACTGACCCCGCCCGAAAACTGGCCTTCGAAAGACCTGCCCGAGAGGGGAATTTTCAAACGACTACACAATAGAATGGGTGGGATGAAGAGGAGGGCTGAGGGAAAGGCGGAAGGGTTTCATTGCAACATCATGTGGGACATCCACCCGCCCGGGCGCACGACCACTGGGGAAGACAGGGGGAGGCCGTTTGGCACCGGAGGCGCAGGCCAGATCGAATGCACACCGGGAAACGGGCATAAGAGAAGGGATGCCACGGGAACGAGGGCGTCGCATGAAGAAGAATAAGCGGAGGAAGGGAAGAGGGCAACCGACGCAGCGAAGTTTCGGAACAAACTAAACGCTAAGGCTTGCTGACTCCGAAACTTACCCCCTGGGAAGGAGTGAGTCGGAAGACAGGGTCCTCTTTCTGAGCGCATGATCCACGAATACAGCAGCGGCCGGCTATGGACAATGCCGGGCAAAAAAAAAAACACGATGGGTGTCGGAAAAGGTTAATCCGCACTGGAAAATGCTTCAAAAGGGGGGGCGATCTCGCTGGTGCGCGAACCTTGAATGAAGGTAAAAAACCATTGTAGAAGGAGGAAACAAAATGACCTCAGACACTAAGGACGAAGGATTCAAACGAGGGGTCCTCAGACTCTAAAAAACAAAAAAACATTCGGGGGGGAAAAGAAAAAGAAAAAAGATGGAAATTGGAATCCCGCCCGATCTGATGTGTAAACGGGCAATAAGAAAAAAGTCGTAAGTAGATGGAATGTCCAGTTCTTCGGCACCTCGACATAGTCTCGCCAAGAGATGAAGGGTAATGGCGGATAACCGTTGCCACCAACCAATTTAGGGCAGTCAAAAGCCGCGCCAAGGAAAAGATTGTCAAAATAAAAAGGCGGCGGAATTGTTCGTGAACTCTTCGAACTCGACCAAAGGAAATCAGTCGGAACCTCGGTCAGCAATGGGACGGACGAGGGCACACACGCGCCAGGGGGGACCACCGAGGCCAGGCGCTCAGCGCAGTTGACAGAAGAACTCGACAAAGGGGGAAAACAAAACTAGTCTGACACGGCCCGGGGCATCTCGTCGCAAAAAAATCCGGGGCCAAAGACAAGGGAGGGCGCCTGCGGGAGCACAAGGTTCTCTGAGGGGAGAGGACCCAAATTAAAAGGAAACGGAAAAGATAAAACGGGAAAATAACTACTCCACCCATAAATGGAGTCGGTGAAAAAAGCTCACCTAACGGGTCGTCAAGCAGCCGGAAGGTTCAGAGGGTGAATGCCCTCGTCGTGGACTCTCCCAAAAAGAGGCGGGCGCCTTCAGCGCCAGAAAAAAACCACCGTGCCGCGAACGGCGAGCCGGCTCGGCTCAGGGACAGCGCCTGAGCTCGAAGTAGCCAGCAGCGGCCGGCGGCCAGACACAGGGAAATCAAAAAAATTAGCGATAAGGCCCCGGACAAAAAAAAAGGAGGGAGAGGGAGGAACGAGGGGCGGCAACCATGCGGAAGCCATGTGCCACCGCAGAGTTCATGCCATCGGTGCAGGAACATGGATCATCTTCGGCGATGAGGGAGAAGGCCACCATAACAGATGTGAAAAGAGGGGAGTGCAAAAGTCCGCCAGCGCCGCAGAAAACGGAAAACTGAGCAGGGAGGATGAGGTCATAAACGCGACCAGCCGATGGCCGACTCCCAGCGTTCTCCCGAAGTATAGAAGAAGGGAGGGAGGACTGAGGGGACAAACTCTACCAGAGCGCCCAAATTTGCACCAGCTGGCCCGAACGACGATGGCAATGCCCAAAACGAGAAGTAACTGTCCCTGCGAAGCACGTCACCAGGCTCCCAGCGTGGACACAGATGTTTTGCGAGCTCTGTAAAGCGAAAACGAAAAGTCATCGAAAACTAAAAAAACAGGGTCTAGTGTGTGCGAACTCTATCGATGGCGGCGTCGACCAGATTACGCGACAGATGCCCCGCGTCTTCTCTACAAACAGGAGGAAAAAATTAGAAAGCGTATCTTCAAAAGGATTTTCAGAATCGAAGAGGAGAGAACAAATCTCGGAAAAAACGTAACCTGCGGCCGACGGGAGCTGATCGAAGACGGCGCGGATAAAACATCGGTGTCCAAACGGAGACGGGGGACGGAGGGCGCAAAGGAGAGCCTCTCCTCTGAGGGCGGGAGAAGCGTCCGATAACAAAATGAACTGTTTGGCGACTGGTCGGCGACACTCCGCGACGAATAACGCGACGACTGCGGACGAAAAAGTGGATTAAGACATCGGAAATTCTAGCCCGCATGGAACCGCAGCCGAGAAAGTACGATGAAAAGAACGAGGAGCTGAGACGGGGAAGATCCGCGCCAAAGCCGTAACAACAAAAAAAGGCTGCATGAGCGAGCAAGAAACTCTCCCAGCGCGAGGATTGACTTATCAGGACTCATGGGACGGAACGAGGAAAGGACATGGCAAAGGGTCCTCCGAAAACGAAGAAAGCGTCCGAACGCGAAGACGCCGGGTTGGGTAAGGGGGGAAGGTCAGTCCGGGTGGGGCGGTGAAGATTGCTTCCGCCCAACTGCTGAGAAAACGCGGATAATGCCGGGCCTGAGGAACTGACGTCTCGCCGGGAGGAAAACGGGGGTAATCTTGCCTATAAGGGAAGAAAAGATGGGACCGTTGGGGAAGAGCCGACGGAGACGCAAAAGTGACCCGCTCCGGTTAAAGGAGACCCGGGGACCCCCCTGAACGACAGAGGGAAAGAGTCCAAACACGAAACGAGGTGTTGGAAGGGGAACGGAGGAAACGTCGTCTCGGGGAGGGGGAAATCTCCTTTGGGGTGGGTCCACACCGACGAAAAACGCAACGAACAGAATGGTGGCGCCGTGGCCAGGGATCGCGAGTGAACCAGATAGAAAAAAGGGGACGGGAACTTCAGTAGGCCAAGGGTCGGGGGAGGTATAGAACTCAAAAGGAAGCCTGCCGAGGTGCCGGAAAACATCGGCGTCGTAAAAAGCCGCGAAGATGGGGTCTGACCGGACTAAAACCTAAGCTTTTCGAATTCAGAGGGGGAAGGAGCAGGAGAAAAAAACAAGGCAGACGGCCGCTGCAAAAAAAAAAAGCGCGAACATGGGGGAAAAACCACGAATTGGTGGTAAAAAAGAAAAAGGGTGAACGCACATGGAAACGGAAACCGAATGGGGGCCAGCTCTAGGTCGTCAAAAAGAAGAGAAGTTCACATTGTAAGAACAGGGAGGACTTACCCGACCATAAGAAAAAATCCGCGAGAGAGGCACAGACGGTGCAGCAGCTAAGCAACAGAAAAAAATTAGATGAGGAAAGATATAGATGAAATGAACACTAAAGGGTGAGAAGTAAAAGGGGGCTTTGCTGGGTCCGGGTCAGAGCTCAAAAGACAACAACCAGGTGAGGCAGGCACCTCTAAATAGAGCTCGGAAAATTAGGGAAAGCAGGACCAGGGGATGAAAACACAGGTCAAGGGGAACAAAAAATGCGTTGGAAAACAAAGGCCCGGCCCCGCCGAGAAATAGACCTCAAAACCAATTTCCGGGAGAACGCGGAAACTCTGAATCGAAAAGGGGAGGAGAGGGGTATCGGGCGCAGAAAGAGGACCGAGGGGAACACTACCCGTCCGCGCCGATGGCCCACCACCCGCTCAACAGGCGTGCCACGCATCGAAAACGTGGCCCAGCAACCGGACTAGGCAAGCCAGGAAAAAGGTTGAAGCGAGGGCCGCAGGGGAAGGAATAGGAAAATCTGGACAACCAGGAGAAGAAAGGGGAGGGGAGAAAAGGAGAGGAACCCCACATAGGTCACGACGAAGAAAACTGCGAGCCGAAAAAAAATATTGTCTGGAAACAGCTCGGGCGCAGGACAGAAGTCAATCCGGAGATGGGTCGGTACCGTCGAGAATCTCGAACCAACCGGGAAAAGTCCTGACGTGCCGGCCAAGGTCCATTGCGACGGCAAAAGAGAACTTCGCATGAAAGAAAATCCTCCGAGAATTGCCACAAGACGGGGCATGCCAACCTAGCATCCCAAGGATACAATCACTGAACAGTAAACCAACAGGAGGTAAAAAGAAGGGTCAGTTACAACACCAACAAGCGCGAAAGGCTAAAAGCGGCGGGCAAAAGGTAAAAAAAAATCCGGATACGTGAATTAAAAGCGTAGGTAAACATGGAGGGAGAAGAGGGAGGGAAGGGAGCACGGCAATAAGAAAATTTTACCGGTCTTGGCCAGCGCAAAATGGACGGCCATCGCGCGAGGTCCGGAGGAAAAAAAAAAGGCATGAGGGACAGCGAACGTGGGGGCGGAAAGGGAAAGACAGAAAAACGAGGAGGAAACCGAAAGAGAGGGAAGACCCGAGACCGTAGTGCTCCGCGACCAGAAAACCCCAAGTGGACAAGCAGTGCCAAAAGATGGCTCGCCCAACAGCGAGAAGTATTGCTATAACTGGAAAAAAAGAAGCACGTCACTTAAAAGGTGGGACAAAGGGAGGGAGAGAGAGGCCAATCTCCCTAGAGAATAAGCGACGTGGCCCGCATTACGTCTTATTAAGAGCTCGGCAGATGACTGACGCAGAGGAGAGAAAGAGACCCGTCGAGAGATCAAAAACAACAGAGGAGGGAGCAACTATATATGGAAATGTGCAGAGGTAGTAGCAAGGAGATGGTAAAAGTCAAACCTCCTCAGATCAACACCAAGGAAAAAGCACGTCCTGCGGGCCTCGGGGATCAAAACCCGGCGCGGCAGAGAGGAACATCATGGGCAACTAGTGAGAAGGTAAAATGAGCTAATAAAAGGGAAAGAGGCAGCTCTCAGAGGGGAGGGGGGGAAAAGAGTCGATCGGGCCAAGCTGTTGGCACTGGGCGAAATTAAAAAAGCAACTCCTCGACAGAAAAAAAATGGGCGCCCTCGGGTGAGTACGCCCGGTACTGGGGATCTCTCAAAATACAAGAAAAGACTAGGAACGAGGGACGGAACCATCGCACGCGAACCTAAAGGCAGCGAAAAACCCCTTCACCCCGCCTACAGGAGGACCGTAGACCGCCCGAAGAATTCTCGAAAAGGGGGGAAAAGGCAAAGGAATACAGGGGGTAGTTAACGAGGCCAAAAAAATGGCACTTGGCAAACCCAAACACTGGAGAGACGGTCGCGGTACAGGGGGGACTATACAAGACGAGGGAAGGGGAATCAAATACCTTGGCTGTACTAAAGTGGCGGAGCAGCAAACGAGGCTGAACACGAGAGCAATGGAAGGTAAGAAAAGACAAAAGAATTAGCCGGCACTGTGGGGAACACCTGGAAGCAAGGCGTCAGCGAAAATTGGGGGCGAAGAAAGGGACGGAGACATATGCAAACCAGAAGAATGCATGAGGGGAAAAACGAAAAAAGGGTGACGTTTCAAAAAGAAATCCATCAAAAATGGGTGGGGGAAAGGACGGCAAAAACCACTTCGTCTCCGTGCACGCTCAGGGGGGGACATAACCGGAAGCAAACATTCAGCACGGAAAAGAAAACATTGGAGCCATGGGTTGAACGTAGAGAACCTGAGATCAAAGAGGGCTCGGGAAAACGTGCGACTCGTAGACGGAGGGAACCACTTTGTGACGGAGGCGTAGGGGAAAAACATAGAGATAAGGGAACGGGGAGGTGAGAAGAGGAGGCGACTTTTCGTGCTCTCAAACGCGTAAAAGCTACACTAAAGGAAGGCTTTTCGACGGACGTCGCGAATAGTCACGAAGGACACGAGGGAAAAACTAGGGGGACATACGGGCAGGGGGGGAAGGTCAGGGGTGAGCAAACGAAGGGGGTTCGCACAGGAAATCCGAATTCATAAAACCCGATTGGCACGAATCTAGTCAGTAAAAGCCGCTGGAAAAAAATTGTACTACGGAGAACTGGTAACCTACCAAAAACGCCAGAGGGCTCGAAGAGGAAATCCGGGGTGGAGCTAGATACAAAAAAACGAGGTAGGGGAAAGATAGATGAAAGAACCGAGTGTAATCTAAGCCGGATTGCTGTCCGTAGAAGACGACCCTGGTCAGAAAGGAAAGAGAAAGGGATTGACAACTCGACATAGAAAGGGCCCGTGGGTTGGCGTGCAAAATGAAAAAGGCGGATTCAACCGACACCAAAAGTGGTGCTCACACACGAAGCCCCTGAAGAGGGGAAGAAGCCGGCCGCTTCCAGGTGAGGGAATGACGAATCGCCTTTCGAAAAAAAAGCGTAAAGAGGAAAAAAAGGGAACGGGGTCGATGCACGAAACTCCGCGAGGTCTCGCAAACTCGCCAAATCCGCGGGGAAAAAAAAACCCGCAGAACAAGTGGCCCAGAACGGACGAGAAACCCGGTAATATCGAAGTAGACTCCGAGACGTCCAACGTCTACACAAAGGCGGCGCAATGTTCGCCTGCAATCTTGCATGACCCCACATGCAACGAAAAGACAACGTGAAGAAAAAAAAGCGAGACAACCCATAGATGGGAGAAGGAAAAGAGAACAGAGGAGGGGGAAGGCGTCGAATGCAACCGGAGCAAGGGGTCAATGTAAGCCGCACTTCGGCTCGGCAAAGAACAAACGGGACAAAGTCTGCACGTCCGGGAAAGAGTACCAACCTTCCGGCAAAAAAATAGCCGAAGTAGAAGAAAGACGCCGGATCCTCGTAGGGAAACTGTTCAAAGGCGGAAGACATAACCTCAATAATCAAAAAAGGAAATTACCAAGTCGGTCTCAGATGACATAGGGCCTAAGACGAACGTGGGACGGGCCAAAAGTCCGGCAAACGGAAATACCCGACGTCGGTGCAGGAAATGGTTTCGAGCCGGCGGCGAGGAGGACCGAATACGTAGAAAAGGGAGTGGGCGGGGTAAAAGGATGGACAGACGCAACGTCCTACATTTCGCACTGATCTCCGATGAGGGACCAAAAACCAGGTACCATGAAAAAGAACCCCAAAATCCCCCTGAGGAGAAAAAGGATTCGAACAAACGGAGGGAGAAATGGCTCCTCAAAAAGAAATTGACCCAACGGGTCCCTATCTAAGAAGAGACCGCCCAACCCGGAGGCCGCTCAACTAACGACCGAAACTCAGCTGGAAATTGTATCACATCTGAAAACGAGAAGGCATCAGCGCACCAGTCGGAAGAACGTGTAGATTGGTAAGAATAGGAGATGGCGGAAAGTCGACCAAAAGGAAGGAAAGAAAGGAGAAAAGTCAAAAGAGAGACTAACAAAAGGATGAAAGGAAGGAGAAAGAGGTGAAGCTTTCGAAAGGAAAGAGGTCGAACGTCTAGGAAGAGGCAAGGAACAAAAATCTCGACAAAATCTGAGGCCGAAGGGTGATCTTATAGACATTTCAGCGGCAGAGATCGAAAACGAACACGAAAAAAAAATACAGGAGGGTCGACAGAAAGGAAAACAACCAAAAAATCTCGAATTCAGGAGAAAAAGATAGGAGACCAAGCTTGTCCAAGGGGAGACTGGTCGCGAGCACTAGCGGGTCACGCCTGGGCAAAAAAAAACTTTGAGTACGCCATAGGGGAGGGAAACACCGGGGAGAACAAGTCCGCGATGAACAATCAATACGAAAAGCAGTAAGAAAAGAAGAAGGAGGGCTCCCTTGAAGCCGGGGAGCCAAAACCAAACTTGCCACCCGATTCAAGGGAGGGAAGGAGACCACAGGGACCTCTCTGAAAAAAACATGTCCTGCACAGAATCGGGGTACCGAAAGAGGCCAGCAGGCCTAACCTAAGAAGAAAAGGAACGACTCTAACGCAGGGGGGAACCGCGAGAACAGTAAAGGGGGTCAATGTTCCAGGAGTCGATAATTGGCACTAAAAAGCCGCAAAAACAACGGCGATGGCCACTAGAGGATCAGGAGAGGAAGAAAAGAATAAAGAGAAAATGGGAGCCGGAAAAGGTGGAAAGGGCGTCAAGCGAAGGCGAAACGCGGAAAATGGGCGAAAACAAAGGCACTTGCGAAAACTCGAAAAGATCAGCGTTACCTTCTGAAGAACCTAAAAATGGGAACGGGAAAAAGTAATCCTCAAAGAGGGTGGTCGGAGCAAGGGAGAAAGGATCTCGTTCGGCAACTTGGGGGGTCCAGAAAAACCGGACGCAAACGGCGCACACAAAAAAAACGACAATGGGGGCAATGGGGCCCCGAGAGGCGAGTGCAAAAGAGAGGGGAGGAAAGGGACGGAAGTAAAGGATTTCCAACTTGGTCGAGTGGCGTCGCCATCCGAAAGAGCAAAGGCAGTGCCGGAAACATCAGCGGAGTGGGGGGGATGCGACTCAGCGCGGCCGATTTTGAGACGGAACGCCGGAAGAAAGGGAGAAAAAAGTGGCAAGAAGCTAAATCACAACAATGATCGGCCGCAATGGCATCCAAAAAAAGGAGCGGGAATTGGTGAGAAACAGAATGGGTGTCTCAAAGGAAGAAGAAAGAAAGGAGACAGGGGAAAATACTAGTAGGGCACAAACAAGGGGTAACATTAATGTAAAGTTATACCCAGTGAGACATTCTGAACAACGAAGCACAGGAAAAAACGCTCGAAAAACACTCGTGTGAGAAAGCTTAGACAGAAAAAAAAAAAAAGAGGGGGAGAAAAGAAAAAAGATGGGACCGATGTGAAGAAGAGAGAAGGAAGATTGCGGGAATTCAAATCCCTGGTCGTAAAGGGGAAGTCATAAAGGTCGCGTGCAACTAGACAGAGAAGAGAGTACAAATTCGGCAAAAAGGGAAGGGTATTACACGGGTTGCGACCACAGGAGGTGGAGCAACCGGCGGGGAGAAAGCCAATTTGACAAGAAAGAAGCAAAGGGGACTTGGTTAGTATACTGGGCGACGAGGCAAGTCAGAAACCCAAATACGGCGTGGAAAAAAGAGAAAAGAGGGAAGGGAGAACGTCCGGAAAAGGGTCCGCACATCGGCCAAGGCTAGACGAATTGGAGCGACGCCCTCACCACGTGGAACCAGGACGAGAAAAGCCCGGAACATCTCAAACTGGCAGCGCATCCGGGGCCAACGGCCAAAATGGGGGAGGCCTCCTTGTACGGGGAGAACGGGAGGAGGGAGGGCATGAAAAAAAAAAAAAGTGCACGAAAAAACGACGTGGGAGAAGACGGCCATCCGACCACCCAGATTGTCGGGACCCGCTCACCAAAAGGACGAAAAAATGCCTGGCTGTGAAACGAAAGGAAGCGGAGAGAGGGAAAAACGTGTACATAGCGGGAGAAGCCAACATCAGGACCAAAGGGGCCTCGACAGAAAGGGAAGGCTGCAATTCCATCTGCCTTAGAATCGAGTGAAAAGAGGTTGCCGCGGAAAAAACGATAAAGCAAAAGATAAAATTAAACCGGGAAAAAGGGATTCAGAGCGGAAAAGAACACTGAAATGGGAGAGGTGGAAATTGACCATGCAGGCGGGACAAAAACGTTCCATGTAAGACGTGAAAGCCATGAACGCAAAAGGGAGGCGACGGCCTAGGGAAGACCGGGTGGGGGAAGGTGATTGTGACAAAGAATTTCCAGCCATCTGAGGGAGAGAGCACTGACGAGCTGAAGGGCATCGCTGGCAGCGACCAGGTACATGCAAAGAAAACACGGTGAAAGAAGAAGGATAGAAAAAAGCGTTAACGAGGGAGAAAGAGAAAGCAAGACCCAAAGTTTCAAGAGGGGTCCCAAGCGGGGCGATGCTGAAGCACAAAAAGCATATATTCGATCAGTTGACTGCAGAAAGCACGTCACCACCCCGCAGTGACACCGATGTGTAGAAGAAAAAAAAAACAGCAATCAAAGAAGGGACAGAAGAAAGTGGTCGATGGGGGGTTGTAGGTGAAAGGAAGGAAAGACCATTCAAAGGAAAAAGAAAAATGAGACGAATCAGAGAGCAAAAAACAAGGATTAGAGGGGGAAGTTCGACTAACGTGAAGGTAATCGACAGGGGACTGGGGTCGACTCAAGAGGCTCGTAGAGAGAAAAAAACTATAGGAAAAAAAGCAGGGAAAACAGTGCGATATCGACCAGGCGGTCAAGAGGATAAGACACATCTGTGAAAAAAAAAAAAGACGGGGGGAAGCAAGGAAGAGAGTCTCTCATCCAGGAGGGTATAAGAAAATCGTACTCTCTACCAAAAACTTGGAAGGCGGAAGTCGGGGCTTACTCACGAAAAGACCAACGCGTCAGGCGACGGCTCGGTCAGCGGGTGAAAAAAATCGGTAAACGGAAAAAGAAGAAACTCAACGAATCACTTGAAGGGTACCTCTCTTGCTCTCGGCCTGCCAATGCCATAAAACAAAAAACCGCGGGAGGAAGGAGGTCAGGAGAACGGAACTCACGCGAGGAGAACACGACAAAGGGGAAGGGCATACTAAAGGCGGGTTACCATTAATTACAAAGCCGCACCGGGCGAAGACAAGGAAACGCGTCTCGGGAAAGACTAGAAAGAAAGTGGTACGTGGGAAAGAAAATCAATTGGTAGTACTCGGTCGGCCCTAAGGGAAGAGCTTACTCGCGTATCATGGCCGTGAACCGGACGTCTCTCCGGGGAAAAGAAGGGGAATTCTGGGAAGAAAAAAACTGACATTTTTGTGGCTAATAAGACTGAAGAGTAAGCAAAACAAAAACCCAGATCAATGACCCACAAATGGCCTTCCGACGAACCCGCCTGTAAAAGCACCGACCCCACTATGGGGGACAAGGGAGAGGACAAAGGGATGATCGGTAGGGACAAACCATGGGTGGGAAAAACTGCAGGAAAAAGATAAGAACCAGGAGGTCCGCAAAGGTGGCACCTTGGCCCAGGTCGAAAAAAAGCACAGATCGATCAACCGAAAAAAGAACTGGAGGGAAAATGGGGAGAAGTTAGTCTAGGAGAGAAAGAGAGAGCCGGCCGAGTGCCCGGCCATAGGAATGAACGGGAGTGGGTACACGCTCACTCCGTAGAGGAAACGGGACCGAGACAAGAAGCTTTGAGAAGGGAACAGGGAAGAAGGATAAAAGTACCACTTGGCGAGCGTAAAGAAATGGACTAGAACTGGGCGCAAAGGAAAACTAAGGGGGGGGGGGTAGCAAAGTGAATCACGACAACTGGAATGAAAACTAATGCCGAAAATCTTTTCGAGGTGCACGGCCGAACGATCAGGAGAATTGTAAAAAATGGAGAAGTTGATAAAAAAAAAAAAACAAAAAAAACCTGAGGACTCAACAAATAAAAACGTGGTTC
>Ga0179593_1416231_pt1 | contig 11949 bp, 17 predicted proteins | sample CZODoug2_1_08_16_FD_185931 | JGI IMG/M metagenome (GOLD analysis project Ga0179593, IMG submission 185931) | Vadose zone soil fungal communities from Angelo Coast Range Reserve, California, USA - CZODoug2_1_08_16fungal (PacBio error correction) | ecosystem: Environmental > Terrestrial > Soil >...
CACTGGAGACCCTCGCAGGTGGGGGTGAAACTCTTACGTGACGACAAAAAAAAAAAATCGCCCAAGGAGGAACTGAAGAAAACCATTCGGGTGGGAAAAACCGGCCATAATCAACCAAACCTGCAAAACCCACAGAGAAAAAAACCGCGCCGCCTTCGGGAATCAGCGTAGAAAGTATGGCCGACCGACGCAAGGACGACGCGGGAGGAGACGGACGTGGGATCTCCGAACGCCACTAAACTTATAAACATCACGCTTTTCCACGAAAACGATTGAAGAAGAATCAAAACAAAAACAAAAGGAGGAGGAGGGAAAATAGAATGAGACCCTGGCAAGGCGAGCCCTAAGATTTTGGCAAAAGGGTATCAGAAGAAAGGATGCGCCGCCGAAGTCTCATGAGAAACAAATAGGTCAAGCCGACGGCGACCGACCAAGCAAAAGTCAAGTGAGTCGGTTTTGCACTAAAACAGCAGGGAGGAAGGAACGGGGACCCAAAACCTGAGAAAGAATTGTAAAAGGAAGAGCAAATCGATGAACAGCGAATGGTTGATGGGTCGACGTAGAAAAGGTCCAGAACAAAAAAGAATCAGTAAGAAAAAGCGAAAAAAAAAAACAAAGTGCGACGAGTCGAATGAAACGGGTCCGCCCAAAGCGAAGAAAGGGGGGAAGAAACGAAAGACCGACGGAGCTACAGGCCCAATCCCTGCGAGAAGGGGTGACCTGCCAAGTGCACGCCTGTTCTCTATAAAAACAGTGACGGGGAGGCGGAGAGAAGGGTCCGGCCTCACGGTACTTTGGGGGGGGGGGAAAGAAGGCGCACTAGGGGACGAGTTTCGAACTGGGGAGGGTGAAACCCGAAAAAAAAGTGCGGTTGCCAATCCCCTCCGCCAGGAAAAAGAATCCGCTCAGCTGTACTTCTGCACAGCGGAAACAAAATCAGGGTAGGGACGCGCCAGGGGAAGGAGGGGGAAAAGGGGGTTGAGGACCTAGGCCGCCGAAGAAGGTTTGATCAAACGAAATCGGGCCTCAGGTTCCGGGGAAAAAAAACATAAGAAAAACTGGGGAGGTGGTTGGAGGGGTAGGGCGGCCAAAGAAACGATCAGGCAGCGAGACAGTAGTGAGGACGTCCCGGGGACGGTCAGACAAGGTAAGAAGGGTAGAGCATACTGGTTAAGTCAGATCTAACAAGGGGAAAGGACCAATCAGCCCGCTGGGCAAAAGATGCAGACCGGCGGTCTCGCAAACGGGAGAATTCAAAAATCGCGCACAACACGACGTACGAGAGCAATGTCAAAAAGGGAAAGTAGGGGACAAACCGGCAAAACCACCCAACAAAAGGGCGGGGACAATGGAACCATGTGCCTTGGGTTGAAAGATGGGGACGAAGACGTAAGCCGGTGTGTCTCCATTTGGGGAGGGGTCCACAGCGTGAAATCAATCACGATTTGAGCCTCATGGAAAGGAATTTCGGTCGGGGTCGAGCCAAGAAAAGTCCAAAACAACCAAAAAGGCAGGCGCCACGGTGTAAAAAGGGAAAAAAAAAAAAAGAAACACCGAGGGGGGAACAGGACAAGTCAGGAAAAAAAGCCTCGAGACAAACAAATCGAATGCAGATTTCGCCGGGGTTTGGGGGGGCTGTTTTTAAGACGGACAAAGGCAAAATCGAACATCGCAGGAAGGGCACCAAGAAAAATTCCATTGGCAAGCAACAAGAACGCGGAGATTGGCAACCAGAACTGGCAAGACGTGACGGCAAGAGCAGGGGTGGACGTAAAGGGGAAAACGGCCAGCAATCAACACGACAAAGGGTACCACCTGTTGGGTGAAGAAGAAAAGGAAAGAAAAAAATAATGGGGGCGGGGGGGGTCCCGAAAAAACGGAAGGGTGGGGGCGACAGGCAAGCGTGGGAAGTGTTTTCAACTTCAGGAAAAAGGCCAAAGCAACTCGTACTGAATAATGTAAGCAAACCCTTTGATGATCGGGCGGAAGTTAAGGGACTTCCCGAAAGACAAACCCCGGGGGCCGAGTTGAAGTCGACTGCAAGGTTGGGAGGCAGGCGGTCTGGGCACCTTCAAAAATCGTCGCGATGGACCCGGCCGGCTAGGGGCTGAAAGGGGGAAGACGTGGGCAGCAGGGGTTGGTGCCCAACCGAAAAAAAACAGGACAGGGACGGCGGGCGGCACTAAAAGAATGTTCCCGACAGGGCTGGATGGCACCGGATCCGAAGCAGAAAGATAAGAGCGCGATTCCCGCAACAACACGAAAAAGAGAGAGAAGAGGGGAGATCCTTCGATCGCCGAAGGGCACTGTCGAAAACAAAATGGGGGTAGATCCCGCCACGGGAAAAAATCGATGACGTCGTTGGTCCGAGGGGATAGAAACAAGCAATAAAGGAAGAAGGTACGATCGAAACATGACGGCGACGGGAGGGTTCCACTAGGGCAAGGAAAACCAGCGGGTCGAAAGTCGAACGGAGAGGGTCCCGCGTAATATAAGGCGAAAGACTGGACCACGATCAATCAAGGGGCTCGGAAAACGGGGGCCACAGGGACTTCAGAAGGACGAGGCTGCAAAAGGCAGGGTGCAAGAAAGGCGGGGCGTCGACACGGTTCGTAGAAAACAAACGAAAAAAAAAAGGTAAACGGGTGGAGCCATGGGGCCGTTGAAAAAAAAAGACACGGGGGAGTTTTGTTTCAGGGCGTGCGGACCCGAGGACCGTGTTATCAAAAAAGATGGGGTGTAAGGGGAGCTAGGAGGGCGCTGCAAGGGGAGTTTTTGGGCGGAGCGCGGACGTTCGAGGGCAAGTGGACGTTTTCTCAAAACGAGCCGGCAGTGTCGATGTGCAGTCTGAAAAAAAAAGTGGGGGATTGGGGCAAGTCCGGACCGGGTTCAGACGGTTTACTTTTGACCCAACCGTGGAGGCACCGCTGCAAATGGGGGAATAATTTGTGCGCATGAAGAGTAGGCCCCTGGGGGCACGCGAAGACCAACCACAAGACCCCTAATCGAGGACACAAGAGTAAGCACGATAAAATGTAACTACGCCTGGAGGGTTTGGAATACGAGTCTGGTGGGAAGCGCAGCGAAGATGGGGACGATGGGAAATAAGAAAAAAAAAAGTCCTGGGCAAAAAATAGTAAAGCAGGCTGCGTGGGGTGTCGGAACGCGCGCCTAAAGAGGCGATCGACGATCAAAAAAGGCTGGACGGAAGAAAAGACGAAACGGGAAGACCCACAGTAAGTCCCGACGACCGCGGCTGAGAAAAAACTGTTGGCTGGCAGAAAGCAAGGAACACTAGGAGTCAGGGGGGGAGGAACCTGCCGGAGGGCCGACTCGGGGGGGGGGGGGGGAGAAAAACACGCCCCGCAGCCGAGGGACAGAAACGACTGGCTGGCCAACGACCAAGGTCCCAGCAAGCCCAAAAAAAGAAAAAAAAAGGGGGGGAGGGAGTCCGACGAGGCCGCAAGCAAAGCGGGTCACAAGCTGAATACGATACCAGTGACAAAACGAGTCCCGCTAGAACGGAAAAAAAAAGAAAAATGAGAGGGATGCCCGTGGGGAAAGAAAGGCAAAGGAGCAGCCATGGGAGTTGGAGGAACAGACCGATCGTGCATCCCCCGGACCAAGGATTGATAAGGAACGCATCACTCAGGGAATACCGAAAGGAGAGGGGGGAAGGTGCGACGAGAATGGTCTACTCAAATCACGACTATGCTTCAACGGAAAAAGGTTTCGTTGGCCGCGGCCCCAAGGAGCAAAACGACCGCAAAAAAAAAGAAGAATCATCTATAGAGGAATGGCGGCGGTTGGATTGACACGTATGCGCGACACGACAGGCGCGCCAGGCTCCACGATCGGCAGGCCTGTAAATACCCGACTCAAGGACCCGGCGAACAGGTTCCCATAAAAACACGAGAGAAAAAAAGAAACGGGGATAGGAAAAGAAAAGAAAAAAAAATCATCGACCCGGGCAGGGCCGCGCCGGAGACCGAAGGTGTTTGGTTGATAAAGGCGAAGAGGGGGGAGAACGAAGCGCCGCAGTCCGAAAGAAAAAGGTCACAGACCAGGGGTCAAATAGAGAGAAACCAGACCAAAAACTTGCAAGAGGAAAGAGGGGGTGGGCAACGCGGCGGTGGGTGAATGAGGGCAACGGGGCACCACCGAAAGAAGGGGTCCGTTCAGGTAACGGGTCACTAATGTTGCTGTCGGGAAGCGAAGACACTCAAAAAGGACGCAGGGGTCCCAACGCTGAAGGCGAAACTAGTCCGATCCACCGCCACCCTTCGAAACGGTGAGGGAGGCACATACAAGGTCAAGGCGAAAGGACAAAGATTTTTTTTTTTGTCCTCCCTTTAAATTTGCCCTGAACGAGCCCTCGAGGGGAAGGAGAGATGAGCGGGCGCGACGGGCCGGGGGGCACAGGCCCGATCGCCGAGTTTAAAAAAACCTTTGGGGGGACCCCGAATGGAGGGTGGGCCCATCATTTCCGGTCGGGGAAAGAAGGGCAGAAACCACCTCCTGCTTGTTGCGGGCTGGCAAACCAAGACGGGTCGGCACCGGAGACCTTGGGGGAGTTCCAGCCAGAAAGTCAAAACTGGGTTGCTAAAATCAAATTCCCTGAACGAGTGTGTTAGGATCGCCACGAGGAGGGTGGAACGGGCACAAAAATCATCGGACGTGGAGGGGCCTTTGTAGTCTCGACACCAAAAGGCCAACGACGAAGAGGGGACCGAGGAGTACTGCAAACTTGTGAAGTCGACAAGGTCGCCGGTTGACAAAAAAACAGTCCAGGAATGGGTCGTCTATAAATCTCGTAGACAAAAAAAGAGACTTTAAACAAACAAAAGCCAGGCGGTCAAGCGGAAGAAATCACAGGGGGGAGGAGGTCAAAACCACAATAGCGCCCCAAAATCCGTCGAAAACGGGCGAACAAAAGGAAGAGTACAAAACACACGGCAAAACAAAACCCACCAGAGGGAGGGTGACAGTTGTACAAGGGGAAGTGTGTTACCGAGGAAAAGCGATTCACAACCTGGAACCGGTGTGTGCGCCTTGGGCTTTAAAAAACGTTCCCAGGGGAACGAAAGGAAAAAGAAAAAAGACCAGTCAGAGCTTATCGAGCACATGAACACAAACCAAGGGGGCAGCGGAAAGCCAAAAACGTATTCAAGTAACAGAGGTGCCAAAAAAACGTGAACAGGCAGTGTGTGTCGTCAGCTGACACATGAGGGGAAAAGGAGCGGCTGGCGCGGGTCTGGTGTAGAACGAAGCAACAGCCAGGGGACAAACCCGGGAACAACGGGAACCGAGAATGGCCCAGCACCAGCAAGGACAGGGAAGGACGCGAACAAGGGACAAAGTCCTAAACGCCAAAGGCACTGACCTTGCTCGCAGGTTTACAAAAAAAAATAAAAGGTAAAGCCAGTAAGTAACGTCGGCAAAAAAAGTTTACGGGAAAAACCTACCTGGGTTGTCAGCGAATACACAAACGATACGAGGGTTTGGGGAGAAAGAACCGAAAGAAGACGGCCCCAGCGATGGTGGGGGGTTTTCAATCTCTGCGCCAAAATGTCAAGCAGAAAATTTGGAATCGAAGTCGTGCCGTTGAGCAAGAACCTAATGAGGATTCACCGACCGGTCACCAACGGGGGGCCCTGGAACGAAGAAGGAAAAAGAAAAAAAGACCAGCAAAAGCCGGATTAAAAAAAAAAACCCAGGGGTGAACGCGTGCGTGAGGGTTCTCTTCCATAAGCACGATGCGCGCGTAGAAAGGGGGGAAAGGGTCCTTGCGACGGGTGACAAAACCCCACCAACGGGGAAAAGACGAAGGGGTCATCGAAAGGGGGGAAGGGCAACCGTTCAAATGTTACTGACAAATGGATAGTTCCACGACGAAAGGATCACCCATAACGCAAAGAGATAGGGCAAAACAACAAAAATAAGGGAAAGTATTAGGAACAGAAAAGATCAGGCGCAAGTATACACGAAAAACACCAGTCGAGCCGGGGAACCCCGAAAAAAAAAGAAAAAAAAATGGGGGGGGAACGGCGCAACACCCCAAGTTCGCATGAACTGGAGAGGTGTAAAAACCAGAGCAAGAAGGGCAGTTCAAAAATCTAACAAAAGACGAGCCCATCGCGATGAAAAGAAGAGTGCAACGCACAGGAAAAAGGAACGCGAATACGAAGTCTTGGGTCATCAGAAATTCCGTAAGGCCAAGCCGGGACTGACCAAGATCATCAAGGGGCTAAAAAAAAAAACCGACAGGGCCACGAAGAAAAGAGCGGGCACAGGCGAAAAAGGAGAAAAAAGAACAGCGCGTGGGCAGGACGACACGTTTGTCTGCGCGAAAAAAACAAAAAGGAAAGTCGGTGGTGTGGGGGGGCGGGGGGGAACTGGAACAAAAGGAGGTTGGGGACGACACTGGGAAGGTTGGGCACGTGAGCTTCGGGCCAAAAGGCCGACCCCAAAAGAGAAAAAGGGGGGACATGCAAAGCGGGAATGTTTAGGCACTCCGAAAGGGCTCTGCGAGCACCCAATGAAGGGTTTGAGACATTCGAAAAAAAGGTGCCAATGGAAGAGGACGTAAAACAGGGAGAAAACAGCCCAACCGCGAAGCGGCCAGTCAGTGAGAGCTGAAAAAACAAGTGGCTTGTCACGGTCGAACGTTGCCGTTTACTTTGAGTTGGCCCGTCAGGGGCGGGGGGGAAAAAGCAAGGGGGGGTTGAAAGAAGGTTGCGGCACGAAAAGAAAATCAACTTTAGTAAGGCAATGGGATCCACGCTGGGAAAAGCCAAGGGACGACCAAACAGGCCCCAAGAGGCAAAAAAGGTGAACAAACAGGAACACTGGGAACGAAAAAGAAAGCCCTGAAGGGGTGTGCCGTGTACCGTCCTGTTGGGGAAAGCGCTCGACAGGGGGGCGACGGAAGGGGTGGAGAATCCCTCTCTACCCGAGGACCGCAGGAGCGGGGTAAACAGACAGTGAAAAAAAAGGATGTCCACTAGAGCAAAAGGAAGACGCAGTAACAAGGAATCGATTACCCGAAATAACTTGTGAAGGGAAGCAACCCTTCCATGCCTCTCGGACAGCAAAAACGAGTTGCTGGAAAACCACAGGAAAAAAAGCCCAGAGATTGTTCTACGGAAAACATTCCCCTGAGGCCTAAAGTCTCCGGGATCACACTCGCTCGCAAGGAGGGAAGACCACTGATGGCCGACGAAAAAAGGGCGCAGGGAAAAAAAGGGAAAGGGGGGACCGAACCCTGCACCAATCACCAGACGAGTCTTAAGGGAGACTAACAAGGAGTGGGCAGTGCCAACCAAGGGGTTCCCCGCCAAATCTGTATCTAGAAAGGAATGGGACCAAAGTTGCACCCAAGACCGAGGAACGACCGCAATAAAAAAAAAAAAAAACACTTAAATGAAGAGGGTCCGTGCAGAGTTTGCATCAAAAAAAAATAAATCAGCAAAGTGTGGATGTCATACACGAAAAAGAGGGTTGCATACCTCGAAACAGGCGAAACTTCTGAAAACAGGAACACGCATAGCAAGAACAGCCTGGCGGGTGAGGAAAAACAAAGAAACAGGGCAATCGCGGAATTCGAAAAAATCATGAAACGTAAAGCAGTTCTCGGGTCCGCGGCCGTCAACATCACTGCCGCAACGCCAAAAAAAAAAAAAAAGACGCGCCACGCTAGCCGCAGGGCGCGCCCAAGGATTGGGAAAAGTGGGGGGAAGGAAAAAGCATTAAATCAAAAACGCGCCATAAAGAAAAGATAGAAGACGGTGGGGTAAACATATAAAGGGATCCCGGCCCCGGGTTACTAAGGAAAGAAGAGAAAAAAACAACAACGAAGGGGGAAAGAGAAAAAGAGAGAGAATCGACGACCCGGAACGCAAGGGCAAGATAAGGATAAAATGTTGATACAAAATCTTCTAGGGATCTACGGCGGGAAGCCGCGTGAGAGGCAGGAAACATAAAAGTTCAAGACCTACGGCGACGGAAATCACGGAGGGGATGACAGGCGGAAAAGGGACGGGGTTGTAAACCTGGAGGACGTTGGACCGTCAGTGGGAGACGTCCAGCGGGGACCCCCAAAGAACGAAGGGGGCCGTTCAGGAAGTCCCCAACTTAGAATTAAAAAGAAGGGAAAAAACTGGAGAGGGAAATTAGAAGGCACCAGGGAACACCGTCGAAGCTCGGTCGGGTCCACGGAGGGAGGTCGAACAAAGGGAATCAGCCGGGGGTCGCCTAAGACCGGTCGAGTGAACTGCAACGAAGAGAACGATGGTACACCACATAAAACAAAACCAGCAGCTGCGGCAAGGACTTGATGAAGGAAATCCCTGCAGGCAGCTCTTAGGCAAGGGGGTGACTTTTTGTAGCCCAAAGGCGGAGACTTTCGCAGTCGGGATTGGGACAAGCAAAGAAGGGAAGCGTTAGGGGACGCTTGAGTGGACCCGAGGAAACTGGTGGGGGACTCCCGCAGGGAACTGGCAATCCGACTACCATCCGACCTCCACATCTTGTTTGCTGGAGGCCTCAAAAAATGAACCGGGAAAATGCAGTGCGTCGGCCCAATCAGGTCGGACACAGCAGGAACGCGCGAGTGGGGTGGTGGGTCAGCGAAAAGCGAACCTCATGACGGAAGTCCCTACACAAGACGAACTGGGAGGGGAATGTGGGAGGAAGGAAGAAAAGATAGGAGACGCGGTCGAGGAGTAAAAGGGGCCTAGTCAGAAGAGGTCGGACTTGGTCTGCCATGCGAAGTGATTGTTTGCTTCGGCAAACTCGGGAAGGACCCAAGAAAGCGGTGACAAAACAAGCAGCCGCGGTCAAAGAGCAAAGACGCGGGCCGGATACAACACAATCTTCGCGCAACAAAAATAAAGACAAAGGGGGCTCTTAATCGAGGGGTAACAATCAAACACCCCAGCAGGCACGTTAAGTTGGACAGTGTAACCAGGGGAAAAAAGGGGTTAACGGAGGGTGACTGCAGCAGTACGGGCCACAGGGGGTCATAAGGGTTGTGGGGCTGGTCACCCCCAAGGGAACTAAAAAGAAAGCTACTCTCCCGTCGGAAATGGACTTTTCGCGCCAAAGGGTCGTCAAAAACAAGGGTCAGCGGAACGCCACTTTGAAAAGGGAAAAGACAAGAGAAACCGAAAAAAACATTTCGAAGTGACAAAGAAAAACAAAAAGTTTGGAAATTTTACACAACTCAAGCAAAGAACAATGAGGGAATTCCGGAAAAGGAGGGGTTGCGGTGGGGGGTGAGAAACGGTCAAATCCAGAAGGACCCGCCCAGAGAACATCGAAGGCGAAGGTGCCCGAAAAAAGCACATGCCATTGACAAAAAGCGGAATCGCCCGGGGGAACATTTGGGGGAAAAAACACACAGGCAAGAGGGGGCAATGCCAAGCGAATGTTGACCGACCTCGGGGGGCAGCAGCTCATACTTAGAACCCCCAGTGTGTCAGGAAAAACCAAGCGAAATCTTGGCCAGCGTACAATGACGAACAACACTCAAATCCCGCCGGGGTGGTTCGCTACTCCCCCAGTGTCGATAAGTAGGGTGGTGTGGTCCCCTCTCTTTGCTTTTTTCCAAGGGGGGGCTGGCAGGCAAAAGAAGCGGGGACAAGACTCGTAGAGGATCCATTCCGGGGTGGGCGCGTTGGCCGACAGGCGAGGAAGGGAAATGATCGAGGTGTAGTCCAGGGGGGGGGGAAGGTCACGGAGCAGAACACAAAACCCTAACTAAATCCGGTGAGAAAGCGCAAAAGGGGGAGTTCCAAGGGGCTAGTTCAGTGGAAGCGGAAGAAAGAACCAGGAATGCGCCCTCCGGGAGAAAGGCTGAACATGCCCTTATTTTTGCTAGGGGGTTGAAACCATCACAAAAATGTGCGACACAAAAAAAGCCATCGAAGGGGGGGGGGAAAAGGGGAGAGAAGACAAAGAAGGAGGGAGGACAAGAGATGGCAAAACGGTAACACCAATCGAAGGAGTCAAGGGAACAATAACCAGCAAAGGACACCGATCTGAAGAGAAAAAAAAAAAGAAAACACAGGAGAGGAGGAAAGAAAGAAAAGAAGATCGTCAACGCTGTATTGCCAGTGGATTCCAGGGAGAGGACTGTGGAAACCTACCGGCCATGTCTGAACCTCTTTGTGGGAAGAATAGCCACGCCGCCCAATTCGAGACGTAGGGGGGTCAAAAAGACAGGGGTGGGTGTGGGACAAACCGAGAAGAAGGGAAATGTGGAAGAAACGGATCCGAAGTACCGCGAGAGCGAATATTTCCAAGACGGCCAACCGCCCCGAAAAGGCGAAGGAAGAAAAAGGGAAGTCGAAAAGGGGGGAAGGGAGTCTAACGTCATGTGAAAGGGAAAGAACGGAAAGAAAAAGAATCATAAGCTACAAACAAACCCACCGAATTCGAAAAAGCCGTCAAATAGGCGCGGATGAAAAAGAAAAAGAGGCGGGGGAGGGAGAAACTTGTTTTGGTTCGGGAAAAGGAAAAAAACCCAAAAAACCGCCAAGTAGGGCAAAAAGTGGGGGGTTGTCAGTCGTGCTGGAAAACAGAGGTGGCGAACAAAGGGGGGTTGGAGGAATAAGGTGTTGTAGGAAAGAGGAACTGACCGAGGCCGTGAAGAGAGAGCAGAAAAAAAAAAGTAGGCCCCTGGGCCCTCCGGGGCAATGCAACGCTGCAATGCTGTTGCAGGGCCAGACCTTCAAAGAGAGGGGGTAGACTGTCCCGTGGAACGTTTCTAAAAAGAAAAACAAAAGAGAAGAAAGTGAAAAGGGGCGGAGAAATGGTGAAGAAAAAAGGGGTGTCAAAATCGACTTGGGGGAGGAACTGTTTAATTGTGGCAAAGTCAACCGGGGGGGAGGGGGACGCAAGAAAATTGGGGGGGGGTGGTGACAATAAGGGCAAAAGACAATTCAGAACGGAATTAGCAGAAAACTGAAAGAACAAAGGAAGGGGGGAAAAAACGGACTGACAACAAGACCACAAGGAAGACTAGTAACAAGTTAACACGCAGGAAAAAAACCTGGGGAACGGTAACTACGCAGGAGGGGGGGGGGAAAGGGGACAGAGTCCTTTGGGAAGAGACTAACTCAGTTTGGGGGGAGCGAGGGAAGCCAAGCAACTAAAAAGGGCCTTATGAAAATAAGTGCGGCGTGGGGTCAACCCCCGGGGCATGTCCTCTATTCAGGAGAAAGAGAGACATCAAAGGATGCAGAATCAAATATGGAAAGATGGGAACGACAGAGGAAAAAAAGACTTCCGACTACCCGGCTGCCAAACTCTTGGGATCTGCCGAATCAAAGAAAAAACTCCCAGGAGAGGGGGGGGAGGACGGCCAAAAGCACGAGGGACCAGAATTGAGCGGATCAGAGAGGCAAAGAACAGAAAAGGAGTGCCTACCGACTGGGCTGCACCGACACCAAAAAAAAGGGCCGACCGGATTGGTGGCCGAGGCACGCCATAAAAAGTGGGAAAAAAAGGGAGAAATGGTCAAGGCGGGGCAAAAAAGAAAAATGGAAAGGACAACAAACAAAAGAGGGGGAAACCAAAAAACAAAAGGCGGTATACGAGGACAGCGGCAGTGGACCTGTTCCAAGACCAGGCCGACCGGCTCATCGAGAACGTGACAAAACAGGAAATATACAGAGAGGTGAAAAGAAGTGCAAGAAAGGGAAAAATCAAGTATCATCCAGCTGGGGGGGGGAGATGGTAGAAAAGAACAAACCTAATTCAAGTGAATACCGCAGACCGAATAGCTACCCGTCCTGAACGACTCGGCCGGAACGGCCCGGCAAGAAACCGGGAAGATGGGTGGAAAGGGGAGAAACTTAATGTCGAAAAAGAACACTAAGGGGGAAAAAAAGGAGATGGAAAAAAAGACTTAACAAAAAAATGCGTTCGGGGTGGGTGACCCGCGGG
>Ga0179593_1506901_pt1 | contig 11949 bp, 25 predicted proteins | sample CZODoug2_1_08_16_FD_185931 | JGI IMG/M metagenome (GOLD analysis project Ga0179593, IMG submission 185931) | Vadose zone soil fungal communities from Angelo Coast Range Reserve, California, USA - CZODoug2_1_08_16fungal (PacBio error correction) | ecosystem: Environmental > Terrestrial > Soil >...
AAAAAGAAAAAAAACCAAAACAAAGGACCAGCACTTTTTCCCGGATTTGTAGGTCCAAGCCTTAACCGACGAAACGATCAGCGGGCCACAGAAGACTAATGAGAAGAAAAGGCGGACGCGTCAGGCACAAGATGAATATTACATACCCATGTCTCATGAAGTGTGACCAACATCACAAGTAGGAAAAACACCATCCATAACTACGAAGAAAAGCCTCGAAGACAGCACAACTAAATAGGAAAAGCACAAGAAGTCGGGTCGGTCTTATAACTGCTGACGTGTCACCTTAAAGAAAAGACTTGAAATTTACAAGAGACGAAGGGGGGGAACATAAGAAAGAAAAGTACAGGACGGAAAGGAAAGGGTTGTAGAAAAGGGAGAACATGCCAAACATTCGCACCCGATAATGCGTGGGGAGCAGAGGTGGGTTAGGGGAAGTGGGGGGGAAAAAGGTTACTGGGGAAAATCTAATGCCTGTTTAGGGTTGGGGCAAAGAAACAGTAAGCTGGAGAATAGGCTTAGAGGATCGAATTGAACTGCATGGACGCGCCTTTTCCGGTAGGGAAAGTTACCACGTCCGGAATGTGGGGAGGGAAGAAATGAGGAAAAGGCATGCATGGAAGGTAAATTCCACAAGTAGTGGAAAGCTTGAGGGTGGGGGGCTACAAAAGAACTTGGAGGATGACAGTCCCCCAGCAAATGGAATAACACGATCCCTGCGAACAATCGTGGGAAGTACAGCAGTAATTTTTTTTCAGAGGCCAAAGTGGTGAAAAAAATCAGGGAATTGTAAACTCGGGTAAGGGGGGGTGAACGGCAGGCATCAATTTTGGGGGTGTAGAAAAAAGCCCGCAAAAGAGGTCGAAAGTAGCCAAACACCCAATTCAGGGAGACTCAAACCCCCTCCGAGGGAAAAAACAACGCACCATAAAGGAGGGAGACTGGGCCAGAGGTTGAGTTGGGGGAAACAGAGGAGGCAAGAAGATGAAAGGGTTTCTTACTCCACAAAGGGAGGGGAAAGACGCCCACCAGGAAGCGGAAGGACTGTTTCGGGTACAAATTTACTAAAAAGACGAGGGGTACAAAAGGGCATTGTTGAGTTACTTGAGACGCGAAAAGTAAGAGGAGGAACCCGCAAGAAGGAGGGTGAACCGACTGAGAAGAGGATGGAAAATTGGCAAGAGACCTGCTGGATTAAAGGATCTGGGAAAAACAAGTCTGGGAAGTTCATCCGATTAAAAGGGGTACAGACATCGAAACTCTTGCGGCATTGAAGAACTGAATTATCCTCCCCAACCATGGTCCGGAAGCCGACAGAGAGGGGGACGGGGGGAAAACACAGAGGAGTTGATAATATGTTCAAAAATGTATAAAAAGGACACGGAAGCTGGAGGGGAAGTGATCATCCTGCAACCCGGTGTGGGAAGGGACAGGTTTGGTTACAGTGCGGAAAAATTGGGGTCAAAACCGGAAAAAGGGAAGAGTGCTAAAAGGATGGACATGACAACCACCTATCACTGACACGGGGAGAAGATTGTTATTCTCTTGGGAGCAAAAAGACCTCATCGTGAGGGGAAACCACTTGCAACGAACAATGGACAGAAAGGGATGGGCAGCAAGCAAGGGAGGGGAAGGAGAGCTTCAATCCAAGTGTTCCATCGAGCCAGCACAAGCGCTAAACGGAAGGTTGAACTTCTTACCCGACAGTGATTTGAAACTGTAGGGAACAGGCCTCTACCGGAGAAAAAGAGCGAGAAAGGGGAAGAAATCCAACCTGTTACACTATCCGGTCAACCGAAGTTAAAAGGGGTCATAGAGGGTCAAGTGCTCTTAAGGAGACATGAAAGAAAAATAGAAAATACATAATGTATCCGGGGGGCCAGGTGAGGTTGGGATGGATATCAACAAGAGGATATCTATTGAGGGGTGGCACCCATCAAAGAAGGAACAGTACGGTGGAACAGGGCTTGCGAGGAGGGGAGAGGGCTGCGAAACGAGCTAAAACAAGACTCTAGGGGTGTATCCTCTGACGAAGGAAGGGCCCATTCAAGCAGGACAGAATTGGGACGTTCGCAAAAAAGATTTTAAGAAGCCAAAAAGTGGCCAAGGAGTAGAAAAAAGGTCTGGCCCAGGGGGGGGCAGAGAGGGAATCTCTGTTAAGACCAATCGAAGCCCTGGGCTGGTTGCCGAGGGGGTGCTGGCTTTGGAAAGGCCAGACGAGAAAAACAGAAATGTGGAGAACCTGACATCTTCGCGTGGGGGGTACTGGCCTGAAATAAAGCAGGGGGGGGGACCAGGAGAGAAGGAAAGATTGACTTTGTTCGTAGGGTCTGAAAGAGGGGAATGTGAAACAAATCTCAACCAAAAGGGAGAAAGAAGAGAGGGCCGGACAGCGCTTAGACTGCCCGACCGGAAAAAAAGTCAACAATGGAGAAGAAAAACTTTGGGAAACCCCACAGAAAATGGAAAACCATCGCATATTTCAAGGAGAAAAAGAAGGAGAGGGGTGTCAAAAAGCCGTGGAGTTGGGGGAAAAAACCCAATCGCGGAAAAGCCACGGAGTCAATAGGGAGGGGGAAAAAAAAAAGCACAGGGCATCCATTAAAACCACGGTTCACAGAAAATTAGTCTCAGGAGAAAGGACCTAAGGATGGTCCATGTGCTAGGAAGAAAAAATGTAAGAGGAGGGAATGGGATAATGGAAAGGAAGCAAGATCTACCAACTCCAAATATGGGAGTGGAGTAAAAAGTCGTGAAACATCAAGCATCCGAAAGCCACCGGAAGGAGGGAAAAAGTATGGAGGGGGAACACATAAAAATATATATTTTCAATGAAAGGAAAGATAGAAAGGAAAGAAACATTGTTAGGGAAGGAATGTAGCTTAGTATCGAAGGATGACATGGAGCAATGCAAGACAAAAGTTAAGGAAAGGAGGCCACACCTCATAAAGATTTTGAACAGAAGGGGAGAGCAGATGGGGGCATGCAAAATAGGGCAGCGTCGAGGAAGGATGGAGGGGCACGAAAAGTAAACTCAAGGAACGATAATCTTTGAACAAAGAATAGCGGACAGGTAAAAACGGGAAAACAACTATGGAGCGGATAACATTTTAGTGAAAAGAGATCATAGAAGAGAGGAGTGAGAAGGATATTCACCTCAAGGGGGAAAGGGAGCCGAAGAGGGATACAAATTGAAATAAATGATATAGGGAAGATAGCCGAAAATATAGGGAAGGCTTCAGTTGGACAGGGAGATCCATTCATCGGAGACATAAAAGGGGATGCTTTGTGGAAAGGGTTCTTGCCAAGATGGTGAAGAAAACCTTCGAGGAAAAAAAAAGTGGTGAGAAGAACGGTCACCTCCAAAAACTCTCTGCGAGTATAAGTCACATATTATCAAAGAGGTGTGGGGAAAAAGGGGAAATGATAAAAAACATCTGAGAAATTGGGGGAGGAGAGAAAGGAAAGAATTGGAAGGAGGGGAGAAGGCCGGATGAAATGAAAAAATAGGGATTCTAAACAACAGGGGAAACAGCAAGAATGGTGAAATCAAGAAGGTCATCGAGTTTAAAGGCAGAGCGAAGGTGGGGAACAAGGGGGCCCACGGACGGAGAGGGGGGGATTTAAAGGAATAGGAACGCCACGCAATGGGACTAAAGGCCGTGTCGTCTAGTATTTTGACTGGTGGTCAAAAAAAATCACAGGTTCTCCTAGTTGGGGGTTCTTTTTCAGCTATTAGAAGTATGAAAAGGGAGAACCAGTGTACGTCAGGCCAAAAACGAGCTGCAAAAAAAAGCAAAAAGTGTCAGTACATCTGAGGGGGGTTGAACACAACCCAAAACCAAAAAAAAACCAAAAAACAAAACCCCAACAATCGTCGGGGGAAAACGAAAAGTGGGATGCCCTGCAGGGGGGAGGGGGTCTATTAGCGATCGTATGACATTAGAAAGGGGGGAGTGGAGAAAAAAATGGAACTGAGGGGACCCTTAAAAAGGAAAGGGGGTAGCTAAAAAAAAATTCGCAAAAGATAAAACGACGTTTATCGTTTATCTCCGGTAGGAGAAAGGGTGTGTGGGAAACTCAGGGGGATCCGGGGGGGTCAAACCAGAAGGAAAAGATGGGTGAATACCATTAAAGAGGGCGAGGCATGAATCCCTAAGGCAGACAGCCACTGGCCGTAAAAGGGTATCAATAAAAGGAAGGAGGCAATAAAAATAAGTCAAGTATCGCTATAATATGGCTCCATGGGACTGGTTGGGACATAACTAAGAGATGAAGGCAAGGGGAAAAAAACTGGGAAGAGGACAAGAAAAGGAGGGAAAGCCTAAAAAAAAAAAGCGGGTGAGATACGGGGGAAGAACTCCATAAATAAAAAAGCAAAGATAATCTCTCGCTGAGGGGGCGACAAATAGGGCCTCAGCCAATCAAGAGATCTTTGGTGGTTCAAGGGAGACAACGGAGCAACGAGGGGCTCAGAACCGAAAAACAGAGGCTGTGGCAGGTCCCCAATGGTAAGAGCCTAGTCTGAATGCGCGTGGTGTGGAGGAGAGGATGTGGTTGAGTGTTGGGACCTAGGGAGGGGGTGCCGAGGGCCCGTCACCCATCACGAAAGGCGAATTGTGGAATATACAACCGACGGCGAACAAAAGCGCGGCATAAAGAAAAAAAAGTGTGAAAAGAGGAGGGGGCGAGGAAAACTCACAGCTACACTCAAAGCAGATTGAAATTCCTTGGGGGGAAGTTGAGGGTGGTTGGCTTCTCTCAGAAAGATCAATCCCCAAAAGGAAGGAGATATAAGGAGCAAGAAAAACAAAAGACTGAAAAAACGGACAGCTGGTCAAGGATAGGTTTGTAACTAAATCTTTCATTAGAGCGGGCCACCTAAAAAGGCGTCCAAGACGCCTAGTAGAGAGAGGAAATCAATGCTCGAGGAGTGAAGAGGCAATGATCAATTGTGTCAAGTGTGGAGAAAGAACCAACCTCAAATGAACCCCTCCACGCAAGAACGCGCCAAAAAACAACTCGAAGACAGAACTAGGCAGAAATAAAGGGCGACTCCAAAGAATAGAGAGTCGGAAAAAAAAGAGCTGCTCAAAGGGGTAACCACTACAAAATAAAGACTATAGTTGGGGGAGTAGATGGTAAAGTTAAGAGGTAAAAGTACAAGGGAAAAAAAGCCCGAAGGGGGCAATGTCAGTGGGGCCACTCTACACACTCTCGTGCAAGTAATAGGTGGGAAGAAAAGGATGGGGCAACTTGGAATCAAGTCTATTCAGGGGGGGTGGGCCATGAAAGATGGAGAAATATCAGCAAAATAGATATCGCTGGCTTAAGGGATTGGCAGGGGGGCAGTCAGTTCATAAGAAACAACGAAGAAGAATTGGGAACGAAATATTGAGCATGCAGGAAGGGAGGGGTATCTGCTATGTTAAATACCCGCAAGGAAGGAACAAAATCAACTGAAGAAAAGTCTAGAATACAAGGCCTAAAGGAAGAAAGAAGAAAGCGTGGAAAGAGGGAAGGTGGGACTGGGGGCACCAGAGGAGGGAGGTGGGGAATCCGTTCCGGTGTAAGCGCGAATGCCATTGTTTAAGACAGAGTAGAGAATACAACAAAAAACTTAAAAAAGGGCTAACAACACTTCTGGAATCCCCCGAAACTTGGAAAAAAGGGAATGTTGTGGAAGCAGATCGATGGGGGAAAAGAGGAACAAGGAGGATACCTCAAGTTCAGGCCGCAAAAAAAAACAAGGGAAATCTGGAGCGGACGGGGGGATGGCGTTCTTTACAATTGGCTAAAATGAAGGAGAGGGAAATGGGGATTGTTCAGTATCCGGTTTTCCAAAACCAAAACCAAAACCAAAAAAATTCAGAATCAAAAGGAAGCGGGGGGAAAACCTCGTAGAGAGGGAGGGAACGTGCCAGAAAAAAAGAGTTGAGATTAAAAGGGGGAGGAGGTGCACACGGAACTAAAGAAGATTCAATGACTAAAAATAAACGGCGCATTGAAGCTCCCAAAGTAAGAAACCGAAAAAAAAGGGTAGGAAAGGAAGAAGGTGATCAGGGGCCCACACTTGATGATAGAGGGGGGGAAGGAAGTAGAAAAAGCTTAGACTTTCATGCTGTGGAAGGGGAAAGTGAGAGCCGAAACCCTTGGGGTAAGAGTTTTTTGGATTTACACGGGAGAAAAAAGCGTAAGAGAGAAGAGGGGAAAGTGGTAAAGGGGAATAGGAAAAGCATACCTACCTGAAAAAAAGGGAGAAAATTTTTTTCCGCGAGAACACCGCCAGAATCATCTTATGTTAATCTTGGAAACAGCTGCAAAAAGGGACCATGGTAAAGCTTGTGGGAGAAGCGTACTCAGGGAAGATGAGATCATGAGGAAAAGAAAGGTCATCCAAGGAACCGTGGATGCTGACTCGGTGATTCTTGAGACTATATGTGGAAACTGAGGGGAAAATCGAAAATCCGAGGGAGGGGACATATTTGAAGGCCCGTGTAGCATCCGAGAAGGCAAACGAAAGGAAGGAATTTTCAGAAAGAGAATAGCAAGTCTCGTGACACCACATGCGACATGGAATCTGGATTACAAGAAGGAAGAAGAACATAAGGGCAAGGTGGGGGGGAAAGGGGGAAGGATAGCGTGGGACAATCAGGAAAAAAATAAGTTCTGGTGACCAAAAGAAGGAAAACGTGGCATAAGGGTCGAGGGAGGGAGACTTGTGCGAGGGGGGATAAAAGAACGATCGACAACAGCACTACCCAGGGTTGGTCTCACAGAAATCCCATTCACAATTGAAAGAAAGGAAGATTACAACTGTATTTCAAAAGGAGGGAAGATTTGGAAAAATAAGGAATCATCCGCCACACGATCTCCCGGGAGGGAAGGAAAAGGGTCTTTTTAAGTGTGTGGGCATGAAAAACCAAGAACCAGTTGAAGCTGGACGGAGAAAAAGAATCCGGGTGAAGGAGAGGGGGGTGCGGGGTCCCCCACACCAACCTGAGAAAAAAGACAACATCATTAGTTGAGAAATCACCGTGACATATACGCGGGGTGGGAGATTGGACAGGAAAGAAGGAAAAAGTATAAATGAAAGAGGGGGGAAACTTTTGTGACGGGCGGCCATGCATTATACGATGGAAAAGGGAAATCGAGAGAAAAAAACCATTGATGTAGGAGATGGGGAATAAAATCGAGTCTACTACGGAGGGGCAAAAAGGAAAAGGTGGCTCTACGTGAAAAAAAAGGCTGAATGGCAAAGGAGAATGCGGTAACCAAGGGGCAGAGATGCAGGTTGTCCTAAGCTAGGTTTGGCCGGTTGGGGAAAACACCAGCGACGGCAAAAGAAAATAGAGGGGGGGAGGAATCACCGGTCAGCACTGGCCTCAAAGAAACCACTTGGCAAACGTCTTGGAGGCGACAGTGGTGCTGGGTCAGGTAGGGGAATATTTCAGTATGCGAACGCGAAATAATCTGCTGATCTGACAGGAGAGGGTGAAGGGGAAAGGAGAACTGCCTGAAGAGCGAGAAACAACTCCAGAAAAGAGTGATGGGTGCACTGTCTTTTCACAAACCACAAAGCTCACAAGCGATAAACGTACCTAGAATGAAGGGAAAAAAAAAAAGGTATTTGGGAAGGGAGGGGCAAAATAGAACAAGTGAATTGGAATGGAGGGAAAGGGGGAGTAGCTGAATAATCTAATGATTCACATGGCGCCTGCAAAGGGTGAAGATTACAGGATGGGAAATGCGAACTTCGGGGGGAAGGGAGAGGGAGGGGGTGATTGGGCGGAAAAAAATAGTTGTACACGAGGGGAGCATAGAGAAAAGGCGGTACCTACAGACATCAGAGGATGTCCCCGATTAAAACGTTTAAAGCGAAGGGGGTAAGGGAATCATGAACAAGTGTATTTGAAGGATATCACAATAGACTGATGACGCAGCACATAACAACGGAAAAAAACACGTGCAAGCTGGTCTCACGGGAATCCGAGAGGAGAGGGGGGGGGAAGAAGAATAAATAACATACTTAGAAAGTTCAGGGGTGGACATTGATCTATTTCGAGCGAGAACTTGCAATACTTGGAGCGCGGTTCTGTGGAACACAATAGTTAAGCTGGAAAAAAAAAACCTCGATTACAACAAAGGGTGCGTAGAAAAAATACCGCCCAGATGAACGGAAGGCAGGGAAGCTCGGCTCCACAATTAGAAATATGTGGGACACAGTAAAAAAAATGAATGCGGTCATCAGAACGGACCAGTGGGGGGGGATGCAAGAGGCATAATTGCCGCCGGGGGCGAGGCGGAGACCTGAAAAGGATGGGGAGGAAAAAACAAAAGAACTTTGAACAAAGATTGGGGACATAATCTCTGGCAATTTGAAAAGAGATCGAAGAGTGCAACGCTGTACGCTTCTGAAAGCTGTGGAGGCTGGTAAGAACTAAGGGAATTAAAGTGTAAGGAAGAAGTGCAACGTTCACGAAAGCAGGACGCAAATGGCAGTGGGGGGCGGGGGAACAGACAGGACCGGGGAGGAGGAAAGGCCCTTGTGTCACGGCTGTGCCCGTCGGGGACGCTTGCCAGAGTACAAGGCTCCAGCATTGGTCGTGGGAGGTTTGTTTCACAAGCAGAGGGGGGGGTAAGCCCAGGGAGGGGTGGGGGTTAGAAGGCAGTCGATTCAATCCAAGCCAATAAGCCGAGAAAAAAAATAACGTAAAGGGCCAAAATAAGTCAAGGGGGGGAAAAAAGAAAAGAAAAACACTTCCTTTTCCCAACTCGGAAAAACTCAGGGGTATAGATGCCTTTATGCGAGTTGGGGGAGGTCAAGCAGTTATCAGGGGAGTGGGGCCGACATGGAAAGAGGGTAATACAAGAAAAAAAGAAGAAAGCACAATCACGGAAAGGAGTCAGAAAAGTCGAAAGGACGTGTTGGAAAAAGGGAGCAAGGAAAGACCAATGCCAAGAAAAGATAGCGAGAAGAAAAAAAAGTAGTGGTCTATGCTGAATGAAACAAAACACACCTAAATGGAAAATAAGTGGAGTCCAAGTTTGAAAAAAGAAACCTCTACCAAGGGAAGGGAAAGTAAGGCCAAGATATCGTGTACTGAGACAAGGGGGGCAAGGGCCTCCTAAAAAGGAGGGGGAAATGGTCTATTTGTCGGGAAAACGAGAGGGGGATTTGCAGAACCAGAGAAACCTCAAGAAAGGTGTTTGTCGTGGGGGAACGGTGCTCAATTGTCTGAGCTCAACAGAGGTGGACTTTGGACATGGAGGACAAAAAATTGGAGGGGGGGGTTGCCAAATGGGTCACTGACGGGGGGTCCGGGAGAGGGGCGGGTGTGGGTGCGGAAAGGGGGGGGAAGGGGTTCCGGATTCTGAAAAAAAACATAAAGGACATGTGAATGGTAAGAACCCTCGACATAAAAAACTGAACAACGACTCGAGTAAAGAAGTAATAGAGGTAGTAGGCAAAGAGGAAAAAATGAAAGAAAAGAAAGAGTTTCACCAGTTTTGGTTAAAGGAGGGGGTGTGGATGGTTACTAAACAACAGAGGAGAGGAAAATAGTTAATGATAAAAAAAAAAAAAAAAAAGAACTCAACCCACAGGACAAGCGGGGGAAGGAGGAGTCACCGAGGAAGAAGCGACAACTAAAACTACGAAGCTTCCATATAGATCAAAAAGAAGAGTCAGTCAAGATGCTCGAGGTCTGAAGAATGGACACATGTCCGTGATGGGTGAAAAGAGAAAATCACATGGCTCCTCCACCAGCAAAAGAAACGAACAACTGAGAAGGAGAAAAACCGACAGAACTAAAAAAGGGCGCAAGGAAAAAAAAGAAGAAAATTTCCTGTGTCTTTAAAAACTGAGGGACGTGATCACCGAAACACTACAAACTCGACTTTAGGAACTACTGGTCATAACGACTCAGGCGAAAGGGGGACCATAACAGCCCTTAAGGGGGCGGAAGTCGAAGTGGCAAAAAGGGCGAAAACCCCAGGCTTGGAAGCGAATGTATCAGTTGGGAAAAAAGGGGACTGTTCAAATCTATTCCTGGGTTATGGGTGTTGTCAACATTAAGGGAGAACTATAGAGAGAAGAACGAGTGATCGGTGGAAAGGGGAAAGAAACCGTGTGCCGGACTCAAGGAGCAAAATTGAAGTCGTGGGGATAATTAGGAATATCACAGAAAGGGGGAGGGACTTCTTTTATGAACGTGAAGGTAGGAGAAACGGAACTGAAAGATTACAGTCAAAAGGGGCAAACGAGATCCGCAAGGAGGGAACGAGGGGTGAGGTGGCGCGACCTTGTTGAAAGATGTGTGTCACGACCAGGAATTTGTTCGAGGCGATACTGTGGGCGCTGCATAGTAGGGATAATTAAACACTAACCAAAAGGCTAATCACCACTTCTGGAGGGAAGACAAAAGCTTGATACTAGAGGGTTGGGAGTTTGGGGTTGAGAAAAAGCTTATGGGCAAAGAGGAAAAAGGGGGGAAGGGAATCCTCATACTGGCGTCATGTAAGAAAGAAAAATGGCAAAGGACGATCAGGTGACTGACAAATTTCCAGAAAAAAATACTAGTAAAAGGGGGGAAATTGTGAAAGAAAGGGGGGGACTGATAAGGAGACATAAGCCCATCAACGACCGCGGGAAAGGCGGGGTCCCCAGAGTCAGAGATTCTTTAAACAAAATTCTAGCATGCTGGGGACCATCCGGCTGTTTTTCCCACTGGAAATGGTTGGAAAAAAACAATACCTTGGGAAAAAGCGAGAAAATAGAGGAAAGGAGGGAAGCCGGGCAGGATCACCCCCCAAAAAGGTTCCTAAGAGGGAAAATCAATTGGTTAAGGGGGCCAAAACAGAGTGATAAGAGGCCAAGGGAAAGCTTCCACTGAGGAGGGGGAAATGAGGTGGGAATGGATCATACTGAACCCTTGGTATTGAATGTTGGTATTTGTTGGAAAAGGAGGGTCACCAATGTAAGCCACCCTCAGAGCCAAGGCAGGGCCAGGTCGCTGAGAATGAGATCTTACCAAAAGAGAAAAAAGGGCCTACCGTCTGTGCCGGCTATGCCGCGGAGCCATAAAGCAGCTGAAAGGTTAAAAAAGTCGGAGAAAAACTTGAAAGGAACCTTGGTCAGGTCCTTTTATGGGCATCTGATAGTAGAAGGGAAGAATTAAAAAAGCGGAGGCGAGGGAACAAGTAAGCGGCTTCCAACTGATGCAGGTGGAATCGCTCGTATGTAGCCCGGTAATGGTAAAAGGGAGGAGGGGTTACAGGCCTCTGAACCCTCTCCGAGGAAGAGAGAGTGAAAAGAGGGGCACAATCCCAAACTGGTAGATCACATGACAGCCAAAAGAGGATTGGTAAACAGGGAGGAAAGATGTCATCGCAGTTCAGTGAAGTGGAAAGGAGATGAACAGAAAGGAACATAAATTATACCAAAGTTGGGAATTAAACGGTATAAGTCAGGTCCCTCAAGGAAAAAGTTTTGGTCAAGGTGAAAAATCATAAACTGGGGTAGCAAGTTCACGGGGTACTTAGGAGGCGGGGAGAGGACTTAGGGCAACGAGTCAAATCTCTGGAAGGGGGGCAGAGCTGCAAAAGGGCCTGGTATATTACTGGAAGGACAAAGGGCCAGGGACTCAGCAGATTACATTGGGTAGGGAGGGCAGCGGGAAAGAGGGGAAAAATAAGGGACTTCAGCAACACAAGGGCGACCGAGGAAAAACTTGTCTGTGTTTGTGGAATCGCGTAGGAAGGGGGCGGGAATGATCCCAAGAGAATAAGGGGAGTGGGGAAAGTCTTGTTGTCCTTGCTTGTCCCAAAAAGGGCAAAAAACTTACGGGCGAGGACAACGCCTTCTGAGGGAACTCGGAGGATGGTGGGAAACAGGAGTGACGAAAGGTGTAAAGAAGAAAGTGGTGGGTTCATTAGAAAAAGAGATTG
>Ga0179593_1659625_pt1 | contig 11949 bp, 18 predicted proteins | sample CZODoug2_1_08_16_FD_185931 | JGI IMG/M metagenome (GOLD analysis project Ga0179593, IMG submission 185931) | Vadose zone soil fungal communities from Angelo Coast Range Reserve, California, USA - CZODoug2_1_08_16fungal (PacBio error correction) | ecosystem: Environmental > Terrestrial > Soil >...
TAAGGCCGGGGGCCGTTTGGAGTACAAAAGGAGTACGGGAAGGAGGGAGACATTGCTCTTCCAAATGAAGTCATGACTGAGTCACTCGAAATTTTGCAGGCCGCTCGCCTGAAGGTTTGCCTGGACCCTCTAAGAGTGAAAGAATCAAGGGAGGAAAGACCAGCACCGCGGGAATGGGCGAGAGGGGCAGCTATCCGGGTGAGAGGGGGAGAAGAATTTTTCAGAAGCTTGATTGGAAGTAAGGGGGGCCCTAACCAGAACCCATTGTCTTTCGCAAAAGGACCTCACTCTGACCACGCGGGGGCAGCACCGCTGGAGATGGGCGCGGTGAGAGGCCGCGGGAGATTCCGCCGCCACAGAAATCGTCGAGAGAGAACATCCCGCCATCGCGCGGAACGGGAAAGCGGCGAGGCGCGAGAACCGCCAATTGCGGAAGGAATAGGCGGAAAACCGGGAGAAGGTCACCCGCCTCTCCGCGGCCGCGCGTGGCCGGAAGGATCATGACTTAAAAATATCTCTTGAAGAAAAACGCCGAACATCGCGCCCGGACGGCTGGGAGGGAAGCGCTGAAAGAAAAGGAGGGGAGGAACGCGGGTAGCCTTCCGCGCAGCCGAAGAAGGTGGAGGCATCGAGCGGGGGGAGAATTGTGAAAAGTGACAGATTTTCAAAAACAGGGGCCCCTAAGGAAGGAGTCCCGCTCAGTGCCGTTTTCCAGCGTTCGAAAAATTCAGGGGTTCTCTATGGGTTAGGATGCTATGCCGCCTGCGCTCTATACGATAGGGAAGCCTTTAATGCCGATCGGAGATGCAGATGCCTCAGGAAATAGGAAACTCTTCTTTGTCTATCTGATTAAAAATCTCAATATTAATCCAAAGAATTCCTAAGGGGGGGGGGGGGCTTGAAAAAAAAAAAGGGCGAGCGGAGGTCCATTACCGGTGAGGCGGGTACGACCTAACCACCTTGAGCTTCGAAAGAAAAAATCCAGCCGCGAAAATGAATCTGCTCACCTGGTGGAATCCGAAGACGAATAGACCGAGAATCGCCGGGTCGTCTTAGGAGAAGAGGTCGAGCAGTAGGGGAAAAGAAAAGGGAAGGATATGTGAGAGCCATCAGGGACAGAAGCGTCTCTCACCAAAGAACGTACCGGTATCTGGGAGGGTCCGGATTAAAAAAAACCATGTGCGGCCGAGAAAGGAGGGGGCCTATATCGCGCAACGTCCGAAGGACATCTCGGGCATGACCAGACCGGGCTGAAAACAAATAGAAGGACGGGGAAGAGATTCGAGGGACGTGAAAAATCTTTTTGCCACTTTTTAAGCAACCCCTTTAGGGGAGTTTTGGGGGGGGGAGTGCCGAAAGGGGCGCGATGGACCAACCATTGGGCAAAAGGGGGGAGAGAGAAAAGAGAAGAGGCGTTAGGAAAAATGCCCCATAAAGGCGCGACGACGGGGTCGTGATCACACGCACAGGGGCGGCCGCGCAAAGACTTCTGGGAATGACCGAAGCTTGGATAACCTCCGAGAAAAGACCAGAGCGCCTGTGGACCCGCGAAGGGGAAGTGTCGAGGTAATGGTGAAAAAGAGAGGTGGTTCGAGAGGGACCTAGATAGAGCAGACTTTCTCTCGAAGGAGAGACGTGGGGGAAAAAAAAAGGAAAAGATGGCAAGATCTCAAAAAAAAAACGTATGATGTAGAAAATAGGGCCCCATAGGGAGAGACACGGAAAACATTTAAAAAAAAAAAGAGCGCTAGCAAATGTGTCTGAGCTAGATCGATAACTGACAAAAAAAAGACGGGAGAAGGTCCTATGACTTAGCAGACCATCAAAAGGATTGATCGCCGAGAGAGGGAAGGGAAAAAGTGCGCAGGGGGGGGAAACGCGGAGGGGGGGAAAGACGCTTCTACCAGACTTCGAGACCTCCCGACGGGTTTGATCCCGCTACGAGGAGCAAGTATCGAAAGCACAGAAGGAAAGGAGTCACTTGAGTCTTTAATTGTTCAAATGTCCAAAAGGGACACGACCTCTTCAGGCACTCCCCCAAATCCCCTCAATTGTGGGATACCAAGCGCACCAAGAGGGCAAACGCGATCCGGGGGCTACTCGCTCATTGGACTCTTTCTGCTAAAAAAAATGACGGAGACTGGGCGAAAAGGGAAAGGGAAATCTCGGCTCCGTAGAGGGGGGGAGGCACTTCTACATGGCTGGGAACGGAGTCTGAAAGCCTACCTGCCGGGGGAGAAGAACGGGATTGAAGGGGGGCGCAGCTTGGCATGAAAAAAGACAAAAACACGGCGGAAAATACGTCGATCACGGAACGGACACGCTGCCGGGAAAGATCGTCTATCGCGGAGATTTACACGAGGTGGATCAAGGGATGATTGCAGGGGAAAAGGGGAAGGTCTATTCTTCAAGGTTGGGAAGACCCCGAGAAGGGAATTGAAAAGCCGCTGGCGCGGGAGAACGGCATCTTCTTGGAGACACACCAACCGGGGAATTCTGGGCCACTCAGGAAGAGGCGAGATCTCCTAGCGACAAACCGACTCGGAGAATTGCGAAAAAAAGCGAAGGGAGGATGCTGTCCGACAAACGGGGCCATTTCCCGGTGCCACAGTCTCGACGCGGAAAAGGGGCATAACCTCGAGAGGACATGAAAGAACGGGGGGGATGCTCAGCGATGGAAAAAATATATGGGCTGCGACGGGACTCTCAACTGGAGGGAAACAAAAGGAAAACAGAAAGAGAAAGGCCGACGAAAAAAGAAGAGAGCTGCGGCGGCAGAACCCGAGACGCCGCGCTCAAAGCCGCTCTGAAAGGAGAAGCCGAGGAGAAAGACCGGGTCTCGGAATATGCCGGTCAAGCGCACGTGAAAACCCGCGTGAAAATCAGGGAGGAAAAAAAAACAGCGCGGGGGGAAGGGGATCTGCAACTGGTCGGTGAAGCCGTTCAGAAGAAGAGACACCAATCGGGCAGTGGGGGGCAAACCTCGCCAGGGAACGGCGCATGGGCGCGATGATTGCGTCGGCGTGCAAGATGCCCGGAGAGAGTCTACGATGCGAGGCTGAATGGCGGGGTAAAGCCAATAAAAAAAGGCGCAAAAAATGGAGGGGCTGAACGGAAACGAAAAAGGGGTAGGGTTAGTGGCCTGAAAGAGCATCTCAAAATGATTTGAAAGAGGTGCGCAGAGGAGCGAGAGGCAGCTGCGCTCGCCACGCCGAACCAGGCTTTGAGGGGGGCGGTCCCATCGGATGAACTTGGATTCTTTGCGAAGTTAGGGTACAAAGGGAAGCAAACGGAGCCCGGAAAAGAACGTGAAGAAGGGACGACAGGAAAGTCCGTGCCGAGGCAAATGGCCGAAAGGGACACGTCCTCCACGCGATCGGGTAAGCCGCCATGAGAGAAAGAAAAACCAAAGTTCGGCGGCTTAAGGAAAAAAAAACAAAAAGAGGAAAGATATCGGATAACGAAAAAAAAGGGGTTTGACGTTATCATGGCGGTAAAAAGAGCGTGTCCGGTGGAGGATAAGATCGCGGCCATTGCGCTAAAGGAAGGTCGAGTTTGAACGGGAGGGGGGAGGAAGCGCCGTTTTGCCTGAAAAAAATGGTTCAGGGGAAAAACCTAACTTCGCAAAAGTAGGCTCCACAAGAAGGGATGGAAACTCGAAAAAAAAAGAGGTATAGGGAAGCCGGGTGATGTTTGAGAAAAGGGAGCTCCCTTCACGATGTTAAAGACTCTTAGGATATTCAAGGGGGGGGGCGGCCTCACCCTCCAGGGGAGCACGGTACAAAAAGGGGAAGGAACCGGGAAAAAGCCGTGAGAGGGGGGAGGAGAGTCCTGCGCCACTCAGGGAACACCGCCTCGTCGCTCAGAAAAAGAATAGAATCCCGAACCCAACCGGAAGAAAATCTCGCGGACTGCGCAGGCGGGATGCGCGCGAGCGGAGGGCAAAAGAAGGGGAGCTGAAGAGGCGCAGGCTGTCAGACGGAGAGCCAAGTCACCAAGGGTCAGCCTCTCCGCCACTGTGAGGTAGCGATCATGACGTTGAAAGCATTCACGAGACGCAGCCAAGACAAGAAGCGGCGGGAAAAAAGCTCTCAGGAGTCGGAGTATATCTCGGAAAGAAGGATGGGGAGGGGGCGCGGTGGGGAAAGGCTCAAAAGGCTTCCTCGCGCTGGGGAGCTTTGTAAAAGGGGGACAGATTGAAGAAACGTACGAAGCTATAAATGGGTTGACCATCAGCGGTAAAAAAGCTAGGAGGGCTATATTTCCCGTGTGCTCGGGGGAGGTGTCCAGCCAGAATCTGAAGGAAAAAAAAAGAGTTCACCGTGGAAGGCCTGCGAAAGGCATCGAGACAAAATTTAAGGGGAAAAAAAAAATTAGAGGGGAGAAAAGCGTCGGGGGCTGAGGTCGTCGAAAAAGAAGAAAGAGAGGACTATTAAGATCCAGGACGCCGCAGAATACCATTGGGGTATTTCACCGAAGAAGTCCGGGGGATACTACAGGAAAGGTTCCATGACCCGTCAGAGTGAGACTACCCCGAAATCGAAGGAAGGTAGAGGGAAATCCAAAAAGGTAAGGAATCTTCTGGAGGGGGAATCTCGCAGAGAGAGAGACAAGAGAGGGGCCTCGTAGTAGTGCGCGATGATGGAGGCGATTTTCCAAGAAGGTCCAATAAAGCACGAAGGGACCAAAAAAAAGGGGAAGGGATAAAGCGGGCGTTCGATTGAGAAAGAAATCCGACCCATGTCAAGTGATAGCCGAGAAATTTAGCCGAGGGCCGCAAGAAAGCCGCTCGGGCATGGGGAAAAACAAGGGATCAACCCAATAGAAGCGCGCGCTGCCTGAAAAAAAAAAGCTCGGTCGAGTCAAAGAACTTGTGGCACCTTTAAAGACCCTCCCCCCCAGGATGGGAGGGGGGGGTTGGGGGGGTTTATTTCCGCTATGCGGCGATTTCACCGGGGGAAAGGAAAACCTGGAAAAAAAGTGGAAGCGCAGAGGGTCAAGAAAAAGGTCGATACTGAGAGACTAAATGGGCTTTGAGGACACTGAAGGAGGAGAGACCGAAGAAAGTAGAGGGCCATGTTCCGGATCTTGATACAGGAGCCGCGATTCCCCCGCAAACCATATCTTCGAAAGGGGGGAGAATAAAGACCAGGCAAACTAGTTGCATGAGCGTAATTAGGTCTAAAACTGGTTGGTCAGGGAGAGCCGAAGGAAAAGCGACTGAAAATTAAAGGCAATGTCACAGAAATTCTATCACCGGAATCTTCGGGGAAACAAAAAACAAAAGAATAGAATTGTTTATCGAAAGGGAAAGAGCTTTCTCGTCGGATGGAGTAGTAAGCTCAATCTGGCAGGACTCCTAAAAAAAAAGAAAGCTTTGACAACTGACGTCACCAGAGTCAAAGCGGGGGCAGTCAGGATCTGGGGGAGGCGGAGGAGATTTGTATCCACGACGCGGGGCAGGGAGGATCGACGTCTTCTAAACCGGCGCTCCGCGAGTGTGGAGGAACGTCAAGAGACGGGGAAAAAAGCGACGAAGGCAGGCAGGGGGGGCTTCTTGAAGGGGGAGCACCAATGTTGACAAGAAAGAGGAGGCACTAAAGAAATCAACCGACAGGGAGGGAGGGTTGGCAGCACAAGAGGGGGGGAAACAACGTCACAATGACGAGGAGTGCCGCGAAGGAGCGTAAAAGCCATCTAAAGGGGGCTGTAAAAGCCATTCAACGAAAGATATGACTTCTTCCAAGTAAAAAGATACAACGTCTAAATATACCGTCTCGGCGCGGAAAGGGGCGGGGGAAAAGAAAAAAAAAAGTAAATCCAAGGAGCGATCCGGGGAAAGGGGAATGTGCGCGCAAAGCTTGCTTGTGGAATGAACTAAGAGTCCGGCGGAATAGGGCAATCATCGCGGAAAAGAAAGATCTCAAAAAAAAAGAAGGATAGAGGCCAAAAGAAGGGGAGAAAAAGGAGTCCTTAATGAACTGGCGCGCTTAGTCATCTGAAAGGGGGAAGGAGAGAAATTGTTGCTTCTACAAAGGGGGCGAAGGGATGGGAAAAGCCGCTGGAAAGGAGACGGGAAGAGGGCTTGAAAAACCGGGGAAAGTCGGCGAAGGGGTTCCAGCCGAAGAGATTCCCTCGAGATACCTCTCCCCCGGGAAGGGAGGAGAAAAAAGGAGAAAAAGGGAAACCGAAAGGGCTAGGGGGGAAAGGGGGGAAAGACTCTGTCCTTCCCTGTCCATCTCTCGAAAAATTGCTCGCATAATAAGGGAGTCACAGAGGCTACGCAAAGAAGGGGGAGGCCCTGTTTCAACCGCATTTGAGGGCTAAACAATACTCCATCTGTAAAAGGGAGCGGGCATCATACCTAAAGGGAAGAAAAAAAAGGGGGGCGAGCTTCTACGAAGGGCCCTCTCTCGAGCGCTAGCCTCTCAAGACGCCGCGTTCCGCTCAGTCGGAGATACACGGAGGGGAGAAGGGGAGTTCGAAATGCGGGGGGGGGCTTCGTCAGGGGTCCAGGGAGGAGACGTGCAACAGGCGCGGCGGCATGCTTAAGGCGGTGAAGTCTCGGCCTCAGCAAGGGAAGGGGAAATGTCTTTGTGGCCAAGCGGGCGAGCCGAAAGGGGGGACCGCTAGATGGGCCGGCGGGGTTCGATCCCGTCAAAGAAGAGGAGGTGGGAAGTCGAAGAAAATAAAGCCCAGAAGACTCTGGAAAAAACTCACCGCGTGAAGTAGGGAAAAAACGTTGCGAAAGGCAAAGGTAGGGGGGGGGCAGCATCCCAAATCTAGAAAAGAATCTTTGGCAAAAGAAGGGGGGGGGCAGAAAAAAAAAAAACAAGGATCGCTGCTCTCGCCAAAATGATCAAAATTGAGGAAAAATCTTCCTGCCTTGGCGCGGGGAGTTGTCGAAGTTATGGAGAAAAAAAAGGGGTCAAAAAAAAAAAAAGGGTCGGGGGGGAGCCAAAATTTCGCGGGAAAATCATGCCGTGAAAGACGCAATGGGTGGGGGGGGGGGGGGGGGGAGGGGGGGGGGCGGGGGAGGGGGGGGGGGGGGGGGGGTGGGGGAAGGGGGGGGGGGGGGGGGGGGTGGGATGGGGGGAGCGTAGGTGGGGGGGGGGGGGTGGGGTCGCGGGGGGGGGGGGGGGGGGGGGGGGGGGGGGGCGGGGGGGCGGGGGAGAGGCGGGGGGGGGGGGGGGGGGGGGGCGCGGAAGTGGGGGGGGGGGCTCAGGGGGGGGGGGGGGGGGGGGGGTTTTGACTCTGCGCTAATCCAGCGTACCGCGACGGAGAAAGTTGTCGATTGATTCTGGTCTCTTCGTGGTGCGGATGCTCTCACGTCTGTGGGGGAATTGGAAGTAGGGGTAATGTTAAGGGATGGGGGTGTGGTCAGATAGGTAGAAGGGTGGGTAAGGGAAGTTAGGGGAGGGTGGGTGGGGCAATTGTGGGGGGTATTGATGGGGTTTAGATGGAAGGGTGGGTGGGGGATGGAGGAGGAACGTGAGTAAGTAGATACCGGCACCTACGAGATGCAAAAAAATAAGGAAAGTACGAGGAGCGGAACATGGAGTTCGGATCGAGGGGGAAGGAGTGGGGATGGTGGGGGGGAAGGTGAAAGGGGGCGGGCGGAGCGGAGGTTTAGAGAGGGATGTGGGGGCCTGGTGCGGGAGAGCGGGGGGAATGATGAAGTACAGAGAGGGAAGGGGGGAAAAAAGTGTGGCAGGTGGGAAAAGGGGGGGGAAGAGGGGGAGAAGGGGGGAGGAAAAACGGTGCCGGTACGAAGGTAGAACGAGGGGGTGGAGGGAGGGAACCTGGAGTAAATGTGGGTACAGGTCAGGTAAGCCTGATACGAGTAAGGGAAGGACCATGTAGGTGTTTAGCATAAGGGATGGTAATGCTCGAGGGGGTGACAAAGAACGTAGAACTAAAGTGAGGTATATAGGGCGAGGAGGGGTTGTAGAAGAAGGCTCGAGGGGGGGAGGGAGGGGGTTCGACCAGGGTAGGTGGGACCCGATTGAGAGGCGTGGAAAACCGCGGTGGAGGTATGGGGATAAAGGGTGAGAGGACAGAGGGGAGGGGTTGAGTGTGTAGGGGGTAAAGGGGGAAGTGTAGGGGATTACAGTCGACGGGCGAGTGAAGGGGGACAGGAGGATGTGGGCGGGGTGGGGTGGCGGGGGGTGATGGACTTGGGAGCGGATAGGTAATGGGGGAGAAGGAAAGAGGGTCGTAGGAGTAGGGGGGTGGGGGTCGAAGATGAGTTGTTTGTGGGGGCTGGGGGGAAAAGATTGAAGGGGCTGGGGGGGGGGAGGGGGGTGGACGTGATGGGAGGGGGGGTGTCGGGATCGGTTGACATGCAGAAGGGGGGGGGTTGGAGTCAGCCGATCGGGGAGGAGGGTACTTCAGATCAGGAGGAAGCGCTTCTGCACGGAAGGAGTCGGGGAGACGAATTTGGCTTAGGGCGGCGCCGACAGGGGGGGCCTGGGGCCCTAAAGCCCCCACGAAAGAAGGGAGTCGCCAATTTGAAGCCGAGGAAAGTACCCGCACCGCGGGAGGGAGAGCGCGCGAGCCGGGTGAGAGGAAAAGGACCGGAAAAGAATGTTGCACTCTTGTATGGAAAGGGGATGTGCGAAACAATAACCTCCTGGGGGACTTCGCAACGTGTCCGACCCTCCCCCAACGGTGAAAAAGAAAAAGGAGATGGAGGGGGAGTAAGAGGCTACGAAAGCCGTCCGTCCACCAAGCTCGTCGAATGGACAAACGGGAAAACTCTAAATCTCTAAAGGGAGAGGGGGGGGGGGGGGGGTTCTCCGTAAGGGGACGGCTATTAAGAGAAAGGGGGGCCCCACATGCCCGATCTAGGAGGTCGTCTAGACAGAACTCCGTAGGGCCGGCGCTCCGTCTAAGGAGGGGGGGGGAAAATGAGGCGCCCGAATATCGCGGTACAAGGGCGTTTACCTGGAGCAGTCTAACAGAAAAAGGAACCAGTGCGAGCCGGGAGCGGTTCGCTGGAGCCCCGAGGGGGCTTGAGCGCGAAGGGCCTCGGAGCGAGGGAAGGCTAATTTTTCAGGAAAGAAAAGGGAAGGCATTCGTCCAAGGGGGCCATAGATGCGAAAAAACCACAGGGAAGGTCGGATGGAAAGGGGTTCTCAGAGGTTTATGGATATGATCTCCTCTCAAACTTCACAGGAGGCCAAAGTCCAGACATGCATCTATCAAGGCTTCTTCATTGAAAGGGGGGAAATTATCTTGAAAGAAGCTTCGGGGGGGGGACGAGCGGGGGAAAACCGAGGAATAGCAAGGGACTAATTCAAAATCGCAAAGGGTTTGTTTCTTGCAAAGAAACATCCGATTCCAAAAAAAGGAAGTAGAAGAAAACCATACATTCGCGGGGGTCAGCCAGATAACAACAGGGAATATCTTCCCTCAGACGCAATCCCAGCTCGGGGAGGTAATGTCAGTCTCAAGGGAGACCTCTGGTAAATAAGAACTCTCTCAAGAACGATATACGAAGCTTCTGGTCCGTGAAAGATGATTTCGAGCTGATGGAAATGCGCGTAGGAAGTCAAAAGAAGACGACTCTGAAGGCACCCGAGAAAAACGGAGGATCTATCTTTCGGGGGGGACGTTCTGGGGGAAAGAAGCAGACCATGGAAAATAACGGAGAAAAGGATCGCGAAAGAGGAAACCTCTCCATCTCAGGAAATTGGTCCGAAAAAATGTCGAACCCAAGATCTAGCGGCTCCTCGGAGGAGGGAACTAAAAGGGGGTCAAACCAAGAAAGGCCAAGTTTGCGCCCGCAAAAAGAAAAAAGGTGTAGTTTGGCGGGGGGAGTGCCGGGAGGAGGGAGGAAAAAAGTTGGACCTTCAACAAACGTGCAACTAGAGGGAAGTCGCTCATCCAAACGGGCCGAGAAAGAAGGGTGCGCGCCGAAGCAGGGTGATCCACCAAAGAGAGGGAGGCCGGAAAAGTGATACGTAGGGGGGACCTCCGAGTGGATACCAATGCCGACTGAGGGGGGGCAGAAAACTTCTGACAATTGGGGAGGGGTGCGATAAGAAGGGAGGGCGGGTGGGGGGGGCGGAAGGAGGAAGTGTCGCAGGAAGACCGAGATATATCTCATAACGATTGCTCTCGAGGACAGTCGCTCTTCACTGAAGTCGAGAACAAATAGAGGCTAACAACAACGGATTAGTGAAGGGAAAAAGAGAAACACCTTTTTTTCTCGGAACGTCAGGTGAGCGTCATAAAAATGAAAAGAGGGCGCCTTCCCGAAAAAAAGGCTCCTTTCAAAGCCCGGGGAAATCTCCATCGCCCGACAGATCGCCTAATTTGGGATCTGCTGCGGGGAGGGGGTGGTTGGGGTATTGGTATAACACGCGCGGCATGGAGGGGGACAGTCTTCTAAAACGGAGCGGAACTTTTGGAGCCCCAAAGGAAGCGCGCCGTAAGGAAAGAAGGATCGACGCGCGCGAGCGTCACGTGGGACTTGAAAGGGGGGGGTCAAACAATGTTCATCGAAGATCTGTCGGCACTCCCAAAAAAAGATAGGTTTGGGAGGGGAGGGTCCCAGAGTGACAGTCACGAGGGCGCTCTTGCCTCGATCCGAAGGGGGAGCTCTCGCTCTTGAAAGGGAGGGAAAGGGTCGGAAAAATCTGGGGAGAGAGGCTCGATCTAGAAGGCTCCTTACCTAGAAGGGGGTCACTTTTCTTAAGGGGGCGAAAGCCCGGGAAAGCGTAGGGGATCAAAGGGCAGGGGGAGAGAGGGAGGGGTCTTGAGTGGGAAAAAAGGAAAGCCTGCTGAAAATGAGGGGGGCTCAGAGGAACGTACTACGCTGCGCGAGAGGGGGGACTATTCGCTCGGAAAAAAAGAAAGGTGAGAATCTGAATGAGAACTCGTTTGGAGTGGGGAGGGCAAAGTGCCGTTCTATCACATGTCTTAAAAAAACAGCCTTCAGGAAAATCCTCCTTGGGAAGAGAGGGGAGGAGGAAAAAAAGGGTCAGAAAGAGAGGACGCATTGAAGTAGGACTACAAGGAGTCTTCCTCTGCTAGATAGGACCAGAAAGAGCGCTCAGAAGAAATCCTACCTCTTCGGAGGGAATCATTTGCGGCAAAACGGAACGGTCCTCGGAAGGGTCCGACACGGACTCATGGCTCTAACTGTCGACGGCTCTGTCGTGTCAGAAACTAAACCCACATCGGGGACCAATAATAGAGGCGCAAGCGCAACCGAAAGGGGCGACGACTGCAAACGGCAAGGGTTTACCCTGGAAATTCGCTCAGAAGGGGGCAGCGCGGAGGAAGTGAGGAAGGTCCGGGGAAAAAGCTCCAGAGGGCTCTCGACCGAGAGAGAAGACTCCGCGTTCCGCGAAGGAGGTTAGAGGTCGCTCTCCGTTCGAAGGACCTTGCGCGACCTCGAAGACAAAGGCCATGAAAGAAAACAGCGTCGGGAGGGAAAGGCTGTCGGGGGTGACTTCGCGTAGCTACTACGCTCGGGGCACCGCGCCATGGGGGGGGGGGGGTGGGGGGGAAATCAAGGTTGACCCGTGCTTGACGTTAGGCAAGGTAGATCGAAAGGGGGGATTGTCGGCGGAAGAGCCGGCCCTCTCAATCAAAGAGAGGGGGGGAAAGGGCTGAGAAGGCCCGTTGCCCGGAAAGGGGGATTTTGGGTCCTCTAAACAAAAATACAGACAATAGTCATCTTTGAACATGCGTGAAGGAGAAGAAACCCTCACCCTGTCTCGCAGGGGGGGAAAACCCAGGAAAGGAGCGGGCAAAAGGGGAAAAGATTATTCTTGAGAAAGGTGAGAGCAAAAAAAGGGTCCAGCAAACGCGACGAAAGGAGGCAGGGGAAAGATCAAATTTCTCTTGGAAAACATTCATGCCTTGCCAAAAGGGGGGGAAGGGCGAAAAGAACCGGCACGGAGGCAGAAAGGTACTGCACCGTCGCGGCGGAGGTGG
>Ga0179593_1818269_pt1 | contig 11949 bp, 11 predicted proteins | sample CZODoug2_1_08_16_FD_185931 | JGI IMG/M metagenome (GOLD analysis project Ga0179593, IMG submission 185931) | Vadose zone soil fungal communities from Angelo Coast Range Reserve, California, USA - CZODoug2_1_08_16fungal (PacBio error correction) | ecosystem: Environmental > Terrestrial > Soil >...
CCCCTTGTCGGGGAGGGAATCCGGCCGTCAAAGACGAACTCGAAACACAACAATACGAAAACCTCAAAAGAAAACAGTTTGCCTGATGTAAATGCAACGTTCCGGTAAGACTCGCCGTGCAAACCGGTTGACAGGTAACCGCCAGGGAGAACGGACGTATACGCGGATATGGCAAAAAAAGGCTGTGTCCGCCGTAGCGGCCCGAAAAAACTAAAATGATAACCGCCAATGCCCCCTCGGTCCTGAAATGCGACTGCCCGACTAGGTGATCGTTCTCCCTCCCCCTTAGAAGAACTGACCCCAAAAAAACCACTTGGCGGAGAAAGATCGACGAGATCGTAAAAACATCGTCAAGGAGGATGAGAGAATAGTGTGCGTAATGAGGCAGGTGCCGACGATGCGAGGCGGTCTTAAAAAAAAAAAAGGAGGAAAAGTAAACGGTGACATATGCGGGGGGAGGCGGGTAAAAAAAAAAAAACGAAGCTCCTACCCCATGGAGGGGGGACGATAGATTGTATAAAGAATTGAAAAAAAAGAATATCGGAGGAAAGATCTTTTCGGGGGCTATCGAGTAGGCCGGAACACCGCAAGAAATGAAAGAATTTCTCCTGGGCAGTTGAGGTGCATGTTAGATTCCCTGGGAAAAACGTTCGGGGGTAAGGGCGCTTCAATGCCGTCGACGACGAATTGGAGCAAAGGAAAAAACGTCGGCGCCTTTGTGAGGTGAAACGCCTGAAATCATCGGCAAAGCCGAGCATCAAAGAAAAGAGGCTCCGATTAGAAAAGCCCCGTAGAATCACCATCCGTCATAAAAAAAGTTATCTTAGCCTAGGTTATTGAAGGGACGCGGGAATTCCTCAAGAACGCCAAAGTGGGCCCTTTACTCTATCAATGAAGAGAGCGGGGCTGGAAGGGGGGGCTCAAAGAACGCGTGGCCGCCGCCAACGCGCCTTCAATAGTAGAAGTTTAGGAGGTCATCCGTAGAAAAGGGTCCGGTGGCGCTCGGCCCAAAGAGGGTCCCTCGGCGGAAACGGGAGGGAGTAGTGAAGGACGCTGGTTGTGTTTCATGGGCACAAACAAATATCCGCGTAACAAAAACCACCAACACAATACTCTTTATTGATCAATGAGGCAGTAATATCATCTGAAGAACTACACCTTTGTTGTGCGGCAGCGCGTAGAAGTCCCTTGGTCGTCACCGAGTTTCGAGGCGAGAACAGCATCGTGCCGAGGGCCGGTTTTAAGGGGGCCGAGTCATTTTCCAGGGGGGTCGCAAAATCCGCTTCGCCCTTGAAAAAAGACAAGCGAGCCCTTGCCCGTTTTGAACGAAGGTCGATCCCCAGTCCTTGGCTGGATTAAAGGAAAGAACCGGCCTTCGGAGCTGGTGAAGCTGTGGTTTTGCAAAACGCCCGCCGTGCGCGGACGACGAGGCCACGAGAAAACATGAAAAAGGGACCGCGCTTCAATCAGCACATTAAAAAACGGCGCGAAATCAGATCGAAGTCCTCGCAGGAAAAGCGCTTTTAAAGAAGGCGTTGGCGCTTAAAAAATCCCCAAGGAAAGAAGAAGGTCGGTGCTGGACCCAAAGTCAAAGGGTAAAACGGCGGTAAGCGTGTACGATGCCGGCGCCAAACGCGGGTGAAAAACCTTAAGGACGCTCTCAGAGTTCCGGGTGCGTTCAGCAATGGAGGAGGAAAATTCCGCTCGACTTCGAAATAATAGTCCGGCCGCCAGATTTGGGGAGAGAGAAAAAAACACGGAGGAGAGGAAAAGTATAAAGCACATCTTGCTAAAAAAGGGAGGCTCTTGCTGAACGTCTAGCGGAAAAAAACCCTTCTAGCAAAAACCCTACCCCAACACCGAGAAAAACCTTCCGACCAAGCTAGAGAAAACAGGCCGATGCCGTAAACGATACACCAAAAAAAAATTACCATGCCCAAACCGGTCCTCCGGGAAAGACCTCACCTGACTTCCGGCCAGCGCCCCCCCGGGAACACCCTCCAACTCCATTCTGTTGTCACAAAAAGCGAAATGCGATCGAGACCAAAACACGATCTGCATCGCGCGCGCCGGCAATTGCGGATAAAAAAGATCCCGGCTGGCAGACCCGCAAAGAGAGAGACGTGCCCCTCTACATCGCCCACCGTCAAGAGCCTAACGCGAACGAGCAGATCGGAATAGGAATGCGAGAAAAAAAAAAAAGTGGGTCGACAGTCGAGCACAAAAAAAGGCGGAATGCTGCAGCAAAGTTTTTTGGCGAAAGCCAAAAATCCCTACGACAAACCCCCGCCCAGGGAGCGAATCAAAAGGATCTCTGCGTCTAAACACTGGCAAAAATCCACAAAAAAAAAAAAGATGGCGAGCACCTGCAAACGGCGTGCCATCGGAAAAGGACGATCCGATCTGTATCATCAAGAATGGTTGAAAAAGGGTAAACCTGCGCTGAACACGATAAAAAAAAGTTTCATCTCCGGGTTCGGAAAAGAACCAAAATCGAAAGGGACCATGCCGTGCTCAAAACGTCATGACCGAGAAAACAACCCAAGAGGTCGGGGAAAAAATACGCGCGCCCGGCTCGCCGTGCGCGTTCAAAAAGAAAAGCGCTCCCCGAACCCATCGGCAAAGGAACGTAGTGAAGTCGCGACGACGGCTTCCTTCATAAGATCGACGGCAGGCTATGTTCCAATCCTCGGGAAAAAAACTCAACGTCTAATCCCAAGAGATCGAGCAGGAGGACATCCAGAGAAAAAAACCGCCCTGTCCTGTTTGGCGCAACAAAGGGGAGGGAATGCCTCGATCCGGCGCCTAGAAAAGTGTTTCGTCGTCCCGCACAGGGCAGGTGAAAAGATTCTCCATGCAAATCATAGGAAAAGACGAAATGGACCAAAGAAGCCGCCGAAATTCAAAAAACTATCACGATGAAGCTCCTCAGTCAGAAAGATCGAGCTGAAAGAAAAGGTACCGTATACGTCCCAACGCTGAACAAAGAGATAGAATTAAAAACACCAGGGGAGACAGCGTAAAAAAAACATTGTTCCGCTCCCGCCTCCTGGTACTGGAACTGTCAAGATAGTAACAGCGCATGGCGGAAGGAAACGTTCCTCGGAACTTAACGCCAAGCGGAGAGTCGCCAGCCTCTTTCGTAAGAAAAACGATAGAAAAAAGGGGACTTCAGCTATTGCGACTGAAGGGCTGAGACGATCCACCCGTCGGCAGTCCCATCAAGCGAGAACGAGGCCTTGCGGGAAAGGGACAAAAAAAGGAAGTCGTCCTGCTTGCCCCTTGGAACAGGAGCGCCGGAACAATATCATTCCGGAAAAAAAAAAAGGCGAACTGCCGGTAAAGGCTACCGTTTAAGAGCGATCGCCTTGATTCCGACGCCCATCCAGCATGAAAAAAAAAGTTTGTGAGAAGCGGCCATTGGGTGTGGACGGCAATTCCGATCGAACGTGTTCGGCTGTTGAGTCGAACACCGGGAGGGTCAAAAAGGATGAGGAAAAGATAAGAGTAAGCCTTTAAGTATCCCGGGAAGTCAAACTGTAACGACCCGAAGAAAACATTTCCCGTCCACCCCATGAGAAAGGAACATCTCGGCGCGTCGCCAAACACCAAGAGGCTCTCTCCGAGCTCGGCAGTGGCCGCGATTTCGGTTTTAAATCGAGGGCGGGCTGGTAGGCGTATGCGAAAGAAAAAAGGGAGCCAAGTCCCGGCCGAAACTTCCAAAAAACGTCATCCACCTTGGAAGACAATCCCTTAAACCGAAGCTGAAAGAGGAGGCGCGTGCCTCACCCTCAAGCTGAAGCCCCCCTTGCGAGATGGGGAAAAAATCGGAAGAGTAAGGACTTATGCAAAAATACTTTGCCGACATAGACGGTCTTCCGCCATTGCTGATGCAAGAAGAAAAAGTAAGGGTGCATCCCTTGCTGTCACGAAAAAGATCGGGAAATTGACGATAGATGTGAAGAAGAAAGGACTATACGGTACCATTATTCGGAAAACTGAGCGAAAAGTGCGGCAGGCCCCGCAAGGGGAAATTGCCGTCAGGTTTCCCGACTCAAAACTATGATTGTGTCGATCCCTGTCAGAAGCGCTTCGGCGATAGAAATGGTTTCGGACGACGGAAACAAGACCATGCTTGACATTAAGCCCGTCGAGCGGCCTCAACGGTTTTAGGAAAAGTTGTTGGCAAACGAGGGATTCGCCTAAATAAACGGAGGCAGCGCCCCGGCATGGGCGAAAACGATCTCCTTTGGTGATGAAGGAGAAGAAGCCGCCGAGGATTTGGGACCTAGCCCTTAACAGATGAACAAAGAAGAAAACGGATCCCGCCCAGTAAACCCCCTGAAACAAAAGCTCCGTGGGTTTTCGGGGAATCGATCTGCGCGCACAACCGAGCAAATGGAGGTGTTCTATTGGTTGACCGTAAGCGCTCGACACGCAGTCCGTAAGGGTGGGGGTCTCGGGCGACAGCGGAAAGCAATAAAATGCGGAACGCGTGATTTTTGCACGCAGCCGCAAAACGCCCATCAGCACGGTCGCCAAAAAAGGACAGATCGGATCGAGCCTTCGGCAGAAAGAAAAACGGACAAAGATCGGCCAGCGAGTGGGGTCCTTTGGTCCGGAACAGGGCAAGAGGGCGAATTGTCCGTGCGAAAGAGTGGGTTGGCCGGAAAGGTGTCGTTCATTGGGACCGGTCTTCGCTTGGCTGCAGCATCGTCCAGCGAGCCCTTGGCCGTTGGCATCGAGAATGTAGGAAAAACTCTATCCCCTCGGCAAAGGAACCGTCAAAGAACGGGGGATGAGTAAAGTTTAGGAAGAAACCCCTCCCTGGCCGCGGAAAGAAATAGAGCCAGGGAGGATTATCATCGGTCTGCGCCAAGACCGAAGAATGACGCGGTTCTGCCCGAGATCTAGTCGCCATAGCTTAGGGAAAATCATTGGTAAAAAAAAATGGTATGGAAAAGGAACACAGATTGGCGTTGGCGGTAGAAAATCCCTCAAGGGGGCGCTGCCGACAAGAAACAAAAAACGAAGGAAACGCGGTTCAAGGTAAAAACGGCAATCGGCGGAAAGGAAGACGGCTGGAAACGGTTGGAAGTCTCAGAAAAAGGTGAGTCCCGGAGGCCCCTTCCCCGAGCGACAAAAGTTTTTTTGAAAAAGCAATCTCTTCTCAACAACACACGGTACGCAAAAAGCTGCCTTGCTGGACGTCGAGGGAATGGCCGAAAAAATTGATCTGCGCCACCACAGACTCGAAACCCCGAACAACCAACCAACTTGACGCCGGGAAAAAAAACGTTTTTTCCACCCGGGGAACTATTGTTTGGGGCGTCTTGCCAAACCCCCCCCCTTGAGGGAAGTGTGGGGACACAAGAGGACCGAATCCCAGCGTTCTTGCGATCGAGAAAAAAGGGGAGATCTGATCGCGCTCGCCCGGGAGGGAAGAGCGGCGTCAACCAAAAACGAGAAGGAACTCTATCTCGCCAAAAACAGCTACCCTGCGCTCAACACAAAGCAGAAAGACTTTCAACTTCAATCACCGAACTCATCAAAAAAAAAGGGAAGGCGCACAGTCGAACGCTGAAAGAGATGACTGATGCCTGCGCCAAAAAAGCCCGACAGACAATGACGACCAAGCACCACAGCAAGGAAAAAAAAAGACATTCGCCTCGAACTTCTAATCGCGACTACTTGCGCTTAACAGGGCCGTCTTAACCACCCTGGTCCGTGTCGATCAACGAACTGTTTAGATGGAGGGAGAAGAACCAAGCTGATGCGCGTAAAGTTGCCGCGTTAGCTCTGGCAAAATCAAGGACAAGCCCATAAAAAGCCTTCTCCGAACCACCGCGAATGGAGACGTTGCCTCGAGCGCTTAAAGGGGCCTGAGCAGGAGCCTCCGTGCCGGTCACCAAAGCCGCAAAGCGAAAAAAAAGAATGGTTAACTGGCGGATGCCCGAGATTTCCCCTGAAGAATTCTTCCGGCAAGATTCGACGGGAACTGAAGCTAGAAACCCAAGAGAATCGAGACGGAGATCGAAAACTTATCGGCGGCGATGAGCGAAGAGCAAACCGCCGTCTCGGTTCAAAACAGCGGGAGGGCGGCTCGCCACATTCAAGAACGCCCAGTTCGTCGTCTACAAATGGGCAAGGAAAAAAAAGGTATATCTACAGGCAAATCAGGCGGAGTGCTAAATGGACCAGATGCAAAAAAAAAAATGCGGGCCCCCGCACAAGAAAGCAAGGGACCTCTGAAGATCCTAATCTATGGACCGTAAATACGAATTGCTCTGCATCTATCGTCAAGTTTATAACAGTGAAAATCGACGTGTAACCGAAAAAAAAAAAATCAGCTCCCGCCATCAAAACTTCGACCGTAGTCCCATGAAGGAAGCCACAAATGAAAAGAAAAAACGTCTCGGAAAACAGTACAAAAGCGGAGACCCGCGAAGAAAGAATGGTTGAATTAACGGACGAAGAGGATCAAAAGGGCTTAGGCACGAAAAAAACATCGTCGGCCAGTCCGCAAAGAAAACCGGGGCCTAAAGATTGTCCTTTGAAAAAGGAATGTTCGGCCCGGGGGAAAGAGAATACGGTCGACAAGGAAAACCGGATATAAGAAACCCGCCCTCCGAGAAGGCCTGTAAACCGAAAAGAGGTTTTTTTGCACCGGGGTGAAATAGATGGGGGGAAAACTTTCGGCTTTTGGTGCGAAATGGCAGCGGAAGGAGTGAGAAATTCGGGGACGTTTCCGTTGAGAAATCGCGAATCCAGGAGTGAGACAACAACCTGGAGGAGGAGGAGGAAGAGCCCAACGCCGTTGCTAGAAATCCGAGGCAGCACGAAAAAACCCGTCCACACAAAGTCGGGGGGGGTGGGGGGGGGAAAGGGGGGGGGAGGGTGGGGGTCCGCGCCATCGAAAACTCTCAAAAAAGAGAACGGGCCTACCAGTCTTCTGATCAAAGGCGAAAAAGCCCTTTCAACAGCCGGGGATGGGCGGAAGCCGTCTATTTCGGGCTATGAGATATTTTTCCGGGAGAGGTCGAACCAAACAAGTGAAAACGTGCAGACACCGACAACGACCTCAACCTGAAGGCAGAAAGGTGGCCCGCGACTCTAAAGGGATCGAGGAAAATCAGTCCCCCCCCCCAAAACCACCTTGCGGAAAAAAAAGGGACGGATCGTAATCAAAAAGGGGCGAAAAAGGTAAAGGCCCCAAGCTTTGTCTTATGTTGAAAAAGACGAATGCTGGGCGTTCTGAAGGAAAGGGATTCCCGAGAGAATGACAACGCGAAAGGGAAGTTTTTCCACGTCAAGAGATCCCCCTGGATGGAGAAGAGATTTGTCTTGGAGGTGAACAGCGGGCCAGCTCGATTCTAAAAGATTCGATAGCTTCGGCCCCTAGGGGAGGGGGGGAAACGCAAATGCCTAGAACTGAAAAAGTATTTCAAACGGATGCTAGAATATCCTGTAAAAAAAATTTTTCTTTCTAAGGCGCGGCAAATCGCGCAAAAGAGGATTTGCGAGCTCCCGTCTAAAACCGAAGGAATTGAACGTCTGGCCACGGAAAGGGAAATCGCATGCGTCACGCGAAAAGCGGATAAAAAAAAAAGCATGGCGGTCGATTCAGAGGAAGAGAACAAGAAGGAACCCGCGTTACCGAGGATTGCCGTCGCATCTTAAAGATGAAGAAAGCCGTCGTCGCCTGTATCGGAGAGAAAGGAAAAACGTTTTGTGGCCTTGAACAACAGAGAAGCGGCTTGCCGGTGTCGGAAAAAAACGGAGACGCCCCCCATGCAAGTGATTGTTCATATGGTTTCGGAAGGAGCACGGCATGTCCGGAGAGATGAGCCCAGGTCGCCGAACCCAAGAGAATGCCAGGGAGGGGAATTTTCAAGAGCCGCGTAAAAATCAAGCAAACGGGCGCAAAAAACAGAATCCGGAATCCGACTTCGGCGCACGAAAAGAGGAACACGACCGGCCTGGGTTGGAAAAAAAACGTGGACTCAGCACGGCAAAAGAAAGACGAGTAGAGAGCGAGTTACGGGGGTGGAAAAAAAGCGGCCGTGGGGCCTGACGAGCGTCATTGTCCGAAAAGCCGGCCTTCGCCTTGGGGAAGACCCCCGGACGGGTTTTTCGACCCAAAAAGTGGCTGCGATCGCCGAATCGCCCTGGATGGACGCGGAGGGATGAGAAGGGCAGGTAGAACGCCGCCGGCTGCGGGCGAGGCCTGCGACCGAATTTCTCGTAAAACGCCCTGGCTTGACGAAGAAAGCGGGGGCCAAAAAAAAAAAAGAAGCCATGGTCTCGATCGCAAGCCGCGGGAAAGTGAAAACAGATTGGGCGTTGCGGAAACCCTAAGGGGGCCCGCTGGCAAAGGAGTAACAAGAACAAGGGGAAAAGCAACAGGTTGGAACACGCGAAAAGAAAAAAGGGCATCGTCGAGGCGGCGCCATAAAAAGGGGACGGTGTGTGGTCGGGCCCGCGATGGGGTGTGCGAGAAGGCGTCCACAAGGCCGCGACTTGTCAAAAAGGGTTTGCAAAAGCAATCTCAAAAGGGGAAAAGAGAGAGATTGTCTTGAAAACGCGGATTCTAGGGGACGTCGAAGCGGAATGAAAAAAAAGCCCCTTCCTTTGATCTGCGCAAAAAACGTCCCTTGCGCCGGCCCCCGACAAGAACAGCGGGAAAAGAAATCCCGGTACCCAGCCACGCGGTGGAAGAAAACGTCTCCGTTGCTTTTTTGGGCGGGAAAAAAAAAAGCCGGCCAGCGGCCCCCTTGGAGGAATTGGCACGCCGAGAATGGCCTCGACATTCCAAGGCGGCAAAAAGAAAGGCAGCATCTATGGCGAATCTGACGCAAAGGCTGAATTGAGCGCGGCGTTCAAAATACTCAAAAAAAGATCTCGCCACCCGTCCCGCCGCAAAAAATCCGCTTCAACACCGGCCCATAGGAAACCGACGCCGAAGCCGAGACCAGGGCATAGGGGGAAAGGATAAAACGCTCGTTGCCAAACGGCAAAAAGGCAGCCACGCCGAGCCGGATTGAGGGAAAAAAAGCAGAACAATGACGATTACCTCAGATCCAAACCGGGGAATGGCTGTCGCACGGACCAATCTTCGCCCTAAAGATCGTCGACTCCTGGCGGAGGAAGAGCCACCGAAAAAAGGTTCGGTGCGACAGACAAAAAAGTTTCGCTCCGTGAAGGGAAGAGCTCGATCCGGAATCTGGAAGAGAGCGGGAGAGGGGCGTTCAGACGGAAGATTGCCAAAATCCCCAAAGAACTACGTAAGGCACTCTACCGGGGGTTGAAAAAAGCCCACCGCTAAGCTCACTCTGACCAGAATTCTAATCGCTTAGAACATAACACGTAGCGCGGTCGGAAAAAACTCTCCGTGCGCGTCACCCGGGGAGAAAGCAAAAGCGCCGCCAACGGTAAAGAAAAAAAGAAGAAGGGGTTCCTGGCGAATGCAAATTTCCTCGAAGAAAATCCCGCGATCGGGGGGGGAGGGGAAGGGGTGAACTCTCGGGCGTCTTCAAACGAGATCGCCTCCCATTCCGGGCGTTGACCCGCCGTGATCGCGGGTGCCAAAAGTCGGAAAAAGTTGCAAACAAAGGCGGCCGACGGAAAAAGGCGCTCGACTTTCGGCTCGCCAAAGGAAAAAAGGCGTGTTCCGTCCCGGGAGGCAAGGTGAAAATCTCTACAGCAAATCATAGTGGGCGGGAAAGACGGCGGATGCGGAAGAAAAATGGCATTTGCGGTCCGCCGCAAACCGGAATCGAGAGCAAAACGGGGTAATACGTTTCCCACAACGCCTTGCAAATCGTCATTTTTCCGATCTGCAGAAAATTCGTTACAGCATCTGAAAACGCCATTGTCCGAAAAATGGGCATCAGTCAATGGCTAAGAAAATCGGCGGCAAATCTCGGAACATTAAAAATCCCCAAGCAGCGTCTTAGGTTCCGATCAAAAGATCTCCGCAATTGGGGAAAAAGGCTAATGCACGGCACCCGAAAAAAAAGGGATAAGACCCGCGGCCGGGAACGAATTTCGAAAAAAGGGGAGGGTCGCCGACTGGCTGAACATGGCAAAACGAAAAAAAAGGACACATCTCCCGCCATCGAAACGGCGAAAAAAGAGCCGTCAACTTGAACGATAAAAAAAAAACGGACGATCGTTTTAACAACGGGCAGAAAACTGTTTTCAGGAAGCGCGGCGATGAAGCGAAAGAGGGAACAGTTTTTTGTCGGGAAACGGGGCGCTTTCGAAAAATCGCGAAAAGCAAAAAAAGCTCTTCTCAACACAACAACAAAGTCCCGAGCACAACGCCTTGAAAAAGCGCGAGGTCGAAGCCGCCAGTTTAAAAAACACGGATGGAAAAAGGGGCCGGCTTCCATCGCCCGCAAGAACAGTGGAGCGTTGCCCGACCCGGTAGTCCAAAACTGCAAACACAGGTTACCGGCCGTGAAGTCCGTAGGACCGGATACGCGGATACCAGGACTATGAGAAGCCCCCCCCTGCCTACCTCCCGTGGCAAATCGTCATCAACCTGAAGGGACCCAGTACAGTCCAACTAATGAGCGCGTGCCTCACACAAAAAGCGCTGAAGCCCCCCACTTTTGCGAAAAATCGACAGATCCGGAATCACAACCTCTTCAAACGAGAATTTTCCGAGACGTTTCCCGATCTTCCGCCATTGCTGAAAAGCTGTCGAGTCCAGTAGGGGGGAGCGTGAGCCTCCCCCTGGTATTGCGGCCTGCCAAGAAGGATCGTAATGCAGCGTGACTTAATAGAAAAAGAAGAACGCAAAGCTCGATCCTTTGCGGGGGGGGGGGCCGGGGCGAAAAAAACCGATGATTCGCGGGGGAAGCCCTCCTCCGCCGTCGGGAAAAAAGGGGGGCTGTAGATATCGCCTGAAGAGTCACCTGGAAGCTTGGTCATCTTGGAATTTTGGCGAACACCGAGGTTCGCTGAGGACCCTTTGTTTGCAAAAGACGACGAAAGATTCTACCAGCCCGGCGAGGCCTCTTCTCCTTGGGAGAAAAAAAGAGATCACCAGAACCTCCGGCAAAAAAAAAGTGCCGAGATCGGCCGGGAGGCGGAATTCCGCTTAGGAAAACCGCCATTAACCCGGGATGGGGAGCCGATTTTTGGAGAAGCGGCCTGTCGGGATGACGGCGGAAAAAACGCCCGCGGCAGGGAAAGGGGAAAAATTTGAGGTTTTGAAGTTTCCTGTCATGCCGGGAAAGAACGTATGGCCCATTTCGCGTATGCGAGCAAAAACCGATATGAACAAGGCGCACGAACAAGGGGAATTTTTGCAGGCCGCGACCGCCCCATCCGCAACGGTCAAAAAGCAAGCTTGATGAGAAATCCTGAATAGAAGGAAGCCCTCTAACAGCACAGAAAGAAACAGGCCTTGTTGTGGGTAAAAAAAAAGAATCCCCACGTCCTTTCCAGGAAGGAAAGAGTGAGGACAGCATCGCGCCTTGGAGCAAAAAGAGGATGGCCGCGATTTCGTCATGGAGAAACGCTTCGCCTTGGCAGACCTTGGGGGGAGGGAAAGTGCTGCGATCGCCTGAAAAAGAACGTGCAACCGTCGGCTAGGCAGCTTCGTTCACGTATAAGGCCACAGGAGTCGCAAAAAATCGGTCGCGGCGCGACGCGAACATCCCACCTTCGCGGTTTGGCCAAAAAAGAGCCATAAAGCTTATGCGCCGAAAAATAGGTGGGGGAAGAGGAGGCGTGTTTTCATGCAACAATTCAAAAGATCGACACAAAAAAAAGGGAGAAACGGTTTTTGCATTCCAAAGGGGAAGAAAAAAACGTCGGTCAAACGGCATCCGGCAAGAGCCGTGCCGAAGACGGCTGGACGGTTTGGGGGGCAGAAGAGGGGCCGGCGGTGATTCCCGAAGGCATACGCCTACTTTGCAGAAGTAAGGTAAAGGAAAA
>Ga0179593_1305991_pt1 | contig 11948 bp, 11 predicted proteins | sample CZODoug2_1_08_16_FD_185931 | JGI IMG/M metagenome (GOLD analysis project Ga0179593, IMG submission 185931) | Vadose zone soil fungal communities from Angelo Coast Range Reserve, California, USA - CZODoug2_1_08_16fungal (PacBio error correction) | ecosystem: Environmental > Terrestrial > Soil >...
GCGTTGGAGGAAGTGATTTGGTATGTAAGAACAAAGTGTCTGCAAAAAAAAAGCAGCGAAGGATTTGGCTGGGACACGGAAAACGTGAAGACGACCAGGAAGGCAAAAAGCAGACAAAAAGCACAATCGACAATCCTGGATGGAAGGATCTACTGGATTCTGGAACGGCAGGTCAAAACCAGAAGTCAGACTGATTCAGACGAAAAAAAAAATCCAAGTAGGGGGGGCACTCCCAAGAAGGGAAGAGAGCCAAGAAGGTCTTGGAAATCTGAGACAGCAAATGCGTAAATGGGTAGAACTATTTGTCGCTGCATGAGTCGCAAGTTTAGCGCGGAAGCAAAAGGAAGAGGAAAAAGTCGTTAGAACAAAAAAATTGACAAGCTGAGGGTCAGGGAAGCCAAGCGATGTCACAGACCTAAATGGGCATGAGGAGAAAATAGATTGAAGAAAGGGATAGAGGCCAAGAGCAGCGAAAGCGGCGGAGAACGCGGCGTTTCGGGAGGTATGGGAAACGATATTAAAATAAAGAAGAGTACTTGATGAAGTCAAATTTCCTAAAATCCGCAAGAAGGAGAGTGTTGAAAGGACAGATCAAAAACAAGACGGGCGGGAGGAAAATATAATAAGGACGTTCCAATCTAACGAAGGGGGGTTAGTCTTTTGGAGAGTAAGCGGGGGGGATGCCTGAGGAGTGGTTTGCGTGCAAGGTGAGGCGGCTTGGGAAGGACAGAGAAAACAAAGGCCGTCTAAATGCGGGGGAAACGCGAGGCGACTTCTCAAAATGGCCTCACCAAGAAAAGTCCATGATAGCCGAAATTGGTCCCGGTAAAGTCTGAAATGGGCAGGCATGCTGCGTCTCGGGTCAAATCAGTTCTCAGAAGAGGGAATGTGGGGGAAAACCATGTCTAAATCATGTAGACAGAAAGTGAAAGGTCAACGGGGAAGTGAGAACACGGGAAAGCTTCCAACATCCCAGATAAAGAGGACGGGAAAAGGGAGGGTACAGTAGTTGATCAATGGAAGAATGAAGAAAAAAGAAAAGCAAGGATACCACACGGATTATGCAGACTGTGAGAGGGGGGGATCAAGAAAAGGGGGATACGACGCCGGATGAAACCCGACGCAAAAAAATTCGTCGACATGAAAACCTGCCAACTTGCTAATCAAACCAACACCGTACAAAAAGAAAAAACTCCTAAAAGGACCTTACGCCTATAATGGATGAAAAGAAGAGGTAGGAAGAGTACTAAATAAAGAAGAAAAGAGGGGAAGCGGAGATTTCGAGTCGGGAGCCGGGGGGGAGGGAGGGGCGTTTTGGTGATTTTAAAAGAGAAACGACGGCCTTTTCCGAGAGAGCAAAACTACAATATCCAGTAAGTTTTGTTGACAAAAAAAAGCGAAAAATTAGCGTAAACAAAAAAGGGTTAGGGAGGGGAGGCAATGGGGGGTCAAATTTGGTTGAATCACTGGGGAAGCGCGCGGGGCTGGTTAAGGGGAGAAATCTCGGAGGGAGTCATAGACTGGAAAGAAAAAGACGGAAGGACCAAAATCCAAAATAAACAAGCTCCAACAAGATCTTTTAGCAAAACTTTGCGACAACAGAGAGACGGGGAGAGAGGGGATTTACAGAGGGGAGGGGGCGGCGAGGGGGGAGGCAAGTCCATTGGAAGGTGAAGTCCTGAGAACCTCCTCGAGGTGGCAACAACAGACTTCGGAAAAATGCCCGCGGAGGAACACGAAAAACATTCTGAAACTGACTGACTGTAAAGCCAATCGACAACTTGGGGGAAAAAAAAGAAAAAACCCTCTCGGTGATAGGGAACCTGGATAAGGGAGGCGGCCATCCGGTGTGGCAGACTTCAATCGAGCAATTGACGGTAACCAAAGTGAAGAGAGGGGGAAGGGTACGGGAATTCGGAAAGGAATCTTCCTCCGGGAGACTTAATAGACAAAGTTGGGGGTACGAGCATAGACTACTAAAAAAAACCAACGGGGTTAAACTATGTATGAACCGCTACACCCACACGTGGGAGCCGCGGGCAGCTCCTCGAACCTGAGAGGGAAGCATAGAATCACACGACGAGAACGGGGAGTGGCCTGCAAGAGCCAGGGAAGGCGCATCACCGGAGGAGGGACATTAGTCATTTGCACGACGAAAAGAATTGTCAAACTAAACTTGGGAGGCGGGAAATTCCAGAATTTTCAGGGGAAAAGAATCAAGGCAAGGGGTTACCCATAATGAAAGGCCGTGGGTTGAGAAAAAAAGAACATACGATTCGTCTAAGAGTCAACGGCCGGGACGCCAGAAAGAGAAACCAGCTCAATCAAGTGAAAGTGAAAGAGAGGCGGCGAAGAAAGTGTAGGAAGGAAGACTAAAGAATCGAAAAAAGGACTGGGGATCGAAGCAGGGGGCAGGACGCTTTGAAGCCAATGAAACAAATCAGCTGGATTAAGAACGACCCAGCAAAAAAGGAGGGGGGACCCGTGACAAACCATACTTGTGCCAAAAATGAATCCCCGGAACGAAACTAATGGGGGCCGGTGTAGAGTCACTGGCGCGTTGGTTTGAAAAAAAGAAAAAAGAAAGACTATAGGTTCCCGATAGCTCGGAAAAAGGAAGGGAGAGCCAAAGCAAAAAAAAAAAACCCGCAATCCAAGACAATAAGAGGACGACAAAATCGAAGATGTAAGCACAGTTATTGCAGAGGAGGAACGTCTGCCTGAATAAAAAGAGGTGGGAATAAGGATCGGCGCAGGGGGGGGGGCCAGGACAGTGAAAACATTCTTTAGCAACTTCCAAACTTAGTTGGAATAGCAGGAGTGGTATGCTCGACTCATTTGTGGCGATGGGAAGTCCTTCTCTGGGCGACAAAAAGGAAGGATCCCAAGCCGGTACAGGGCTTAGAAGTTTGTCCCGCGGCGAGAGTGGCTTCACATTCAAATAACTCCCACGTAGGGAATTGCCCTGAATCGTGAGGTTCATAAATATATCACAATGCTTCAAAATAGTCACTCAACTGGGGAAAAAAAAAGAGAAGAAGCAAGGGGGGGGAGTTGACGCGGGGCCAACAGGCGAATCGCGGAGGAGAAATTCCAAGGGCAAGGATCGACCTTATCCTGGCTCACAGGACCATTGGGGGGGGGCTGCGAATCATTGGGAGTGCGCCGGTATAATATTCCTGGGGAAGAGAGGGCAGAAGAATAGCGTCAGCCCGAGTAGAAGGCAGTGGGGAATAGGCGCGAACAAACAGCACAGCGACCAGCAACACCCAATACCTCAGTGCCCAACGCCGCCAAAAAGAGAAAGACCAATCTCGTAGGACTCTCAATATATGATAAAAAAAACCGGCGGGGAAAGGGAAAAACCAAAGAAGAAGCAACAAGCGAACGAGGAATTGCGGACGAGAAAGTCGTCTGGGGAAAAAGTCCTTTCTGATCGATGGGACGCTCAAAATACACATCTACCCGAAAACGAGGGAGAGAGATCCGCCGGAAGCAGGGGAAGCTATTTCCGGCGACAAAAGTCAAAGAATGGTAGTGCAGACGAAACTTTAGTCCTGCCCTGGAGAAGACAGGACACAACTGCCTAAGGGAAAGAGAGGCTCCATAGAAATCAAACTCGTCTGACTAACGAGAGAACAGGCGCGACCGGAAAAAATAGAACGTATCAAAGTTGTACGTAACAGGGAATCAGAGGCTAGAAAATAGCTACGGACTTTGCGAGTCATCGGTAAGTTAAAAAAAACCTCCCGAGGAGGTCGTGCCAGAAAGAGAATTACTAGCGCTGACCTGACGGGGACACAGAAGCAAAGTAGAATCGCACGATACGGAGTGTGAAAAACCCGAGGGTTGCAGACTGTAGGAGTGGAAAGAAATGAGTCAGGAAAGGAAAAGGTAATTAAAAAACAACGAATCGCGGCGAGTTGCACTGTAAACACTGTTCAAACTAAGGACGCCTGACAACTGGAGGAAAATCACTCAAAAGACGATGAGGAGAGAGAGAGGCATCATTTGTGCAAAAAGTACAGGGGGATCAGTGTCGAAACAGTGGAACCAGGGAAAAAATGAAGAGAGTGTCATGGGACGGGACAGGGAAAAGGGATTTGAAGAACGAAAAATTAGCCGTCAACAAGAGAGAAAATAGCCATCGGCACGAAAGATGCAGAGAGGGAGGGAAGGTCCGGGGAAAAGATAAAAAGTGATTTCACATCTTCTATACCCGCGCCGTATGGGGGGGACAGACCCGAAGATCGGGGGGAGGAATATTATGGAAAACGCCTGATGAGACATAAAAGGGGACTGTTACGGACTAGGTGTCGGGAAGTTCTGTGGACGGGAAAGGGGGACCGACGGGGAAAAGATGCGAAGAATGGATTGAGGGAGACCTCCTGCGTGAAGACAGAGGAGGGGTCGTGCAGGCAATCGGGTAGTAAAGGACCTAAGTGGGGGCGAATGACTAAAAGATGCATGGAAAGTCCGAAATACGGGGGAAAAGAGTCATATAAAACAAGAAGAAGCTCTGAAGTGATTTGCACAAAAATGGTGATTTGCGAGAGGAAAGAATCAAAGAAAGGAACTGAAAGGAAGAGAAGAAGGCATATGCGGCCTCACCAGAATTAGCTACGCAACTTGTTGGCGAGAGGGTCAGGGGAAAAGAAAGCAAAGGTTCTTTCCTAGAATAAAGGATATGGAAGATGGATCTAAGGAAGAGCGGGGGTTGCACGAGTGTCGTTGGGCGGGTAAGGAAGGGGTTGGAGCAAGGAGTTGGGTGTGGGGTCCTGTTCTCAGAGGACGGACTCAATAAAAAAGTGAGAAATTCGGAAAGCAAGAGAAGAAAAGTCGAAAGAAAGAATAAGATCACAGAAGGTCCAATAGTCGGACCGAAAGAAAAGGGTAAAAAAAACTTCCTAGACTTCAAAAGATCATGTCAAAGTCTATGTATATTCATTTGAAACGAAGCGATTTCCTTTTTTGAAGGCTCAAAAGCATGGAGAGGAAAGGGGGGCAGGAAAAAAAAGTCGAGTACGAGGGAAGAAGCACGGAGCTTGAACTGAACAACACGGAGCAAGGGTGGCTTACGACGGTCATTAGGACACTGAAACCAGTCACTACAAAGGACCACACAGAAGGGGCGGGAAAACAAAAGTAAATAGCAGGGAGGAGGGGTGATCAGAAAGCGGGGCTCCCGCCCATTCACCCAGAGGAAAAAAAGTAGCGATCATAAGCGGACATCTGGAGAAAGTCAACCAAACAGATGGAAGGGGAGACCAAGAATACTGCCCGGAATGAAGAACAAAGAAAACGGACGGTGATTGATAAAGAAATTGGGGGGAAAACAAACGGAAGCCGCAAGAGAACGTAGAAGGGAAGGGGAGGGGCGGACGATGGTAGAAAAAGGGGCGGGCATGGGGGTTTGTGGATTTGCGCATCGGCACGGCAGATGTTCAATGAGAAAGGGGCAAAGTACACAAGGAAGACGGGTTTGTATTTTAAAAAACCACTGCAAGGAAAAAACTAAAAAATGGAAAGGGACGGGGGGGGGGATGCCATGGCACCGTAATGGTTGAATCACGGAAGCATGAGCGTGTGATGGTCGAAAGAGGGGTCAAAGAGAGGCGGGGGTCGACAAGCTGGGAGAAACGGAAAAGAGCAATCAAAGGAAGATCGACGATCTGGTTAGGTTAAGGCGACAAGTGAAACTCCGGCAAGAAAGGGTGGGAAAGAGTAATTGTAGGCGGGATTGCGGCTAAGGATTGGGGGGGCCGTTGACGCTGACAGGCGCCTCGGGACACGTGTGGGGTCAACACGCCGTCTATGACAGGGATAGAGATCTGACGACCATTCATGGACTGGGGCCAGCCACAGATTTGAGGAACAAGAGAGTGGTTGCGTCGTTAAGAAGATAGCCAGGACACGGTGATGAACGTCAGGAGCGCAGGGAACAGCAATCCGATCTCGTGCCGTGAGGACGAGTCGACCGTAGCGGGAAGGCGAGTACAACTAATTGGGGTGGAGAGGCAGAGAGAACAACAACACAACGGAGAGGAGGAAAATGCCAGACGAACAGACCTTGAAGAAAGGGAGGGTAACGTCGCCGCGAAAGTAGGACCGACGCGCCTCCAACAGTAAACTGGAGAAAGAAGCTCCCTGACGACATCAAAGGATTGGGCCAGCAAGAGTCGGGAAGAAAGAAAAAAAAAGAGATTGGAAGAAGCTGCGGGGGGAAAGGAGGAAGTCCCGAATGGTCGTGTCCCTCGAGAAGCGTGAAAGAGAGCGCTTCCCTATAGAGCGTGTGAAAATCGTCTGAACTAAGAAGACAACACAATTGGATTCCGGAGTCAAGGAAAGCATCGCGGGGATCCAGCGAAGGGCCGCACGTTGTCTCGGAAAAGATAAAACAGATCAAGAGGAGGGTTGATGTCGGAAGGGCGATTCAGCGGGTCGCCAGTGCGAGTGAAGAAAGCAGAGAGCGCCCGACAAGCCCCCGAGACCTTCACCTGAACAACCATAGAAGTGGGCATCCCCAGACGAGGGTGTTTCTGGTAGAGGAACGAGTCATGGGGGGTGGGGGGAAACGAAAAAAAAAAAAACTGATAGGGGGAGATTTTCCTAAGACGCACTGACATGCACGGGGCAGAGGCCAATCACAACCCCAATAACAAAAGACAAATCGGCCGACTCGGAAAGCTTCAAAAAGCCAGGGGTTCTCCGGCTTACCGGATCTTAAGAAACGAGTATTTCATAGAAGGAGAAGAAGTGGGACCAGCAGGCAGGACGTGAACAACGGCCACGCTGTATCGTGTGTGGAAGAGCAGTGAGGATAATTCTCGGTCCCAAAATTTTTGGGAAATGGAGACGCGCTTTAGAAAAAACGAGAGGGATCCAAGAGAGGGATCATACGAGGTGGGTCAGACGGCGGACGAGTGTCAATTCGGAAGGGAACTCACCCTCGACGTCAGAAGGATCAGGGATGGTTCAGATCAAGTGCTGAGCCTGCTAGGAAGTTGACTAACCCTGCAGCAAAAAAGAGTTGAAAAAGGGGAAACATGAGGGCGCCGAGAACTGCAAGAAAAGATAACGCCGCAAGGAAGGCTATTGACGCGCTGAAAGACAACTTATTTTCGGCAGATAGTTGACATGCAGCCGTTAGGGGAATTGCACAGAGCAGAGCAGGAAGAAGCTTTAATCACACGCAAAATTTAGGGAGGCCGGGGGGCGAGGAGAGAAAAAAACAAAAAAACCGGGCCCTCCCACCAAGCCGAAGTGGCTAAAAAAAGACGTACGCCAAAAGAAACCCCGCGTTCGGAGAAAGGAGAAAAACTAAAAGTAGTATATTCTCAGAACGAAAAGGGGACGGGTAGGGGAAAATGAACCCGACGCCCCATAGCAACAAGCGACTCAGCTCTTGCTGCGAAGGAAGTTGCTTCGGGGCGGACGCAGTTTCCTTCTGACATCAGGGGGAGTAAAGAGGGCAAATACACATCGAGAAAGACCGAAAACAAGAGGCTGAGCGCGAAGACGGAATCGAGGTACTCAACTTCAAGCTGGAGTAAAGACAGGTGAAGGTCTTCCAGGAAGGGAAACCGACCTCAGAGTGAGGGAAAAAATAACGAATCTCGGCTTAAGGCGAACCTGCAGGAAAACGCCGATACCCATATTTACGGACCAGATAAGGCAATCAGAGACGGAAATAATACGCCTGGGGGAGATCTCATCGGGGGAAAAGGGCCAAACCTACCGAGAAGGGAAAGGAATCTTACTCGATACGACCGCCTGACAGAATCCAGGGGAGAATGAAATCGAGGAGGAACAATTTGACGGAGGAGGGATAACTCGGAAACAAACCGAGGGACGGCAAGAGGGTACAGGTCCCAGCAAAAAAGACTTCGGATGCATGACAGTTGCACGGGGACACTGGGAGAGACGATAAAACCGTAATCAACTGAAGGAAGGGTGGGGTCTCGCCTGGTCAGGAAGAAACACAAAAAGAGGAGGATGAAAAGAAGAATGAGCAGGTGGGGAGCAGTCGGGGAATGGAGAACAAGTGTAAAAGGGAAGGAACAGAAACCAAAAGCGATGGCGTTCGGGATTAAGGGGACACCTGTGACCGCAAAAAAAAACCATCCATCAGGAAAAAGGCACAAAAAACAGCAGAAAAGCCTATACCTTTCTTCTTATATGCGGCACTGGCAGGCAGAGAGGATTAAGGGAGGGAAAGCATGGGGATCCCCGGAGATGGGTAGGTGTGGCACTCCAGATGAGATCTCCAGGCCTTAGGAGTGGCCTCTGGGCAAAAGGGAGCACTTACGGAAGAAGAGGGGGGTGATGGAAGGGGTTCTCTCAGTAGCGAGGAGGAGATAGCAGAGTGGGGCGTAACAATCCCACAGAAACTCAGGGAAGCAGGGCGAAATGGCAGGCACCGTAAATCTTGCTCCTGATGAATACATGCTGTGGGGAAAAAAAAAAAAAGTTTTTGTAAAGGGGAAAGAGGCGGCCAAATGCATGCAGGAGACTGAGAAAAGCGGCGTTTCTGGAAAGGGTATTTGGGGGCGAGAGTTAAGGGGAATAAAAAGAAGGAGTCCCCGAAGGAAGAAAGGTCAAAAGGGAAAAGTCCGAAGCGGAGGGTCTCGGTGTGTTGCAGAGTGAAAACCAGGAGAGAACAAGCGCCGGGGGTCTTCTGTAGAATTAATAAGGAGGGAGCTGAGCTACGAAGAGTCTGGGGTTGCGGTCTTTGTGTCACGGTTAAGTAAAGGGGGAGCACGTGAGGAGGTGGAGTGCCCTCAAAGGGGAGGTGGTTACGTCGCTCAGGCAAAAGGGCCGGAGATGAATTCGTGGAGGAAAAAGAGGGAAGAGCGAGAGAAAGGGCCTCACGCACCTGCGAAGTGTCCAATGATTCGCAAGAAAGAAAGTGGTCCTGTCAGCGGCGGCATAGATCTCTTAAGGTATCCCGAAGTCACGAGCGAGGAAGGTGGTTACAAGAAAGATTGATAGTAGAGGAGGGAAAAAGGGGAGTGAAACACGGGATCTTTCCACTGGAAAACACGGTATCGGCTTAAAGGTCGACGGGGAACAAGTAAAATGAGCCAATAAACTCAGTCGTTACCACAAGCGAAAAGGAGAGCGAACCTCAAAGTTGGCGCCAGCGCCGGGATTCAACCCCCAAAAATGCGTCAGAGCAAAAATCCGCATGAGAGTCACCAACTAACAGGAGTGGCCGGGAAAAACAGGCCTGCCCTGAAAGGTACCTGCAAAGGATACAATCAAAGAGTTTCGTCAGCAGACGGACGCCCGGAGAACGCATTCGAGTGTGAATTCGTAGGGGCGATGTCGGAAGGGGGGGGAGGGTCTTGGGGTTAGTTTCGCAGCGTCACCGATGGGGTCAAAGGGAGAGGAACAATACGCCATACAGTGCGTTGGGAGGTGACAAAAAAAGGCGCAGGGGAAGAAGAACAGAAAACAATTAGTGGCGTTATTAGGGGGATTCAGGCCAAGGTTTTAAGAACACGTAAGAGAAGGGGGCGTGGGAGTGCGAAGAGAATCGCTGAGGGCGTCCATCGCAGAAAAAAGAAAAATGGAGACAGTGGACCGAGACAAAAACAGTCTAAAATAGCTGTGGAACTGGTAACTGCTACAACGTGGCGACAGGAAAGAGGCGGGGGATGTAAACGGGAGGAGCAGTGCAGGCCAATGGAGGCACGAATGTTTGGGGACAGGTGACTTCTTCGGCCGCGCGGCGAGGTGTTGTTCACAACGAAGAGAAGGGAAACAGGGAAGAGAAATAGGGGAGACACACCATTGAACTGAGACTCCTACAAAGGGGACCAGCTCTTTGGCGTAGGGGAAAGGACAAGTCGACGATAACGGGAAAAACGGAGAGGACTGGGCGGAAAGCTCCGAGTGGGTACTCGTACCGTGGTAATAACGTAGGCCCGATCACAGGAACGGAGAGGAATCGGGGAGGGGAACCAAAGGGGGTGTCTGAAGGGATCTCTCAAGGACGAACAAAACACACGGAGGAGAGGAGATTGCACAAAATACAACAAATTGGCGCGCGTACGCGACGCGAAGAGAGGGTGGGCCGAGGGGAACGTTCCCTCGCCAACAGGGACGAGAACGGGGGAGGAATCAACTGCCCACCTTTACGTCGCATAACCTTTAAAAGAAATTTCAGGTTTCCCTACTCCAAGAGGAATTTTGTACCTCAACTGGAGCTGAAAGGGAAAAGGTCAAACTGGAAGCAGATCGCGAAGGGGGTCACATAGAAGGAGGGTGTTTAACCGAGATCGAGGCAAAATCAACTCCAACTTGACGGAAGCAATGAGAAGAACGTCCGGTTAAATAATCAGAGGGGACGGCGCGCAATTGTCGCCGGAGAGCTACAACAACTTATAGATGGCTGTGGTGAAGGAAACATGGGCTATCAGACTTTTAAACTTTAGGTACGCAGAACAGCGAAAAGTAACCAGAACCCAGAGAAGCTTCCCGTGAGAAAAACATACTTTGTGAAAGGGAAACCCACCGAACGAAACTAAATGTTGGTACGGGATAGTTCACGTTGAAACAGTGGTGGGTAAAGCGACAAGTGTCGTTGGGAGAGACGAGGAAGAGGGAACCGGAAAGGGAAGTCGGCGCAAAGAAAAAAAAAAAAAAGCCAAGAAACAAGGAGACCAGGAAGCGAACTGACAAGCAAGTTGGTACCGAGGAGTTACCGAATGAAGGGGGAGAAGTATCTGGGGCAAGGGAAATGGGGAAAGCAGCAACGTGATTCACGGAAGCGTATCTTTTTGGGGGGATTTAAAGAGGGAGGTGAAGGAAACAGCGGGTTGGCGGGGTGAAGCCGGCGCTGCGCAAAAGGGTTGGCTGAGGGGAGAAACGATAGAGCGGCTTTGGCAGGAAGAGGTGGGCTCTTAGAGGGGGGCTTCATCTCCGAAGAATCACCCTCGCCGTCGCCTGTACGGGATCAGAATACCTGCTTAACTCTCCTAAAAGGTATACTGGCCGAGAACGAGCATTATTTGACCTGGTCGAAAGACATCGCATTACCGAACTAAAAGGAGCCGAAAGAAGACCTGAGAATGAAAGGAGCGAAGACCATAACGGTTCAAAGTCGACTTTGGAAATGGAAAGTGACACAAAATTTTGAGGGGAACAACTAGCTCAGATTTTCCTCCACGCATGGTTAGACAAGGGGGGTGGTAGCATGGCGACGAACCAACAACAGGGCGACCGGCCAGACCCCCAGCGACCGCAGGACTCCAACTGAAAGGAACAAACAAGACCGGCTAAACAGCTTTCGTAGAGGAGAACAAAAAACGGATTATATTCCTAGAGAGAACAGGGAGGGTCGAGCTTGGGGGGGACAAACGACTGCCCAAAACAAAGAGGAAAACAAAGAGATTGAGGGGAAAGGAGGCCATGGGCGCTTGCGGACGCTTCCGTATGAAGGAAAGATTAACTCTCGCAGATAACAATCTACCGAAACGCAGCGTTCTCGCTCTCGCGGGGACTAGGGTGAGAGATGTCCGCTGACAAAGTCAAGGAAGGAAGAAGAAGGGTGGTAGGGCATGCAAAAAAAGCGGCACAAGACAGCAGCGTTCACGCGAGGACGCCCGAAATCAATTCTAGAGAGCTCGAGCTAACTCCGAAAACAAATAGGCCGTTCCATGGGACGAGCTGTCAAAGGGAGAAAAGGCGGGGCCAATCATTGACAGCAGAGAGTGCGAAAAGACAAAGATCGCCGAGGAAGAAGAAGGAGCGCTTCAGCATACCTAAAAAGCCAGAAGACTCAATAGGGAATTTTTGGGCACGATTATGGGGGAGTTTTCAAAAAAAAGCGGAGGGAACGGAAAGCGGTGGTTCCAAAAAGACGCAGCAAACGAACGAAAAGAAGGGGCGCTTTCGTGCACGGAAACACTGTTTCGACGATAACCAAACACGACAATATAAAC
>Ga0179593_1286185_pt1 | contig 11947 bp, 23 predicted proteins | sample CZODoug2_1_08_16_FD_185931 | JGI IMG/M metagenome (GOLD analysis project Ga0179593, IMG submission 185931) | Vadose zone soil fungal communities from Angelo Coast Range Reserve, California, USA - CZODoug2_1_08_16fungal (PacBio error correction) | ecosystem: Environmental > Terrestrial > Soil >...
AGGGTCTCTGTGTTTCTTCGATGGGATGATTCGATGACCCCAGGACGCTCTTTTCTTCCTCTCTGGGGATTGTTGGGGGAGTTCGCTCTCGGCTAACGGTCCCTTCGAGTCTAAGGGTGGAATTCGGTCGGACAATTTGGGTCATTCTAAAATTCTTTGCAGGCCTGAATACTAGTAGTCAAAGACAAGCGAGGAATAGGGGGGACCTTATCTCTCTCAGCTATACTCGGGGCGAGAAGGTGAAGGGGACAAAGGTCTCAAGGAGGAGGGGAAAAAACCAGTCATCCAGGGGGGGAGAGTTACGGGTAAAAGTGGAGCCGGAAGATGACAACAGGCGGGAAAAAGGGAAAAATTCATAAAAAATTAGTAAGGATGAGGTCCTACCGGAGAAAGGAGAAAAAGATTAAAACGGGGGTCGTACAGTGCTGGAGTCGAGAGGAGGCGCGCTCACAACAAAAAAGGAACGGGAAGGAGTTATAAAAAGGGATCGGGCCTAGATAAAATATCATCTGTACGAAAGGGGGTGACGAGGGGAAAGGTCAACTGCGAAGGTAGGGACGTACAGGAAAAGACGCGAGACGATAGTATGGTGCTCTGTCAGGAGAAAAGACGATTTCGACGCGGGCATCTTTGTAGGGAAGAGGTGGATGAACGTCCCTAAACCAGAAACAGACCGTAAAATACTTAAAGACCATTGTGTCAACGGAGGGGCAGAAGGGTGGTTGTTCCGATAACCAGCAGGACGCAGGTTCTACAACACTGAATTGTAGTAAGCAAGCATCAGAATTAAGAGGCAGGACTCTAGACCACCGAGACTTGTTGTCGAACTCGTCGGGAGTCAGCACAATCTACAAAAGGCAGGCAGAAGAACCTCAAACAGTTGAATTGGTAACAGAGCCAAGAGAGACATAGAAGCGGGTCCTTAGTGACCGTCGAGAAACGAAGAGCATGTACCAAGCAGGACATATACGGCAACGACGGAAGACATTTAAGACGAAGTCTAAAAGATGAGGGGGGGAGGAAGGGGGACGACCGTGCTAACTAGTAGTAAGTCAATGAACCTAAAAGAGGCGGAAAAAGGCGAGTAATAAACAATAAAGTAAAAAACTTAATACAACTTAGTAGTAGGAGGAGGGAGTCTGATATTATAGGAAAAGCGCGAGGGTAATTGTTGACAGCGAATCACAGGTCGAATTAAGAGAAAACAAAAAATTCGGCTATAAACAGAGGGAGGCAGGAGCGACATTAAGGGGGTCTATTCTATGTCATATGGACACTTCGCAAATCACGATAGGGGGATGTGTAGTCTCTAGTGACTTATCACATAGAAAAGAAAGGGGGAATGTAGCTATCGTAGGAAACTGAATCACGAAGGGAATGGACTTGATAAAAACTAAGGGGAGGGGAAGCGAAGCGTCTCGAGGTGTCTCATACCGAAACGACGGGGATCGGCTTGCAGAGAGAAAAAATGGCGGAGGGCAAGTCGGGGGGAGTCTGCAAAGGGTGGATAAAAGGTCGTTGAATCGGTAGGGGGGGGTCCCTCAAATCACACACGTCAAAACAAAAAAAAAAAAAAAAAAGCAAAACAGGAAGAATAAAAAAAAAAAAAAAGAAACACAGACGACTGGCGGAAGTGCTGTAGCCATTCTCTATAGAGACGCGAGCAAAAAGGTCCTGCGCGCGTAGGAGGTTTAGGAACTGGGTCAGAGATCACAGCGTTGGTCCAAGTCCCGGTCGGAACTCTGGTGTTAGAAAGGAACGATGATCACGGGGAGGAGGGGGATGGAGGACTGAAGGACGGGGTGAAATGGGTGGGATGGAAGAAAAGAGAAGTCTGAAAAACCATATGTTCAAGGAGAAAAAGGTCTTCCAGCACAAGAAAAGGACGAATTTAATTACAGAGGACGAGCGACAACTGGGACAATCCTGGGCAAGAACTCATGCTATCAATCAGCGTCGTTAAAATTCATACAGAATATGCGGGGGCGGGGCACGTTAATTTTAAGGAAATCCGTCTTGGGGGGGGGGGGTGGGGGGGGGGGGGGGGGGGAAGGGGGGGGGGGGGGGGGGGGGGGGGGGGGAGGGGGGGGGGGGGGGGGGGGGGGGGGGGGGGGGGGGGGGGGGGGGGGGGGGGGTGGGGGGGGGGGGGGGGGGGGGGGGGGGGGGGTGGGGGGGGGGGGGGGTGGCGGGGGGGGGGGGGAATGGGGGGTGGGGGGGGGGGGGGGGTGGGGAAGGGGCGTGGGTGGAGGTCGAGTGAAAAGAGAGGGGGTGCGTAGGGAGCTTAACGAAAAAAAAGAACGAGGGAGGAGGAGAGCGATTCGTTAGTGACGTTGGCGGGGTTCTTTTCGGCCAGGCGGACCAGTAAAAAGGCTCCGGAGGGGTGGGATCAGGGCGGAGGGGGCCTCTTGCTTTTTATAATCATATTGTCTGGAAATTGTTGATATACTGGTCTTCTGCTGCAGCGCGTAGAGTCGATCTATTTAACGGGTGGAAAAGGGGGAGATAAAGGAAAGGCGTGTGCTTTGTCTGAATGGCAATCAAAGGGTGACAAACTTTGTAATCGCATTCTCTGTGAAGATCGGGGAAAAGGAGGCGGTGGGCAAAGGGAGAGGTCGAAAGAGGGGCAGGGGGGGTGCAAGTCGATTAACTCCCGGTCGTAATGTACACTACAGTTCCTTTCGAACGTACGTGGGTCTTGTTATTAGTGTACTAAGGGAAAAAATGCTAGGATGGGAGTGAGGAAGGGTATCTCAAAAAGGGTGCAATCGGGATGTGTCGGTAAGTCTGCTCTGGAAGGTACTCTACATAGAGGCAGGGAAGAAAGAGTTGATGAAAAAAGAGCGGGGAGGAATTGATGATGTCTTTAAGTCGGTAGGATTGTCGATAAAAGTTAGCAGATGCGGGTTTCGCAAAGACCTCTACGAGGTCTAAAGAGAAGGGAATGGGTATAAAAAACGGAGGGTGATGGGAGAAAGGGGGGGAGTGAACACTACATCTCGCAGCAAGGGACTGCGTCTTTAAGTGGCACGTCAATTCACTTAAAGGATGACGGGTTTTGATTAAAGGAGAGGAACGAGTGGGTTTGAAGAGTAGAAGAGGGGAAAAGGGATGAGCGTGTAGAAGACAGGATCTAAACTTCCGCTAGCGGCTTAGCGCACGGGATCGTCAAATAAACAGTTGGACGTGTCTAAAAGAAAAATCTGACTTGAAGTCTTAAGAGTAAGGGGGGGGGGAGGGGATACCGCGGGATCTATAAGTTCCGATCTTAGAAACATAATCGAGAGATGGGTAGGTCCGCGTTGGAAGGAGAAAAAACTAGGAAAGAAAAAGCGGCGAAATCCGTGCTTTTGGGACTATCTAAGTCTGGTGCGCGTAATCAGGGGAATGGTAGAAGGAACGGGGGGAATGCGGTAGGTTAAGGCGGATCTGACATAAACAATCACTGCGTGCCCTGGCTGAAAGTGGCATGGGGGAGAATAGCGACTAAAGGAGGGGGAGAGGAAACGCTTGGAAAGCGGAAAAAAGGGGGGGGGAAAAAAAGAACGACGCCAGCAAGAGTTGGGTTATGACGTTCCTAAGGCACGGGATTCAAGGGGTAAGAACAAGGGAGAATGAGACTCGGGGCAGGGACGGGGACGAAAAAGGTTCTGGGGGGGGTAGAACGCGGATGGAAGTTAGGGACGATTGATGTATCAATCAAAGAGAATGGGATCGTGTGGGGACCGGGCAAGGATTCGCTTGCGGAGGGAAGGGAGGGGAAGGAGTAAAGTCATCAATACGTGACAAAGGAGGCGGGTTGGTTTCAGTCGTACAAGTGCTGAAATGACCGTGAAGTAGGGGGGAGGAAATGCGATCTAACTTTCCTGACATGGAGGGGGAAAAGAGGAGGGGGGTCAGGTTTAAAAACGGGACGCGGTACATGGAGCTATCGACTAGGTGTCTGTTTTTTGCCAAAGAAATTCACTACGATGGGCTGCAGAGAGGCAAACTTGAAGGGTATTCACCGGGAACAATAGAAAAATCGTCGAAGGAGGAGGGGGGGAAGGAAAACAAGGAATTGGGGGAAGAGGGACCAATCAGAAAAGGGGGGCCTTGCTGACCGAAAGATCGGAGTCTCGAAAATTCCTATTTCGATAGTCGGATAAATGGGAGGCATAGAAAAGGTTGACAGGGGAAGGGAGATCAACTCAATACCCACCTAGAGAAAAAGTGACGAAGGAGATTGGACCTACAGACTGTCAAAACGTGGTCGACTCATTAAAGACACAACACTTCGTAAAGACCTCAAGTTGATCAGGGAGGACATTTCTATTCCAGAGGGGGATTACTAAAGAGGAGGAAAAAGGGTGGAAAGATCGCAATGACGAAACACTTAAATACTAACGTTAAAAAAAAATATCGGTCGAAGTGGCTCGGTACTGAAATGTAAAATTAATTTCTATCGTATGAGAAAAAATGATTTACATAGTAGGGGGGGGGGGATGGGAGGAAGGAAAAACGATCAAGTGATCATTTATCTGGAGATGAGAACGTGGGCAACAATCATATATATCATTAAGGTCTAAGCTTCGTTGAAATTGAAGAAGCGAAATGGAAGAAAGTGTCCACATAAAGGAAAAAGAAAATCTCTGGGGCTAAAACGAGAAATGAAGGATATTCAAGTGATCAGTCCAGAAAACTCCCTTAAAAAGTTGAGCAGGGGGAGGGGGGGAAGTCATTATGGGAGTTGTTAAAAGAGAAGGGGGTAAGCCGCTCGGGGCATAGAAAAAATGCCTTCACACCCGTCGGGACAGAAAGCAAGGGCCTATCACGGGGTGAGGAGTATCAGGGGGGTAAGAATGAAAAATGACGTGACTGACGAAAGGAAAAAAAGAGATCTACGGCCAGTGCTGAGCACGGACTATCAGGTTTCTGGGTTGAAATAGAAAAGAGGCGGCAGTATTTCAAGGAGTGGAGAGAAAAGGGGAAAAACTTTGTCTTAATTTCAGGGAAAAAAGTCAGTGTCATCATAGATCGAGTTGGAAGAAGGACCGGAGCGATGAAGGGAGGGGGGAGAGGCCTTCCAGGGAGAGAAGGAAAGAAATTGAAAAGACTTAGACGGGGGTATTTCATTCGAGTTAAGGGAAAGTCAATAAGAAAAAGCGATAGGGAAGAGAGGGAATGGAATGTATTGTCCAGAGCTGCGAACTCCAATGTCATTTAAGAAAAAGAGAAATCTCATATATACTCAGGGAAAAGGAGAAGGGAATCAAGAAAAAGTAGTCCTGTGAGAGAAAAACGGAGCGAATAGCTTAGCCTCAGTAATTAGACCTATCAATAAATAGGGAAAAAACGTAAGTATTCTCTTAAGAAAAAGAGGGGATACATGGTAATTTAAGGACGGTAAATCAAACAGAAAGAGTCTTACTTTTTGTTGGCCGGCCTGACGTGGGGCCAATACTCAGTTGACCTCGCTAAGCGAAATAAGGGGAGTCTATCAAGGGAGGGAGATCTGCGTGCGTCGAACGACAGACTGGGGGGGTGGAAGGGGGGGGGGGGGGGGGGGGGGGGGGGGGGGGGGGGGGGGGGGGGGCATTGGGGGTGGGGGGGGGGGGGGGGGGGGGGTGGGAGGCTGGGGGGGGTAGTAGTAAAATATATCAAAAAGTAAACGGATCAAGGATAGGACTTCCTAAGAATGGGGGGGAGGGGGTGGGGGTTCTCATAGAGTCGTAGTGAAAAGATAGAGCAGCATCTCGTCGACTATACTTGTAACTGAATGATGAGCTTTTGACGTGTTTCAGAGAAGAAATTAATAATGTCACCAGGGATGCTTGAAGCATTTTTCTGTACTGGTCATAATGAGACAAAAAAAAAAAAAGTGCACAGCTTTATAAAAGGTTGTTGAAGAAAGTAAAAACTCATTTTAACGAAGAATGGGTTAAGATGCAAATTCAAGAATATAATGACTGGGCATTTGTACATGCACCTTTGGCTCGAAAGACTCGATCTTACATAGAACGGTCTGGAGGGAGGAGCATAGTACTTCTGAGAAGGTTACCAGGAAAGGGAAAGCTCGGTTGAAGGAATGTTAGAACGAGATTGCGTAAAATGGGGGGAAAAGGTAAACGGGCAGACGAAGATCGGAAAGAGAAGTGAGAAAAACTCCAATGGGTCGGGGTAGGCATTCTCACAACACAGGTAGACGATGGGCTGTCTCTCTGGAAAAGTAAAATCCTCGGGCCAGAACTCCAGATGATCGAGGGAAAAGGCGCAAAGCGTGTCAGAGCATAAAGAGATAGTAGGAGGGCTACGAAAGCATCAAGTCGCGTAAAAGGGGACAGAAAGAAGGTATCGGAGGGAAACGCGTCAGAAAGGGAGACTAGGTGAATGGCAAAACCGGGGAAGGGTGGAAGCGTTCCCTTACAGGAGAGGGGGATCAGGGGGAAAAGGACGAACAAAGAGAATCAGTACGAAAAAAAAGGGAGCAGTGCAGTCACAGTGAAAGCACTTAAGCCAATTAGAGGGGGAGGGCACCTAATTTAGCGATGCGGCCATTCGGTGGGAGGAAAAAAAAAGATGCGAAAACGTGAGGCGAAGAAGGGGAGAAAAAACAGCAGGAACAGGAAACGGCATGACACTGGGAGAGTCTAGCTCAAATAGCATCTGGGAAAGCAATAATAAAAGGAAGGCTGTATTGTATAAAAGAAGGAAAAGATGGCCAGGAAAAAAAAAAAAAAATACTTATCAGGGGAGGTCAGGAAAGGGCAATGAACCCCTACGGTCAGGGAGAGATGGGGCTTTAACGGAAAGGGGAAAAAGCGTTATGATGGAAAGAGGGTTAATAAAAAAAAGTAGGAGGTCAGATGATTCGAGATTGCGGCAAACGCCTGTGGACAAGGAGTGAAAGAGAAAAGTTATGGGGGAAGGGGAATCGATGTGGGGATTAATCCACGGGGGACATAGGACTCTGACAAGGGGGCAAAGGAGACATAGGTCGGGTACAATAAAGCTGCTTGTAGGACTAAGGAAATGCGCGCAAGCGGTACACAAATATTTATCTCTAATCGGTGTTGTTAGCCGTGAAAAAAGCAAAAGTCATTTTAACTGCCAGTTCCAAGATAGGTCGCCCTTAGCGGGGAAGAAAAGGGTTCCAGTCAAGAATCTTAGGTAGTAGTTTTCTAGTGTACTGTAGCAAAGGGGCTTATCTATAAGAGGGGGATATTCAGGGGCTACAAAAATATTGTATTGCCATAGGAAAGAAACTTAATCTTTAAGGCGGGGGAAAAAAAAAGTCAGAAACCATGAAGAGAGAGCTGCTTTGAATAATCAAAAAAAAAAGGCAAGAGGACATACACAAAGAAACTTGGGGAAGGGGGTTCGGCTTACCTGTAAATCGGTGGAAACTGATGTCACTGTACGTACCGCCTGAAGGGGGAAAAGGGAAAGTTTTTTCCTAGGGGTCAAGAGGGGTTGAGTTGGGAAGTACATTGGGACAATTCACGGTAAGATAGAGGCAGCGGCGGGAGTTCGTAAAAGGGGGGAAACAGGAAAACGAATCCCTTAATAAGCGAAGGGGGGGTGTATCGCGAAAAAAAGCTATTTCAACAATTTGCGAAGACTCATTGAGAAAAAACGCTTGACGCCAGAAAAAGAGAATTAAAAAACTCAAGTTAACATAAAAAAAAAGTAAATGGGCCGAAAGTTATGAAAGGGACAGGGATGCAGTGTACGTTAAGAGATCTAGGACAACTACAATGGCATAGAAGAAGAAAAATCAGTACTTGTCAAAAAGACAAGGATTGTCTGCCGGGGAGAAACGTCGAATGACTTTGATGAACAGAATGGCTGCCATATGGTCACTTTCTGGTCACGGAGTGACGGAAAGGGTGGAAGAATTTTAGATGTTGAAATAAATGGACGGCAGTGCTTGTGTGGGGGGGGGGGGGGCCTTACTCTTATATACTCATTCAATTGGAAGGGAATGATCGCGGGAGATACGGTCGGAGGGTTAGAGGAAGAAAATAGTAATTGTTGGGTTCCTGAAACCGCAAAAAGAGTAACAAGGCTTTAAAAATCAAAGAGAGAGGGGGGGGAAGCAGTCAGTCTAGAAAGAAGTGGGGGGAAAGACTGGGTATTCCGGTCGGGGCAAAAGTATCTAATAAGGAGGAGTGTGTTTGCAGGTATGTGAGTTAAGAGGAGCTTGCAGATACTTACTATGAGATTTCTTGTGGAGTAAAAGGAGCAGAAGGATGAATACCAACAGAGTCGGTTGCTGAAATGTGATTGTGGAAACGTCCTGTTCTGAGCCTGATGTGTCTTTGTGTTGGGTGGTTGGAAAGAAACACAATCTTCCTGTCAGAGTGTCTCCGTCCAGGTCGTCATCGTGGACAAAAAGTTATACGGGCAAAACAAAAAAAAAACGATCCACAAGACCGGTTCCAAGGAGAATTGTACTTGGGGGAATTTGCGTATAGAGGGGCAGGAGAGGGATTCCGGGGGGAGGGCCAAGGCTCTTCAGGGGGGGGGGGTGAATTTGGCGGAAAGGTGTTATAAGGGAAGCATAGACTGGGCAGAAAGGTAAGTGGGATGTAATTCTCTACGGATTGGCGTTAGACGTGGTAGGACTTCGAAGAAAAAAAAAGTGAGAGGGGATGGATGGGAATTAGACTCGCGAGACGAACATTTTCCGTTAGGTCTAACCTTGGGGATTAAATCTCGTAGGCACAGCTTCAAAAAAAAAAATAACATACCGGTTAAAATTACGGTCCTACTAGTTGGGCACTTTAAGTCTCTGTTACAAGTAAGGGCCGCAGAAGGATCCATCCAGGCTGATGTCCAAGATATTTGGGAAGATCCTTGCGGAAGGGAAAGGGCCGGGTCTTCCCGCCGCCTCTTTCGGAGGGGGGGGGGAGGGGGGAAAAAAGAAAAAAAGACTTACTTTGGGAGGGAATCTCCTTGCAGATAATGAAGGGGGGGGGGGGGGGCTGGGGGGGGTCTTTCAAAAAAAAAACCTCTAGGTAGGAGAAATTTCAGTTATTGAAGGAAGACTTGACAGGGCCAGTTATACGTTCGATCGATCGGAGATTGGGCAAACAGGACAGTGCTTATTGGAAGTTTGTTCAAAAAAAAACAACAAAAACAGAGATTGGGAAAGGTTCACAGAACGCATGGGGAATTGGAGAGGAGAACATGAGTAATGATCTTAAGGGGGGGGGGGAAGAACAGGGGGAGGGTACAGCAAAAGAGGGTATGACTTGAGTGAACGGTGTCGCATACGATCAAGGTGCCATAAAAGGGGACGGCACATTGAAATGTGTCGCAAAGTAGGGGCAGTCACACGGTCACGGCACTCTACCTTGGAGGCAAAGGATATTGGTCGCGTTCTATTCTCAATGGGGGACTGGGGGGGGGGGGAATACCCGGCTAATACGAGTCACGCAAAAAAAAACTCGCCCAGACCTGCATGCAATAACAACGCGGCGGGGGCGGAGAGCGGGGGGGGGCCTGCTGTGGAAGTGGAAGCTGCGGGGGGGGGCATTCTACGGAAAAAAGTTTACTAAAGAGTGGGGACTCTAAAATAATAAAATAGGGGTGAAAACTAAAAAAGAAGGGGTCTACCAATGGCCGTACTTGTAGGGGAGCTACTCTAAATAAAACTTCCTCAAGGAAAAAAAGAAACTCGGAATGGCACGTATGAACTATCGTCAAAATCTTAAAATAGATATCTGGCTACATACAGTAACTGGGAAAAAAAAAGGAGAAAACAAGTCTAAGTTAAAGGAAAAAATGGGCTGCAAACAATTGAAAGCAAGGGCAAGTCACAGTGCTTTGAGGGAAAGCGTTCAAGTTCGGGGTTGGGGGAAGAATAGGACGCTAACAAAGAGAACCACCACCAAAGAAAAAACAAACGTGGAGGGAACGCGAAGTTTCGGGGGTCACTAAACAAAGGCGCCTTTCAAACATGAACATTTGATGCTGCGTCGTAGCAACCATTTGCGTCTCTTTAGGGAAGAAGGTAGGAGGACTGGGGGAGCCACGATTATTACATATGCTATGACATGGGTAGTGGGCATCGGGGGGGGGGGGCACACGGGGAAAAAAAAAGGGGCGCTTGTGAAAAACTGGGAACAGTGAGCTGGGCGAAAAAACAAAAAGTTGAAAAGAAGTGGGGGGGGCCCGAAAAAACACAAAATTAAAAAAAAAAAAAAAAAGGGGAAAACATCAATTAAGACAAAATCTTTACAGGAAAAAGTAATAAGAATGGAATCGTGATATAAGGAAAAGATAAAAAAATAGTAAAGATAAAAAAAATAAAAAAAAAAAAAAGGAAAAAAAGAAAAATAACAAAAAAAAAAAAAAAAAAAATAAAAGATAAACAAAAAACGGGAAATTGCATTCGATGGAAAAAAAAGCCATAAGACGTCAGAGGAAATGAGGGGGAATGGCACACTGGACTTACAAAGTGTCAACTCTGAAAAGGGGAAAGGGGGGGGGCAGCGAAAAGTCACTTCAAAAATAGTATGGGAAGTGGCCTGGCGGGCAAAGAAGGCGCATTCTGGATACTTCGGACTTAGTTGAACATACTAGGAGGTGGGCGGTTCACGGTCGAAGACCAAATTTGAGAAAGGGAATTGAGAAAGGATACCTTTGAGGGGAAACTAGTAATTAAGTTTCCTTTGGGATGGGTTACTAAAGTACGATTCGTAAAAGAAGGAAAAGACCCTCTAGAAAGAAGCTGACGGGAAAGTATCACTAGAGGGTGAGGCGAAAATAACTCTGGAGCGATCTGAGGAAGCAAAATTCGGTTGCCTGGCATTAGGTGAAAGGCTCTGCGCTGAGGGTCGCAGAACATGACCCTCAAGTTTTTAAAATCGAGGCAGGGCTCAAGGAGCAAATTGTTAAAGTTGGGCCGGCAGGATGGTGCTTCTGTCGCAGTGAAAATGGCGAGGAGGACCGGTTAAGAAGCAGGGGTGGGGTTTTTTTTATATTGATAACGAGTGGAGGAGGAGAGGCTAAATTAAGGGGGGGGGGGATACGAAAAATTGCGGAGGAGTGCGTAAGACGGTGGGAAGAAATCTTACAGAGAGGTGGTAAAGACTGGTAACTACGTGTTTTTGGAACGAGCTCGAAGTCGCGCCTAGGACTATTGCGTTTTTTATAAAAAAAAACAATCAGCTAACAATGTATGAAAGAGAGGTTGAAACTTCTTAGTCCGGAAAAAACTTACAACTTTTCCATTGCAGCTAAGTCGGAGAACAGGAGAGAATCCTTCGGTATGACGACGACAACACCGACCGTCCATATGACTAAGGGAGTGCGCCGACTGTTAGGCAGGGTAACGGATGCGTGGTGGGGGGGTCCTGATTAAAAAGACAGTCCCTACGGAATCCGGAAATAGCTAGAACGAGTTGCCGCGAAAGCTGCAAGGGGCGAAGAAATCGAAACAGCGGGGGTCAAAACAAACCTTCAAAAAGAAAAGAAACCCTGAGAGCCATTGGATCTCAAGAAGCGAAGCAGGATCTGTTCCGTGAAGTCAAAAAAAACTCTCTTCTGGGGTCTGGGGGTAAGTCTATCCGGACAGTGCTTTGCGCTTAGGGATGTGCGCGATTAAGGGCTATTGGCTTTAGGCAGCATCTATCGATCAGACAAGGAATTAGCTTCGTTGGGAAGAAGATGGTTCAAAACGACCTATCAGTTCTGGGATCAAAAGGACCGTGGTCTAGGAAAGCTAGATGGGCGCCGATGGGGGGTAAAGGAGAGAAGCCTTATATCATTATTTCGGGCGGAAGGAGGACTAGAGAAAGTAACAAACAGTTCATAGGATGAGGGACAACTGGGTAAGGAGCCGAGCTCGTTGAAAAACCATGACGAGGTCATTAAAAACACAAAAAAAGCGCACCGAGAGCCGGCTCTGGAGAAGGGGAAAGGGAAGGATTCTGGTTCAAAAGGAGTTCGGCAGGGAGTCAGG
>Ga0179593_1409279_pt1 | contig 11947 bp, 12 predicted proteins | sample CZODoug2_1_08_16_FD_185931 | JGI IMG/M metagenome (GOLD analysis project Ga0179593, IMG submission 185931) | Vadose zone soil fungal communities from Angelo Coast Range Reserve, California, USA - CZODoug2_1_08_16fungal (PacBio error correction) | ecosystem: Environmental > Terrestrial > Soil >...
TTGCGACGGCATTTCTCTGTTATGGCAAAGCGTCTATCGGTCGAGGAAGACTCTCTTCACAACCGATCTGGGAAAAATGGGGACGAGCTTAGAGGGGACCTTTGCGAAAGGTTCCGTGCAAAAAATAGATAGAACTACTACAAAAAACCGTCCGTTATTCAAAGAAAAGCGGTTAGTTGAGGACGGAATGTCGATATTACCGCAAGGACAATCGTTGTAGCTAAGATCACAACGAATCCTGTGACGCGGACAGTTGAAACCGGGACAGACAGAATATCAAGTTGATTTTCATTTTTGGGACACCATTGAGAAAATCGTGCTTGAAAGTGATAAGAGAGACGGCACAAAATTGTCTTAAAAATTCCTAGTCGGGCGTGCGTTGTTCCAGAGATCCTCAGACAAAATTGGGCAGGGTGCAGCCTGCAGCGAGCCTGACTGACAGAAATTTACTATCATGCAAAGGTAAATCATTAAAAAAAAACAATCGCGGAGCTTTATAGGAAGGGGGGCCATGGAAAATGGCTCGACGAAAGAAAGGGATGTGGGAGGGGAAGAAGGAGAATCAAAAATTTGTAGTACGTGCGAACGAAAACAGTACAAACTTTTCTGAATAAAAGTTAAGCCGGAAGAAACGAGTGAATCCCAGAGATTTTAAGATTGGTAAGATCATGAACTCGTTTTCGATGGAAGTAAGCAGGACTTCGGGAAGCGGAAGGAGAGCCAGAAAAAGAGGGACACTAAAAACCGCCATAAAGTGTTGGGACGCCCACATGGTCGAGAGGGCTGGATTTTTCGGCCATCGAACGCTATCCTTTCAACTCCCATGCAAGAAAAAGGGTCGGAAGGAAAAAAAGATTCAAGTTTTCGCGACGACACAAGTTTAGTGAAGGAGTCAAGGAGCGCCTGGTCTCATCGACCAGCGCAGCGAGGCGGTTTTTGTGTGACCATAGAGAAGTTTAAAATAAATCTTCTGGCCGCGCCAATCCGCAGGTGAAGGAACAGCGAAAAAGGTATTCAGCGATTGGTCGGAATAGTTGAAGTTTCAAGAACGAGGGAATTGGGGGGCCTTTAGCGGTTTTGGGAAAAAAAATCGGCAAAGGGAGAAGGAGACCCGAGAAAAGAGCATAGAAATAGGGGGCTTGATAGGCTGCTAAAGGGAATAAAAAATGAAGACACTCAGAATCGTCTCCTTCAAACGATCAGGGACTTGGCGACAAATTCGAATTTGGAACAAAAGAAATCAGGTGTGCGCGAACCGGCAACGCTTGGGGGGGCTTTGCAGCTATAAAAGGGGGAGGAACGCCGCGGATACGACAGGGTGGTAATGGAAACACAGAGAAAAAATGGGTTTGCGCACTTTGACGGACGATAATCGGGTAGATCGCCTTGTGAGAAGTAAAAGATTCCAAGAGAAGGTCAAGAGGGAGCTCATTAAAAAAAACTTACAGGGAGATAGAGGACTGGACGCCTTAATAGTCAATCACTTCAAAGAAGCCAGGAGGTTTGCGCAAGATTCATTATAAAAGCAAGAGGGAAGACCTCTGGGACTGTAAGGACGGGTACACAATAATTACTTGTGAAGCGGGTCAAAAAAATGAGAGGGTCGAAATGTCTAATAACGTTCGAAACAACCGAATAGCAAATAGTGTTCGTACTTGGGAACGAACTTTGAGAATTCGGAGTTCTTCTTGGCCGTAGGCACGTTGAAAGGGAGTAATCGTCGAGAAGTAAATCTTTCCCCTCACGGCTTTAAGAAGGGGCAACGAGAACAATCAACAAATACAAAATGTTTGAAGGCACGGGGAGCAAAACACCGATGAGGGGCCTAAGTAGAACGAAGTAAGCAATTAAAAAAATAGGAGGATCGAAAATGGCTGAAGGGAAATTTGCTGTCGATTTTGGGGGCGCTGGACGCTTTTCGAGCCAGAGGGGGGGGGGAAGATACCGGAAATCTGAACGATGGGGACAAAAAAAAAACCCTATGTAAGAGGGCTTGCTTTCTAGGAACAATGAAAGGAAGAAGTTTTGATTAAGGATGTATATTTTGGAAAATCTTTTTAGGAATGAGTAGTTAAACAAAAAAAAAAGAAGGGGGCGCTCCTTTCCTTTCAAACCAGATAGAAAGGGGAGCCAATCGAAGTTTTTGGAATAGGGGGAGGGGGAACCAAAACTCGAAAAGATGGGAAGGGTTATAAACAGAAACTCGGTAATTACCGCCGCATTCAATCGTCGATGACAAACGCGTCGCCAGCAAAAAGATCAGATAGCAAAGAACCGGCGAGAAAACGTCAAAGACACAATGGATCCAACGAGGGCGAAGGACAACTGCACACTTTGGGGCTCGCACATGAGTTTGAAGTGTCAGTGCGTATCGTTGTGTCTAGAATACAAAAACAAAAAAATGGAAGAGGAGAAGAGAAAAAAAGAAAGACCAATTGCAGACCACCACACAACACAACCACAGTGGCCGAAAAAAGAAAGTGGAAGGGGGACATCGTATCACAAGGAAAGGTTGCTATGCAAAGTGTAAGCAGAGAGGAGCCAGAATCAGGAAGCGCTAGTAATAGCAGGAGGTGCGGAATTTAATTAAATTTCAGTGTTTATCACAGATCGGGGGGTATGAAAAAAAAAAGGAGCGATCCTCGCAAAATAGAGCGGGAGGAAAGGAGCGCAAACTCGGCGAAAAGGAAAAAAAAACTGAAAATAAAGTCTAAAGGAAGGGAACAATAAGGATTCAACTCTTACCTGACGTGCTACGGCAAGCACCCATCTCTTTCATCGGGGTTTTGGGGTTCCATGGTCCGACATATTCTCGGTCCCGCTACAGGTCCTGGCTGGCAAGCATCTTTAGACCACTAAATGCGACGAATGTAGCTGAATGGCCAGATCTCGATGTAGCAAAGGGGGTCAGCTTGGAAGGCTAAATGCCTCGTTAAGAGGGTGGGTCGATAACGATTTCTCCACATTTGTGGGGGCTAGGGGGGATGGTTTTATCTTCGAGGGAACAAAAAGGGGTAGTTGAATCGGCTCGAGGTGTAGGGGAATAAAGTAATTATCACAATGACGAATAAAGAGGAAGGCTCAAATTGGGACCGTTCAGAAAAAAAAACAGGGGGTATGAATAGGGGTTTCGTAGGACCTTCTTCTGATGCTACATTGAGGAAGTTGGAGGGGCCGGACGAGCCGAAAGGTAAGTTAGGTTGATCAAAACGTCCTCAGCTGGGCTGGGGACCTTTGGGCGTCTAGAACTGTGGAATATTGCTAAAAAAACGACAGGGCGCCGAATGATGAAGCTAAAAGGTATACCATTCCTCTAAAACACGCCCGATTTAGGGCCTAGATACGCTCCGCGCGTCAGATTTTTATCAGTTTACGGTAAGAGAAAAACAAGTATACAGACGAGCGTTACGGACTCAAATGCCACAAGGTTTTCTTCGGGGCGACTTCCAGGGGACAATTTCGGGGCCGGCGAACTTGAGAGGGTAATCGAGGCAAAAAAGCCGGGGGCTGGGTCAAACGAAAGAAAAGGATAGGGTGGGGGGGCAAAATCATTGGAACCCAGTCCCACGAATGATCCCTCCTGGACCGGTAGGAGAGAAGACGATAGGCGTCAAGGGAGGAAAAGTGACAGGAGAACACGAGATATAAAGGCGATGAGAGGGGAGAAAGGACCGACTCGCCGTGCATGAGTGGACGCGACGGGATTGAAAAACTAAGGAATTCGTAGTTGGAGAAAAAAAAAAAGGACAACTCTTGGAAAAAAGAAGGGCATGAATAGCGTGAAAATGCGAATTGTCAGCTAGGGATTATAGGTCGATGGGGTAAAACCGACGTAGCTAAAGACTTTAAAAAAAAAAAACTGGGCGTTTTTGAGAAAAAGGAGAGGAATTCCTCCTTCAAAAAATTTCGAAAAAGAATAGGGGGGGGGGTCTTCACGAATCTTCCTTGGGTGTGAAGTGGTTGGAGAGAAAATCGTTCAGATTGGGAATTTACAACCTCAACTCCGCCGAAAAGGGGCCAATATTGGGGAGGGTGTTCGATTTTCGACTGTCCGTCCGCGAACCGAAGAAGGCTTGTTTTCATTCAATTTCAAGGAAAAGCGAAGAAATAGGAAGATCGAAACTAAGCTCGGTTGGGAGGACCGGGGTTATTCAGTCTCCTTAAATTTTGAGGACACAAGGTGGGGGTGGGGTTCCGAACAAGGGGCATGTAGAATTGGGGGATCAGCCTCAAAATCGAGGGGGGGAGGGAACGAGAACAATCTACGTCTGAAAAACGGAATGGCCGTAAACTGAAAAAAGGTTTGGAAGGATGAAAAAGGGGGTGTGGGAATTCAAAGGGGAAGAGGTAAAAGGCTCGAGAGGCGAGCAACGCTATAGCGCCAGGCACAAGGGGAGGAGGGGAGAAGGGAAATCGGCCCGAAGCATTAATGGAGAAAACAGAGAAAGTGTATGCCGATCTTCCCTCCACGGAAGGGAGTCTTAGGGGCCCAATCAAAAAAAACCTCGAGAAAGGGGTGCGCCGGGGGACTGTCCGCGCACTTCTGTAGTGAGAGAAAGAAATAAAGATTGGTCCGAGGGTAAATCTAGAAGGGTGAAAGAAACAACTGAGGGACCTCAGTTTTCCTTCGCACGTGAGGATCGGCGTTGCACAAGGGGAATTTCCTTAAAAAAAGCGCTCCTCGAAGGAGGGCTCAATTTGGTCATTGGGAAGAAGAAGGCGTCAGATCCATCTAATGCACAATCTTTGACCCAGAAAACTACCAAGAAGTGGGTGAAGAACTCTCAAAAACAAAAAAGGAGAGGAGCAAGAAAGGGAAAAGTTGCCAATCTTTCGCAGGTAATAGGATTTTTCAACGTGCGATCGGTCGTCTGGACGAATGAGTATTAAAAAAACTATCTGGGGGTTGGCTTTGGTCGTCCGGGGCAGGGGAAACGCGCTTTTTAAGGAATTACTTGCAAGACGGACCCGGATCGCCCTTAAAACAACGCTTTATCAAGAAAGGAGACGTAGTAAAAGAAGGAATGCCGGAACGAGGGAAAAAATGGTAGAGAAGAAGAATAAGAACCGTGTCGCGAAGGTGAAAGAGGATAGATTTAGATGGATGGGGCAGTAAAACTCAAGATGGGGTAACGTAAATCAGGAAATAAAACAATTGAAGGTGATTCGCCATTAAAAAAGGACTTCGGGAAGGACAGAGATCCTCAATCATCAGTGGGGGACCGGGGGGAAGGATTTATGAGGTTGCACGCAAAAAGGGCGCAAAAATGGGGGGAAGCGACGGAATATTCAACAAACAAGACCGACGGGAGAGGGCCGAAGGTAAGTCCTGGGGATGGCAAGAGTTTTTATCTACGACAACAAGATTTGTGCGATCAATGAATTCCGGTGTCGCTTGGAGCCATTTACCATTACATACAAAAAGGGGAAAATGAAGTCAACCGTGAAAAAAAAAGAGGGGGGGGGGTAGAGGGAAAAGTCTGCGAGCTTAGGAGTGATGGAAATTAACCGGCGTCTGGGAGAGGGTCGTCGGGGGGATCGAATCTGAAAAAAACCGAAAAAGAGGAAAAAATTTGGTTTTACGCGAAAGAAGAAAGCGCGGGACGGGTGCAAGGAATACTCGACTGGGTCGATAAACTGACAACAACGCTGCCAGAGCGTAGGGGAAGAAATAGGATGTGTTCTCACGAACGTCTTGATTCGGCGGCGTTCTAAAACGTCAAAAGAGGTGCCGAGCAGATCCGGGGTGGGGGGAACAAGTCGAAATAGTATATCGGGAAGCTACCAAGCAGGGTTGAACTCTAATTCAGGAGACAGAGGTGTTGAGGGGAAGACCAAGAGGAAGGGGTATTTTCGCGTTTTGGGCGACCGGCTCTCACCTAGGAACGGTCCTTAATAAGAAGGGACGAAAATACACGCCTAACTCGGTGAAGAGGGGGGCGGGCTGTTAGGATAGGGAGACCCTATATCTCGCAAGAAGACGGCTTTATAAAATCAAACCGGTCTAAAAATTAGTGAGAAGTTTGGGGCACCAATTCCAAAATAAGTTGGGGACCAAAGGGAGTGGCGTTTTGCCGAACTCATACACGCTAAAGTTTTTCTGGGAAGGCCGGCGGAAGAAATTTGGTTCAATGTCCGACACGGAAAAAAGTTTTTCACTCAAGGGGTCAGACTCTCGTCTCCGATCGCCTGGGTTCGATGAACAACTATTCAAACCATACTAACTATAGGTGAAAGAGTAGAAAAAGGGCGGAATGAAAAATAGGAAAAGTCTAAGTTAATTTACCCTTCTCGGGAATACAATTCTGAACGGAGGTTGAGAAAAGGACCAAAAGATCTAAAACAGCCCAGAAAATACCTCGCTGAGAAGGGAAAAAATAAGATAAAAGAGACTAGCGGACAAAAATTACTAATTTATAAGAGAAGACTAAGGGAATTACTAAACCATAGAATACTGGATTTAATTGAAGGACGGAAAGGGAAAAATTCTTAATTTGGTTAGAAACAAAAGTCATGGGGAAAGGTGAGCAACCGATCGCTGGAGAGGGAGAAAGAAGGAAAACCAGGAGTTGATTGCCGATCAAAAGAACCAAGAGGAAAAAAAAATGTTTGAGAATGCCGAGAACAAAAAAACCATTAGGGGGGGGGAAGGGAGCAATAGGACATGGGAAAGAGCAACAATCGGATTAAGCAGGAAAAGGCCAGGGGAGTCGATGTCCGGTGGAATGAGAGAGCTTTGAGGGCCAGCAAAGACTGAGTCAGGAAAACCGAGAATTGGCCCCAGGTTAAAAAAAAAAAAACCCTAGGAAGCGTGCGTTCCAGAGGGGGGGCCGTCCAGGGCCCTTTGGGGAATGGGGCTAGGTCCAATTATGGTAGAACGGATGGGTTGGACGCAGGAGAGCAAGTGGTGTTCTCTAAGTAGGGGGATCCACGCGCGGGAGTGAGCAGCAGGACGCGCTTCAGTTGGGTTAAAGACTAATTTTTCAACCCTAAAACAAATGTATAAAAAACACTACAAACGCCTCCAGACGTAATCAAATCCGAGAGGAAAGTCGGCCAAGGGGGAGAGCATAAAGAGGGGCCAGACATAAAAAGGACTCCAAGAGACAAGCACGAAAATGGGACCGGAGCCCCTTCAAAAGACTAACTGGCGTTGAGTTGGTGAAAGGTGCCTGTTAGCGTGGGATCGGGAGCAAAAAAAAAGTAGGAGGAGGAAAAAGGGAGAAAAAGTATCAATACGCCATGGACAGAATACAACGGGATTTCTGAGGAAAATTCGGGGGAAGGTTTCTACGCTCTGGGTGGAAAGAAAAGGGAGTCGATGTCAGCAAGGGGGGGATGGCGAGCGTCGGTCTCCTCAGAGATAGTCCTCGCCGGATTGAAGCAGGGAAGTAAAGAGTGGGGCGGTTTCACAGAGTAAAAGAGCGGAGAACATCGACGAGGGAAAAACTAAACGATCTCTGAGGGGCTAAATTGAAAGAATCTCGCAAAACTGTCTCTCTCCGAGAAGCCAGAGGGAGGGAAACATCGTGAATGAAGAAACAAAAGAGACTTGGAGGTGAAGAGGCCAAAACGCTGGAAAAGACGGGTGGGTTTTTTGGGGGACGGGTACGGGGCAGAGACATTGTCACTTACAAGAAAAATTCAAATGCAATCGACGCCCATCATAAATGAGTGCATATTTTTTGAATAGTACGAGAGGTGGTGAGCAAAATCAAATTGCGCTGGTCTTTCTATGCAGAGGGTCAGAAGAGTTTGTGATCCAGCGAAGTCCTCCACAGTTTGGCTGTTTGTGTCGTTGCTACTAAGGAAGGAATTTAGGGAATCATTTTATGAGAAGCAGAATAAGATGATTATCAAAGGAAGGGAAGAAGAACTGCTAAGGGCAATCAAGGAGAAAGGCAGAACCGTAAAGAATTTGCGGGGGGTATTCATGGACCTTCTATTTACCGTTAAAACTCAGGGGGTGGAGAAGAAGGGGCTGCTCGCAACTTGAACGGAGGGTTTATCACACAACAGAGGGGGAGTGTGACATGGGGCGTGGGGACTGGATCAAGTTTTGGGTAAAATCGGGTCGAAAATAATGAGGAAGAGAAAAGTTCAAAGGCCGATTCTCCCTTCCGAGGGGGTTCATGCCGCGAACGTAACGCGAGACGTTCGGTGGATACGTTTTACGGGGAAGAGGGAAAAAACCATTCTAGACTAAGATCTTAGGAAAAAGTTCAAAAACCATGGGCGGGGGCTAACTTAAAAAAAGGAAAAACCATTTCGACCGGCTTCGAAAAAGTGAGGACGTATCGAGGCTCAGTACAACCGGGGGAGGAGGAACGGAACACTTATATTTTCAAAAAAATGAGAGAAGGGGGGGGGTCGCCAGTGTTACGGCACGTCAGTCTCGATCAGGAGATCCTAAGGGGACAAAGGGAGGAATTCCGGAGAGATGATTAAAAGCTATCTATCTTTTAGGAAAAAAGGGACTCGTGTCCACGAAAACCGTTCCTAGGGGGCGCGCCAGAAACGCGAAAAGAAAATTACGAGTTGGTCTGCCCTCCTCTTCCTACAAAGCCGCAATGATTAGGGGGGGAGTAAACTGCGATTTTCAGAGGGGAACAGATTGATAAAAAAGTCAAGGGCAAAAACCAGACTCGCTCAGGAAAAATGGGGCGTTATTTGTAGGAAAGGGGCTCTTCAAGGAAAGAAGCAGGGGAGAACAGGAAAGCATTGTTCTTAAACGAGAGATGAAGTGGAGGTTCATGTTGATCCTGGAACAGGCGAGTTCGGTTTCGGGCACCCTGCGCAAATCTAAGGGGGAGAAAACAAAAAATATTTGAGGTTGTTCGATTTCATCAGGGCCGGCACAAAGACAAGAGCCGAAACCGTCCTGCTATTGAAGGACAAAATCGAAAAGCGAAGAGAATCTCTAAAAGTAAAAACGAGGGGGGTTATCCCTGGTACTTAGAGAGGAACTGCACCTTTGGACACATTTGTAAAAGAGGGGAAAATTGGACTAACCTTTTCCTTCGGAAAGGGATTCCGCACAAAATATAGTGGGGGACGCGAGGAAATATCGCACCAGGGGGAACAGGATGGAAAATTTTGTCAACTACATAGAAGTTCGGGGGTTGGGAAGAGCTCCTGATAGGAAAAGGGAGAAAAGCGCGTCGCAACGCTATCAAAAACGGCACAAGGAAAAATTTTATTTCTTCTGAAAGCGAAAAAAAAAAGGGTACAGGGGAGAAAGACAGCGACAGGGGGGTGTATTCTCGATTCAAAAGTAACCACGCATAGGGATTGGACTCTACATAAGACCGTGCAACGTCCGCAAACGGTTCGGTATTTAGAGGAGAGAGGGGGGGGTCAGGCGAGGGAAAGGACATCCAGGGGAAGACGAAAGAGGGGATAAGCTTTCTTGAGGAAAAGAGATAAAGCTTTCCAAATCGTGACGGGGGGAAAAATGCCGGTAATATAAATACCCTGTGTGGCACAGCGCTTGTTTTAAGAAAATCAAGAAAGAACAGATCGAACGGAAAAGACTTGCAAAAAAAACTATAAGCATGAAGTGGTGATCATAGATCCTATCAAAAACAAAACGATGATTGAGGACATAGGATTAAAACCCAAACGTTCTGGATTTTTGAGGGGCAAGATTTTTCTTCAAGGTGAAGGAAAAAGACTGAGAAGAAAAAGTCAAAATGGGGGGGGAGATATTCGGAGCGGACTAGTGTTTTCCAAGAAAAAAGTCCGGGGGGGGGAAAAACTCCTAGAGCACCTTGCGAAACAACCAGTACAAACAACAAAAAAGGTAAAGTAAAGATGGGAGATTGACCCTCGACTGAAAAACAAAGAGATTGATTGTAGATAACGAGAACAATAAACGTTCTCGGACAGTTGACTTGGCAATATTATTTCGATTGGGGGTGGGGCAGACAAGACATAAGCGTGGGTACTGGGAAGATCGGACAAACCATGGAGAAGGAGCGCAAATTCCTCTTCGGGCCGATTTCAGAGATCCAGAGCACATTGGGGTGGCCTTGGCCGTCCTAGAGCGTTGCGAGAGCTCTGCGAAATGTACGAAGCAGCACGACGGATCGTCCAACGCAACCGATCTCGATATGGCCGAAAAACTTTTCAGCTTCCGTGGAATGGCGACGTGTCTATTCCTAGGGGGACGAACGGGCGAGAAATGCCGAAAGGCACGGTGGAGAGGGGGCGGAAGGGTCAAACTGTCGAATACAAGGTGAAGGGGAGCCTGAAGAAACCGGGGAGTAAAATAAAAAATTTAGATTGTAGATAGGACGATCTTCGATTTTCGTGAGGAACTAGGAAGTACGTGAGGGGGACGGCCCTTCAAAGCCAAGATCGAAAATCAAAAAACCGCCAGATTTTGGGGGGGGGGGGCGCCCACATTTCTATCGGCGGGGGGGGGCACAGGGCACGAAGGCGCAGGGACCGAGTCAAAAAGACACGAACATGCCGATCTCGAGAAAGGCATTGGTGAGAAGGACCGTGGTCGCCGGGATCATCACCAATAGAGAGAGAGGAGGTTTGTGGCCAAGGCGAAAAAGAATGTGAGGGCAGCGAAAAAGAAGCAGTGAAACGCGAATCATAATGCGCTTTGTCGGAAGAAAAGTTTGAGTCTAAGGACTTTGGCTCGTTTGTTTAAAGCCGCTAAAAACCGGTACGGGAACGTTGCTATGCATCTCGAAAAGGAAAAAGCGCCCTCGAGGACTAGTCGCGCCGTAAGTCAACGAAGTGAGACACGAACTATACTAAAGGGCCGGACAAGGTCATGGAGACAAAAAATTCGAATCAGTAAAACAAATCATGGAAGGCTCGACACGGGAAAGATTTGAGTTGAAGAATAAGACTCAAGGGTGGGTCGGGGGGAATCCGTTACGAAAAAAACCCCCCCCCCCACCAGGGGTCATGGCCCACCACGAAAAAATGATCATTACCGGAAGGAACGGTCTAGATCGCCTGTGTGAGAGGCACGGAAAAGAGTCAAAACCTGACTTGAAAAAAGACGGCTCGAAAAGGAAAAAACAGAGGAAGTCTAATCATTAAGTACGCCTTTTAGAAAAAGGGGAGGGTTCAGAAATATCCAAAATTCTCAGGAAAACGCCCAGGCAAATAAAATTAAAAGGTATCACACAAAGAAAAAGTAAGGGCAGAGCGTCCAATTACTAACAGGACGAAAGGGGAGAATTTCCTAAATTAAGAAGAAAAAGAAAGGAACTCAATACTGAACGTGAAGGTTAGTGAATTTTTTAGCATTAAAATGGGTCAGTCTTCAAAAAAATTGGGTGATTTTACGTTGGAGCAAACCGATCGACCTAGATAGTTCCCCTCAAAAAAATGTGCTAGAAGGCAATCAAAAAGAAAAAGGACAAATGGTTCGACTGAAAAGGGAGGAGAAAAATAAGTACAATGCATAGCAACATCCAATTGGTAGGAAAAGAAAAAACGAATCTGAAAAGGAAAGAAGGCCATGCGTCGAGTCCGTGGATCGCCGGCTTGGAAAGCCCAACAATTATCAAAAGTCAGGAGAATATTGAGCAGTGGGAACCAAAAAAACCCTATCGGGCTGGCGTTGGGAAGAGCACTCTTTGAGAGGGGGTGTCGATGTGTAACAGCTTTGGTCTTGAGGAGTGGCAGAGGTCTATAACCGAGTTTGCGTACGTGGGACGGGTCAAAGATCGATGGCCGCGACTATCTCTCGCAGGGTTGGGGTCAGATGAAGGGGAGTAACCAGAGAAATAAAAACAAGCCAAGGGCGGGGTATTCCCCAAGAATTCAATCCTTAGATAAGGAGAACAGAGGGAGCGAGGGATAGCAAATAAAGGGGAACCCGAAGACTATCAGGGGTACGAAAGGTGCAAGTAGCACCTCCAAAGGAATTGGGAGCTACAGCTTGGGGGTCTGAATGTGAAAGAGCGTTGGGAAGAGA
>Ga0179593_1418652_pt1 | contig 11947 bp, 16 predicted proteins | sample CZODoug2_1_08_16_FD_185931 | JGI IMG/M metagenome (GOLD analysis project Ga0179593, IMG submission 185931) | Vadose zone soil fungal communities from Angelo Coast Range Reserve, California, USA - CZODoug2_1_08_16fungal (PacBio error correction) | ecosystem: Environmental > Terrestrial > Soil >...
GAGGAGGAAGACGGTGAATGGGAAGAAAGGGGGAAACTTTGGATCGCCGCGAAAAAAAGAAGAAAAACTCAAAAATGGGAAGGCGGCTGAGGAAAGATAGGAAAAATAAAGAAGTGAGTCCGGAAAGATAAGGGGATAGTCTTTGAAAAGGAAACTTTTGAGTTCGCGTCAAACAGGAAGGGAACAGGAGCAAGAGGGTTCAAAAAGCAAATACCGCTTTGCGAACTGCACAACACGACAAAAAAGCAAGGAGTTAAATGCTGGGGTGCTGACTGGGATCGAAACAGGTCCTGCCAAAAAAGCGGGGGCGTCCAACACCATACAAAAATCACAAGACGGCCGGGATCGTCAATAAAGACGATAGGAAGGAGTAAAATCGGAGAGGCATCCAAAGGTACACATTCAAAAAGAAGGGTCCTGCATCAAAAGGGGGGAATACTGGGGGTGAAAAGAAGCCCGGTAGAGGTCTATGTGCTTAACGGAAAAAAAAAAACAAAGACGCTGGGACAACATATCAACAAAATTCAATGCATAACGCTGCAACAAAGGAGGAAGAACAAGTAAAATGGCGCAGTTAAAACGCAGGCTAGGAGACCCTTCAGCCGAGAGGCAGAAAAGTTTGCAAAGTTAGAAGGTCAAAAGTGAGGTCGAAGAAAAGGACTACTAACGTTGGCAGTTCAAACTGCACGTATTTACAAAACTAACTGAGAGGAAAAGGGAGAGTGGGGGAATGAGGAAACCCCGGCAGTGTGTGCCGAAAAACCCAAAGATGCGAACACCCATCTACCAAGTGAAACGCCGGTAGGGGGAGGGATTGGATGGGTAAAAAAGCTTAATGCATAGTCCTGGCCTAACAGAGGGGGAAAAGAGGATGGGAAAATTATTGTCAGGGGAAAGGAAAAATAAAGTCTCTCGGCCTCCGGAGTAAGATAATTTTCGTCCAAAAACAAGTGGGCATCAAACAGTCTTAAGCTTCCACCTGACTCGCTTATGGTTGAAAAAAAAGAAAAAGGGTAAGGACGAGGGGGAAGGTGGAAAAGAAACGTTACGCTGGGAAAAAAGTCCTCAAGGGGAGAAACGGAAGCCATCGATCAAAGGGTGGTTTAACAAGGCTGCTTGGAAATGCGAAAACACCCAAAAAAAAACCCAAAAAAACCCCACCACAACAAAACGTCAGTGGGGGTTCAAAGGCGGGAGTAACGAGGGGATGAAGTCTCTGAGGTGGGGGGCTCTACTATAGGGTTCAAGGAAAGAAAAAGTCTGAAGGTAGATGAACTAGCAGGGAAGGAAGGATGGATTCAAGCATCTTCAAAAAAAAAGGCAAGCAAGTTTTGGGACCGGGACCCCGAATAAAAAAAAAAACACCCAAGACGGGATGAAACAGAACGCTAAGCAAGACGCGTCAATGGCAAAGTTGGGGGGTGAGGTTGGCGACTAATAAAGTAGGGGGGAAGATAAGTCTGACATGTAACCTTCAAAGGTTGGGGTAAGGCGAAAAGGTCACTAACCCGGTGCGAAAGGGAAAGGCATAAGACAAAAAGGGGAGTTCTCTTGTGAACCTGAGGTGGGGGTAAAAGGAGAAAAACAATGTTCCTTCCGGCGTGCGAGAGGGGGTTCGATATTCTCTAAGACGGTGACGAGTGTGTCGGAGGGAGGAAAAGAACGCGGCACGCCGAATAAGCTGGCGGAGACTGTCAAGGAGTGTGGCACGGATCGGGTAAGAGAGGGAGAAAAAAAGGGGAAAGAAAAGGACGGGAATAAGCAACAGCACCAAATTTATGTAAGAAGAACAAGAGGTTTGCACGTTACACAAAAAGGAAACACGACCCGCAAAAAGAAAAACTAAGCCTGGTGTGCTTGGAAGGTCCTACCACAGAAGGATAGGAAAAGGTGAACATTGGAAAAAATACAAAAAAACAACGAAGGAGGGAGACAAGGTTGTTTGCAGAGGAAAAGGCCGATTGGGGGGGAAGGCCGAAAAACAAGGCAGAAAAAAGGAAAGGTGTTGAAATTTGGGGGAGGAGTGGGAATTCTGAAGCGGAAAAGACAAAACCTCTGGGTGAGTGCTACAGAAAAGGGGGGGAGAAGCACGGCAAGGTTAGAGAAAGAATGCCGGAGGAGGGAAACAATAGAGAAGAAAGACGGCCCAAAAAGGGACAAGTCGCGGACCGCGCCTGGAGCGCAAGGCGAGGGAACGAGAAACCGAAAAACAGGTCACGAAAAATCCAAGGAAAGCAGAATCGAACAAAGAAGAGGGATAAAGGAGGGAACAGGGTAAAGGGGACTAGCCAAAAGGAAAAGACCAACCTGCCGCAAAAATGCTTTGCTTAGGAAAAAACGAGTTGGACAAAAAGAGAAAAAATGAAGTGAAAGAAAAGTCCCCTTCCGGTTCAATTGGAGAAAAAAGGGAAAAAAAGCAAAACCAAAGAAATGCCAGCGATTGAAAGAGAGGATGTCACAAAACCCCTGAAATGAGTGAACAGGGAAGGAAAAACTGCGCGGTTGAAGATGTGGAAGAAAAAAGTCAGTAACTCTAGGTGGCAAATGAAACCGTACCGAGTAGGCTGGTGAACACCGAGAAGTCAGGATGGAAAAAATCAGGAAGGAGACTTGAATCCACTGAGCGAACGACCTTACACGAAAAAAACCCATAGAGAAAAGGGAAGGGGAAAGAAAAGGCGTGGGAAAAAACCACGTGCGCAAGAAAGGGGGGAGCGTGGCCGAAAACGGACTTTTTTATCCAGGGGAAGGTTCGGCCTTAAGGTTCTGAAAAGGAAACAACCACACCGTAAAATACCAACCCATAGGGAGAGTTCAAACAGGGGGGAACGCGAGAAAGGAGGTGAAGGGAAGAGGGAAACCTCCGTAGAACAACCTGGAAAGAAGAAAAAAGGGTATTTCTTGACATGAAAGGCCAGATCCGAAGAAGGGTGAAAACAAGGGATGTGAAAAAAAGAAGGGACAAAGGAGCCGGAGAAGACATGTAAGATGGGCAGAAGGGGGAAAAAGGAAACCCCCAAAAAAAGAAAGTGGGCCCCCCACTGCCGTGAAAGAGCAGGAGGGGAAGAGTCCGAGTGCAGGCAGCTTGGCGTTTGAGGAAACAGGAGGGGAAAACCAAGAAAAACAGCGCCAGGCCTTCCAGTATGGTAAAGACAGTTCGGCCCGGCCAGGAGGGTCAAAGTAAGTTGCGAAATGTCAAAATTACAAAGATAAAAATACAAAGGAAAAACTTGGAATAAGGGTCATGGCTGGGGAGACGTAGCACGAGGGAACGGAAACTTAGGCATTGGGATGTTCCAGGCAGCCGACTGGGGGCACCTGAGGGGAAAAGACTTGATTTGGTGGGAGATTGGGATTGAAAACGTCATGTAAAGAAGCGAGTCAAAGAGTAGAAAACAGCAGAAGAGAAACAGACGGGCAAGAAACGCGCTGAACATACAGGAAAGGGAGAACGCCCCATTGATTCGGTGTACCAAGGTTGCGGGAAATGGGGGAAAAAGAGAGCTAAGACCCGCTCCGCGAGGGCGCTCCCCGCGGTTGGAGGGTGTGCGGAAGGGGGGCAGAAAAACTGTCCAGAAGGAAGCATAGACACAATAAGGAAACAGAACAGGAAAGGGAGTGTAAAAAAGGGGAAGGAAGTTAAAACGGCTTTAGGACGGCAAGGGGGGAAAAGTGGGAAACAGAATCGAGGGCAATTTAACGGTTAATAACGCACAAAGGGGGTAATAAAGAAGGACAGGAGCCGTAAAAAGAGGTGGAAAAGGCTCCGGTGCACACTAGAGCGTCCGCAGGGATGGCCTTAGTTGAAAAAGCTACGGGGTAGATTGGGGGGATGAAAAAACCGGTGACAGCAGGGGATGTCAATTCCCAAGGCCTCAGAAGTCCTGTCCTGCGACATTATCAGAACAAACAAAAGTAAAAAAGAAAAAAGAAGAGAGAACCCAGGAAGGGCTACACGGGGACTGGGCACTGGAAATAACCGGGGAAACGGTTGCAAACAATATTCCGTCTCGACAAAAAAAAAAATAAAAGGGGATTAAGAGAGACGGTGCAATACGAGTGAGAAGGAAGGATACGAAATTCTGTAAGGTAACAAGGGGGTGCTGGGCTCGTCAACAAGTGACATGACCCAGCCACAAAGGGAAGGGTGACCAAGGAAAGACAGAACGGGTTAAAAGAAACAAGCCACGCTCCAAGACGCAATGAAGGACTGCGGGAAAGAAAATGGCAGCGACCCCTGTTCCGTTACCACACATGGGGGGGAGGGGCCCAAAAAAAAAAGGAAAACGAACAGGACGCCGGGAATCGAATCCCCGAGGAGGAGAGCAGTGATAATCGAAGCGAAAAATTTGAAAAACTTGAAGCAAACAGAAGGGTCCGTAAGCAATGGACTGATGGGTTCACGCTAGAGACGGGGTTCGACTTCGGATGGGCTGAAACCATACATCGAAATGACACGGGGAGTTCAATCACACAATGCAAATAAAAAGCTTCAAACAGCAGGATGCCAAAACAGTCTGCTCACAAAAGGCACAGGGAGTACAGGGAATGAACCAACGCGCTACTATAAAAAGGTCAAGCCCGATCTCCTAAAATGAAGGAGAGGGAGGGGAGGGTCAGCAAAGGATGAAAGGGACAAGAATTACCGGCCTTACTCAACGGGAAAAGGGGGGGGGGTGAGGCGGACGAATTAAATAAAGCCACTGCAGGACAAGGGAGAGGAGGAGTTTACGGGGGGAAACCTGCAGGGCCCCAACCACCTCAAAAGAAACCCCCCCTCAAGAGATGCTGACAACTAGAAAATACTGGCTTGAAAGGGAAAGGGGGGGCGTCTTTAATGGAAAGATTGACACTGAGTCGGAGGGGCGTACCCCTGGCCCAATTCGTTTGCACAAAGTCAGAAGTTACGTTCTGGATCGGACAGGTCGGCCATTTAATAACTACGAGACCGAAGACCATGGAGTGACAAGCTAGTACGAAGGGTGGTTAAATCTATGCTCACCGTTCTTTTCAAGGCCGGCGACCACAAGGAAAAGATAATTGAGGGAAGGGAAGAAGGAAGAGGGTTTTCGGGGGAATGGAATTAAGGCAGGAATCACATTGGATGCAAACAGTCCGCTCTGTAACGAGCCTAGAGGAAGGGTTAAAGAAGGGGACTCCAGAAAAAAGAAGGGGGTTGATCGATTCTCGATGGAAGGCTCGAGGGACAGGGAAAAAAAAAAGGGAAAAAAAAAAAAAAAAAAGTGAGTGTCAATTTTGATGGGCCCCACAGGGGTTGGGGGTGACCACCACACCCTTGGTCAAAGGCCCTGGGGACCGAGAGCCGTCACAGGGGGGGGGGGCCCAGAAACTGCGAAGCGCCACGACTTGCAGAAAGGGGGTACCCAACCCCCACGTGAAAGGGGGAAGAACTTTTGACCCTTGACGCCTTGCTCAGGGTGTTTGCAGAGAACGACCATAAAAAAGACGAAATCGATGGAAGAACACGGGGTTCGGCACGAAAAGAAAAAAAAGCGACGGTTGGTCCTGCACCGAATACCACAGTGTCAACAACTTAGGGGCGTTGAAACACGCGGACCACCGCGCAAAGGGTGAGGTGGGGGGGAGGTTTGCGTTCTAAAGAATTGAAAAGGAAGTGTACGGAATTCACCCCTTCCCATGGGAGAGCGTTCGAACAAGGGAGGCAAAAAGCATGGCCTGCTTAAGGGGGACAAAAGTTGCATCTGGCACGCAGTTGTTGCAGCTGGAAGTCCCTTGACAAGGCAGACTCATTTTGAAGGAGGGAGATTTGTCTATATTCAGAGAAAAAATTGACGAGGGGGAGGAAGAGGAGCCGGGAGAAAAAGACCGGTCATAAATCTCAAGAAAAAAACGAACAATTGGAGAACTGGAGGGCAACACTCTGATGACGGATATGCTCAGACGGAGTGAAAATGCGCATAAAAGGGTAAAAACCCAAAATTTTTTAATAAAAAGAAAAAGGGGGGGGAGTTACAACAGCTTGAAGGCCACCCAATCCTGAAAATCCTCATCAGCAGGGACGGGGGGCTTGCCTTTTTCACTAACACAAAACGGCAAGAAAAGGTTTGAGGGAAAGAGAGACACCACACCGTATATTAAGAGAGAGAGTTACCAGAAAAAGGTAGGGAGCAAGAGCGTGGTGGGGGCGAACAATTGAAAACAAGCAACGCCGTGTCGGAGGTATTTTGGGCGGTAGGGGGGAGTAGAAGTGGAACAAACCATCAGGGGTAGTAGGAAAATCAAACATCAAACAAGAAAACCGGCCGAAAAAGCGGGGCTAATTGTCTCAGAATCTCAGAACAACGGGACAGGCCTATAAGTGCCAAGGAAAAAAAGTGGAGCTGGCGCCTACTCTTCACGGAGGAGCAAATAGGACGGCACAAACTTCGTCCAGTCTATCGAGAAAAAAAACAAGAGCGAATCGTAAAAATAAAGGAAACATGGCACAAGGGGAGAAACACTTAAGCAAGACCACCTGCCAAGATTGCTTTAAAGGAAACACGGTTTACTAACTGCTAAAATGGGGAGGGAATACGTAAGGAAGGAAAAGTTTCAAAAGTAGGTAAAACGAAAACAAAAAGAAAACACCAACTGACCGAAGGATGCACTCGGGTGAAGTAAGACCACCCGAGTTGGCGGGCAAAAATAGGGGATTCTGGCAGCAAACTTCGGAGTTGAAGGGGGGGAAAAACTCGAAATAGGGGAACTTTCACCCTGAAAAGGTGGTCGTGAACAACCGAGGAAAGGTCGAAAGGGAGAAAAAAAACAAACAAAGGAAAGGTAATCCACCGCACCAGCGTCCGAACACCCCATAGAGAGAGCCGGAAAAGACCGTTAAAAAAAAGGAGAAAGAGGGCTCGTTAAAAAGGGGGGTGACAATGTGACGTTCTGAACGGGGCCAATTAAAAAAAAACCAAACGAGAGGGAAGAAATAACAATACAAGCGATGAAAACAGTGACGCCATCGATGCCAACCAAAAAAAAAGGTAGAAACTAGGCCGGGTAGGGTATGCTTGTGTTAAGGGGTGCAAATAAGACGGCAAAAAAAGAAGGGAACTGATTACACATGGGGAAAAGAGGAAAGTACCGAAACCGCATGGGGCCAAAGACTGGAATTAAAAAACACGGGAAGGGCCGACAAAACAAGGAGGGAAAGGGAAGAAAAGTAGAACAAGATTGGCAGTTGGTAGGACAAAAAAGACCCAACGCATGCAACCGCATCATAGGGACGGGGGGACCGAAAGGAATATACTTCGTCAGAAACAGGACCGTTTAGGTTAGGCCGGATAGTGGGCGAAGAAGGAAAGCTGACAAGAGAAAAAGAAATTTGGCCAACTTTGAGGAAGGAGGCTTCACTTGGGAAGAAAAAGGAAGAAAAAAGGGCGGAACTTGTGACCGGAGGACCCCCCCCACCAAAAACGGCCGAAACACCACCGGGGAAAGAAGGCAGGCAGGATGAAGAAGGTACATTGGAGTGTGATATTGGGAGGAAAAAACGGCGGGCCATGCATCCTACGTAAAAAACCCGCGGCAAGCAGAGGGGAGAGGAACTACATGAAAGGCTGACTTACAAATGAGGTAATTGACTGGGTACTTTTAAAGGGGTAGAAAAAATAGCGAAAAAAACGCAAAGAAGATAGGGAGTTACCGATACCGGCCAGGTGGAAAAATGTGGGGGGGGACGAAAACGTGGGGGTTTCATAACTAACCTACAGCGCACGTAAATAAAAAAAGAGGAAAAGTCCTTTGGTAGTCTGGAGCGTGAGGCAAAGGGAGGTACAGACGGAGGTAGTTACTTCCTTGGTGGGGTGGGGGGAATTGAAAAAGGTCTGCACTGTTTCAATTGCGTTGAAAACCTAAAACACAAAGGGTGAGGGAAAATAACTAAGGTAAAAGAGCCGCACTCTTAGGGGGCAAGCTCTAGGCTAAGCCCAACCGCAAAGGCAAAGTGGGAAGCGGCGGGGAGGAAAAAAAAAACGTTAAAAGAAGGGGATGAAGCAGGAAAGGAAACAGGAAAGCGAAGCGTCCAATCTCTCAGAAAGAACCACCACACAGAGAGGAAGAGATAGATAGGAAAATATGATACCTGGGAACTGGGAGGGTCAAAAAGGGAGGGAAAGTAAAAAAAGAGAACGCTAGACAAACAGAAGAAGGACCGCGGATGGCTGATAAGCATGTAAAAGTAAGAAACATGTGATCCTTGTAAGGGTTGAGGAAGGAAAAAACTGTGTTTAGGCGGGGCAACCAGTAAGGAAACAAGTGGGCAAAAAGCGTTAAAAATAAAAAAAGGAAGAAACGACCGCGGGTGAGACTAAAACGCTACAACCGGAAAGGGTCGGACGCGGGTGTTATTACGGCCGCAAAATTTGAAGGTTCAACCACGCGGGCGTCCAAAAACAGACAAAAAAAGAAACGGGGAGCGGATCAAATATCTGAATGAAAAGGCGAGAGGAGAAAAAAGGTCGACACCCTTAACAGGTCCAGAAGAAGGGGGGGGGCCTTGCAGCAATATCTGATGTTCAAAGGGGAAATGGGACGGGGGAGCGTAAAAAGGGGGGAGAAGCCAGTCCATTTAAATTACCCGCTGCAATCTGTAGCGCAGAAAACAAAAAAGGAACAAGACAAGGAAGAAATCAAAAAGGAACGGATGAAATGGACACCGGTCACTTTAGCCTTAAGTCCCTCGAAAGGGAGAAAAGTTCACCGACTCAAAGAAGTAGTATGATGTCATCTTGATCGACATTGCGCAAGAGAAACGGCCACACGAACGGACAGGGTTGCTGGCGACAGTAAACTCCTGCAAGGAACAAAGGGAGGCGGAGGAGGTTGGGTTCAGTCGGGAAAACTAGTGTTGAACAAAATGAAAAAAAACTCTGTAAACTGTGTCGGACATCTCAATCAGGAGGGAGAACGGACGGAGGTCGTCACAAGTGGAAAGGGGAGAGGGTCCCTTGAGAAAAGGATTTGAAAAAAAGCGATGAATCAAAGAACGGATCAATGGCAAAGAGTCCATGGCAAGAACCTAAAATCCCAAAGGGAGGGTAAAAGAGAAGGGATCAAGAGGGGGAAGCGGGGTCCTTCGGCAGAGCAGGAAAAAAGGAAAGAAATCACGATGGGGAGACGCACGCTATCTGTTGGGGGGGGGGAAAAAGAAGTCCAACAAGCTCAAAGAACACCGCGACCTAGGCGGAACAATTTGTCACGGATAGGAATCGCTCCGAGACTAAAAAGTTTCAGAGGAGAGGAGGAGTGGCCAGAGCAGGAGGGAAAAAAAATTAGACGTCGCGGTGTTCAGATAAGACATTCGGTCCGGCAAATCGGGGCCAGAAGAAGATGGTCTTCAAAGCTCAACACAATGCCGAAAGATAACAATAAAACCAAACGGAGGGGTGGCGTGGGAACGGAGTCAAGCTCGGAGAACGCGGACAGGGCAGTGGGGGGGGAAAAAAAGGTTGTTCGGTAATAAGGGAACAGTACCTGGGAAGGGATTGAAAACTCCCCCTGACAAATTTTTGGATCTGGAAAGGGGAGGACATTGAAAGCAATGCGAAGGGACGGATTGTCGTTCTCGGGCTCACTCCTGGTGGCAAAAAGTCTTCTGAGGTTCCTAGGGGCGGGGGAAGGGGCTTAGAGCTGTTCAGGAAAGTAGGAGACTAAAAGTGGAAGAAGTGGGGGAGGGTTGGGAGAACGCGAAAAAAAGGGACTTAAGGAGAAGTAAAGGGAACAGTGGAGAACGGATTTGTGCAAAGGAAAAAGATGAGAGAAGGGAGCAGCCGAAGGAGGAAGGGAAAGAGGAACGGCCGGGCGGGAGGGAAAAAGGGGGTTAAGACACAAGGTTTGGAGTTCACGCGGTAACAAATAAAAAAGAAAACAAGACAACAAAAAATAGGGGTGGCGTTTGCCTTGGGGTGAGACTAAAATACAACTCTACGGGGGAGGTTGAAAGATCTCAGAAAACAAACGGAGGAGAGAGAGATTACAGAAAATGGACAGCAAGGAGGGGGAGAGAAAAAGAAAGAAACACATGGGGAGGGAGTGGGGGTTGCGGCTTGGGAAAGAGAAAGACGTGAAATCCAAACCTCTGGAGGCTTACATCGTAACTCGGAACGAGGGGGGAAGAAGAAGGGAATCCAAAAAAAAAGAAGAAGTAGACCGTGGCAAAAAAAGAAATAAAGTACAGCGCAGAACGACCTGAAGATGGCGGGGAGTACCCCCGGAGGCCATACGGACAACAACACTTCGTCCAAGTCTTAGAGTCAATATTATCGAACGAAAATCGAAGGGAAAGGGAGAGAGACTCTGAAAAAGAGAAAACGACCAAACTGTCCGCCGGCTTTGTTACAAGGGACCGAAACGGGGGTTAAACGCGCGGAAAAAAGGGGGGAATGGGAGTGTCTCGTAAAAATTAAGGGGAGAGGCATAGAAACGCAAACTAACCCCAAACTGAAACCCTGCCGCATTACCAGGGGCGTGGAGGGGACGACCAAGGGGAGGGGACAATGAAAGTGTTTATGAGCAAATGCGAGTGGTAGGGAAGAAATAAACCTTCAAATACTAAAGGTGCAGAAGGTTAAAAAAGAACTAATGCCTGGAGAAGTGAAACAAAAAAAGGACGGTTGAAGAAAACATTTCCGTTATACGGAAAAGCCGAGTAGCTTAAGAAACCCAAAAGAGGAAGAAGCATACCGGGGGAAACAACTTGCTCAGCGATTAGTGCGAAGGTTACAAGGGGAGGAAGGGTTGAAAGGAAAGGAAGGTTCGTAACCTGAGGTTTCAAAATGAAAAAAAAACAACGAGTCAATAAAACAGAAGGGGGCTGAGGCTCTCGGGCGACAATAGAGGAAAATCAGGAAACGAACTTAGATTACAGCAACCAATAGGCCTGGAAGGGAAGGGGGCTTGAAAAAAAAGATCAACCAAAAAGTACCAATCCGGGGACAAGAACGGGGAGGACAGGACCAGAGTCAATAATTCCAAATTGGTCTTTGGAAAGCCAATCAAAAAGGGCCGTTTCCCTCAAGGACAGTGGCAGGGTACGAAAAGGGGGGGAGGGGAGGGGAAAAAAAAGGAAGGGAGGTTCCAAACCGAAGGAAAAACGAAACGCGAGTGGCCAGTGCGGGAAATAAGGTCGCATGCAACCCTTCCAGTTATTTAGGACGGGGAAAGGGGCGGAAAGGGGAATCACCTAAAGCTTACCAGAAGAAGATAACGGGGAAAAAAGGTTGGAGGAAAGGAGGAGAAAAGGTATGCTCTAGAACGAAAACTGCGAAATTGTGGACCGCTGTCTGAAAAAAATGGGCAGCCTGCAGGAGGGAAGGCTGTCGGGGGTGTGGGAAAAAGAGTGGGAGTAAAAGAAAAGGGGTACGAAATGGCGGTCCGGAGGGAGACAACACGAAGAAAAACCCGGGTAGAGAGGCTGAATACCGCAAAAATTCCATGGCTCAGAAAACCCAAAAATGGCCCGGGGAGGAAAAATTTTGAAGGAAAGGGAAGAAGAAACGCTCCCTCTTGAGAAAAGCGATCAGGGAAAGGGGGTGGAGGGGTGGCGGGGGAAGTTGGGAGAACCTGTGGGGCGAAAAGGGGAAACACGGGTCGCCACGTACGAACCCAGAAGGAAGGAAAGTTGCGGAGGGTGGGAGCGTTGAGCAGTATGGAACCGCTCGTTGGAATGGGAAAGGGGAAAAAATTGGAAAAACAGGCGGTTGAATTCTGTAGAGGTTAACGAATGTAACTACAAAAAAAGGGGAAGAAAGAAAATTCCGTAGGACAAAGGATCAAGGCGACTTGAACAGAATAGGAAGGAAAAACCAGGACCGCAAAAGGTTTGAGAGCGTCAGAATTGTTTCAAGGAATGGAGGACAACCAAATTTCACGCAGGAGGCCAGGCACAGGGCACCAAGAGGCTAAAAAAAAACGCAAGACGAGC
>Ga0179593_1500435_pt1 | contig 11947 bp, 20 predicted proteins | sample CZODoug2_1_08_16_FD_185931 | JGI IMG/M metagenome (GOLD analysis project Ga0179593, IMG submission 185931) | Vadose zone soil fungal communities from Angelo Coast Range Reserve, California, USA - CZODoug2_1_08_16fungal (PacBio error correction) | ecosystem: Environmental > Terrestrial > Soil >...
AAAAAGTGTGATTCCTAAGACAAGAAAGAACGCTGCAAATCAGCGGAACTAGGTCGAAAACTAACGGAGAAATTATTATATAAGATAGACATGGGTAGAAGGAATCGGAACACCGTGGGAGGCCAGGGGCGTACACAAAGAATGGAGAACAGAATAAAGGACCTCAAACAGCGATCAAGGGCGAAAGATAGAGCAAATTGTGCCCGCGTAAGATGGGCTGATCACATGAGCGAAACAAAGGGGTGATTGTGAGGAGGTGAAAAAAACAACGAGAAGTTCCAAGGGGGCGGAGACGAAAAGAAAACAACAGGCTTCTGAAAGTGAAATGCAAAACGGCCAGGCTAGGGGGAACCAAAAAAACCCGGAAAAGAAGCAGGGGTGTGCCACAGAAGGAGTTGGCTCGAGGGTAAAAATCTGAGGGGTGAAGAAACGAAGAATCAGGGGGGGGAAAGACAAAAGCGGAAATCAAATCTAAGGGGATACCGGCAGAGGAAGGGAGAGGGTTGATCCTTAAGATAATCTGGAAGGAAAAGGGGGGGGTAGAAGGTGGGGGAATAGGCATGGGAAAACAGGGGGGTCTCTAAGGCCGGAGCATCAGAATCAACACGCGGAGGGGGGGGAAAAGAGAACCTCGCGGAGAAGGGGACGAAGTGTTCAGGGAAGGGGAAATAGAGGAGGTGGAAAGGTGGGGGCGGATTGGGGGGGGGATCAATCCAAAAAAACCAGAGAAAAAAAAAAAAAGGGAAAAAAAGAGGACAAGAAAGAAAAAAGAAAGGGAAAAGGAGGAAAAAAGAGGGGAAAAGGAGAAGAGGAGAAAAAAAAGGGGGAGAGAGGGGACCTGACTGTAGTAGAGCGGGAAGGCAAGTAATCGACAAACGACCAATGATCAATAAAAACAATTCCGGCCAAAACAGAAGAATCCAAAAAGGCAGGAAAATGTAACCGAGGGTGTCTATCAAATGAAAACAGTGAGTGTCAAAAACAGCATAAAATAGGGAGGTCACCGGGGCCCTAGGGGAAAGGAATGACCGAAAGAAAGCAGGAAAATAAAGTGGAAAGAGGGGAGGGGAACCAGGAAGAGGCATATGCAGGTCGAAAAGGGGGAGGGGGAAGGTGGGCTCGAGGGGGGGTGAAACAGGAAGAAATGTGGAGCTGGTACAAAAATGAATACAGTGCGCGCACGTAAAAAGAACAAGAAGGGGAACAACTCTGAAAAAGAAATGGAAAACAGAACCGACTGGCCCAAAAAAATGACCTATCGGGTGCGATGGCACACAACGGGCGCTGGCGCCAAAAAAAGAAGGTTCGCGGACAAAGCCACAAAAAGGAAAAAACACGACTGCAAACAAACAAAGGAAAAAAGTAGGGGGAAAAAAGACATAAAAAGGGTAATATAAAAAAAGAATCAGGGGGGTGAGGGCAAAATAAAAGGTAGGGAGCGAACAGGAATAAAAAAAGAGAGAGGGAAAAAGAAAGAGAGAAAAGAAAAAAGAAAAAACAAAAAGAGGAAAGGAGAGAAAAAGGCGCCAAAAAGGAAAAAAAAGGAGGAAGGGAAAAGAGAAGGGGAGAAATAAAAACCTTTCAAACGGATGGGGGGTGGAAGGGGAGAGAAAGTCAAACAGAGGAAAAGGAGGGTGTGAAAAGAAGTAATAAGTTTTCTCCAGCATCAAGGGTGGTAAACCCAAGAGAAAAAAAGGGAAAGAAATAATAACATTTAAAGATTAAAGGGAGGTGATCAAAAAAAAAAAGTCGAAGCATACGGGGGGAGAAAAAGTGATGTTAGGGGCCGGGAAGTGGGAACCGGGAGATGAAAGAAAGAGGTTCAGGGAAGTGTGGGAGATGTTTGGGGGGCAAAGGAGTATATCCAAAACGACAAATCACTAACAAAACCAACGCGAAAACGACCTTAAAAAATTAGAACCATCCCAGAAAAAAAAAAGAAAAAAAAAAACAATAGTCAGAAGAAAAGGAAAAGATTTAGGGGATGATATGGCGAAAACTGTTTTTAAACGTTCAAACCGAGGACAACAAACGGGGAGCAATGGGCACTGGGGGGGAAAAAAGGTCTAGAGATGAAGAAAAATTTCTGTTGGTCACGACTGGGGGTAAGTCAGAGGATCAGGTGGTGCCCGAAAAGGGGAAAATAAGGAACTCCTTAAACCAAAGTGGAACTTGGGAAAAGGAGCTAGGGGTGAGGGGTGGTTTTCACAGGAGACTGCGAAGGGCATCCAAGAGAGGGGCACAGCCATAGGCATTCCCAAACGAAGAAAAGGACGCCGGGTAGACAGAAAAACTAAACCGGGGACTCAATGAAGGGGTTAAACAGAGGAGCCCGTGACAAGGACAAAAAAGGGGGATGAGTTATCGACGGTCTTTTAGGAGCCCTGGTCACCAGTGAGTCCATAGACGGTCAGGGTACGGTGGGGAAAAATTAAGGGGTGTATGAAAGAAGTCTAAAAGAATAAAAGATACTCCTCGTTTACCCACACCCGAACTTGTTGACAAATCGGGAGAAGTCTTCAAAGCAGTGATCCTCTTGAAAAGAAGAAGCAAAGACAACGACGACAAAATTAAAAAATCCGGAAACCAACTTTGGTGGGGTGGGCTTTCGACGGGGGAATGTCAGGAAGGTGAATACAGGAAGGGGACGCAAACAAAAAAAGGGCCGAGGGGGGAGCCTTACAATGGTGGCCCGCCTGGCGTTACCAGAACGGGTCCTCAAACTGGTGACCAATGCAGTGTTGGAGGGGGGGACAAATCTTAAGGGGAAACACCTCGGGGCGGAAGTATTCGTAAGTTTCGCCAAGGAGGAACGGGTATCGGGGGAGACGTTGACTAAAAAGCAGAGTGGTTTGGTACGAAAGTTTGGGCGTTCAAAAAGCGGCGCCCTACGGACAACCAAAAGAAGACCCGAAGCGTGAGGAAGCAAAAGCGGAAAACAAAGGCAAATCGGAGCAGGCAAGGCAAAAAAAAAAGGACCTCAAAACTCAAAAAAGCTTCACAAGGAAGTATATCTCGTGTGGGGAAAAAACCCCCTCGCGGGGGACCGGCACCAGGAGAGGGGGGGGGGGAACGGGAACAATAGGTAATTTGCAAGGCCTATTAGAAGGTAAGAAAGGCTATGGTGAGAAAGAGGGTGTAGGTCCAAAAATAGTACGAGAGGGGGGGGGGGATGCAACAGGGGGGTTGGTGTGTTTTGGGGGGGGGTTGTTGGTAACAGGGTGTTTTGGGGGTTATGGGGGTAGTGGGGTGTTTAAGTATTGGTGAGTTGGTTAGGGGTTGAGGTCCTGGGGAGGGGGTGAATTTTAAAAGCCCAACAAATCTTTTCGGCAAGGAACAGGGTTGAATTAAAGGGGCAAAAAAAAAGCCCAACCATTCAAGAAAAAGAAATTGAAAGGGGGGGGGGGAAAAGCAGAGCGTGGGGACACAAAGGGGGGGGGGAGCGCGTTGGGGGGGGAAAAGGTAAAACCATAAAAAGGGGGGGGAAAAGGTAGAAGCTATAAAAAAACAGGGAAAAAGGGGGAAAATGAAAAAAAAACCCAAGGCGTAGAAAGAATACAAGGATGCTGGGGGGGCCAAAAAAAAAACCAGACAACCAAGAAAAAAAAGAATTCAAGGAATTCGGCCGCCTACTTGTTCAAAAGAAAAAAAACGCGAGGGGGGGGGTTGGGGGAAAAAAGGCCATTATGGTGGCGGGTAGGGTTGTCCAAAGCTCCCTTGAAAAAAGGCAACTCTGGGACTTTCCCCGGGGAAACACAACGTCGTGAAAAAAAATGCCTCTAGGCAAAAAGAAAACAAAGAAAGAACAAACCTTTCTTCTCTAAAAGGAAAACTCTCACGGGGGGCCACTCTTCCAATACCGGGGGGGGAAAAAAATTGAACTCAGGGAAGCCCTGAAACTCACAAAAAATGGAGATTACAAAAACTCGACAGGAGGAAAAGCTTCTCAGTTAACCGACGGGGTAAAGGTTTTTTTCAAACGAGTACGCAGTGGGGGGGGGAAGGCAGTTGGAAACTGGAGAGCGGCAAGGGGATAGAAAACGGTGAGGTTGGGGAAGAAATCCCGAAAAAAAAGGGGAGGGGTTCCCTCCACAAAAAAAGCCTTGGAAAAAGAGGGAAAAAAGAAAAGGATTTTGTGGTGAAAAAAAAAAAGGAGAAATCCAACCAGGAAACTGTTGGAGTGCGGAAGTGAGAATGCATAGGGGGAAAAATGCCAGACGAAGTGCACAAGGGGGGGGAAGCAGAAACAGGGGGGGGCAGCCATGTAACGGCGATAAAAAAGGAAAAAAAAAGAAAGCGCCAAAGGCAAAAGGAGCAAAACGGGACAAGGGCCCCACGATGGTGTTGCGTGGGGAGCTCGAGGGGGGGGAAAGTGGGCTGATGGGGGGGGTTTAGTCGGTGTTTTTGGGGCTTATCCGGCGGGTGCGTTGGAGCCCTGGGCGTGAAAAAAAAGCTTTCTGGCCGTCTGGGAAAAAAACACGATAAAGAGAGGCGGAATCGTAGGCCCAGTCACAAACCCCGTCGGACTAGGGAAAACAAAGCGCCAGTGCCAAGATCCCTAAATGTGCGAAAAGGAAACTAATTACCCGGCAAACTCAGTTAAGTGGAAGCGAAGCGAAGAATCTGGAGGGAACAGGGGTAAAAAAAGGATGGCGGATGCGGTACTGGTAAAAAAAGAAAAAAAGGGACGGGACGGGGGAAAAAAATTCGGATTCTAAAAACCCCCTATATGAGGCTTACATAGCCAAGGGAAAGATTCGCCGTGGGGGGGTAGAGTACCTTGGCTCCTTGGAAGAGTCGGGTACTGAGAAGGGGGGGGGGCTCCGGGGGACGAAACTCCAGCAAAGCAAAAAAAAGGGTGAAAAAAGGATTAACAATCCGCTGAAGACCCGAGGGGGGGGGAAAGGATATCTTTGAGATAAAGAAAAACTACGTTGTAAAAAAAAAGAAACCAACTGAAGGAAAAAAAAGGTGTAGGGGACGCAGGGAGAGGATCGGAAGGGGGGAAAGATAAAAAGTTCAGAAGGGGTTTCAGACTGATAAGAAAATCACCTGCGTCAGAAACTGCAGGGAATGAAGGGGATGGCTGAACTAGGGAGAAGACTGGAGGACCGTGTTGGGGTTGGGATAATCCGACTGTGGGATAAGTTGAAGCCGGGAGAACTTGAGCCAAGAGAAAGAGAAGAAAAGCCGAACTAGGGTTCAATAAAAAACAAGATAACGTGAAAATTGAGGTTTTCCGGGAAGCTGTACAAAGATAGGAGATGAAAATAAATATCTCAAGGACGCGGCGGATGAGACCGTGCCGAGAAGAACACGCAAAAAGGGCCGAAAACGCCATTGGGGGGGGGAAGCACAAATATCGCGGGGGAAGCAGAAGGGGAAAAAAAAAAAGCACTCCAAAAAAACCATAAGTCCGAGCAAGGAAAATCCCGCAGATACAGGGAACAGGCCAGAGGAGCCTTCTCTGCATGAAAGGTACAGAAAAAAAAACGGTTCAGGAACGTCGGGGCCCAAGGACCCGGGGGAGGAAAGGAACTCATGGGTAAGTGGGCGTTGGCGCTGAAGGGGGGCGCTAAGAGATGGGGAAAAAAGACTTTGTGAGACAAATCCAGAGGCACGGCAGAACAAAAGAAAAAAAAAAAAAAGGGTAGCACTCCCAAGGAAGGAGGAGACAGCTTAAAAAGCAGGAGCCCGGTCGAATTTCAAAAAAGCAAATCAAAAACAACCGACAAAGCCACCATGGGCCCAAAGAAGACGGAAACATTTCTGGGAAAAAAAAAAGTTTAACCGGCAATTGGGGAAAGAAAAACACTTCCAGGAATTCCGAAAGGAGAGGGGGACTACGCAGAGAAGGGAGCCACTTTGGATGTAAAAAACGGAATTGTTTTAACAAAGGAGGGGAGAAAAATTCAGCGCCGGAAGATCGGTGTGGCCCACATAACAAAAAACTCAAAGCACACAAAAATAAGCCAGAAGGGCCAAAATAAGATAACGAAGAGTATTCCCGAGTTCCCAGCCGAAATGGAAAGGTGGGGGGAGTCTGGCAAAACATAAAACCGGGTGGAAACCACGCCACAACAAAAAAAAAAACGACAGCCTGAAAGAAGAGCGATGCCTCGGGAAAAGAATAAGCATATCAGCAGGAACCGGAAAAATTACGCAACAATCAGAACAAAAAATCCACATGTACAGAAAGAAGGGTGGGACTACCTTCCAATAAAAAAGGGGGAGTCCTGGACGGGGTCCGTCAGAGAAGCAAAGGGAAAAACAAAAATATTGATAGAAAAACCAAAGAAACAACGAAAAGCCCTCTTTACCGGAAAGGGGGGGGGGCAGTATACTCCAGGGCAAGCGGTAAGCCCTCCAAAAAAATAAATGCGAAATCATAGATAAGAAAGAAAAAGGATTAAAAAAGTAGGAGGAGAAGGGAAAACAACAAAGGAGGTATGGAAGGAAGAAGAAATATGAGCTACTTCCTAGAAAAATATCTTTTTATACTATGGGGAGGGCGATGGAGGGCCGCCCTGGGGGAGGGAGGGGAAAGTCGCTCCTATCCTACTGGCGGCCTACCAAAAAAAAAGGGAAAAAAGGATTGTCGCCGTTGGGGGGGGGAGGAAAAGATTTAAAAACCTGTGGTGGGGATGGGCCTAGACACAGTACGAGATCCAAAAAGGGTAATTACTGACTACCAGTATAAAAAGTAGAGAAAGGGGAGCAAAATTTTCTGTTAAAAGGAGGGAAAAGGTTGAAAATTTTTCGAAAGCGGGGGATGTTTCATGAAGCTGGATCGAAGCGTCAAAGGGAAAATCTTTTTTAATGAAGTGAACTGGTGTGTGTTGTGGTCCTGGGAGGGGTAAAAAATTTAATCTGGAAGGAGCCAAGGGTCCACCAAAAAGGAAAAAGAGGAAAGTTGTGGGCCAAGAGTGAGTGGCTCGCTGGGGGACTTGAGTCAAGGGGGGTGGTGTTCATGGGGATGGGAAGGTTGAAGACGTCCAACCACGCTGTTCTGTACGCGCAATTCCTCAGGAAGGAGAAAAAGGGTTCCAAAATCTCCCTTATAAAAAGGAAAAGGCAAAGGGAGGTACTTATCAAAAGAGAAGGGGTCAAATACGGGAAGTAGAGGAATGTCAAGGGGGAAAAAGTGCAAGAACCTTGGAACGAAGCCAAAAGGATGCTGGACAAGGGGGGGGGCTCGTTGTTTGGAGGTGGTGGGGGAATTGTCTGATAGGAGGAACACGACGATGTAGAAAAGGGTCGCAAGGAACTCTGGAGGGGGAAATGGAACGCAGTACCACGACGTGAGGGACATTAAGGGAGAGCACACAACGGGAAGAAAAAGTCGCACGCAAGAAATACGCGTCGAGAGAGCAACGACTGGTCATCCACGAAAAAACAAAACCATTCGGGAACAGGGGGTAAATGTAAAACCGGAAAGGCTAGGTCCTTCCACTGGGGGGATTGTCGGGTCCTCCTCCTTGATCCGCCAGGGAAGGGGCGTATATTTGGGGGGGGGGTGTATCACTGCCCGGGCAGTCGCTGAGGTTAGGTGTGGCTTATGGTTCTTTGTGGTGTGGGGACCAACATGGGTGTTACAAAAAAAAATTTAAAGAAGAGTGGTTAGAAAGTAATTAAACAGCGCTATTGGTGAGAACCGGGGGTGGGTGTTTGGAAGCCTGGGGTGTTTTTTTTTGTTTTTTCTCACTGTCGGGGGGGGGTTTGGGGGGTCGGGCCCCGGGAAGTCACGTTAGAATCCGGCCAAAGGGGGGGAGGAAGACCCATGCAGTTGAAGTTTCTGAACTTTAGGTGGGGGGGAGATTCTGTTACAGGGGGAAGAAAGAATGGCCCACAGAAAAAGAAATGGCGTCTATCGGCAGGGCTTATTTAAAGAAGGGATCCGTTGAGGGGGAGGATGAAAGGTCTGAAAAAAAACAGGAAACCAATGCGGGAGAAGACAAGCTAAAGACAAGCTGGGGGGGGGAAGGAAAGATGGGGGACGAAAAAAAGATCCACGGGATTCCATGCAGGGGACCAATCACACCACGTGCAGGGGGGAGCCGAAAATCTAAAAAGGGGGGAATCCCGGGGGGGGAGAAACCCTGCACATTGCGGGAAGGATCGACAATTAGAACAGTCCTGGAGGAGGGGGGAAGACGCCGATAAATGGGGGTCCTGGGAAAGTGGAAGTGTTGGTTATGGCAGAGCCGGAAAGAAAAAGAATATCAAAATGGCAAACCCTCGATGTTGAAACGCTGGGGTAGCGCAAAAAAACACGGAGACAATACAAGACCTAAAAAGGGGAGTCAATATCAAAAAAGGGGGTAATAAAAAGATCACGGAATACGGGAGAATGAAGGACTCCATGATAACGCCCGGGAAAATTTTTTGAGTCAGGAAGGGTTCACTAGAAAAAACGCAAGGGTTGAGAATCCTCCGAAATTATTTTTGGGCGTACACATTCCGAGGGAAAAGGAAAAAAAAAACCAGCACCAGGGTGGAAAAAAACGCCAAGTGGTGACCCAGGAAGAAGATTAAAGGGGGGGGGCTCTCGCGAAGGGAAAAAAACCAAACCCGCGTTGCGGAGGCAGGTCGGGTTGCACATTCACTGATTGAAAAGGCATCGTGAGGCAAACTACGGGGGAAAAAAGGGGGGGGGGGGCCTCCTGTCCGAAGGGTGGGCAAAAAGTCGTCAGAGAGGGGGGGAAAAGGGCGCAGGGAAAAAAAAAAAAAGAACAACAGAGAGAAGAAGAGCCCACTATGCTAATCCAAGAAAGACCACAGACAAAGGAGGGGATCAGGGGATGGGAGCTTATAAGATAGGGCCATCAATACTCCATACTTAAAACTTCTCCCACGGATCGCATATTCTAGGGAAAAAATTAAAAAAAAAAAGAAAAAGGAAGGGGGTCTTCTGGATTTCAAAAAAAGAAAGAGAGGTGGAGACTTTGCCCCAAAAGGGAGAAACTTGCGGCGGTTTGAGACGATTGCCCCGAATGGAAGGAAAAAAAAAGAAAATGGGCCGGGCCTGGCTTGTTGGGTGGTGGTGAAAGTGTTGTCAAAAATCACCAGTTCTAGAAAAAAGGGACGGGGGGGAAATTAATTCATCAGAAAAAAAATTCCTGGTGCTAATTAATTGCAATTGGGAACAAACGGGAAGAGGTGAAAAAAGGGGGGGGGGGGGAACGCGTGGGGGATGGGGGATTTAAAATTTAAAAAAAACCGAAGAAGGGAGGGGGTATCTAAGAAAAAGCTATCCCGGAGAAAAAGGGAAAAAACCACACGAAAAACGGGGTCTGACAAAAACCTTCAAAGTCCAGAGAAGAAGCTTGTCGCCGCAAGAAGCACGGGTTTTTTTTGTTCAAAAGGGGTGTTCGGGGTCTTCAGAAAAAGGTGTCAACGGGGGATGAAAGGAGTGGTCACTAGTTCACCAAGACAAATTGGAAAGGAGAGAAAAAAACAAAAAAACACGGAGGAGGAGGAAAAAAGATCTTCGCAAGCGGGACTGGGGATGTGACGACGTTCAGCAAAAAGGGGGAAGAACAAAGAGTGAAAGAAAAGGGTAGGAATGAAACAAAAGCAACCGGGCAAAAAAAACGAAAAAGATCCTGACTGGGTTGAGGGGTTGGAAACTCGGGTAGACCTGCAGGGGGGGGCCGACCAACTTTTCTCCCTTGAGAAGGGGAGGCCTATAAAAAGTCTGAGGGTGGAATACTACACAAGCGGCCAAAAATTGAAACGGAAACAAAAAGATTCCTCCCGGGGTTGAAGCATAAGGAAAACAGGAATGTGGGGGAAGGGGAGGAGGGGAATAATTCAAAAAAAAAGGTGGAAAGGGAAGGAAGAATGGCGCGGGGGAAGGGGAGCAAAACAATTGGGGAAAATCTACAGGGGGAAAGGATAAATCGCCGAAAAAAAGAGCGGTCGCCGCTTGCAACAGAAAGAGGGCGAACGCCGATGTGGGGGGGGGGGGGGGGATGAACATGAATATAGTCGACGGGGGGAGGAAAGGGGGGAGATGAGGGAGGTTTGGATTCCGGGCGAATGATGGTATGGTGGGGACTGTGGGGGGCCTTGAGAAAAAAGCTGGGCTGGCGTATGGGGAAGCCCGAATAGGAAAGCGGCCAAGGGGAAAACACAAAAAAGTGTCAAAACTAGGCTGCGGAGGGGAAAACCAGCGGGGCAAACAAAGAAAAATCAAACTCCCGGAAGGGGGGCTAAAAGGTACGGCCTGCAGAAAAGTGGGAGCAGCGGATAAAGGATAATGATCCATTGTCCACCAACGGTGGGGGCCATGATTGGTCGGAACTGGAATGGCCGGGGGGACGGAGGGAAAAAACGGCTCGGGGGGAAGCATAACTTAGTGGGAGGGTTGATTACTTCAGCATGATTCAGGGGGTGGGAAGATGGGGGGATATGACTCCGCGGGAGTGGTGTCTAAAGAAATAGAAACACCAGTCCGGGGAGGAGAAAAAGGGGGTGGAAAAGAATGATATCAGGAGAAGCGAACTACTGTGACCATGGTAAGAAAAAAATTGAAGAGGTTGTGCCAAAAGGAATAGATCAGGGGACAAGAGGCCATTCAGACTGTTGCCAGGGATAAATCCGATGAAAGCCAACACGGGGAAAGGGAGGGTCGTGAGGGTAGGGAAAGAAGATCTTTGAGGACAGGTGTTGGGGGGTGAAGAAAAAGCTTAAAACTAGCTTGGGAAGCAGCAGGTACCGTGCGAGAACCAGGCAATAAAGAACAGCAATAAAGAATAAGGAAAAAAATAAGAAAGAAAGAAGAAAAAAGGGAGTTTGGGGGTAAACGTAGGGCAAACCCACGGGCAAAAAAGGAATGAAGAGGCCGAAAAAGCGCAAAAGAGCATGGGATAAAAGGAACTCGAAACGGTTTTAAAAAAAAAAAGCCGAGCGAACCGGGCCCGAAGGAAAAGGGGCGCCCAGAGGGACTCTGACGCGATGGAAAAAAACAGCCCATAAGCACCAAACGCCCATAAGTCAGGCGAGGGGGAAGCAACCAAGGAAGAAAAATTCAAAAAGGAAACAAAAACTTGTCAGCACTAAGGAACCTCCAAGGGAAGAAGAAACGAGGCTTCCTCCTGGACCCGGGTGTGAAATGGCTAAAACGAACGTTGAATTTGGTTTTCTTGGGGGTGGCGCGTAATCGAATAAAAGGGGTGCACTCTAAAAAAAGTTGGGGGGCGCGAAAAAAAGGAAAAAAAAAGCAAGGGCGGTTCGGAAAGAGAAGGAATGCAAACAAAGAAAGTTTTTAAAAAAAAGGCAAAACAGAAAAAATCGATCGCGCCAATATCAGCAAAATCAAAAAATACAAAGAAAAGCCCCCCAGGCCAACCAAAAGAATGAGTGGACTCGTTTCAAAAGGAATTAAAAACGGCCCAATGTGAAAGGGAGAATGTCCGTATATGCCGAAGGGGACCCCCTCCCTCCAAAGAACAAAAATTTGGACACGAAGGACGGGGAATTGTTTAAGAAGGGGAAGAAAGAAGCCTGGTTGACCAGCGCCCCAGAGGTTGGGGGGGGGGAGGAACCCAATCCGAAAAAAGGCAAGCACAAGAAGAAGCAAAAAAAATGGCCCGTCATGCCGGAAAGTAAAAAAAAAGGGCCTCTCATGTAAAAAAGAAGGGGGTGGCCCGCCAGACACAACAAAAAAAAAGGAGATTCCAAAAAACAAAAGCCGATTCGAGGGAACAGAGAGCAAAAAAGCTGAAATGGGACACAAAAGCTGGCCACTCAAAAGACAAACATAGAAAACGAAAGGTAACGACTACTTCAAACTTTTTGGGGAAAGAGGACTGGGGAAAGGGGGCAAGGACCATCAACGTTGAAAAAGAAGGGTAAAGGAAACCACCGGCGACACTTTAAGGACCTGGGTGAGGCAAGTATAACAGGCAGCCAAAAACCCGAAGGTCCAAGGAGGGAAAAGAGA
>Ga0179593_1512957_pt1 | contig 11947 bp, 13 predicted proteins | sample CZODoug2_1_08_16_FD_185931 | JGI IMG/M metagenome (GOLD analysis project Ga0179593, IMG submission 185931) | Vadose zone soil fungal communities from Angelo Coast Range Reserve, California, USA - CZODoug2_1_08_16fungal (PacBio error correction) | ecosystem: Environmental > Terrestrial > Soil >...
TCTCCCTAATACTTTGCGGCTAGGGGGAGAAGGGCAGGGGTAAAAAGAGACAGCCCGAGGCCATCGGCGAAAAGAATCAGAGGAACCCGATTGGGGCTGCTAAGAGTGTCAGTACTCAAGAGCTGGATTCAAAACTGTAAATCGCCGCCCACCAGCCATACGAAAAACAATCTCGGCTTGCTTGAGGAAAAAGGAAGGAAGCGCGGATCAAGTGCAGGGTTATGTCCAAGACCCACAAGAACCCCTCTAGGTTAAAAGAAGCAGAAAAAACTCAATACCAGCTGAGCGAGGATGGTTGGGGGGAGGTGCAAAAGAGGAATCAAGTGCCTGCCACAGGAATTCAAGAAGTATCAAAAGCAGATTGGGGCCCGATGAAATGGCCTCGCCGAAAGGGCGCAAAAGGAAAACATGACGCTTAAAAAGGAGGAGCGCGGCACTGGGCTACAACCCCAGAAGGGCGGAGGAACTCGAACTCAGCACAGGACCTTCCCAAATCGGGCAGATGAAAGAAAAGATTGGTTGACGGAACTCCTTCCGAGATCTAAAATCGGCCCTCCTTCTTCCAAGTCACGGGAAGAAACCCTCCTTTGATTAAGGGACTAGAATTGAAACCGCAATTCAAACTTAGAAGAAAGAGAGATAACGTTATTGGTCGGGCTGGGTGAGGGACAAGTCTATTACATAAATTTATGTGGGGGGTTGGAAACAGAAGCCGGGGGGGGGGAGGGGGTTTGAAACATAGAAAGAACTTCTCCCATCTGCGAAGGGTGCTGGAGACTGCCTCGGCTGGACGAGGAAAAGTGGGCCAGACCCTGAAGGAGAGGATTGGTGACGGCCATCGTTAGGGAGCAAACGGCAAATTGGAACTCGCGGCGATGGAAACACGAATGATTCTTTCCCTACTAAGGGGCGGGCGCTGATTGCCTGAGGAAAGCCGGCATGCTGCAAAACCCAAAGGGCGACAGTCCACTTACCCTACGCTAATAGTCCAGCAAAGGGGGGGGAGACGCAAGTTTTGCTTCATAAGAAGGGGCATAGCGCCAGGAGGAAAAGGAGGGTTGTGAGCGGGACGCTACGGTCATCAGGGGGATCCTAAAGGCAAAGAAGTAAAATCTCAATCGCCTGGAAAACCGGAAGGGGAGCACCGGACCGCCTGATCGTGCAAAAGGATGCTTGAAAGATGCATCATACTCACCTTGGCCAGGACGATTGTAAAAACACCTCTTTGGCCTTCTGACTTCTGGAGTCTATGAGGAGACACAGAGGTAAGAGTACTATGTGGGGAAAGGGAAGAAGGTTGTGTTCTAATGAAAAGTCCAGAAAGCTTTCTTAAAGGAGGAAGGGTGGCAGATTCGGGCACCAAAGAAAGGAAAGGCGTCAGACCGGGGCCAGAATCTCTCGGAAATGGGAAGGGGTAAAACACGTTTAGGGCAAACACAGAGAACTTCTCGCACCCGAAAGGAGGGAAAAGGAAGAAGAGGAACAAAGGGGATTACCATGACAAGGCAGGAAAAGGAGGGGCCGGTAAGGATCGCGTCGCCAGCAACACGTCGGAAGAGCGTGCGCGACTCGTCATCTAGGGGGAAGAAAAAAATCAAAGAGCACTTTTTGAGAGGAAAAGTCAAGCCGCAGTCGTTGCTCAAGGAGGGGGGTAAGTCTTCTCTCCTGACTAAAAGAAGAATAGAACTAGCTAGAAATCCAGCCATGTGCATCGGGGGAATTTATGATGATTTGGGGGGACGGGGAGAGAACTCAGCCGGAAAGGAGGTTCGTATACGGAACTCCCAGAAAAATAAGGGACATCATCTTTAAGAGGCAAAGGAGCATAACCAGGGTGCAACTTCAAGTTTGTCCCAGGGTCAAGGGGCTTCCCCTCGTTGAGAGGGAACGAGGGTAGTATCGGACTTGATGGGGAATGTACTTTCGGACTGGGGCGGAATACGCGACTAGAATCGAGAGAGCAAAATTTGATTTTACAAGGGAAAAGGCGACGGAGCAAAAATGTATAACGAAGGTTTATCTAATCAGGAGGAGTTTCCCGGTCGGGGAGAAATACCTTGGAGATGTCAACCAGGAAGAGCAGAGTCCCTCGAAACACATTCATCGCGTGTGGTGTCGATCTCCGAGTGTTAACTTACCCTTTTTTAGCCGCGTCCGTCAACATCGGAAAAGAATGAAGGGCCAACATCGGTTGGACGGTTCCGTAAAAGGGATCAAATCAAGGAATTGAATGGTTTATAGCCGCATCATTATAGGACGGGGGAAAGGGGGGCGCTGCCCATCAAGGAGGAAGGAAACCCTTCGCAAAAACAAAGGAAATCACTCAAAGGAGGTTTACCGCAAGCTGGCGTAAGGGGGGAAAGAGGGGGGAGAAAAAACAGCCGCGATCTCTCTCAAAAAAGATGGAGTAGCTGCATTCCGCACACTTGAAATGAGGGGACCAGCGTTCTGAAAAATACCTTCGATGCGATAATATCGCAATTTTTGGTTCCATCGTTGTTATGGCCGCTCACCACACTTCGGATCGATAATTTCCGCGATCCGGGACAGCCCCGGACCTTCACTGCTAGGGGTCACAGAAGCTGTGGCCGTCATGAGAAGATGTGATACGGAGGGGATGCAACACATAAGAGTGGGCTCACCCCCAAGGGAGCGAGCCTTAGAAAGAAGCTGTTGGTGTGGCAAATTCACGTGGGGGGATTTTTCTTCAGGAAGAAGGAGCTACCTCCTCTTCAACGTCCGGATATATCAAAGGACGGGCCCGCTGAAAATAAATCTGGAAGCGCCGATTCACGTAAGGGAGAAAAAGGGAGAGAGCTCGCTGAGCGAAGGAAAGGAGGAGATCTGCTCGACATGAAAAGGAGAACAGGAATTCAAGAAAACAAGCGTGTTCGGCGGACCATTAAGAGAATTCAAGAGCTCATCGAGGTTTGTCAGCAAACAAGGGAAGGAGAAAAACAAAGATTTTGCGGAAAAACGAAAGAGGTCGAAAAAACGCTGAGGCTCTAAAGGAAAATTCTACAGCCAGAGCAGAAGTCCATACCTGAAAGCCTGCCAAAATACTACTGTAAGACCAAAAGAAAGGCGATTGTAAGGAAGAAAAGGACACCGTAGAATGATGGAAAGAAGCCCAAGAGCTACCTCCTTCGAAGATCATTGGCAAATGGATGATCTTGGCAAAGGAATCAGACATGAAGAGTTCAAAGAGAGGCGCACGCCGGGGAGGAGTGAATTTTACTCCGATCAAGGACGGCCAACGCGCGACGTGGTCGTGGTCGAATCCAGAGAACTTAAGGGAAACGACTTAGGTGAAAGGAAGGCCGCTCTTCAGGAGTTTTAAGTAAAGGGTTAAGAGGTCGAAGCGAGACCGGCTCCAGTGGGGGCCGGATGGATAAGGGTGGGCGGATCCCTCGTTGAGCGAAGAGGAAAGGGCATTCGGAAAATGGACGGATGGACAGAAAGGCGTACTCGGTTCTCACGCAGCGCCTACAAAAAAAAGGGAAACGAGAAACGAGGGCGGCCGCAAGTTGGGAGGGGGAAGGTCTTGCAGCGAAGGTCAAGATAGGTGGCCTTGCGGCACAGAAGGGAATTCGCTCAAAAAAGAAATCCTGTGGAAAAAAGAAACCATTCTCCAAGGAGAAGAAACGGGGCATCGAATCACGCCAAAAAGGCCATGAATCGGGCTCGCGTTGGGGTCAGAAAGTCGGAATTTTCGCAGTAAAAAAATCCGCGCATCGGGGGGTTTGTTTGTTTGGGGGGTCCGGCGCGCGGATCAAAAAAAAAAAAGGGGGCGGATGCCGGCGATGGTCGCGGGAAAGAGTCTAAAGGGGGCAAACAGGGAGGAATCGAAAGTCCGAATACCACCACCGGAAGAAAGGAACGTGCTTCGCCGACCATTCAAGGGGCAGGCCTCAGACAGGAAAGAAGGACGCTACTTCCAAAATCCAAGTGAGAGGGCAAGGAAAGTCCTCCTCTCAGAGGCTACGAGGGCCACTCGACGGGAAAGCAACCTAGGGGTACGGCGAAGCGAACCCAACAATTTTATTAAGGATCATGCGGACGGAAAAAACTGAAGGCTTTCTTATCGCTAAAAATTCGTATGATGAAAAGTGTTAAACCGCTATACAGAGAGTTACGGGGAAAAGGGATCAAAAGGCAGGCGAATGCCGCCGATGATGGAAAAAGTTCGCAAGGCCCGTCCCCTTTCAAAAAGGAAGGGGACAGTAAGCCGATTGTGCCGAAAGTGGGCGGAAGCGGTGCTCCGGGTGGACACGCCCAAGAAAAACCAAACAGCTGTACGCGGAAAGAAAGGGGTTGAAGGAGGTAGCGCGCCCATGCTGTTAAATCGGAGGGAGAGAAAGGGGAAGGGCCTTCTCCGATCGACGAAGCAGGGTGCATTGAGCGAAAGGGAAAGTCTAACGACCCCTCCTCGCTCTAGACAGGGTGGGAGGGAAAGAGTGATACATCGGGATGGATGAGAGGGAGAGAAGAGCGGAGAAGAGAGAGAAGGTCTTCGCCATAACTCAAAATAGGGCATTGAAAAAAAGGACCAGGAGGCGATAAAGTAGGAAGTATGCTCAAGGGAACGGGTCTGTCGAAAAAGCCTTTGAAAAAAAGTGGAGAAAACATCACATCATCTTCAGAAAAAAAAAAAAGGAAAAGGCTATCGTGAGATACCTGTATATGGGACGAGATTCGAGATTACCGATCATCTCTCTCAGAAGAAGAAACTGGGATAAAGGGGGGGGGGAAAGTTAAAGAGAGATCATATAAATCAGCAGGCGGGTGAGGCTCGCCCACATAAATATAAAGCGCCCGGCCACTAGAAGCTTCGAGATGGTGAACAAAAGGGGTGTTGCTTACTACCGGTGAAAAGGTAGACAGAACTCAAAGGGAATCGGGTGAAGAGAGATTCCAAAGTGGTCGCCTCCACACGTTAAAAAAGAACATGAAAGAGAGGGCGTTAGGCTAAAGATGATTTAAATCTTGGGCTTAGGACCCATACGGCCGATGAAAACACGACAGCCTCTATTATCAAAAAAAAGAAAAAAAAAACAGGCGCCTACACACTCGCGAACGTACCTGGGGAACAAAGGGCCCCGGAAACAAGGCATGAGAGGTAAAGAAGATACATTTGTGCCGGTTCTAACGGCGACTCGCAGAGAGCCGAGAAAGGATCTTCAACGTCAAGAAAAGGTAAAGGACAGAGAACGGTTCGGGAGCAGCGGTGGGGAGAGAAGCCCAAGTGCAAGGGAAGGAATATCAGAACACGGTCTGACCAAATCGGTACCGGAAATTGCAATTCGGCAAACGCCCGAAGCAGAAAAAGAGCCCACGGATTCTCCTGGGAGGAAACTCCGTTGCGATGTTCCGCGTCAGGGGCGGGAAAAAGAAATTCACACTTAACAGCAGTTATGGGGCGTGCATCGAGGGGAAAAGAAAGGACTAAATTTGGGTGAAGGAACTCTTGGGGGTGAGTAAGGATGAGTGGCAAAGGGGGTCAGGAGAAAGACGGACCCATCTTCAACGAGAGGGAAAGGTCCTCCTGCCCTCTTCTTGAGGGGAAAAAGGCCACACTGGCGGAGAAGGCCCGACGGGGGGGGGCGGGGTGAGCGGCCCTCGGAGGGCGAGGGGCAAATTACTAGCGGGAGTTTTTTCTCGAATGAGAAAATGCTCAGGAGAAATGTTGACTGATCTCTTTAAGAAGAGGAAAGGAATGCTTTCAAACCAGGTAAGGACGCTCTGGGAAACACGTACCCGAAAAGGTTAATTTGAAAAAAAAAGGGGAGGGACAAAAAGTTGGTCGGAGGGGATTGATGTCAAAAGATTAAGTTGCGAGGTGAGGGGATCGATTCCAGAAAACGGAAGAATCCAGGTGGCGCTCGTAACGGAAAAAACGGGGAGCGAGCGAATCTCTCGAATGGGGCAGAAAGGATTCACCTACGCATGAAGGTACCGAGGAGGGGTCACTACGCAAGACATCCCACCATGAGAACTTCAGCGAGGTCGAAAAAAAGAAGGAACGAGTTGCATCGGCGCTGCGTATCATAATAGGGGAACGGGGAAAAGGGGGCTGGTCAGCCGATACAGGTTGGGCACGAAGGAGTAATCGATCATCTTCTACAGAGTCCAAAGCAAAGGGCGGAAAAAACCCCCCCAAGGGATCAAAAAAAACTGGGGAATCCGGCGATAGGGGCGATACAAGTTGATATATCCCAACCGTTTGCAGGCGGAAACCTTATCGACGCGCAAACGAATTCGGAGCAATGGAGGGGGGGGAGACCCGGTCGCGCTCGTGAGCGAGCGGGATAGGCTTCCCCTGCACCTGCTGAAAAGAGGGGTAGAGCGAGACCTCGCAGTCTGTGAGCAAAACGAAGGCAACTCCATTTGTTCTCAAGAACAGGTGCGCGCCGCAGGGTCAAGGGGAACTGAAAAAAGCGGAATTGGCGAGGGACATTAAAAGAAGGGAAGGGGCATGTCGGCCTTGTGATAAGTATTGGGACGACGGCAGACGGCATTGAACTAGATGACGGCGAGGGATGGAAAGAGGGGCGATTCGGAAATACATCGTTGCGAGCAGGACAAACTGACAGAAATCCACAGGATGTCTTTGTGGTGGTGAAGAAGGGAACAAGTGGGCGCCAAAGCGCTCAAGACCGGAGGAGAGTTGTGCGAACAGGGATTTATTGGAAACAGCTGACGGCGGGAGCTGCATGAAGAAGGAAAAATGCGGCGGAGGCGATGCGCTCTGAGAGGACGAGGAAGAACGGAACAGAAAGGTTAAAGATAACCCAGCAGAATCTTTGGAAGGGGGGGACTGAGAGGCCTTGGAAAGAAATGGAGAGAACATACGGTCCATCGGGAAGGAAGACCTAAAAACGAGAGTCTATTTCACCTGGCAGGGTTCCGGATACTGGGGAACTTGAGAAAAGAGCTTCATTCATCTTACTAAGAATAAAGGCAGCGATTGCCGTACTACACTTTAAAGTAAAGGGCGGGGAAGCGCATAGACATAGAGAGACCAACCGTGGTGCTGGGAACCATCGAAAAAAAGAGAACTGACGCCACCGGGAAATCGATCGTAAAAAGGTCTCTGAGACAAGCTTGCAACGTGTACGTGGGCGGGGAAAGGAAACACAACAAGAGGAGAGGGAGGAGGCCGGAAAAAAGTGGAAAGACAAAAAGGGGGAAGGAGAGGACTTCTATGAAAAAGGGAAGAGGCCGGTTGGCTCAAGGGAGGAAGGGTGGGATGATTGTCAGACTAAAAAAAGGATTCTTAAGAGGGCCCTCCTCCCGCCCACAGAATTTATTACTTCATCGTAGGGGAAGAGTTTGGGCTTCTTTTCGGCGTCAAAGGGGGAAAAAAAGGCCGCTGGATCAACAATCAACGAAAGTTGAGGAAACACCTCCTCTCCAAGGAAATGGTGCTGTATCTAACCTAAGTAAAGGGAATTTTGAAAAGGCAACCTCAACTCTTCTGCAAAAGAAAAAGTCTATATCCACCGGTGACCAATGCTCTTGGGGGGGGGAAGAATCCGCTTAGTAAGAAAAGCCGCGCGGCTACTAGCGAAGGAAGGGCGCCATCATAACCCGAAGAACAGTAGAAGCAGAGTCTAATCGTGGGGGGGGAGGATAAGAGAATGCGGATGAAAGCTCTTGGGGACAAACTGAAGGACGAAACCGATATTGGGCGAGAAGGGAACGTGGCGATCTCACGAAGAAGGGACTGGAAGCGAGCATGAGAGGGAAGAAACACCGTGCAGAGACCGTACAGAAGGCTAAACGGCCACATACGAAAAAAAAAAAAGATGCATGAATTTGTCCCGCACAAAAGGATGGGGAAAAAAGTTGCGCGCCGACGGAACAGGAGAAAACGCCTGAGAATTAAGGGATGGCGAATAAAAAAAAGGAGGGAGCGAAGGGGGAATTTGGAAATCAAAGATCAGAAGAAAAATCCGAAATCTCGCCTAACAAGAGGTGCAAGGGAAAGGGAAAGGGGAGGGAGAAAGGCCCCCTCGAGATGTCACACGCCGAGGGAGATGGGAATATCCCCGAGAGCCGAATGTGGCGCGCAGATGGTCCAAGGAAGGAGAGGGCGTAAGTTTGCCGGATATAAATGGGGGTAGAGCGGCTATCTGGTCCAGGAGGGAATTGAGTCACCTTGGCGAGAAAAATAGAGATACGTAAGCCGCGCTCGATTACCTCATAGAAAGAAAAGAAAAAGAACACACCTGTCAATCGTTCAAGAGACAAAGAGCGAGAAAAGAAAAGATTCAAGAAGAGAGGCGTTCGGCCACTTTGGGAAAACTGGATAAAAAGTGGTCTCTCCAGAGCCGGTAAGAGAAGCGGCGGTGAAGCCGCGGAAAAGTTAGAGGAGCTAACAGCCCACTAACCGCCTAAGAAACCAGAAGAGGGAAAACAAGGGCGGACATCGATCCACAGCAAGAGCTGCCAGAGAAAGAAAGAGAGGTATTTTACAACAAGAAAAGGGACAGCCCGTAGCCGGGAACGGCGGATCATGGGAAGGGAGCGAGGATCACAAAAAGGGGAAGTAAAGGGATGTCGCGGCAATCTCGGATCCAGAGAAGGAGTTAAAGCGCACTCATCCTTCAGACAAAAAAATAGTTCCAAGTGCCGCTTGAAAAGGAGAAGGAGGGGAAGAACTAAATACGGCGGAATATAAAAATTTTGACCATCGAGGGGTCAAAATGAAAGGATTCTTACATCCCACCTGCGAGAGAGGGGGGGCGGCACTCTACTAAGAAAAAAAAGAGAAGAACTCAAAAAAGAGGAGGCTCTCTTGAACCCCAAATGTGTATGGTAGCTGCACGCTCTCCCCTAGGGGGAAAATGATTAACAATTCGTTCATGATTAATGGGAGGGGCAAGGCAGCGCGGACTTAGATCACGGCCTGCAAAAGAAGGCGAAGGCCGCCTAGGAATGGGAAGGGAGAGCCGGGACGCGCTTTCCTGCCTTTCAAAAGTCTTTCCAAGGCCAGAGGCAGCCCGTGTGATTGGAGAAAGAAAAGGAGTGGGGAGTAACCGCCCGGCCTCGCCTAACAAAAGGTGTAGGGGAGGTTTCAGATCAGTAGTCGCGCCCAAAGGGGGGAAGACGCAGAGAACCGGCCAATTCTCCTGGATACAAAGAAGGTGGCGCTCACTTTGGGGATGAAGGAAAAACAACTCTCGCTCGCGGGGGAGAATATCGATGGGGACAAGGAAAGGAAAAGAAAGAGGGGCGTTTGAGGGGGGGCAAGAACTCTCACTTGAGGAAAAACTCGAAGGGAACGCGGAGACGAAATGTCCTGATCAGGGGGTGCAAAAGAAAGGGGATCAATACGCTCCTGACCAAGAGGGATAAAGAGACTTTGAACAGGTAAAAGCAAACACCACGGGAAACAAAAGAAGGGGGGCATCGGAGAGAAGCGTGGGCCGTCCTAAGAGGAATATTAAGATTGAGATAACAGCAGTAGGGAGGGTAGAGAGATAACCGATAAATTCGTGCGATTCTAAGTACTCTCAACAGGGAAATAGCGAATCGCCCTAATACGTGTGGAAGAGAGAATAGGGTATCTCAGAATAGCGCCCGAGCCCATCGGAGACGGGGAGATGAAAGGAGAACCCGGAGTGTGGTTGCGGAGACATTTCAAAGGGGTGGGATGACAATTACTGGGGAAGCGGAAGAGGTGAAAAGACAACTTTATATCGCCCAAAAAAAGAAAACATAATGAATCGAGCTTGCGTTAGCGGAAGAAGAAGGAGATCAAGGCGTGAGGGAAAACTCAAGGATTCCACGGAACCGCTATGTAATCACTCTGGAAAAGAAGAGAAAAGGCGCATTACCCTCAGGGAAGGAAAAGGGGTAACCGAAGAATAAGGAGGGGCTCACTCCTGCACGAGCCTTAAGAATAGAAACGAAACTCGAGGGTAAAAGTGTTGACGCAAGCGCAGACCATGTGCCCGCCTCTTGGCAAAATTGGAAAAAGAACCGGCGTCACCAGCCGTGGGAAAGGGGGGGAACTCGTAACGAACCCGGTGCCGACGATGGGAAATCGAAAAAGGGGCCTGCCCAAATCTGGTCAGAAAAGGCGGGGAAAAAGGTTTTCAAGGCGTACTCAGTAAAGAATCCCTCCGGCGGGCAGAGAAAGAAGTAAAAAAATCCCCTCTATAAAAAGGTCGCGCTGCTAAGTAAACAGAAAGGACTATATAATCGGGGGAGGCTGAAACTCCCTTATGGTAAGGGCGTCGAGGAAAGGAAAGTGATCTTAAATGGGGGGGGGTCCAAGTCGCCTGACGCGGGGGGCGTTAAGAGAAAAGACGTCAGGGTCGGATCACCCATCACCGAAGTGGTGAATGTAACTTCCTCGGCAGTGTAAGGAAAAGGACATTGTTCCCACCCTGGAAAAGAAAGGATTTGGGCCTCCATCGAGGTCGCGCAAGTTGGGAATCGGCTCGTAGTTGGGTCTAGGATGCTGAATCTTAGAAAGGGTGCAAGTAGCGCGATTGAGCGGGACATCGCCGGAAAAAAGGGGACGGCTTATCCCCTAGCTAAAGAAAAGGAACGATTTCCTGCTCGTCGAAAAAAGGATGGGCTCAGAAAGGCAAAGGCGATGTTCTGGAGAGGTGAAAAGGGAAGAGGAGGGGGGGGGAGCAGGAACTCGTAGGCAATTTTTTCTGGATTAGAGAAACCGGTGATCGTGAAAAACCGGGGTGCGTGAACCGGAGCACACGAAGAAAAGGGAGAATAAAAAATGGGTGCCGTGCAGAGAGGGGACATCTTCTCGTCAAGTGGCATCGAAGGCGATCATCTCTGGACCGAGGTAGGGGAAAGAAAAATCAAGGTTGTGTGATGAAAAGGGTTGGAGTAAAAACAGAGCCGGGACGTTTGAAAGAATCCGCATACCAAGACGGGAAAGTCGCGAATTCCCATTTATACGCAACAAAACCCGTTTGGGGCAGGGGTAAACAGAGAAGAGCACAAGGGGGGACTGGTCAAGGAGGGGATGAACGAAAAAATCGAACGGGGGCGCCTATCTCGAGGGTCAGGGAGACCCAGAACAACGCGCAGCATGTGGAGGAACCCGGAGGGAAACAAAGTGATCGATTTAAAGGCACTTACTTCGACCATCCGCTGAAGGGAGGGAAAAAACGGGGGGCCTTTAGGAAGCCTCTTAAAGGCTCTAACTGACAAACAGTTGCAGGGGAGAAGAGTTAGGATTGAGGGGGGGGGTGCGTGTACGTATACTTCAATTGCATTAGTCGGAATTGTATTCGAATGTGAAAAACAAGAGACTCATCATATTCTGGCCTACAAATTGAGAAGATGCAAATTTAGCTGGAAAAACATAGTCGGGGTTTCTACTACAATTTGTGAAGGAAAACCTAGGAAAAAACGCCCTTTCCAGGACGAAATAAAGGGAAAGACCGAGTATTAGGTGGGCAAGTGGACTGAATGTTCTCTTTCGAGATCTCTAGCTGGGGCGAAGATTCGCGCGCCTCAGAGGGGGTAACGCGGAATCGGCGACGGGTAACAGCGGGTGGTATATACATTAAAGGAGAAATCTTTTTCGAGGAGTGCAAGGTCGTGCAAGCCTGGAGCCGGGAAAAAGGCAATAAGTCATGTGAGGAGAAAAGTACCCCACGCCATCGTCGATTGCACATGCCGAGAGAAGGGTAAGAAAAAGAAGGGAGGTGGTACAAAAAGAGAAGCACATAGTGCGAAGAAGGTCCAACAGGGAGGATCACAACGTGAAATAAGTGAAGGGGGGGTCAGTAAGAGGGGCGGGTCTGGGAGGCATTGGCTATACTAATCCAAAATTGTGACAGGGTAGGCCATCAATCCCACTCGGGGGAAAAAAAACGCCCAAAACTAGGAGAGAAAACTAGACATCAGGGGGGGGAGGATTTGTCACTGAAAAGGGCGTACACTGTGACACTGGGAAACGCGG
>Ga0179593_1814568_pt1 | contig 11946 bp, 12 predicted proteins | sample CZODoug2_1_08_16_FD_185931 | JGI IMG/M metagenome (GOLD analysis project Ga0179593, IMG submission 185931) | Vadose zone soil fungal communities from Angelo Coast Range Reserve, California, USA - CZODoug2_1_08_16fungal (PacBio error correction) | ecosystem: Environmental > Terrestrial > Soil >...
CTAAAGAACCTATGGACTTGCCTCGATAAACCGCAACCCCGCTAGGGAGGAAGGAACAAAGGGATAAACAGAGAGGGGGAAGATCGATTATCCTTAAGGCGGTTAGGGGAGCAGCAACATAGGGGGGGCATGGGGAAAGACGTAGGAATCCAAGGGAGGAGGTGTTAAGGGGGTGTCAGCGCCTAAGCTGTCCGGGATCAATGAAGGGGCGGAAAAAAGGGGGGAAATACGAAACTCAATTGTTGGTGGAGGGACGGAAAAACGGTTCGAAAAAAAAAGGGAGGGTCCAGGAAAAAAAGAACCACCGACAGCTTGAGCACTACCCTGACTTAGGGGGGCAAAAAAGCTCCGAAGATGCAGACGTTGGAACTTTGGAGAGAACTAAAAAAAAAAGCCGGAGTAAGCGTTTGTGGTGGGCGTAAGGGACAAAATTTTGGACTCCGAAATAACTAAACAGAGGTTCAAAAAAAGCACGCGCCCACGGGAGAAAACGAGATAAGGGGGATGAAACCTAAAAGGGGTCAAAAGGATTCGTACGGGGTGGAAGGCTGGGATTTTTTCATAAAACATGTATTTCTGAGAAGACTCGTTTTGGGGGGGAAAGGAAAAGATCTACGGCCCATGTTGGGTAAAGTAAAACGCCTGATTCAAGCGAGGGAAAAAAAACGCCCCCACCAAGGAACAAAGGATCATCCTTGTCCCAGAAACCGAAGTCGTTAGATTTGGGGGAAATTCACCTGTTGATTCTTCAACGTATTTTGGAGAATCCTCTCTAGTCAATTCTTCTCATCCCTCAGAAAAAAGCACAAGAAATACAAAGGAGATACGGTGACAGAAACTGAAAAGTTTGTGCACACTGGTGGAAGAGGCGAAATCAAAGGTAACGAGGTCAAAAGAATGCAGAGGGGAAACGCGATTGTGCCAGCGGGGCCGAGGAAGAGGGAGGGAGAGGAGAAATGTCGAGAGGATCCTTTCGGAACATCCCTGTGACTGTAGACGAGCCTAAACGGAAATCGAGTCAAATTCCAGGACTCCGAAAGGCTCCATAGAGCCGGTAAGTAAGGAAAGAGGGGGCTCCGGGGATTCGCATATATTGGGAGGGGAAAATTTTACTGGATCGGACCTCGGTCTACTAAGGAAGGTTGAAGACCTTATAGCAGAAAGCTGAGGATCACCGGCCTGCAAGAGCACTCCGCAAAAAGGGGGGGACTATTGCGGACAGATGAAATGGGAAAGCTCCCTCCGCTAAAGCAAATTTTGGGTGCGTGATAGGGCGCATTAGGTGAGAGACCAGAGAAGTCGACAAAAAAGGGGAGATTGGATTGGGGTTGGAGGGGGGGGGAGGGAAAAAGAGTTGGTGGGGGCCTCCGCTGGGAGAAGGGAATGAGGAAAAGATAACCTTAAAAAGAAACTCACAAAGGAGAGAGAGAGATAGTAAGATAGAAAGAGGGCCGGCATCTGCCAGCCCAACCTCAAACGAAAGAAAGCAAAATGGCACCTGGGAGGAGCTTCAAGGAAAAGAAAACTAAAAGGAGAGAACCCTACGGGGGACATATCAACAACGGCTCTTGATACGAAATGGATATCCAATGGGGGGGGGAAAAAGCCTTCAGACTGGGGATAGTCAAGGAGTGGGGGAAGAAAAAGGGAATTTAAGGGGGAAAGAGTCGGAAGAAGGGGGGAGAAAACCTACCCCACTCGTATATGGAAACCGAGCCACTTACAGAGAAAGGGACAGACGGAAACTGACGTGGCCGCTAGTTGGGACAAAACAATTCCAGGAAAAAAGGATGCTCGATTTAGGATCGGGGAAAGCAGGAAAGTGAGGTTATGCCCGCGTCAACAGGGTGGAAGAACGGGGAAAAGAAAAAATCAGGGACTGGGACAACAGGAAGATGGACTTTAAGCTCGAACAAGATTTGGGGGGGGGGGGGGGTTCCAAAAAAAAAAAAGAAATTCTGAGGCCAACAAAATGCAAAGCTGAAGGACATTGGCTACACGTTTGCCGGGGGAAAGAATTGAGAAAACGATCAGGAAATTCAGAAAAAGGGCGAAGGGAAGTCGCGGAAGGTTCGGCTCATAGCGCTCATACGTCAAGGAGAGAGGACAACTACAGGAGGGAGGTTGAGAAGAGGAAGCCATTTATGAGCGGTACCAGGGGGGGGAGGGGTGGGGTGGGAAACACGTCAGGCTTGGGAGATCAGGAAGGAAAAAAATGTCCAAAACTTGGAGGGGGAGGAGATAGCAGGGAGGAAATAAAAAGAGAAAAGAAGAACACGGAAGAGATGGGCCAATGGGGACCGATCAAGGGAGTGCAGAAGGGGCCACGGTAGAAGGGCAACAAGTGGGAACCGATGACTCGCGAGGGAGAAAAACGCTGGCAGGGGAGGACCCATTCAGAAACTAACACAAAGAGGGCCGAGGACGAGGGAGGAGGAAGCCATACGAGAAAGGAGATGAGGAAGGCATCGAGGAAGGATTAGTAGGGAGGGAAAACTCAGAAGGGCGTTAGCGCAAAGTGGGAGGGCGTCGTCGGCCCTACTGCTATAAAAACGACTGGGGAAAGGCACAGGTGGGGGAAGAAGCTACAAAAAGGGAAAGGGGAGTGCGGTGAAGCAACACTTCGGGGGCGCGGGCGGGTCTCGGTGGCTGGAAACTGCAGGGGGGGAAAAGATACATCAAAATAAAAAAAAAAAAAAACGAGGATGGATCTTCTGGAAAAGTTGCTCTGGGGGAGCGGGTGGTGGGCGTGGAGTAGAGGCGGAAGGGGGGGCAGAGGGCGCAGGGGGGGTGGGGGGGGGGGTCGCTGTGGTGAGGGGGGGGAGAGACTTCTAGAACAAACCCCGACGCAAGTCAGGGTTAAATTTATCTTAGGGAGAGAGAAAAGAGAGAAGCCGGGGTTCGGAAGAATTTTGAGGGAGTATGACTTAGACGTCTGGGAGGCTAAAAATGAGATGAAGGGCTCGGAATCTTACTGCGAAGGGAAGCCGTGAGGGAAAAAGGGGGGGGGTTATGGAAGGGGAAGAGAGTAATCGAGGACAAGGGACAAAGGGGAAGGGGGCCTGAACCCCCACAAAAAAAACTAGAAAGTGCGCTTTCCGAAGACCCACTGGAAACTCAGAGGAAACCGGAAGCCTCGATCAAACGGGAGATGTAAAAAAAGGGATTCACAAAAAGAGAAGAACTTCTATATTCCAATTCCCGGAACGCTCAGAAGGAAGAGATAGGATCAGGGCCACTTAGGGAAGCGTACCTGGGCAAGGGATCCTGAACCGGGGGGGAGAAACCCAAATGGCTCTTTCTAAAGGTTGGAGGGGGGTCGGGATTCTAACGTGGGAATCCATCGGCAGTTCAAGTCCTTCAGGAGGACCTGGAACGATTGAGACGGAGGGGGGAGGACGTACCCGAGAAAAAAAGTAAATGCAACAATTCTTTAGGGACCAATCTTGGGGTCCAATACTGGGGAGGAATCGAAAGGGGGAGGGGAACGATGACGCCTAAATCTAAGAGTGAGAGGCCCACTCGACAACCGTGAAAGGCAATCGTAGGTGCTAGAACAAGAAAATGCTAAAAACAACGGCGGGAGATCACGGAGAATTTGACGTCCCTTCAGGAAAGGAATGAGGGTGCTAGAATAGACGGAAAAAAACAAGCTATACTTGGTTCTAATTCACGTTAACAAGCATTTGAGAGGTAGCAGCGAAGAAAAGGGGAAAAAGTGGAAAAAAGATTGCAAGAAAAAAAAAAAAGAACAACAGGAGCAGGGGCATGAATTGACTGACCTCTAACTCGTCGAGGATTCCCGGGGAAAAGGGGAAGAACTCCCTTGAGAAAAGAAAAAAAGGATTGAAGAAAAACAGTCTTCATAAAAGAACCCCCAATGACGGAGGAAGAAAGATCGCATGAGCTAGAGGAAATCATTCTGAATCAAGAGCCTACCACAACAAAATTAAGGAAAGAAAGAGCTATTCAGCATAAAAAAAAATGAAGAAGGAGTCCGGGAGTGGCACTAAGGCATGTATGCAGACTGCCGGGCCCTCAGGAACGGACGAATCCACGGGGAGGGAATTGAGTCAAAAAGCAGGGAAGAATCTGAGGAGGGAAGCCAGAAAAAACTGGGCTCCGGGGGGGGAAGACATTTCCATCTTTGATGAGATTCGTTCGAGAGAGAAAAAACAAATGAGGGGGACAGCTGAAGAAAACACGAATGAAAGGGGGTTGTTACGGAGGCCAAGTCAAACGAGCAGCAAGGAGGATGGCAAAACAGGGAAGAGGAAGAAGAGAGACTATACGCTGGTCGGGAGAAAACTTAGCATATCGGTAAGTGGTGGTTCGAGGAAGCCCAGACCCGTCAAGGGCCATCAGGGGGCTTGGCGTGCGTAAAGGATCTAATTTTGGAAGGAGGGTCGGAGGGAAGCCCAGAGGGATTCGGAGGGGGGAATACCCTAACGTGACAAAGTTGGCATAAACGTAAGTGGGTTCTGTATGGATCAGGGGAAAGAGAAAAAAGAAGAGGGAAAGTCAATAGAGGGTCGAAGATGGAACTCATAGGGGTCGGCATGGCACTTTTGAGGTAGGTTCAGAAGGGACCCACGAAATCGGAGGATTCATCATCATTTTGTACGACTCTCTGTGAAGGACAAGGAAGAGAGGTCCTCGGAGCCAAAACGAGAGAGAAGGCCTCTCTTCTAGAAGGAGCTTAGGTCAGGAAGAATATAGAGGGGGGAGGTTGGGTTTTAAAAAGAACCAATAAAGCTTCCAACTTATAGGAACGTAGCAGGCTGCAAAGGGCGTTCAAGTCCACCAGGGAAAAGTTGCTAACTGAAAAAAAAGTCGCATTTGTCATGTGAAAGAGAAATGAAAAACTACGATGAAAAGGGGGAGGGGGTCCTTGAAAAACGTGAAAGGACTCACGATACTCGTCACCCCCCACTTTTCAACTTGGCGTCTCACGGACAGAAAAAGAGAAAATCGAGAAACTAGCATATCATCTGGCTGGTGCGACGACCGGCCAGGGAGAAGGAGAGGAAAAAGAGCTGCCTAAGATCAAAAAAGGACATAAATTCACAAAGGCCGAGCTAGTTTCTAAAAAGCTACAAAAAGCGAGGCGGCAACAAAAAAAATTGCTACGGTAAAAAACCAAAAAAAAACCGGCAAGAGCCAAAGGACTAAAATCTTCCATAACATTGACGACTTTGGACCGCTCAGGGAGAAGGTCCGGCCGGTAAGAGAGAAAAAGCAAAGAGTGGGGGGCCAAGTAGGGAAAAAAAAATCGTCGTTTCTGGGGATCCTTACCTGGGAAGGGATTTGGAGGGGAGGGTACGGAGCGGGCGGGAAAGGGGAGGTCGAAAGACAGTCGAACTTTGCTCCCAAAAGACCCTCGTCTGAAATGTGGTCGTAGACAAACGTTGGAGCAGGGTGAATGAGATACGACGACGGAACCTCGAAAAACCTCTTAATATTAACAATAACTGAGTGGTTGGAGGAAAGCCGGGGGGGGGAAACGCGATAGTCGGAAGGGTATGCTAGGAGGGATCGAACCTGATGCGCCAGAAAACTTCCAGAGAAAGAAAATTTTTGGGGGTAGGGAGTCGGACATTTTCCGGAATTTGGGGGGACTCCGCGAAAGAAGAGTGACTTCAAAAACAGAAGGGCATGAGTCCCATTTTTCCCCATCTGCACTGACTCAAGGAAGATGTGCACCAGCCAGGACCATGAAGGGAATATATGGGAGTACCTGTCCCTTACATCTTGAAAACAAAAAGTCGTTTCACGTCCAGAGAAGACGAACAATTTGGGGGGGAAGAAGATAAGCAACAACGCCTTCCCGCAAAGAGTTGCTAAAAACCCCAACCAAAAATCTCCGGACCAAAAGCGTAAGAGAGCGGGATCAGTAGTGAAGTCCACGGGGAACGTACTGAATTAGTGAAGATCGAGGAGTTAGGGGGGAGACCCGATAGAAGCAGCGCATACGGGGCCGCCTGGACGTTCGGTTTGTGAACCCGTCCACTTGCTAAATGGTGTAGAAAGGAGGAGAAAAGAGAAAGGGTACTCGAAGGGGGAGGGAGAGTAAAAGATGGGGGCGAGTTTGCCAGTGTTGGGCCTTAGACGGGGTGAACACAAAATAATTTTCGGTATCTTCGACTAGAGAAGACGGGGGCCAGAGCGCCAAAAAATGGAACTGTTAGGAAAGAGAAAGAACGTCGCCGTCGAAGTAAGTCGTGACCGATCCAAACCCAGATCATTTCGGATCGGACTTCCGTGAGGAAAACGAAGCTGACAACGCCAGATGGTAGATTCAAGGGGGGAATGTACGTGCTTGTAACAAGCTTTGAGGTTATCGGTTGCCAGCAAAGACTAGGGTACATCTACGAGTCTGGGGGGGGGAGAAGGGGGGGAGAAGAACCCATAAGACCTGTCAGGAAAAACTTTCAAAACGGAACCCAACAAAGGACGGAAAAACATATTGGCTGCACAAGTGGCTATAGATCCCCTCCTCGCCTCATAGCTGGCCAAAGAGTTGTTGAGGGAGGCGAGATTCGCTGAGCGTTCTCTTGCTTCGAACAAAAAAAACTGAAGGGGAGGGGGAAGTTAAAAGGGAAGTGTGCGATGGGCTTCTGATTTGTTGAATGGCCCTCCGCGGAATGAAGAAGAAAAGAGACTCAAAATTGAGCTCAACTTAGGGAGGGGGAGCTTAAGGGGGCCTCATGCTTCTTCGTAGGGCAAACAAACATCGAGGCTCCATCGGGAAAAAAAAATAATGGAGCGGAAAACCCAAGGGGATTGAAAAACCTTTGGTCGGAAAAGGCCCTGGGTGGAACCAAAAAAACAAACACACAAAAAGCAGGCGCTTAGGACTCGCGGGAGGGGGGGAAGATAGCGGTCTGAAGAAAACTGAAGCGGGGGAAATATTCAAAGCAGGGGGCTGAGTGTTCTGAAATGCAGGCCCGGGGAGAAGAAGATGATAGAATCTTGGGGGGGAAAAAATCCAGTCGCTGAACCGCGAGGAAACCTAGCGACAGCGATTGGGACCAGCAAGGGGATCTCTGAAGGGAATAAGGGGAACTAAGTGAGAGGGCATCATCTGAATTACCGGAGACCCTAAATGATTCGATGTGGTGTCGGAGGAGGGTCCCGCAGTACGAGGAGACATTGAAAATGGAATAATACGAGAAAGGAAAGAAAAGGCGAAAGGCATTCGCTAGTTCCGAAAATTATTTTGGTTCCCCGCAGGCGTCAGGCAACAGAGGGAAAGAGCTACAAGAGAAGAATAATAAAAAATGGTGGGCGATTGAACCGCTAGAAGTTGGGACCATCGGGGACATGGACGGGATTCACAAAGCTAAACCCGTAGGGAAGTGGAGGGCGTCGCAATAGGGCGCAAAACAGTACCGCAAGCTAAATGTCGAAAACTACGTGATAAAATTGGGAAGGGTCAAAGAGGGACTACCGAAGTCTGGGGGGCAAGGGGATTTTTGGGGGTTGCGGCAACTCAAGTTCTGGCAGACATTGTGGAAAAAAAAAAAAAGAGTGGACAAACCATGTCCATATTAGGAGAGAGGGGAGGGAGAGAACGAGGACGGAATTTCCCGTATAGAAACTCCCCGCCAGAGAAACTACACGTAAATCTGAGATACGCACTGGTAGGGGGGATCAAGGGGATCTGGGGTAACATAGAAAACTCCTCCGGAAGATGATGACGAAGAGAGACCAACAAAAAGCAAAGGGCTGTTCGGACGGCAAAGAAAGGGCGGGACGGGGAAGTCAGCCGAAGGAATGGCCCGCTCTTCAAAAAAGCGAGATGTGAAAAACTCCGGCAAGCTGAGCAGCAAGAGGGGGGGAGGATGTGGCAAGTTCGGAGATAAAAGTACTTGCCGATAAAAATAAAACCTTGGGGGTCCGCTCGACCAACTCCAACACTTGCCGCGCTCGTGGGGCTTTGAAAAGGGGGGAGCTAAAAAAGTAACGGCGATCCTTATCCTCCAATCCTGACAAGCGGTATCTTTTAGAACGAATTGCTCAGGGATTAAAAAAGTTCACATTTGGCTGCAGAAGAAGGCAGAAGAGTGATGGAAAGATTAGCTTGTGGAGATTCAGCATTTTCGAAGATTAATTCTATCATCTCTGCTTAGGGACCGTGAATCACGTATAGGGGGAATCCTTAAGAGGATTCTGAGAGGGCGTGAAGGGGGCTACGGTGGAATCGGAGGTTTTGTACTTAAGGGACTTTCGTCCGTCGGTAGGTCCGAAAGGCAGATGGATATGCAGAAAATTTCTAGACGATGAATTTAGGGCACAAGAGGTGGAAAAAGCCTTTGACAGTTGGGGTTAATGATATCGTGAAGAAGGCGGGAAAAGGATGGCGACAAAAGGAAATTAAAGTCTTTGGCCTGTCAAAAACTCCGGACACTTCTACGATCAATCCAGCCCACGGGAAAACTGGATAAGGATGCGCACCGTTGCACCAATAAATCGACTCTAATTTTCAAACCGCATCTCTTATGGGGGGTTTTCCTAACCTTCTGTCCGCCCCGACTCGCCCTGCAGGAAAGATTCCCTCGGCGCACAAAGACTTATCGAAAGGCCCGAAGCGTGGTACCGACAATCCGAATCGAATTCGTCTCAGACCGCGTCCTTCAGAATACTGCTTGCACGGTGGCAGATGTAGCAAGGGAACTCATACGAAACGTGTTATTCGAGCAATCCGTGTCGGAAAGTACTGGGGGTCGAGGCAATCGATTGCTGGTAACCGCGCTGTTTGGACGAAAACCATCGTGTGCACAAAGGAGGGGTCTAGCACACGACCGAGGGTAGCTCATCGAAGCACGTGGGAACATGCCAATGGAAAGCAATCAAGGACGGCCCAAGAGTACACCCTATGGCGGAGGTAGGGAGAAAGCTCGAACAACTGAGCAGGTCTGAGAAAGAGGGTACTAAGGCAGTTGAAGGCCGTCGGCACCGGTGCATTCATCCTGAGAAAATGAGTACTTGTACCAAAAGGGCGAAGGGTACAAAAAGGATTTAAGGGAGGGAAAAAAAAAGTAAATAGGCAAAGGGTCCTTTCGTAAAGGAAGACCACCTCTCGCATCAAAGATGAAATGTCTAAACCGGCTTCAGTGTGAAAAGCCACTAGAAGAGTACCTTTTCAGTTGCCGCATCGGGGAGACCCTGTAGCTCGTGGCTCCTGAGGAAGCCCCCGGGAGAAGCTTTCAGAGGGAAATTGAAGAAAGAGCAGGCGCTAGAGGAGCTAGCTGAATCGACTCTCTCAAACCACAGAGGAGGGCGTGCTAGGGCATGAGAGCGAGAAAAAGGAGAAGGGATAACATCTAGATGGGGGGCGAGCAAGGGGGCTTTCGGGCTCCTGACTGCCTTGCAAAGAGGCAGTACAAAAAAAGCTCAGCTTCCGAGCGAGGGCTCGCTCCTCGTGGCTACGAGGGAGGGGGCCAGATCAAGCCGCATGATCCTGGCGGGTGAAAAAAGGACTGGAAAGCGGGTGAGCTCGACCGGGCAAATGCTTGTATAACGCGAGTGAAGATAAGCCAGTGGGGGGGGGGGTACCATTCGCTCCAGTCAAGCTTTCGTACAAGGAGACTTCACAAGTGAAGAAAAAACGGAAGGAAACCTCTTGCTCAGACACTGTAGCATCTCGTGGATGGTGTTCGAGAGAGACACGTTAAGGTGTCGATTTTCGCCTGCGGAGGGGGATCTCATTGCATAATTGGCGTGGTAAGGGAAAAAGTTCTTCAATGATGCTACAAGTCCGTGGGAGAGTTGGAAAGAACGGATTATTCCCTTTGGAGGTGAACCGGAACCGGGAAAGCCAAAAAAAGAGGATCTCGAAAGGAATCCGTCCGAAAGGGGTCGAGGGAAAAAAAGAGGGCCGGAATCTAAGGAAGAATAATGGGAACGATATGCCAATCGTCCACCAAAGCAGAGGAACATTTGGGGGGAAAAAAAGACCGGGGAAAAAAAGATCAGTTCATCGACTTGGAAGGTACCAACAGAGCGGGGATATCTTAGATACAGTGAAGCGAGGAAAGATACAGGTGGCCGGAATAAGTGTTCCCATCCATCAGCGGCCCCCATGCCCGACGGAAAGGAGGAGACAGGGGAAGTTCCTTATCCCTTCGTGGTCAAGAGAGGAGGAATGGGTAAAAAGACAGCGAACTACGATTCCAAATTAGAGTGGGCATGTGCCACCGGTCACCGAGCCAGAGAAGAAAGGACAAAAATAAAAGGCGTTCAGGCACAGCCGGCGAAGGGGCAGCCCGGCTAATCGCGAGAAGCATATCCCAGGAACAGACCGACGGCCGATCATACAGTCCAGTCAAAAAAAACCACTCGCCGGAGTCATAAGCAAAAAGGATGAAATGGGGAGAAACAAAGACTACAAGCCACTGTTCGGCTCACCGAGGAAAAGGTGCTCGGGACCGAAAGCACGAAAAGCGCCTTCACAGGGCCCTCGGCAGAAGGGCTAGGGGGCGGAAAAAGAATTTCCTGCGGTTAGAAAGGCAGCATCAAACCCTAGTGGATTTGGGGAAGAAGATTCGTCAAAGTTTGGAAAGAACAGGGTTCGAGGTGGGAAGGGGAGGGGGACGGAGGCAGCCGTGGGGCTTTCTAGATAAAATTCTCTCCAATTTGCGAGTCCACGCGCAGCGTCGGGGAGGAAAGGATTTCGGGGGGGAAGGAAAAACGGTTGGAAATCGGCAAGTTCGGTGAATATCCAAGACGGAACAAAAAAGGACGGCTTAATGAGATTCCTTACGTATTGGGGGGAACTCACATCTAAAAAACGGGCCTGGCAGGGATTTTATCTAGTCCTTCCGGACGTTCATGAGGGGAAAAGTTTGGTTCGGAGGTCGAACTAACGAAAAGCCGGTGTGAGGAGCCATCATCACGAAGAGATGAGAGTCCTCTCAACCGCACTCTCGCGGGCACCAAAGGTGGGAACCATATACCTCAAGGGAGGAACCATAAGACTCTCAGCAGTCCGTGTATACGGGGGTGGCTGGTAGTATTTCATAGGAAATGAAAACGACAAAATTTGTGAAAAAAACGAAAAGACGAGAGCACAAGGTGAGGACTGTTTGGGTGCGATACCTGAGAAAATGACGCCTGACAAGCGGCCAGCCAACAAAGATCCGGAAGACATAACACGGACGAAAATGGGGTAGTCAGCGTTGAATTCCAGTTGGCGTCTGTATGGGGAACGGACGACCAAGGTACGGAAAAGGAGAGAGAGGGCTGCGCTCCGACGGACTACCAGGACTGTCAGGTTTGTGAATCCCGTCAAATTGCTCAGTGGGTATAACTGATCGCGGAGGGCAAAGTGAAAGAATGGTATGGCGCGAGGGGCAGCTGTGGGCAGCGGAACGCAGGGAAAAACCCAAGAAGTTGAGTCTAAAAGGGAGTACCTGCGCCATCTCCCTCGATTAGTCTTACAGAGGTCCTCGGAATCCGGCTAAACTGCTGCGGCGAGTCCTTCCCTCTCTCATACGACACATCGCAGATCAGTTCGGGAGCAATCAAGATGCCCAAAAATCTGCCAACAGGGATGGTATGTGGGAGTTACTTCGACTGGTCTATAGAGTGACTGGGGTCTTGGGACGATCGCGGGAGTATCGTTTGGGGAAACCGGGAGAGGGTACGGTGGGGATAGTTGTTTGGGGTCGCAAAAAAGAAACCTGGAATGAGAGCATCAGGTATCAAAGGGTCCTGTCCAACCAGGTGACTATTCCAATAAGCTCCAGATCAGCTCGACAAATAAAAAATACAATCCGCGCTTCAAGCGACCTGAGTGGTGTCGTGATGCGCAAGGGAAAGGGCCGGGTGACCACTGCCCCGAGTGGTCAAAAGATTGATCGCTGGTCCTTTCTTGTTGGGATTGGGGCGGGACAATGTGGGTCCGCTCCAGTCGCTTCTCCTCCATGATTTATCAAGGGGACC
>Ga0179593_1314955_pt1 | contig 11945 bp, 10 predicted proteins | sample CZODoug2_1_08_16_FD_185931 | JGI IMG/M metagenome (GOLD analysis project Ga0179593, IMG submission 185931) | Vadose zone soil fungal communities from Angelo Coast Range Reserve, California, USA - CZODoug2_1_08_16fungal (PacBio error correction) | ecosystem: Environmental > Terrestrial > Soil >...
CGCAGCTGAAAAGAGGGCCGCCGAAGCCCACAGGCCAAGATCGTGCGAACTGTCCCAGTGTCAGGCATGTAAAACGAATTGACGATCTTCCAACAAACCGTGAAAGACTACAAGAAAGATTAGCCATTTCCCGCTGGGGGGCTAAGAGAAACATGCGAGAACGGGGTTCCGGAAAGAAAAAGAGGAATAGTCCGCGAGCAAATGTGGGGTCGAAGGCCGAACAAGGGCACCACTCGACCCACCTGGGGAGGAGAAGGATTCAAGTCTACGACTCATAAAAGAGGGAAAGTGGGGGGGTCAGAAGAAGGAGGAGGAGGATAGGCAGAAATCATTACGGACATAGTGCAGCACCGCTGAAATCGGCATGCCTCCATCTAAACTAAAAGCAGAAAGAACATTGACAAAGAAGTAATGGGAGAGAGCTAAAAAAAAAAGAATGCATTAATAAAAAGGGAAGAAAGCAGGATCTGCTGCACATCGCGTGCCCTGGGACGCCATCTGCGCGCTACTCGAGCGCACAAGGAACCCCCAAGGAGGCCCTGGAAGGGGATCTATCGACGGTGGGTGCGGAAACTTCGACAGGGCGTCAAGGGTCATTTCTTCATTTCCAGTTTTCCTTCAAGGGACAGGACACGGGGGAGCAATCAAGCAAGGAGGAAGTGGCGAAACCAAGAAGGGAAAATCCGACGATCGCCGAGAACGGCCGCCCGGGCCTGTCGACGGAGAAGCAGGGTCGCGATCGAAAAGGAGCAGGCAAGAAAGAGCTCTGGGACTGTCCACGGAAAGGGTCTTGAACGCATAAAGCAGTATGGGTGAAGAAGAGGAAGAGAATGACTGAAATAAGGGAAGAGTACCGGACGCCGCAAGAGCCTGGTCCTGTAACCATCTCAGAAGTCGACCGATGGCCGCACATGAAAGAACAAAAGAAAAGTAGAAGTAGGAAGAGGCACTGCTCAGAGCAACGGGGAGAAACATCGAAAGGAAGAAACACAGCATCGCGTTGGGTTGGATTCATTCACTCAAGAAACAGAACCGGTTTGAATGGAAAGAGAAGACATTGCGCACAGAAGGGAGGAAAAGGCATGATTGAGTGAAAAAATAAAGAGAACCCTTGCTCCACGCCAGATCCGACGCAGCAACGCTGAAATCGGAAGGGAACCGACGGCAGTGAGGGGCCGAGGGCGAACTACCTAGGGGGAGACTAGAAAGGGAGATGGCGAAAAAGAGTTCCGGAAGGAAGCAGGGCCGCTAAGCGTGATGAAGGGGAGCTTCGCCGGAGGTCGCCGTAGACGCCGCGAAGGAATGGGGAGAGGGGTTACCGGTCGAAGAGACGTCGAGGGTAAAGAAGCCAGTAATCGCATCTGATAGGAGCTTGGTCGAGCCGCGATCGCAGACATCGAAAAAATTGAGAAAAAAAAAATCCGGCCGGCAGAGGAACGGGCGACGTCATCATAATGTAAAAGAAGAAAGTCAGCTTACACATAATCGAGGAGAAAGGACAGGCATAAACGGAGCTAACTGTTTGAACCCGGGGTGCCCGCAAGGACTGCGAACAAATCCGAAATCGCTAGAGAAGGGGAAATGAAAAAGAATCAAGAAAGGGGGGGATCAAAAAGTGTTCTCATCTGGGAAAGGGGAGGGGGTGTAGATGGGGCAATAAGCAGGCCTGCGCTGCTGGACTGACAACAGATAAACGTTGATCCATGAGTTGCGATCAAAAAGGGCCTCCGGGCAGGGCTAAGGGAGACGTCGACGGAGACCCGAGCAGGAACGCTCGATCCATAGGAAGCAACTTGGCAAAAATCGAAGAGTCATAAGGGGATGCAGGGAGGAGACACAAGTTAAGAAGAAAGGGGACCCAGGAAAAGCAGTGAGATCGGCTACCGAAGAGGGCGGTGCATAAGAAAAAATCGTGAGGACAGAAAAAGGTAGTAGAGGAAGTAGGATAAAACAAGACCAAATGATAAGGGGGGGGAATGTGAATCCTCCGCATCCACCGTGATTTTGAAAAGTCATCGCGGGAAAAAAAGGCCAGCCTAGGAAAGGGACATGTCTGTGAGTGGGAAGGAAGCTCTCGAGAATATCGAACCAGTGGACGAAATTCCGGGGAATCACCAATCATCTCGCATGCTGCCGCCCATCGTACGTATCCACAAGTGATGAAGAGGCATCCACGCGTCGGGCTGATGGAGAAGAACTTGCGGTCTTCCAACGGGATCGGCCGTCGAAAGATCGGCCCCAAGGGACACCCCGATATTGTATGAATTCGATCGGAAGTTCGGCTTTTCGTCTGGCCGACCGGCATAATTCAGAAGAGTTTGAAGATCGTATTATCGAGGATCAGAGAGGACACGAGTGGAAGAACCAAGGGGGGAGCTTTACGGACTATCCGTATGCGCAGAGAAGGACACAAAGGCCCTGATAAGAAGCCAATCGCGGTAACCGATATCCGCGAGGGGAGGAGGGGAGCAGCAGAGGAAGGGAGCTGGAAGGCGCCAGCACCCAGTAAGCGAATTGCTGTCCAATGAAGATGGCGGCGCCCATAGAGTACCCGGACCAGATAGCGGCAAGTGCTGCGTGAACAATCGCATGGATGAAGGGGGGGGAACGGTAATCATCCAAAATAAGAATCCGCGCGACACCACATCCCAAGAAAAAATAAAAAAGTCGAATCCAAGGGGGGGCGTCATCTTCTGCGGGGGACAACGGAAAACAGGACACACATGAAGAGCACCGACAGTTCCGAAATTGTGGAGGGAGAGAGAGGTACTCCGCGTCAAACCGGCGGTGAGGGAGAGACCAGGACACAGCACGTGAACATCTTGAAGGGGGAAAACCGTCGTCGTTAGGTCAACGAGAAGATCTAGCGTAGGGACAAAAAGATAGGAGGGGGACGAGCGAATCCCTCCCCAACACGGGAGGATGACAAAAATCGCCCAACGTTCAATACAATCCGCAAATCGCCGACCAAAAAAGAGAGTCCCGACGACGAAAGAAAAACGGGGGAAAAAGAGGGTTATTTAGTGGGACCGGGAGCGAGTGTCCCGGTTGTCCCTTGCCGGTGACGCCGGAGAGAGCCGAAGACCATCTTCGCGGTGGGAGCGTCTGAGGCTTACTGGATGCTGGAAGGGAAGCTGTGAAAAAAAAAGAAAAACGAGGACTCCAAGGATTAGAAAAGAAATGGACTCGGTGTCGTTCGCTTGTGGGATGGAAGGGAGGTCATCAGAGAAAAAAAGGGGAACAGCATTGAAGGAAGGAGAAAGAAAAGAATCCTGGTCGTTACTTGCTTGGGCGTCCAACCATAGGACATAGAAATTCCGCAAGGTGGTCAGAAGCCGACGGTAGCGCTGATCACACCAAGAGATATAGATTGGGGAAGGGGACAATTAACGGGGAGAGACCTGGAGAGGTGCCCATGTTCCGGGCTCTTGGTCATTAATCATCTCGCCGGTGAAGTCAAAAAATCAGAGAAAACCGTGCCTCTTCGCCGAGAGAATAGAGAAATCGGAAACAAAAAGCGGGAGATCGGCTACCCGTCCCCCACTAACCGAAAAGCCGAAACGCACGCTCGACGTCGCTATTCGTTTGGGGGGCTCTACGGCAAAAGATCAATTTTTCTTAAAGAATCGGGGAAAGAAGGGAGAAATCTCGGGTCTGCCGGAACAAAGTTTGGCAACCGTGACGCTGGCAAAGAGAAACAAAGACATAGGGGTAACGTGGTCCATTTGTCGTCCAACCGGGTTCGAGGGGTGACAGGCGAAGGGGATTGCGGACAGAAATAAAAAGGAAAGAGGCGTCCTTCACCTCGGACTGGAACAGGCCTCGCTGAAAACTCACCATCAGGTGGAATAGCGACCGGCGGCAATGTGGTGGAAATAGATAGAAGGGACAGAACAAAAAAAAGAAAGGAGACCTTCTAAGAGAAAAAGAGGGGGGGTGAAAACCAATCACGCGGTAAGCTGCTCCTGCTGTTCCTGGGGGGGAGTTTCTTAAGCGACAACGAGCATCCTCTATTACCGCGGCTCGTCGGTCTCAATTCAGACGGGACCAAAGAGGTCAAAAAAAAATGGTAGAAAGCTGCTGCGTCATGCCCGAAAGAGACGGAAGCCAGGGTTGCCTTTCTCGCCACGCATTTCCCCTCTTCCCAGGGTATAAGGGCACGAACAAGAAACAACTTACGTCTAGAGCCTGAGGAGTCGAGCTACACCCCCAAGGGTTCAAGCTGCCAACAAACGTCGATCACCTTCTGTCCAGTTTCCTTCCGTCTCTCGATGAAACCGAGAAGGATTCAGGACGGGGGCAAAAAAAGGGAGACAACAGTCCTGATGCCATTGATGCCTGAGAAGCGACGCTTAGGTGAAAGAAAGTAAAAAGGAAAAAAATTAAGGTCTGTGGCCTGTCCTGGCCGCCGTCGCCGGGCAGAGTGCAACGGCGTGTCAAGAAAGGGAAGGTCGAGGCCGAGGAACCTTTAAAAGACTATCAGATGCGGACTGGCTGAATAATATTAAAGGAGGGGGGAAGGAACTCGAAGCCTCATGATCTCTGAAAAAAACCGAATATTCCCAGCAGAGAAAGCGCTGAACGTTCAGGCAGCTTCGCGGCAGTCTTAGAGTAAGAGAAAGAAGGGGGCGACCCCGCGAAACTGGGGGGAGAGGGACTACCGAGGGCGTCAGGAACTGATCGCCGATATCCCGCGCTATCCACGGAGGGGAGCTGGATGTCAAGGAGAAGCATGGGCTTTGAGGAGGGGAAAAGAGGCTATCGCGGAAAGCGGCCGTGCAAGCAGAAAAAGAGGCTGGTTTTGCGTCGGCACACACCGTGAAAAACCAACGAAAGGGCCAGCGCTTGCAATGAAGATTTAAGGTAAAAAGGGGGGGACGAGTGAAAGGGGGAAGAGGGAAAAGACCATAGGGCTCTCGAGTAGGGTACAGGGCTGAATAGGTCGAGGAAGCGAAATCGGCCCTCATCTACTTCTCGTCATCGAGACAGTCACTTCAGGGGCCTGAGGTAGATGAGGGCAAAGAAGGTCTGTTACAAGTGAGAAAAAGAAGGTTCCTACAGAAAGGAAACTTTTCATGTGGAAAGGAGCGGGGAACCTGCTGCAATGCTATGTCGCAAGAAAATAGAGCGAGGGAGATGGGACCGGGTCAAAGACACGCGCTGTTCGTATCGGTAAACCGTTGACGTAAGTGAAGAAATGGAAAATTAGAAAAACCGGGAAGCGCAATGGGCGGTGCAGACTGACACCCCGTGTGCGAGCTGCCATGCGGGACACAGTCCTTTGGGCTGGGAGTCCCTTATTGTGCGCCGGCGCAGAGGCTTCCCAGGCCAGCGATCGGGCAAAGAGCCTGCTCTGCCCAATTCTGAAGCACGGCTGGGTGGGCCTATAGAGATAAGGAGTTTAATCAATCAGGGGCGGCGAATTCTCGCAATTGTCGATGGCAGCCCTATGGGGCTCGTTGGGCCGAGCTGTCCGTAAAGGTCGCCAAAATAAACAGCAGTGAGGGAAACGGGAAAAAAAATTGGAAAAAAGGGTGCCGGATCGTCGTTGAAAAAAAAATATACTCGCCGTTGCCAACTTGGTCGAGTGGCGGCCTGGGGCAAAATTAAAGGCAAACGACGCCGGGCCGGAGTGACGACTTTCAGAGGCGAGGCAACCCGTTGATCGCATGCAGGAATGGAATCGATCCCCGGGGAAATCGGACGCGTCGTGATGGACAGGAATCCGGCCTTCAGAAAGGTAAAGTTAAAGTCATGGCAGAAACGGGAAAGCACGAAGATTCCATTTGCATTGTCAGAAAAAACGCAAGATACAGTCTGACAGCATCAGCCGAAACCACGAAACTGAGATAAAAGAAGAGGAGATCTCATCTGAGCATCGTGCCGCCTGACCATAACGACAGGAGCGCGTGCAGATGAGGAAAAAAGTCAAGAAGGAGGGAGAACAGAGGAAAACGCCGATGGGCCTTTGGGGAAAAAAAACTAAGCCGCTATCATCTTCGGCCAGAAATCGAATTGGGCGACGAACAAGCATATGTTTTCCGCCAGAAGCGCCAGCGAAGAAAGCCATTGGCAAAAATTGGGGGAGGAATAACACTGGAAACCAGAGAAAAAAAGAGCAACGAGAGGTCAGAAAAAGGCAAGACGATACAGCCACATAGTTAAATTGGCCGTCCGCACGGCGCCTGTAGCCGGCGACTCATTACGGTACATTTCTGAATCAAAAAAAAGGAAGGGGGGCTTAGAAGCCATCGAGCCGGAGAAGATCGACTCCGGGATCAACACCATCTTTATAGAAAAAAGAACCCCAAAAGACTTGGGACAGGGTCTGAACTATCCGGGGATGGACCCTCTGGCAAGGAAGAAACAAGGAATTCCGAAATCCAGAAGGGGAGAATTCCAGGCAGGGAGATACTCCCCTTTGTTACCGTCAGCTGCAAAGTGGATGGCTCTTCCCTGTTTGCTAAGACATGCGGCCAGTTTTCCGCAAAAAAAAAGAGGGGGAAGGGAGCAATCAAAGCCGAAAGAGAGATGAGTGAAAAAGAAAAAGAGAGGTCCAGGACTCCTGATCGAACTCTGCAAACGCATGCGACATGACAGTGGACGCGATCATAACCGTCCAGCCAAAAAAAAACGCTAGGGGTCCGGATTCAGTGAAGGGAAAGAGAAAAGTCAGGTTGTGGGAACAGAATCGAAAAGACCGATTCAAAAAGGGGGGGGGGACGCAGATAAGAGGACAAACGCGCGAGCGCAGGGGTACTGACATACTCGTCGACCGATGCACACCATGACAAGACCGCCTGGACGCGACCTCGTCATCGAAGGGGGAACCAGGGTAAACTAAAGAATTTCATCAGCAGTCACAGCAGCGCGTTGGGTTCAAGTTGATTGCCGAAAGAAAAAACCAGCCCTGCGGGGCTGGACACGGCTTAAAGGCAGGTAACGATCCCAGTCGCAAGCCAAAGGGGAAGGTACTAAACATAAAGACTTGAAAGAGTGACTAGAAAGAGGAAGCTGTCGAGACAAGTGTATAATATGCATTGGTAGGAAAGTTCAGAAAAAGAGGAGTAAAGCCAGGGGGCCAGGAAATGCTTTACTGGGAAATAGAGAGGAATGGGGCGCTTTCTGCTGCGATCAAGGCGACGCGGGGGACCGTTAAAAAACTGCACGCAGGAGAGGAGTCACGTCATTAGAGGGAGTCTGATGAGCAACGGCGATCGCAAAAAATAGCACCGACAGCGGATTGCAGCCGCCTGCCCGCACTGAAGCCGGCGTTAATGACAGCGGAAAAAGATAGGAGGGGATATCCTTCCCACTTATAAAATGGAGCGACTGTTTGGGAGGCGTGGTGCGGAGTTCCCTTTCGTAAGCGCCGACGGGAAGGAACGGATCAGGGTGCTCTATGGGGGAGGACTTGGGGGGAAAACTTGTGGGAAGATTGAGATCTCCTCAGCAAAAGGAGCGCGCTTAAGCTGTTCACAAATCGGAAACTGTTTAAGGAGAAAATGCAAAACTCACGATCGGGGGGGAAAAAAAGGGCATGCTAAAGTCTCGCTTCGGACGGAATTGAACCCGAAGCAGAGAAAATCCAATAGATAGAAGTGAAAGGCGAGTAACACAGAAAAGTGAGCATGATTCTGAAAAAGTCGTCGCTTTAAAGAGTTAAACCCAGAACAGCGAATGAGATAAATGCCGGGATCGGATTGAGCCAATCACCATCGTTTATAACGGAAGCAGGAGGGCGAGGGACTTATATACACACAACAATTCGAGGGCAAAACTCCGCAACCACCGGATGGTGAGGAGTAGAGGCGGAAAGAAGGGGGCAAACAGGCACGAGGCGGCAGGAAACATCTGGGAGGCATTGACAGAAAGAAGGGACGGAATATCACCATTTGCAAATGCGGGAAACAGCCCCCGATCATATCGCGCGTCTGCCGCAAGAGCGGCCATAGGGGGGGGGAAAAAAGAGAGGTAATAAGAGCGGGATCGTCGATAAGATGCCTGAATGAAGGGGATTGCGGAGTATCTGGGCCGGGGCCCCCGAAATAGCGGCCCAACAACCTGAAATAGGGGGGGGTAAACTTAGCGTCTGGGACGTCAGGATTCGGTCCGTGGCAGGGACCGGCATCAGCATCCCGGCGGTTTCAATCGTATTCAGAGCGGAGAAAAAAATCGAGAGGAAGAACCATGAGAATCCAAGGGATGCTTCGATCGGCCGGGAGATGAAGGAAAAATGCCGAACATCATCATGAAAGGACTCCAGGGGGGGCAAGATATCCTCTATGGGGTTGGGGGGGGGGGGGAAAAAAAAGGGCATCTCGATCATTCTGGCGTCGCCATCCACCTCGATTCGTTTCTGAAAGTCCAATATAATAAAGACAGACGGTACCGACCATAAAAGATGAAGTGGAGAAGGGCTGCAGATCAGCGAGGGGACACTCACGACCAATCCACCAGACCGCGCGACACCAAAAAAGCCAAGGAGAGGAGAAGAACAGGTTGGCTGGGAATCGGCGTTATGGAAACAGCGGGCACAGCAATCAGGACAGACTAGATGAAAGCAGCCATTCCAGGCGGCCCAACAGGGGGGGTCAGTCCAGAAAAAGAGGGGTCTAAGCGTAACCGCAATTGGCGGGACACAAACGAGCACCAGGACAAGAAATAAACGGTGCCGTCCGTCGGCGGGACGATCAGGTTGGCGCGACGATTGCAGCAGAAATCTTGATGAAAAAAAGCTCGCTCAAAAAACGGAGGAGAAGAAGAAAGGGGGAAGTTCAGCGACATCAGAAATAAGTTCTGCGTGCGGCGACTGAAAAACGAGTCCGACACGACGGAAATTCACAGAGTTTTTTTTCATTGCCTGGCTCCTTCCTGGTGTAAGAAATGGGGAGTTATCAGGAAAGAAATGGAGGCAAGCCACAATCTGAGGACGAGATGATCGGAAAGGTCGTCACATGCGGCTGGCTGTTCAGAACCCTACAAAGACGGGGCCACTGGGGGGACCTAGAATCCGGCGTTGGGTCGGCGTGAACTTCCTAGTGTGGCAAGTGCGGTCAGGTGAAGCGCGCAATGGCGCCTATCAGTCAAGAAAGGGAGTGGGACCTTTCGTGGGATCAGAAATATTGCGCTGGCCAAAATTCGCGAAGGTGTGCTCGCAGCCGCTGAGGGGGCGGATCACCCCGGAATCGAGGGAGGAGAGATTTCCATTACAGCAGATCTTGGCTGGGAGGGTGGGGAGATTGTTTTGCATCATCTCGGAGCCGGCAATACGGGGGTGAACGCAGCACAAGGGTCTGAACGTGATCCAGAAAAGACTATACCCCTGGGGGGGGGGGGGGGGGGGTGTGGGGGCATTCTTGATAAAAGAGAGGCCACTACCGAAACAACCGAGACGACTGAAGAACTTTCAGGTGGTGGGCCTCTATTCGACCAAGTTCCTAAAGTCGCAGAAGGATAACCTACGACCCGAATAGCTTTAGGAAAACGTCAAACCAGGTGGGGGGGAAAAGACGGGAATGGGGACAAATACGATATGCTGTTCCCGAATTTCGTCCTCACTTCGATATTCCGCTCGAAACTGACGTTTATGTCGAAGCAAAGGAGAAGACTACAAGTGCCTCTAGAAGGCACAAAGCCGGGTGGGAAGGAGGAGCCAAAGGCGGGCATGGGTGGGAAAAAAGAAACTTTACTCGCCTATCTGCTGAAATCTTGTCAACCGATTGTTGTTGGGACGGCACGTCAAGCAGGGGGTGAAGGGGTCAGAAGTAGTTTCCTGTGGGGGGGGTAGCATTTCTGGTGGAGTAACGGAACCGACGGCATCCTCTAGAACCGCTGCGCGGTCGCAATTAAAGGGACAGTCTGTCCCCCCTTTTAAAACACTGATGGCTAGATAGAAGGGGTCCAATTAAAGGCGGACAGTGAGAGTCCGGAAAGAAAAAGACGTGGCGCACCACTGCCACAGTTGTCATCTGGCCGACCTTAGGCAATTCCGACGGCGATATCCAAAAAAGAGAACAGTTCAAAGCTGAAAAAGAAAAACGTCCGATACCGGCTGATCGGAAGACTTCCGCGGCGCTGCCCCGGATCGGCAACCGGCCGGCACACGGGTCGCCAAACTCGTTATGAATGTAACAGGGAAAAGAAAATGAGGGGAAGAGAAAGGGGGACAACCCTGAATTCGGAGGGGGCGCTAGGGCCGGCCTCGCCGGACAGCGTGCAGGGGCGGCGCTAGGTCTGTCGATCGCGGCTCGACAATTGGGCAATCAGATCGTATGAGGAGAATAGGAACTCCGACCCTTCAAGGCAGTCCGAACCGTTCCACACAGGATCAGCGGGAACCGAAGCAATACTGGCCGTCACCTTCGCGCACGGAGCTACCTCGAAAGCGGGGTGGTACCCGCTAACTGCTATGCCGCCTATGTGGAGAAATATTCCTGCAGTCCCGAACGGCCAAGGCGCCTCCAGATTTCCGCGTTCTGTACGAGATTGCGGGCGCAGGGGGATCGGATGCTGAAAGCCGTCATGCCGTGCCGACCTTCCTTGTTATCAGGCTGGTGGCCATACTGGGGGGCAATCCCAACCTGTGAGAACAAGCGAGGCTGGGAGGGACGAATCCAGGACTGTTTGAGGAAAACGTTGCGCTGAAAGAAGAATCGCCGTCCAGAGTCGCGCGCTCGGTCATGCTGCAATCGTTCGAGTAATTTCTGGGGGGCAGGCTAGCTCCTCGGATGTCCGACAGCTGAAGGGAGATTCCGGGGAAGAGAGATTGTGATGGAAAAGGGGGAGCCCCGTCCGGACGCCATGCTGCGGTCTCTGACTTTGGATACCGGGAGGACCTGCTTCATTCTATGTAGAAAAGGCGGAGCGTTTAGACAGGATCTAAAAAGGGGGGAAAAGGGGGGGATGTGGAAAAAAGAATAGCGAGCGTGAGTCGAGTTGGACGTAAGTAAACTGGGCCGCCAAAAGACACCGGGAAGGCAAACGCAAGGACAGACTCCAACAAACCGGGGAAAGAAAACATGGCAGGTAAGACCAGAGGGGAGGAGGCAACGGAGGGGAGCCTGAAGGGCAGAGGGCTTTCCAGAGTCGTGAGCAGATCCTGCTAACGTCCCCTTATCCGCACGGCATGGGGGTCGAAGGGAAAGAACTTCTGGGGGTAAAAGGGGGAAGGCGGGAAACCTTAGAAGGGAGGGGATCATTCAACCTCAGGTTCTCTGGTGGGCCGGAGCACATGGACAGGAGGATGCGCCGAATTCAGAGCGAAAAGGGCGGCGGACGCCCAATTCAAATGTGGCTTTGAAAGGAAAAAAGCAGACTACTAGAAGGGGAACCTGTGGGTCGAGGGAGTCGGGGCAGCGAGGACCCGGCCACTGGACGCGGCGGTTCTTGCCAACTTGTGATCAGACAGGAAGATCCAATGTCGGGAAGCTAAAAGGGAAAAGGAAAGAGATAGAGAGGAGTGATGAAGACCGGTCTGGCAGATCGTCATTCCGATCAGCTGACACTGGGATAAAAACAAAAAAAAAAAAAAAAAAAAAAAAAAAAAAAAAACAGAAAGCAAGTAACATTGAAGGCATGGAAGAACACGCTGCTCAGACTAAAAGAATCATCTCTCCAAGAGGGAGAAAAAGCGAGAGATGATGATAAGCACGTGCCGCCGACAATCCACGAGATCTGCTGAAAGTAAGAGGGAAGAAGGAGAAAGAAAAAGGAAGTCCCAGAAAGACGAAAGAAAGCAGATCAGATGACCCGTAACAGCACAACGACATGGAGAGCAACAGTGTGCGGCCCGCACAGCGTCCAGTATGAAGCGTTTGGAAATGACAGGAAAAGGGAACAATCTGAAAAAAATTCTGGGAAGGATATATGAAACGCAAACGAAATAACCGCCACATAGTGTTGAAAGGGCTCACAAGCCGCCTCCTCATGTAAGACGGTGATAA
>Ga0179593_1363650_pt1 | contig 11945 bp, 11 predicted proteins | sample CZODoug2_1_08_16_FD_185931 | JGI IMG/M metagenome (GOLD analysis project Ga0179593, IMG submission 185931) | Vadose zone soil fungal communities from Angelo Coast Range Reserve, California, USA - CZODoug2_1_08_16fungal (PacBio error correction) | ecosystem: Environmental > Terrestrial > Soil >...
CAAAAACTGGAGTTTTCTCAAAAGGGAGAAGGAAATCAGGACATAAGGGGGGGGTTTTCATAAAAAGGTAGACCAGTAAATTACTCTTTTGGGTAACTGTTGCGGCGTCAGCTTTTGGGGAAACATCTCAGACATCTGTTCAGTGATTCACGATCACACAGAGGTGCCATATTTCGGGATCGGGGCTTGATGGCAAAAGCACCCTCTCCAAGGAATAAAAGTCCCTTCACCCAAAGATCGGAGAAAGTTGGAGCATCCTGTAAGAACTTGGAGGCGGTTATGGGGGAAAAGACTGGGTAAGACAATTGGGGGGGGCGTAATAAAAGGGGGGAGAAAGGGGGGTGAGGACTAATGATAGAACGAGTAATCGGTTGACTTTTAAGAACGCTACTATCATGGAAACATTGATAGAGCAAAAAACAAGAATGGCTTTCCTTAGTGGGTGAAAATGGTCAGGCGGGAAAAGCGGCGTGGTGGGGAAAACGGGCAGTGCCTCTCCGTTTCGCTGTTCCTCCGAGGAAATTGAGAACGGACCGGGGGCGTAAGGCTGTAATCCCGAAGGGCATAATGCACCGGGGACGAGGGTTAGGGGGAGGCGATTACAAATATAACGTTTGTATGACGTCTTCGCCAGATGATAGGATATCCCATCGGAACCACACCACTACAAAACGATTAAGATAGATCAGCGCACTATCTGTGAAGGACTTAAGCAAAACTACGATTGCATCCCTAAATTCATCTAGAGTGGGGTGCGGCTTCGCGATCAAAGGGAGTCAACAACAGGGGGGCGGATAGGAACACCGTAAGACAAGAGGGCAACAGAAAGGTGGCAGAGTCCAAAAGACAAGGACAAAAAGCGGAGGCAAGCAGCCTCAGGAGTAAGCACATGAGGCGAGGCAGTAAGATGGAAAGGAAATACGACTCAGGGGATATTGCGCTGTACAAGTAAAAGGAAAGCATAGCTTGATTCTAGGAGGGGCTCTAAAAGGTAGAGACTCACGGTAGACACATGGCCCAAGCTGGAGAGGGGGGCATGCGTTTGAAGACGGTGTTTAAAGTGTAGAAAGAAAGCAATCAAAAAAGAACAGGGAGGGCAGGGGGATAGAGAGTGAAAAAAGTCTCCGGGTCCGGAAGAAGTGTATCAAAAGGGGAAAGACCGAAGAATCAGGAGAGTGGGTGAAGGGAAACGATACACAAAGAAAGGTTAAGAGAAGTAGTTGGCTAAGTGCGCGGGACGGTAAAAATGTCCGATGGTGAGGGTAACATTTTTGAAAGTTAAAATCATGGAGGGGGGGGGAGACCACCGCGACGAAAGACCCATGAATTCTGGACTGAGGAAACTAAGGAAGATCTCGCGTCGAAGACACAGGAAATCAAAAAAAACAAAGAAAAAAAGCACAGCCGAAAAAAGAAAAAAAAAAAGAAAAAACAAACATGCAAACCCCTCTAAAACACCACCTCTGGCGGGGGGGGTGAATAAAAAAAAGGATAATGAGGCAAAATATTGGGTCACGAGTGTCGATCTAGGATATTTAACATAAAGCGCAAGGCCTTTGTCCCAAAAGAGGGCTTCCTAATTGGACTGATCGTCAGGTCCGAATTCTACATCCGTACTGCAGGCAGGCGCCATTCAGTGGTCTTTACCCTATAAAACATACGTAGCAACCGTACAGGGCAAAAAACTTAATGGTCACTCCTCACTACGTGCAAGATAGAAGGGTCCACCACAGAATGTTCTTTCTGAGGTCTGGAAACAGTAGTGCTCTGATCGCGGGAGCATGGAGGAAAGTAGGGAAATTGGGACGAAGACCGCACTATTTACAGGGAAGAGGGAGGGGACGAAAAAAAAAAAAAAAAAAAAAAAAATAAAATAAGAAAAGGAAAACAAGAAAAGAAAAAAAAAAACATAGTAAAAACCTGACTTCTTGAAGATTTTAACACTGCCTTGCTCTATGGTGCGACTGGAAGGCATGGGAACAGAATCCCGTGGGGGGCCTATTTGGTAAAATGAGCAAAAGACTTGAAAGTGGGGGGGGGGGGGCTGTTTCATTATCTCGAGGGAAAAAGTGGAAGAGGAGTATCGATGGGACTAATGAGATAGAAAGGGGGTAAGTTCGGCAAAAAACGAAAATGGAAAGACTCAAACGGGGGGCAGAAAAAGATCAGTGGGGGAGAAGTGATACATCGTGGGGGGGGGGGGGGGTGGGGCAAAGGGGGACATTCATCCACCGCCTAGAGGACAAATGTAAAGGAGAACAAGGTACCTGAAGGATGTTACATAACCCAATGCAGGACTCAAATTGCGAGTAGGGCGGGTGGAAATAAGATACAAAGTACAAAACGAAATCTGATGCAGTGGGGGGGGGGGGTGGGGGGGGGGGGGGGGGGGGGGGGGTGGGGTGTGTGGGGGGGGGGGGGGGGGGGGGGGGGGGGAGGGGGGCGGTGGGGGGGGGGGGGGTGGGGGGGGCCTGAGGGGGGGGGGTGGGGGGGATGGGGGGGGGGGGGGGGGCAGGGGGGCGAACAGGGGGGGGGGGGGGGGGGGGGCGGTGGTGGGGGGGGGGGCGGCTCATTTGCGAAATCAACTGGGGTCATAATTTAACCACACTGACATCTAACATGAGAGCAGCTCTGGGTGGACCCAGGTGAAAGGGGAAAGTAAGGCCAGCTGCCGCCGGGGGCCGAAAAGAATGACTATCTGGCCAGTGAGAGAAAAAAATCATCTGGAGGGGCCATATACGTTGGGGGTTCTGTACATGAATTATTAGGGATGGGGGGGAGCACGGGGTCATACAAAAAAAAAAAAAAAAAAAAAAAAGACAAAAAGAAAAAGGGGAAAAAAAGGAGAAAAAATAAAAAACAAAAAAAAAAAAAAAAAGAAAAAAAAAGAAAAAAAAAAAACAAAACAAAAGAAAAAAAAAAAAAAAAAAAAAGAAAAAAAAAAAAAAAAGAAAGAAGAGAAGGAAAGAAAAAAAAAAAAAAAGAAAAAAAAAAAAAGAAAAAAAAAAAAAAAAAAAAGAAAAAAAAAAAAAAAAGAAAAAAAAAAAAAAAGAAGAAAATAGAAACGGGGGAGGCGCCCGGGGGGGGAAAACTGAGACAAGCTCCTTCATAAGATCAACGCAGTGGCCATACATGACAGTGGTAACAGCGCTCCGTCATAGGGGGGGGTGGGGGGAGGCCGTGTTCGCCCCTCAACGTACTAATTTAAGAAGGGGGGATCCAAAAACTTGTCTGTGTGTGAACCCCATAGATGGGGGGCACTTTTGGGGGAAAAAGGGAAAAACTAAGGAAAATCACGAACTGGTTAGGCCACTCGCCATGGACGAGGGGACAAAAAGCATTTAGTGACCAGTGCGAGGAGTCTTTCCAAAGGCTTGTCAAAGTTGCCTGCCCCGTCCTTTCACAATGGTACGGAGATGTGGGTAAAAAATACAGATCTCTGAACCAGCCGACGCGTGCGATCCAACCCTAAGGGAACGTTGGGTCTGGTGTGGGTCACGAAGAAACGATGTGAAAAAGAAGGGCAAAAAAATTGGAAAGGGGCTGACACTGGGACACATACCGTAAGAACTGTCACAGCTGGAACTAGTTACTGGTTGGGGGGGCGAAATAGGGGGCCAAAAAAAAAGGGAAAAAAAGACATAGGAAAGTATGAAAAATGAAAGAGACCATAATCTGACAAGGGGGGAAAGGCCTATCCTAACTCTTTGGGGCCCCTCAAACGTGGTGTCCCACTTGAAAAATAGTTCAAGGTCGGCTTTTTTCACGGGAAAAGAAAGGGGATAACATATCAAAACTGTAGAATGACATATCTGGAAAAAGGACGGGAAGAAGGGGGAGCGTCTAAGACTCAGTGATTAAAACTGAGGGGGGGGGGGAAGGTGTCCTTGGGGGGCTGGACCAAGCCTTCGAGCGAAGGGGTAGTCCAAGGGAAAGGGTGTTTGGCCCATATCTTACTGAAAGTAAAGAAGCAAGCGAAAAACACGCGGCGGAAAAAAAAGGCAGTAGGGACCCAAGGGAAGCGTTCCTCAAGGCATGCACAAAACAAACATCTGTCTGGGGCATCATATGCGGGGTGGGGGGGTGCAGGAAATTTCCAGAGGAGTAAAGAGGGGCGCGGTTAAAGGGGCCAGGATCAAGGAGCCGCATCAAGCTAAATAGAGGGGGGTCTGGGGTCGTGGTCAGACAGAGATTTTTTTCCGTCTATAAAAGGGGGGCATTAGGGGGAGGGCACAGTGCACGAGTAACCATGGTATGCAGGTAAAAGAAAGGTTCAGGGGGAAAATCGTAGAGTGGAATGGGGGAAATAGGAAGTGCGAAGGATCAAGAAACACACTTAAAATGTAAAAAAAAAGCAAGGGAGGGGTCGAGTCTTTTACTTAGGCTAAGAGGAAAAAGGGAGGCTCTAAATAAGTGTAGGGAATTCAAGGGAGGTCATAGCAGAGAAGACAGAGAGCCGGAGGGGGAGAAACCGGTCTTTCACGTGACAGGAGAGATCATAAAAAAAAAACGGAGTATGGAAAGAGGAAGGAGAGATCATGAACGTAAATACCGCAAAAAAAGACAAGGAAGAAAAAAAAAAAACAAAAAAGAAAAAAAAAAAAAAACAAAAAAACAAATGGGGGGCTTCAAGGACGGATAGATGTTACGGAGAGGAGAAAGTGACGCCTGTACTCAAAGAAAAAAAGCAATTGGTACATGGGAAGCGAGTTAGGAGAAAGTCGAAAGGAAGATCGAAAAGAACTAATAAAGGAAAAGGATGGAGAAGTTGGGAAAAAGCGGGGATGAACGAGAGAACGTGAGAAATACATCAAAAATCTGAGGTAACAGAAGAAAAAAGAAGACTGGGGAAACAGCAAAATGTAAAGTTCAGGGGGTTCAGGGGGGTAAGAAGAGTTTGACACAGGGAAAAAAACAAGAATGATTCGGACAAGAAAAAGATAGAGCTTGATGCCGGAGTAATGCAAGGTGAAAAGAAAACGTCCCTTCACATCACATCATACGGGAAAAGAGACCAAAGAAAAAAGGCGGGGGAAGCAAAGCTCACCACGAGTCACGGGGGTGTTTTGAAAAGGAGAAAAAAAAGGGGGAAAGGTCTACAGTCCTAGGCTTTGGTTCCCAAAAGTGTCGTGAGGTGGACAGAGGGGACGGAAAAGCTCTTAGAAAACGGGGTCTTAAAGGGGGAGACGGAACTTAGATCAACTCGAAGCCGTCCGGGTTAGTGAACCGAAGGGTCCATATTTCTTCAACCGAGGTGGGGCCAAAATGGGACGGAAAATTGGGGCCCAGGGTTCCCGCATCCTAAAAAAGGAGGGTGCAAAAGAAAAGAGAGTTTCCTCCGTGAAAGCATATAGTTATTGGCGTGGGTTTGTCTCACTTCGGGACGAAAGGGGGAAAGCGTTAGTGAGGGAAGCGCGTGGAAGACGGATAAAGATAAAGTATGAAGGGTCAGGAACTCCGGCGAAGGGGGGATGGTTGGGCCTAAAAAAGGGAAACTATTCTGGAGCAACTTAGAGGGGCCCACTTACTGCGCAGGCTTCAAGTGGGAAAGTGGTCAACTGTCCTCCACAGGATCAACGATCACGTAAGCTGGGCACCAGGTTCTTACGTGCACGGTCGACTTGGGGGTCCCTCTTGACAGAGGAAGGGGATGCAAAAATTTGGTGGGCCCCCTGGAGGAATAGGCCCTGAGCATCAATGAAAGACCAATAGCCTTAAGGAAAGGCGAATGTAAAGTCTTAACCATCGTACGCAAAAAGGGTTCCACAGCTAAAAGACAGTAGCAGCGAGTCCTTCATCCGAAAAATAGGGTAAGAAAAAAACGGAGGTCGAGAGCACCCAATGTGGGAGTCCGATGGACTTGACTACATCAACGCAGGGGGGCGCTAAAAACATCTTATGGAAGCGATTAGGAGGCTCCGCAAAAGCAGGGGAACATTTAAAAAGCTCGGAACCAAAAACTCGGACGGCCGGAGGGGAAACCTGCCTGTGGTATACCAAGCAAGGGGGAAAGGGGCTAAAATAACAGGGGTGGAAGGAAAAAACGGCAGAGTAACGATTCCTGATCTTTAAGAACTGCGGTGGGGGAGGGGTAAGTTGCTTAAAGGAAAGGGGGGGCAAGACATCATCCAGGAAAATGCGGTTGGGAAGGCGCCGCATAAAAACCAACCACGCTGTCTCTGGGGGGGGGGAGACAAGGAAAAAGATGGACTGGGAGGAACGGAGGGACATACGGATTAAATAAAACGAGAGGGAATGGGCATTTTGGCGCAAGCAAGCGCGGATTGGATAGGAGAAATTGAAATACGGGTTCACAAGCCCATACTAGGAATAAGAGGGTTACTATAAATGGGGGGGGGAAGGAGATTTGCTTTGGAAAGGGCAGCCTTAATTGAGTTAAGGTCGTATATGGGAAAGGGAGTAAATAGCTCCCAGTGGGACAATATAAGAGGTGCAGAGTTTAAAAGAAAAAAAGATCAAGATCAGAAAACTCAGTGAAAAGTAAGCGAGTAAAGATACCGATTGCGAGGGTACCCCCTTGGAGGCCAATCTCGAAAGAAGCTCGAACTACTTAAGAGAGCCGAATCACCCAAGAACATAGGTAACTGGAATGGAGCATGGAAAATCCTGGACTGGGAAAACAAAAATGGGGGAAACCAAACAGGCACGATTGGTCTGGGGGGATTGTTGATTGAGGTGAAGAACGATTTAGAAAGAAGAGCGCCTAAAGTTTACACTAGCTCAACGTTGTATGCTGTGTACCTAGAAGGCTCGGAGATGGCTTGGAAGATAAGAACAGGCAGAGGATAGCGCTCTGAAGAGTGACTCGAATCATAGACGTTCAACCGAACCTATAAATGTGAAAATTAGATGGTCAACAGAGGGCACCGGAAAGCTTTTGGGAGTGGAAGAGGAACGAACACCAGAATCAAGGAGGAAGCACACAAAGACTCAATTAGTTCATCAATCTTTAATAGAGATAAATCATCAACAAAAAAAGGGAAGGAGGGAAAAGAAAGTCTTATAGGGAGGAAACGCGGAGCCCCTATTTCCGTTGTGGGATGAGGAAAGGATCAGGGGGGGGACCGTCAGAAAGAAAAAGTGAAAAAGGGTTGAAACCTTTTTGCGCTCCCATAAGATGGAAAAGAACTGAATGCTTAATCTAAGAGGAGAGAAGTGAACTATGAGGGGAATTTCAAAGCAGGGAAGAAGAAGAAGAAAGGTATTATGCCTCAAATAACGTAGGTCAAAAAAGGAGAGAAGGTCAGGGGAGAGGGGAGGAGGTACCTCCTTAAAATCTTAAGAAAATAAAAAAAAAAAAAAAAATGGGGGAGCGGCGTCCGAAGACGGGATAGAACGTTCCCAACTTAAAAAAAAATGCTTGGATAGAAAAGGTTGGATGGAAGCGACTACTGAAGGGAGGGGGAGATTTTGGAAACCAGACCCTTAAAATCTATTGGGACGAAAGAAAGTCTAGAGAGCGCCACAGGGAGGGTGGGAAGGGCTCATCCTTATTACTGTCCTCCAACTTGCTTCCAGAGAAAATTTCATCATCGCGAAGCATAACGCAGTAAGCGGCTTCTAGAAATAGGGAAAAAAGAAAAACTAGAAGGAAACCGAGAAAAAACTCTAGACAGACCTGTGATAAAAAGGGGGAGTAGACGAAGGACAAGCGGCGATGGCATGGTGAGCTGGCTACAAAAATGAAGGAAAGATAGTGGGACAGCCTTTGCATGACTCACTGGGCCCGCAAGAAAAGGGGGGGGGAAGTTGCCAGAAGGAGAGGAAATTCAGGGTGGAGAACTACGCCGCACACAACAAACCAAACCCAAAAAAAAAACCACACAAAACACAACAAAAAAACCAAAAAAAAAAAAAAAAAAAAAAAAAAAAAAAAAGACCCCAACACCACCCAGCGACGGCCACGGGAATGCTTATTTCCATGCTTTAAATACATAGCAGAGGTGAGCAGAAAAACCCCAACAGAAAAGGCATTTAACGAGAACGATGGAAAATAGTGTTGTCAGCGCATCGTAAAAGTAACGGAAATCAAAGGACTCTCAGAAAGGGAGTCCTCCACGTATGGGAGAAAAAGGGGCAAGTCTTAAAGGGAGGAGCGGTTGAAGTTATCGACCAAGGGTCAAAGGGGCCGGTGCCTGGCGGGAGGATGGACAGGATAAACTGGGAAAAAAGTCAGGGAAAAAAAGGGGGCTGAGGGGGATTTCGGCAACGGTCGAAAAAGGGGGGACGTGAAGAAAACGGAAATATTTTCCTGCGGCTTGCTTTATTGGAGGAGGCCTCAGGGGAGAGGCTGCTGTGTGGTGGGAAAAGGAGAACGAGGAAACTACGAAGCATCGAATTGCTGAAAAGGAATAGAACATGGAGAATTTCACTCTCGGGAAGTGGGGGGGGAATACAGGGGGTTGTCCAGAAGTGGACTATTTTTGTCGTTGAACAGGAAAAAAAAAGGGGTCAGTCCTGAAAGGGCAAGCAGAATGCCGTTCTTCTATACAGCTCGTGGTAAGCATGGTGAGAACATAAACCTTAGTGGAAAGTCGAGGGTGCGAAAAGAAAGAGTGCTTCAGGAAAAAGTCTGTCAACCACGTCTGAAAATCAGAAAAATTTGTAAGATTGTCGGGGGCTTCGGGGGGTCATAAAGCTACAGGCACAGAAAGTGAAAAATTACGCCATCTATTTATGATGTGGATATATACAAAAGAAAAAAATATTAAAAGATGATATCTACAAAGTCACCTGGACTAAAACATTTTTTGATTCACATCTGCAAACTGTGAAAGCGGGACCTATTTGGAAAACAAGACTTTCCCACGAGGGGTACGTCCCGGTAGGCTGCGAAAATCGACGTAAGATTTGGGGGTTTCTCTCGTCAAACTTCTTCCTGTTCAGTGGGCAGTTTGCAAAGAGCCGAAGGAAGTAACCGACCAAAATAAAAAATAAAGAAAAAAGAATCAGGATCCGTCGTGAAATCCCGTTCCCGCGTTCGCATATAAGGGCGTTCCACTCAAACCCAAACATTACAGGTTGTGGGGCAGAGCGAATTTTCAGGTTTCATAGAGCTTATGAAGGGAGTGGGGGGATCAGGTCCCTTCATACCAGAGCCTCACTAGAAGAGTAGGTTGACTTGCCGCCTCTATCTTGGTGGCGGGGCAAAAAAAGGGTCTAGGCAACATTTCGTACAATGGGGGGAGTGAATGAATGTCGCATGCGGTTCATTCTGTACCGAGAACGGGAAGTGAGAGAGAAACTGCGTAGAAATGCACTTTGCGGTTGTTTGTAAAGGTTTAGAGAGATGGTCTGGCGTGAAGAGGGATGACAAAAGGTAACCATTTTAAAATTGTTTCCTAAAAGGCTGGTCAAAGATCAAGAAGAACCCCAGGTAAAAGAGCAGGGAGATTTCATAAAAAAAGCTGAGGGGGAGGGACATTAAGCTAGAGAAACAAAGGGGTGAAGGAGGAAAAAGATAGATAGAGAAGGTAAAAAGCGTTTGGTTCATGCTTCTCATACTTGAAGGTGACGATAGGAACTCCTTATAGGCGGGGGAAAAAGAAGAGTTGGAACTTTTGAGCTCGTAGCCGGAAAGAGAGCGGAAACAAACTGAAATCCAATCTAAAAAAGGGGAGGATGACCGACGAAGGACGAAAATCATTAAGGGGGGGGGGGGGAGAGGGGGGAATAAAGAAGACCGGAATGAACTGACAAAAAGGGTAAAAGGAGTGCACAGTTGCCAGTCTTAAAATTGGGATAGAAAGTAAAAAACAGAAGGAGAGGGAGGAAAGGAAATAAAAAAAGACTCTACACGACCGGGACTTAGTACATTGAACGGAGTAAGCCAGTCACTCTCAAGAGCAGAGGGAAAAAAAAGTCTAAAAAAACAAAACCTCTATCTTCACCTCGAACTAAGTCCTGGGGGGGGGGGGTGGCGGTTAACGCAAAGAAAAAAAAAAAAAAAAAAGGGGGGGGGTACTAACAGAGTGGAAAGGGAAAGAACGATGTAGCGTTGGGGGGGGGGGGGGGGAGGTGGACGCGGAAGGGTCTGGTGCAAGGGTGTGCGGGGATTAAAAAACGGGGTCAGAAAAATCAAGTAAAGAAAGGGGAACTAAGGAAGGATATGGGCAAACCAACAGCCGGACGAAAGGAGGGGTTTAAGGCAGCCGCAAGGGGACGTTCCCGAGGTATGACCCCGACTGTTGTTTCTCCCCCAGGGAATCTTGACACCGATGGGGGAAAAATGGGCAAGAAAAATGGGAGGGGCACAAGGGGACCCAATATGGTCTGAATATGGCAGCATCTAAAAGGGAGGGTGTGGTTGGTCTTCAAAAGAATCGAGGGATGGGGGGTCCATCAGTGTTCGGAAGGGGAAAGGGATGAAGTGGAAAACTGCCGACCACTACGTATGGGTCAAATAAACTAACCAGAGGTTGAAAGGGGGGCGGTTGGGAGCCAGACGATTCTGAGGCGGCACGGCCTTGGGGAACACGACGGACTCGGCAGGGCCCATGGGGAAAGAAAGAAACTTTTGGCTCAATAACATGAGACCGCTGATCCCAAAAGTTTGAGTACGGCAAATGACGTGTGACTTGGATCACAAAAGGGAAAAAGGGAAGCTAAAATTTTGTTTCACCGAAATACTGAATTAAACTTTCAAGGTTCGTCATGAGGGAGAAAGTTCGAGAATTCCCTCGAGATGCAAGTCGTAGTGCTGAAATCGCCTGAGACTCAGGAAGGGAAACACACAAGCAATTACCCCACTGAGGCGAGTATAGTACATTAAACAGCAGGAAAAAAAAAGTGGCAGAACCATAACAGGGGGGTAGGACGAGCCCTTTATTAAAGAATAAGTTGAGGACCCACGCAGATGGGAGGAAGAGACGAAGTGTTTCATATATGGAGAAGGAGAAGAGGACGAGTTGGAAGGAGGGGGGGGAGGACCGCAAAGAAAGGCTAACGAGTGAACCGTCTGAAACAAACTAGGTGCTTTAAAGAGGGACTAATACATTGCGAAGGAACATGGGGGGGGAACTTCCTTACGAGGAGGGAGATGGCGGGGGTCGGTTTACTTGGAGGAAAACGAGGAATGAATAGCGCTCTTTAAGGAGAAAACGGTGGAATTCGGTCATCCCACCTAACTCAAAGGCTGAGAATTGGTCAAAGGGGAAAACTGGTGATTCACTGGAAATGATAAGGATAAAAAAGAAGGCAGGAAAGAGGAAGTTCTTGCATAGGGGATTTGGAAGGGAAAAGAAGAGAGGACATGTCGACTGGGGGCTCGGATAAGGTCACTAAATAAGGAGCCCATAGGAGCTTTAGGAATCAGGGTGGGAATGTGGGTTTCGGATCGATGGAGATGATGCGCGAGGGAAGGTGATGGGTGGGGAGGATGGAAGGGAAGGGCTGTTGCGCAATATGTATACATAGAATCAGGGAGAATGTTCCACTCCTCTGGAAATGAAAGGTGAGGGCATAAACAGGGAGGGAGAAATAAGGGGAGGAAAGTCAGGGGGGTACAGGGAGGGGGGAAAAATAGAGGGATGATACACTTACTTCTCGAGTTAACGGGGAAATAGTAAAGGATCAGGGGTAAAGGGGGATCGGATGGGAAAAAGAAGAGACCAAAGGGAACGATTAGGGGATGATATTTTGCCTCACTAATTAGAAAGCTCAGGCGATTAAAAAAAATATGAAGAAAAGTTATCTTATAACTACGAGGATAGAGGGGAAGAGGTGAAAAGGGGAGTCACATAAACTGTAGTAGACACGGGAACCCTGGAAACCTGGATCATTAAAGGGGTCAAACCTAGATTTGGATGGGGTACAAAGAGGGCATAAGAGATTTGTTCTCTTTTTTACGAGGAGAGGGGAGTGAAATAGGAAGGGGGGGAGGAAGAGAAAAAACTGAGCGCCAACTGATTTGCTCAATAGGGGCA
>Ga0179593_1383796_pt1 | contig 11945 bp, 12 predicted proteins | sample CZODoug2_1_08_16_FD_185931 | JGI IMG/M metagenome (GOLD analysis project Ga0179593, IMG submission 185931) | Vadose zone soil fungal communities from Angelo Coast Range Reserve, California, USA - CZODoug2_1_08_16fungal (PacBio error correction) | ecosystem: Environmental > Terrestrial > Soil >...
GGGGGGGACACCATTCATTGGGTTGGCTCACTGACCATATGGTGATGTGGGTGCAATCATCCTTCGGGGTCGCGGAATGTCGTCCAGGTTTGCGGTCAAGTGGGGGCAGTTGGCCTAAAAGAGGAGTGGGAGCTTGCGGTTGTCCCAATTCTAGGGCAAATACTGAAAGGGACCTCGCGATCTTAATTGGAGAACAATGGGGGGGGGAAACTGCTCGCAAGCACGCCACAAACGCTAAAGAGGTATTTTGGGGTGAACGGAAAGACGCCAGCAAGAACACGGCCCTAGTGACGGGTAACAAGACATTGCGCGACAGCACGAAAATGCGGTACTATGAAAAAATGTTTAGACTGTAGGCAAGATTTGCAAGGACTGAGACCCGCCAAACTTTCAAACTGGGCTAGGAGGGTAAAATTGTGCGTAAATAAGAGGGGGATCGCAAAAAGGTAAGTAACATCATCTGTTCGAAGGTCAGAGCAGTGCCTGGGAGGAAGCGGCGAAACCACATGATGCACATGGTTCCCCCCCTAGTCTTCTCTAATTACTGAGTCTTCGAAAGACCTAACAAAAAAGACGTGCCTGGATACTGGAAGGTGAACGCGTAAATCACCTCAATATATAGGGAGGTGTTGTGGGTCTGCACCGAAAATATGGGCAAAACCTGGGTCTTGGACGCGATAAAAGTGGAAAGGAAAAAAGACGTTAAATCAAGGAGGAAGAAAAAAAAAAAGCCTCAACTGCTGTTTACAAGAGTTCTTGTTTGCAAAAGGGGAAACTCGCTACATCTCTTGTGACCAAAAATCTGAAAAAAGGCGGGGGTGTTCATCTAGGAGGGTGGTGGAAAAATGATACTTGTCCCGCTCCTTAAGGATTCTAAAAAGGTAAGGTAATGGGGGGGGGGGAAGGGCGGGATGGAAAAAATGGGATCAGAGCAATTAGGGGTCGTACCATTACCTTTCTCCGTAACGGTTGTGGGCAAACAAGGGAAAAAGGGAACGACGATATTTTCGGAGGGAGTAATAAAGAAAGCGGCGCTGGGCTGAGTGGGGGGCAAGGGTGGCATTTTATTAAACACAATAAGGGTATCGGGCACTGTTGGCAATGCGAAGATTCAGTTCCATGTATGTGAAACTGTGTTTCTTAAAGGTAACGACCAAAATCTTGTACTTCTTTACTCTATCTGGATCCGGGAGCCGAAGAGGAGGGAAAAAGAATTGGGGGTGAGGGGGCGCGGGGACCTATTCCGAATTTCAAATTTCTCCCAAAAGCGAGATTGAGTCATGGGGGGTTTTCACTGTTTGGTACCCGGACGGGAGAATGGGTTGTAGGCGGTCGGGTAAACAAACAGCGTCAGAAAACTTGTTTTAGCGTTATCTGGGTCACTCACTCCAGAGTAGTGGGGATAAAAAAGATGGGGAGGGCAACATTGTGAAACAAATTGGGCGGGTTCCACGCAAAGCAATAGTGGGGGAGGGATAACGCGCCGAACACGCAAGCGCAGCGGCAAAGTCTTGAGATATTGGGGGAAGTGTTGCAATGAGAAGGAGGGAAAAATACGGCCTTTCCGGGCGAAAGGGGGATTCAAAAGAGTGGGAACGCCTGCCAGGTCTACGCACGGGAGGGCATAGAGGTGTTATAAAGACAGAGAGGAGGGGGAGGAAAGGTAAGGGGGGTTGGGGGAACTTCCTTGAACTAAACGCTTACCAAGTTTCTGGCGTGGGTATATTTACCCTGGGAGGGTACAGATGTTGACTGGAATTTGAATAAACTACAAAAAAAATACTAAGAAGAGGGAATCCCCGATTTGCCAAAACAAAGGCGGGCTTTCCGAGGTAACTCCAACTTAGGTTGGGCCGGAAAAAAAAAAAACCTGGTTTCAAGGATAAAAATCTGAACTCCTTACTACAACGCTTGGCTGAAAAGGGAAAGGGGGACTCTAGGAGGGAGTTGCTGGGGGCGTTATCAAGAAATGGTGGGGCGACATAAAACTAACACGGAAGAAAGGGGGGGGAAAATCCGTGCAAAACCACGCGTGGGAAGATAGCAAGGAAGGGGTGGGGGAAATATCAGGATTAAGGGAAGAGGCAGTGGAATTTGGTGTCTTTACCGGGGGGGGGCAGAATAGAATGGAGAAGGGGGAACCGCCGTCTCCAATGCTGTAACAGTAAGGAGGGTATTGGACGACGAATTAAGCAAGTGTGCGGGTAACTTCCCGAGGATGTGTAAAAACCGTGAAAGGGTATTCAAAGGGGGCCTACGTGCGCTCCTCATGGAGGTTTTTCCAAAAGTACAAGACCTTGTTCCGTTCTTGGTAAGAATTTGCATGAGAAGTTGGTCCTCACAAATACGGCAGCTGTCTATTTGAGGCGTGATAGGAAGATTAGAACTTAGAAGTTAATGCCTACCGTCAGATCAATGCGAATTGTCCGACTCTAGTTCTTTCTCGCCTTATGGCTCTTTAAACACCCTTAAATCTCGAGATTTTTTATCTTCCTGTGTAGGGTGACCTACTCTGAAATGGTGCGAAAAGTTGGTTGGTAGGGCAAATTCGGTGTTAGTGTCGCTCCACTGAACATAAGGTATCGCTCTCGAACGGGGCCGGGGAGAGGGTGGGATGAATAAGCAAAGTACTGGAGGGCGGAACGGCGTTTGCGGGAGCGCGGAAACTTTCTGTCATAGAAGGGAAAGGAAGAAAAGGATTATGGAAGATTAGGAAGCTGGTGCTGGGCGTAGTTGTCTTTCCCGTGGGGATTGCACGGTGTTGACTTAAGTGAACGATGGCGCGGACCCTGGTTAAAACAAAAGGTAAAAGCAGGGGTCAATGGGCGAATGGACTTTTTGGTAAAGAGCCGGGGAGATTCGAGAGGAGGTAAGAGGGCAAAAAAATGTTTTGCTGCACTCGCCGCGGTCCAGGGATCGGTCGTCGGCTAATGCTGGCTTCTGTTGGGGGCCACCTAAGAACTGGGAAAATGAAAAATGTCTGTATAACAACTTTTGCGGGGGGGGGTTGTGAAAGGGAAGGGAGGGAACTTAAAAAAAGCAAAAGCGCTGGAACTTACCAAAGGTCGAAGTCCTGCCAGGACTTTTTGGAGAAGGGGCAGGAAGAATTACCTGGTGAAAAGAAACCCCAACAAGGACTCAAGGTGGAAGCCCTTTCCAAGTGACACGGGAAAAAGCCCGAAAGTGGACCGTTTACGAGCGTAGGAAAACGACCTGCCCAGGTTTCGCTGAATGGGGGGCAACAACTTTGGAGGGGGGGGGGGGGGGACACTACGCTCTTCAACAAACGAGTCAGTTACCCAAACGGGCTGGGGGTCGAAGACAAACTCATCAATACGTCACGCGGGAGGGGGCGGAAGTTAATGTGTCTGGGTGAATAAAGAGAGAACTGGGGGCCTCACTGCCCGGCATGGAGACAGAAGCTACAGCAAAAAAAAGTGTTGAGCCGGGTCAGAAAAAAACAAAGATCGGGGGGTCATGGCTTTCCCATGGAGGAGAAATGTTGGGACAACATATTAGCGGAGGCAACCATGATTGGGTGGTTAGAAGGTTGGTCAACTTTCAACATGTAGATGACCGAGCCGGGAGACAGAGGGACATTCACCCCCTCGTGCATCTCTCTCAAACCACCAGGAAAAAGGGAAAAAATATTGGCTATGGTCAATTAAACGGGAAAACAAATCTCAAGGGGGGGGGAACATATCCCAATCCTGGCAAACCATTTTGAGGGAAAAGCGACCAAAAAAACGAGCCGTTGAGTTGGGGGTTCGATGGGACGGCTGCTAAAATGGGGGGAAGAGGGACGGTAGGGCCTGAAACAGGGGAGCAGCAAAGTTAATTGGAAACGAAAAATGAAAATGCGCCCCTCCCTCTGGGATTAGGGTTGAAGCGACCAGGTGGGAGGGAAGGGAACTTTTACTGAAGGGAGGGTGAAGGGGGAAGGCCACAAATGGGAGGAGCACCGGCGGAAATGTTTTGGGAAGCAGCGGGCATACCAGGAGGGAGGGGGGACAAATCACGCAGACAGGCCGTCCTTACAATTTAAATCCATAGACGGCCGGGGTTGGGGTGGACAAAAGCACAAGGGGCGGCCATTGAAAACAGCGTAAAGGAAACGTGATGCACATGCCCAGGCAGGGGGGGGGGGGGGGGAAAAAGTCATTCGCTTCTGGCGGTGGAACATTGAAACGATAACCGAAAGCAAACGTGCAAACCAAGCCAAGTGTTACAGAACAAATGGAAATGCCCGTATTCAAAAAAGAAAGAGACAAGGGGACGGGTCAGCCGAACAAAGCGACGAATTGGCAAACCAAATCTCTCCGGGGTCAGGCCATGTGGTGTGAAACAATCCTACGGGGGCCCTCGGGGGGCTAGACCCAAAAAGTGGGAAATCCTCACCTGACCTCATTGGTGAAAAGGTTTTTATAAAGTGGAGCGCGAACATCACAAAACGGACCCACGCCCGAAGAAAAATCGCAAGCTATCACAAAAAGTAGAAGAAAATAAGTACTCAAAGCAAGTCGAAGATCATTTTAAGCAGCGAAAAACGAGTTCCAGACCCGGAGGTAACCCGCCCCAGGGAAAAGGGGGGGGAATAAGGGATTGGGAAAGAACCCGGCAAAGGCCAAACCACGGGGAAGAAGACGAAGGTTCCAACGAAAGAAAGGGAAAACGCAGGGAGCATCACAGTATTTCAGAACGACGAATGGAGGACTAATTAAACATCTCTATTATCTGTAAGTCGCCTCGGGAAAAACGGTCCGTACGTCGCAAACCCATCAACATCAAAGGGAGGGAAAGAACAGATCGCCTGTACGAAGGGGGAGAGCGGGGCTTACTGGGGAGGTAATACTGGCCAGTCGTCTATGGGATAGTCCACAACTTCTTACGGAAAGACAGGAAGGGAAGAGTGAAAACACTGCCTAGCGTCCTGGGCAGGACATAAAGGCGTGCACAAACAGAGATGATCATAGAGACGGGAAACCTGTTGTCGCAAGTAAAGAGAACCGGGAAATTAAATCTTGAAAACTTAAAGTCACAGAGACGGGAGGACAAATGTCAAAAAAGCTTAAACGGAAAGAACACTGGCTCCTTGTAGTCTAAGTGGTCCTGAAACTTTCAGGGAGAATAATAAGAAGGATAAATTAGGGAAGGAAGTAAACATCAGCTGACGCGGAAGGCCGTCCGAGTGTTCTTTACAATAAGGGGTGGCCACAAGCAGGGCGATAAGGAAAACACTGGCGGGTTCGCTCAGGGAGAGTACCGAAGAGAAAAAGAGGAGTGTGGTTGGAACGCGTTCAAGGCAGTGAACTCTCGAATCCATCTCGCACGCTTCAGAACGACGTAAGCGGAGTTTAGTAAAGTCACACCTAGGACATTCAAATCATCGAGAAGGGCAATGGGTGTATCCGAAGCCAATCACGATACTCCCCAAGACAAGGAGACAGTGGTTTTGCTGGTACCCACGTTAAAGGAATGAAGAAGAAGGGGAAGTCAAAAAGATTATCAAACAGAAGAAGGATAATCAGGTTGCAATTACTAGGAAGGAGGACGGAGGGAGTACTTCGCCTGCTCCAACGTTCTTGGAAAAAAGCTTGGAACTCCCCAAGCCGCAGCCACGCTCTTAAAGGGGGAAAGCGTGAAAGAAAAGAGCCAAAAAATTGGAAAACGAAGGTCATTTTTCAAAGAAGCCCTCCTCAAATCTCTGCTGAAACATAAGAACAGGGGAAGAAATACTCCTACGAGTTCCTTTGGGTGTGGGTGGTAAATTTTAAAAAGGTTTGAAATTCGTTCCTCGAATCAGACTTGCACGGAAGGGGGAAGAATACGAACTGCTTCATGAGAAAAAGCGATCCCACACAAAATCGGGGACGCCCGGCTAAAAAAAAGCACGCCGCCATCGGGAAGCAGAATAACTAACTATGGGTAGAAAACAAGGGCATAAAATGGGGGCGCCACATCACAAGGGGCAGAAGTCCGCCCAGAGCAAGAGAGATTCCCGCGTACAATTAGAGTAGGGGGATAAAACAACCCGAGAAGAACTAGCGGGAGAGACGATCTCCGACAGTGCCTTTGTTCAACATCACAAAGGCTACAGAAGAAAAAAAGGAGGGCCAAAGAGCTAAAAAAAACTACCCAGTGAAGACCCGCCAAGCAGGGGTGAGATGCGGCCACGCTGGTAGAGCAGTGTCGGGAGCGAGGGGGCGGGGCAGGAGAGGGACGTAAGGGGACCCGAGGAGGAGAGAAGGAACAATGAAGAGAGGGGGGGGAGCAGAAAGGACGAGGTGGTAGTCAAGATGTGGGGAAGTATGGAGAAGGTGGGAGCGAAAGGAAGGGAGGAGCGAGCACAGTGTGGAGTTGAAGTATAGACTAGGGTTGAAATCCAGGCCCACCGCTGCGGATCAAGCTGGTTTTTCATGTTTGGGAAGGGAGGGGACGGCTCAACTTCTTAAAAAAAGATCGCGGAAAATCAAAAAACCCGGTGGGGACCGATTGGGGTTGTTTGTTGGGTATTTTTTTGCAAACTAGCGAATGGAGGGGAGGGGCCGACCGGTCTGAACCAGGGTCGTCCTGGTAAGAGGGGGGTTGATCTTGAACCGAGCCCATCGTGCGAGCCGCCTTCGAGAAAGGGGACTCCGTGGGGTTCTCTGACAGGGGAAAAACGAAGAAAAGGTGAAGAACTCTCGCTCAAGAGGGGATGTTGGTCACCGAAGATTAAGTAATAAAAAGTGAGGGGGGATGGGTTGTCACCTGCAGACGGAGATAGAGGATTAAGGGGGAAAAGGTCCAGTTCTTACTCATGGGAGATCTCATGATGCCAAGGGTGAGTGGACGCGACTGCAGAGCGGGCAGTGTCTTGAAGTACAGCTCCCTCGTGGGTGGGAGAGGGACGCCCTATTCGTTTGGCGGATCATAATTTCCGAGTACTAAATCTGACGTGCAAAAAAAAAGTCCGCGTCGGCCGCAGTTTCCATTCAAAAAAACTACACCTTAAAAAATCCGTAAGGCGCTAGCTTGTTCAACCACCAAAATTTGCGCTGGGAACATTTCCATAGAGGAAAAACACAAAAAGGAGGAGGGGAGGGAATATGCGGGATTGGAATAGGGATGGTGACCGCGGGAAGACCAATATTTAGGGGTGCGAAGACCTGAAGGGGGATGTTCGGGAGGGGGGAAACTTGGAAAACTTTGAGGGGAAAGGCAACTGGCCCTGTAGGGAGCTTTGAAACGGACAAGGGGGGAACACACGCGTTGCAGGGGACCTCGTCGCGTAGAAGTCAGTTGCAGAGTGGCACACAAACAAAACTGGAGCAAAAATTTCTGACGGATTTGTGAACGAAATGCAGAGTAATCCCCGCGAAAAATAGTGCGATGGAAAGGAATTAGCTCTTCTCCAAACACGGACCCTTAAAAGATTCGATGACTGGATCGCTAACGATTTTGCAAGCGAAGAAAATAAAGCCCCTCACGGATTAAAGGTAAGACTAACTGGGAGCAAAGGGGAGCACAGACAAGACGAGTTCCAGTAGGGAAAAAGGGGCCGGCAGGGAGCGAAACATTTAGTGACGGGGATTCCCCAGGAAGCGGAAAGGGAAGCGAAGAAAGGAAATTGGGAACGGGGGAAAATCGCAAAATCAAACAAATCCGCTGGGCCATGACACGGAGGGTTCTCGGTCTGAAAGCGTCAGCACGTCGAGGGGGATGGGCCTGGAAATCTGTTCAAACCGCGTTTTTGAAAGTGAAGGGAGGACCGGAGCAAACCATCAAAAAAAGGTCCTACGACTTGATCAACCGCCACGGGGGGGCCTGGGGGCGTGCACAAAACGTCGTCGCTCGAAGCGCGCAGGAATGTGTCGGGTAGGTGCAGGTGTTGAAGAGCGTTTAGAGGGACGTCTTGAAGGGGAATGATACAGTTCGGGGGGTGTCAAATCGCAAGATGAAAAAGACACAAGTAGAAAGAGGAGAGAGGAGTAGACGTAAGGTGAGGGGAGAAAAGAACGGTGGTATGGGCGGAGAGATGGAGGTGGGACGTGGGAGGAAGATATGAATAGGAAAAGATGTATCACAGAGATAGAATAGAGAGTGAGAAACATGAAGTAAGAGAGGTGCGAAAGGATAAAAGACAAGGGGTGGGGGAAGATTAGAGAGCGGGGAGGGGGGGTAACCGACGAGAGGGCAATTGGGCTTCAGGGGGGGGAGAAGGGACGTGGGGTGTAAGGAAAGACCGTAGCGGTTGGTGCGGGATGAGAGTGTTCTAAAGGTAAAAGGAAGACGAGAGGGAGGGGGAGGGGGGGAGAGAAGGGAAGGAAGGTGATGGAAAAAAGGAATAGGAGTACATGGGAGGGAAATGTGCGGAACGGGGGAGAGAGGGATACGTACACTTGTGGGATAAGGGGGCGTAAGGAGTATAGGGGGTGTAGAGGAGTAGCGCAGTGAGAGAGGCGGATAGGTGAGGAATTAAAGGGTGGGGGGGGCAAAAGTTAGGGGGTGAGAGGGGAGAACAACGACGTATGAGAAAGTGGAGAAAAAGGCGGGGGGGGCGGTGAGTAGGAACAATAGGGAGGAAGGGAAAGAGGAAGAGGGGAACATAGGAGGTATTGGAGTGTGGAGGGGGGGACGAGAGGGAACACTGGAAGAAGAGGAGAAAAAATCATTGAGGCGGAGGTAGTTGAAAGAGTGAGGGTGCGGGGTGGGAGATTACCGAAGTGCATAGCTAGCAAGGGGAAGAAAGTGTGTGGGCGGGGAAGAGCAGGGGGGTGAGACAAGCTGGGAGTATGGGTGTGGAGGGGGGAGGGGTGGCAAGGACGGGACCCGGAGGGTAGTGATGCAGGAGGCAAAGGAGGGAAGAGGATCGCGGAATAGAAGCAGGAGGAGAGGGGAGAGAAAGGTAATGGGATAAGCGGGAAGTATGAAATCCGGGAATCGGAGATGGGATGAGGAAGGGTTTGGATGGGGAGATCTAGAAGAGATGGGGGAGGACATAAAGAAGGGGGATCGTGGAGGACGGTAGGGGGGGGTGGTTAGGGGCGCGTGAAAGAAAAAGAGTAGAATAGTGGGAGAGGGGTGGAAGAAGAAGTGGTAGGAGGAGGAGGGGCCCAGCAGGGAGCGGGTGGTTAGGATGGAGATGGTAATAGATAAATGGAGGGGGGAGTAAAAGAGGGATGGGTTGGGGGGGGGAGTGGTGGGGGTGGGGGGGGCGGGTGTGGGGGGTGTTGGGGGGAAGTTGTTTTGTAGGGGTTTGCGGGGGAGGGGGCGGGGGGGGGTGGAGGAAGTTGTGCTTGTGGGGTGGTTGGGGGGGAGCTTTTGTGGTTGGTGGTGGTGGGGGGTGGAGGTTGGGGGTGTGGGGAGGGGGTTTGGGGGGGATGGTGTTTAGGGGATAGGAGGAGGGGGGGTGGGTGGTGGTGTGTTTTGTGGTGTTGTGGATGTGTGTTGGTGGAGGGAAAGGGGGAGTCGTTGAGAAGACATGAGCTCTGCGTGCCTTCTATCGGGTTCTGTTCTCTGTGCTGCGTCGGGTGGGGGGGGAGCTGGGGGTGGTGTGGGTTGTGTGAAATCTGAAAATGGTGCTGGTGGTGGGCACGACCGCTGCATTGAGCGGGGGGGAGTGTGTGTACATGCGGAGGGGGGGGTTCTAGCGGGGATTCTGCTGAACACAACGTAGGGGGCATCTTCAGGTTCTCATTAGACTCATGTGCCACTGGCGGCGCGTTCGCCGGGCGCGAATTGGCGGCGCTGATAAGGGTGACCTTGAAGAGGAACCCGCGCGATTATGGAGAGGGCCAAGACGACTCAATTTTCAAAATTTTCAAGACACAAAAAAAAGTTGAAACTGGGTTTCGGGCGTAAGGGGCGAGAGTTCGAAACAGGGACAACGTCCTCCCTACAAACTATCTCAGTTGGCTCACGGGGGGCGGAATGGGGATTGGCCTGAGAAAGACGGGGGAAAAAAGCAAAGCGTTTCAAAACTAAGCTTCTGGGTTTGGGGCATTCTGGAAATCCATAAGAAAACGACGCCGGGCAAACATCGATTCTGGCTGTCGGGTAGAGGAGTGGGCAACAATGCACGGACGGCTCTGGTCCGGACTACCACCCTTTCAAGGAAGGACACACTCCCAGAACGTCAATTCTCAGGTATTCAAAAGTGCCCAGGCATCGCATGAGGGCCCAGTAGGTATTTGTAACAAACCGCCTGGTAAAAAAGCGGGAACGACGGAGGGGAAGTGGGTCATTTGCGCATCTTGCGAGGGCTGGGGTTAGCGGTAAAACATTGGGGTGAGTCGTCGACAAAAAATCGCTTGTAGGTGAGAAAAAAGAAGAAGTTAAAAAACGCAAGGAGGGGGACTTCGCTAGGTGCGCCAAGTATTTTGTGTCATCCCAGGATGGATAGGACCCATTCCGAGGTACGCTGGGGGGTTTGGACCGACCTCGAAATTCGGAGGGAAAGGGGGCAAGGAAGGGGCGGAAAAAGATAAAAACACGAACTGGGAGGAAAGTTTCAATCTAAACCAGTTTCCGCCCCGAAGGACTTGTGGGGGAAGGGCAAGAATGTGAGGGCGGGAAATGGGTAAACCGGTTCCCGGCGAATTTTAAGTCCTGGAAGGGGAATCAGCTTGCGGGAAGGTAGCAGCAGGAGTGTAGCGCGCATGAAAGGGGGGAGGAAAAAAACGGGGGGGGACGAATGCCTACGTGGAACATGGGTGCAACCGGAGAACGGCCAAGTTCAAGGTGATTTTCAGCTCGGGTTTGAATGATCGCCAGAAGCTGTCTACGTGATGCAGGGAAACGTCCAATGAACGGAGCTGCTACTGGGGCCTCTTCTTAAGGGGGATGGTCTAAGCAAGTTGGTATGAGACAGACATGGCCGAACGTTGTCGCACATGAGGGAGCTCGGGGAGTGATTTATTGTTTTCAAAAGGACTTGAGGTTGAAATCAAATACCTTATTCAGAGATTTCCCACTGGTTGATGGGGTTCTTAAATCGTCCTATAAGATGTCTTGGGTGATAAGGGGGTGGGGTAAACTGGCGGTCGGAAAATGGGGGGGGCTTCCGGGAAGAAAGATTAACGGGGAGAGTTTGAGGGAGGGAAGCGGATCTGTCTTGTGAGATGTCGGTTTCTTCGGGGATTTGGCTGATGGGACCAAGCTAAGCCTTTGAAGCACACAAAGTTAAAATCTCCCACAGGAACGACTTTGGTGCGAAACGAGCAGGACGCGTAAAGGGGGAGGCTGTCAAGACTTGTTGGAACCAACACTGCGCAATGTTCACCACACTGTGACTTGGGGTTGAAGCCTACTTCCAGGGGGGGAGGCCCTCGGCTTTTAATCCCCCTCAGGCACTTGGCGATAGCACTAAGGTCTTTAGCCATCAACCAACATTTGGGGGGGGGGTGTTGTTGTTGCTTGAGGGAGGGGGGAGTTGACAACATGCCGAAGCGCGCTGGCATGAGGGCGACGAAATAACTTCGCGGGGGGGGGGCTGGTACAGGAAAAAGGGAAGGATGCGAGATGTGGTCCCCTGTTTCTTTGAGACGGAACTTCCTCTAGGGCGAATGGGGGACAGGTAGAAGATGGAGCCGTAAAAAGAACGGGATCCCTTTGGCGGGGGGTACGTCCAAAAAAAAGAGAAAGCACGCCGGCAGTTCCATGTTTGGCGACCCGTGCTACCCGATTCAAAAGAAACGACTCGCGTCGCGCAAAGGAAGGGATGCAGCTTTCAAGAAGAGGGAAGGGGTGTACGAAATTGTGTTCGGGTGGAGAAAACGAGATTGGGTTACATCACTGACCGAGAAGGATGAAAGAGTCAGGCAGAGTTTTTCTCATAAAATAAAAAAGGCGGCGGTGTTGGACCACCCGGAACAGGCTGAAACCATATTTTGGGAAGGACGCTTTTGTGGTGATCAAAAAGGGTCAAAGGTGAAGGGGGAAACCGGGAAAAGGAACCGCGACAG
>Ga0179593_1516301_pt1 | contig 11945 bp, 21 predicted proteins | sample CZODoug2_1_08_16_FD_185931 | JGI IMG/M metagenome (GOLD analysis project Ga0179593, IMG submission 185931) | Vadose zone soil fungal communities from Angelo Coast Range Reserve, California, USA - CZODoug2_1_08_16fungal (PacBio error correction) | ecosystem: Environmental > Terrestrial > Soil >...
TATAACCCTTTGAACTGAGGGGATCCCGGCAGTGGGAAGAGACTTAATTTTAAGAATTTGCTGAAAGTCATGAAGACTCTCTGTAACGCTGTATGTAAGATTTGCTGGAATTTCGACGAATCCCTGCCATGTAGCCGCTGCATCCGCAGGGGGCTCGTCGGTGGGGAGGGTCGGGTGAAAAGGGGGGAATGGATCTTCACTTGAGGAGGCTCCGGCCAGGGGTAATTGTGTGTTGGCGCGGAAGCGCGTTTGCTGTAAGGCTTGTCCGCATCCCCGTCAAAGAAACCGGCTATTTTACGGGAGACAAAGGCCGAACGGAATCAAGAAGACAGAAAAAAATAAGCGTCGGGGTCCAAAGGAATGAGGCGGGCTGAGCGCGTAACACTAAAGTTTGTCTTTCAGACGAAAAACCTCGTTTTTCAGGTGTGGTTATACTTCGGGAGAATCAAAACGGTAGATGATGGCAAAGAAGAATCACAACTTCCGGAGCACCCGGGGATAACTCGCTCCCCGGTAAAAGGAAAGTTACCGCTCGCAGTCCGAGGCCATTGGTCCGAAAATTGGACGAGTTGTGCAGCCCTCAGTGGAAATGGCCATCCCTGAGGAGGGCTGCGCTAAGATGAGAAGGGAGAGCGGAACCACAAGGAAGAGGAGGGAGGACCGCGATTCTTCCGTCTCCAAAAAGAATTCTCTAAACAACACCACTTAGGAGAGAAGGGGTTGATTTTGGTTTAAAGACGAAGCCTCAAAAAGGCAAAATCGGGTTAAGCAGGGTGAACGGCAGCTTAAGCTTTGATTCGCCGGAGTAAGTCGACAGTCCCTATTGATAATGGCATCTCAACAACAAGTTGCTGTCCCAAAAGGGGGGGAAATTTCGGGAAAGTCCACCTGTAAGGGGTAACTTTGGAAAAAAAGGGAAACGAGTCAGGGCGCCGGAAGTTTGTATTCATCGCGCCAGATAGATGAAAAAGGACTGAGTCACCGGAGAAAGGCTTCAAAATATTGTCGAATGTGCGGATCCGAGACGCGGGAGGGGAAGCCGTTACGACGCGCAAAGAGCTAACGCCTTGCAGGGAGCCGATCGATTATTTTGTGGATTAGCGGAAGCTTATTCCGTGAGGGGGTGAGGAAAAGGAAGTCGGAGGACGGTGAATTGGGGAAACCAGCAACGCCAGGGGGATCAAAGAGGAGGAAAACCCACTCACCAATTGGAGGGGAGAAATAACAGGACACTAAGGAAGCCGTGTGGCCCACACAACCCCGTCAAAAAAAGCCTCAGAAAATACTGGGACATCTGCGCACATGAAGAGAGAGATGAACATGAGAAGTCGCTATTGAGAGTCCTCTGATTCAGTTACGAACTCGCAAAATTAAAACATGGAAAATAATGGCCTCATTTAGGGGACTAAAGGGGAGGAGAGGTCGTCACCAGAATGCGTCCTCAGGAAGAACAATAATCTGAAAGAAGGCCCTTTGGTCCAGCTTAAAAGGAGGGAGTTGCAAGACGAAACTAGACATGGATAAAGGTAGCTCCGAGCCTGAATTGCTACCGATGTCGAGTCCGTCTGGGGAAAAGAGGGGACCTTCCGGAATAGAAGAAGAGGGAACATACATGGAGGGAGGTGAATTTGAGTTGGGGGGGTTCGCCTTGACGGGCGACTTCTGGAGGTAGGACGCCGGGTCTCAAGTAAAAAAGGTGGAAAGTCTAAATGACAAAAGGGCAAGGACGATGTTGGGGGGGGAAACGATAAACAACATGGGAATCTTAACAATCTTTGGAGATCTAAGTCTCGCAGATGAAAGAGGTTGGAACGGGGGTCCAAATCAAACAAAGGTCCGAAAAGTGCAAAAGAAGGGATGGGCAAATAAAAGGAAAAACCATAAAAGGGTCGGACTATCAGGAAAAATGTGAACATTATCGTACGTGATGTCTGTTATGCGATGAGTAGATTTTTCGAGGAAACCGCTAGGACAGACGCAGACAGTAACGGTGGGGGGGAAGGGAGAGAGAAGCGACAAGGATGGACGACGACACCATCCCTGCTTTGGGGAGAAGCAGTGAACGGGCCCGGGTCAAGTAATTTCTGGCGCAAGGGATGACTCAGTATTTCCTTTGTTCCCCGGTGTTTTTCTCAGTGGAAGGGGTTTGGTTGCCGGGGGCTCTTAAGACCGGGATTGGAGGGCCATCGAATTAGCATAAAAAAAGAAATGGCGGAAAATATCGGACTTGCAACAGTTTGACCGGACGTTTGGGCCTACCCATGGCGGTTCGGGAAGAGTAAAGGGGAGGTAACTGAGTCAAGGGGGAGTTACGAAAAGCTCTCAAACCCTTGCATTGGAAAGGTGGTTGAGGCGATAATGGGGGAGCTCTACAAAAAATAGGGACGAGATATCTTCGGGGGTGAATAAAACTGTTTGCTATTGTAAGGTATGGGACACCGTCAGCGAATCCAATTGGAGAGCGGAGCAAATCGAGGCTGTTCCTCCGCCGGGTAGAGGGAAAATAAAAGTAGGTTGGAACGAAGGGACAGGAAGCAGGATGGGAGTCGTGAGGGATCCATCAGACATTAGGATGAACGCCCATATGGGTACCCGCGAACTAGGGGTTGCGGTCGGGGCTGAACCTACATTTTCCAAAAAATTTGGTGTTGTAAGAGAATGTCGCTGAGCAGGTGAAGAAGGTTAAGGGACAAGAATGAGGGATCGGGGAGAAACAAAAAAAAATGTGCAAGAACAGGGTGCAAATGCGCTGGGGGGAAAGGGCGCAGAATGGGGTCCAAGGGGGCCTAAAAGGAATTGAAAGGGGACTCAAGGTGAGGAGAGTGAAGTTAAATGGACGCGAAAACAAGTGATTGGGAGAAGACCCCTTTAAGAGAAAGGATTCAGAAGACGGAGGAAGGGAAAGGAAAGGGTGGGGAAGGGGGTGTCGTCACGAGATCGACATAGTAAGAATGCTTGGTCCAAAAAGGGGGGAAAAAAACGGGGGAATAACGTCCACCACGGAGTACAAGAAAAGTAACAAGTATCGGTTCGGGTGGACAGGGAGTTGATCAAACGACAGGTCCAAAAAGGTGGATTCCTCCGGCGTCACATCTCTATCTAAATTTACCGTCTGCTCGGAAGAAGACGGAGGGGGGGAAACGGTGCGTAAGAAAGACAAAAAAAATAAGGTTAAAAGAAGGGGAGTGGGAAAAGCAGATGGGGCTGGAGAGTGCGAGTAAAAAAAACTCAAAAGTATGAAACTTGACGCATGGACGCAAAAGGGGGACGCTCTAGAGATGAAAAAGTTGAAGAGAAGCCCGAAACATCACAGCTGGACCGAAGCGATGTCTAAGGGGCGAAAAGGGGAACTCTAAAAAGGCGGAGGGGCTTGATAATGTTACATAAGGGTGAAGGTTAGGAGCGGCTCGAAAGTCTGGAGGGGTTTAGGGGTTATCCACGAACTTGCAGCTACCAGCACCGAAGTGTAAAATCAAAAGCACTGAGCAAAGGGGTTAAAAGTCAAGAGGTAAATCCGTCCCGAACGAAAAAAAATACCATCAGTAGAGAAACCAACAGTTCGTGTCATCATAGTTAGGGAGGGGGGGGAAAAGAAGAAAGTCGAGAGTATAGGGGGGGGGAGTCTGGCTCCGAAAAAAAGACTAGGCATCTGAGAAGAAAGCTCTAACACCAAGAGGGAAGGATGGAGGGGTTGCAAGGTTGAGGTCCTGCGTCCAGTGGGAAGACTAATCAAGGGCGGCGGAACAATTTGTTGCGAAATTGAAAAGGGAAACATGAAGGTGGGAAGCCTTTTCTAGGAAAATTAATGGGCAAGAAAAGGGTCAATTGAAAGGGAATACAAAAAAAAAAAATGGAACAAAAGGAACTAAGACGATCTACAGGAAGTTGGGGGCGGTGACCTCAATCAAAGATTGGGGAAAAAGGATAGGACATAAGGGGGAAAACCGGAGTTGAGGAAACAGGTAAATAAGGAAAAGGGAAGGGGGCCCCTGCGGAAGGAGTCCGATTATGAAAGAAGGACGATGCCTCAGAAAATAAAAGGGACCGTTTTATGGGGGAACATTGGAAATACTCGGGGAGGGGATGGAGGATCGAAAGGGAAAGCACTGGCTGGAGGGATTTGCAAAAGAAGAGGGGCGAAAAGGTTTATAGTTGGCAAAGTGAAGAGTAAGGGTCAGGGAGAAAAGCCATGGTTGAAAGAGCTGGGTCCCTTCAACAAAAAACTGATAACACTCAAGGAGGGGGGCGGCCAAGAAGGAAACGGGAGAAGACAAGAAAGGACGCTAAAAAGATGGTAAAACATTAGGAGAGGCGTATGTCACTCGGGAAAATCCAACCCGTCAGGTTTAATAGGAGGGATGAGAGAATCCAAATGGAGGGGCTCTAGAAGAAACTTAAAAAAAGAGAGGAGTCAACTCAAGGGAAAAATTGTAAAGAGGGGGGGAAGGGAAACTCGTTGGGGAATTGGGGTTAATGGCCAGGGAAGGAAGAGAGAGAGAGGAGCGTGGAAAAAAAGAAACAAAATGTCCCCGCCGCAAGGAAAAAAATCAAAATAAAGAAGTATTATGGAGGGGGGTGTTTGGAAAAGAGGCGGAGAGAGACGTATGGTGGAGAGGGATCAAAGTTCGAAGGCGTAAATAAGAGATTGAATTGCTGAAAAGGGGTGAATGTAAACGGGAGGGAGCAAGACCAAGAGAGAGTTGATTAAAGGGGAGAGAAGTGGGGGGAACCGTAGGGGATGATCTACAGGGGAATCTTCTTGAGCCAAGGGGGACCCTTCCGAAAGGAAAGGGAGATGGGCGCCTTAGTACCGAAGGCTTCTCAGGAAGGGATTGTAGACGGACGAAGGCTTTCAGGGAGAGAAAAAAAGCGGGAAAGCGCCACACCAGCGAGCAGGCTACGTTCAAAAAACGCCCAGGTCACCCCCGCGAAAAGGAAAATGGACCAAAATGGGGAATATGGGAAAAAACATGAAAGACAATCCAGGGGTCCCACACGGAGGTGAAATCAAGTAGGAAGAGGGGACAAGAAAAAAGGCAATTAAAAAAACTTGGGATTCGAAGGAGTCTGGACAAGATGAATGAGATAGAGGGATCAAGGAGAACCGAAAGGAAAAGTACCGGAACTTAAAGAGGTTTGGTTGAAAAAGGGGAGATTCCTGAATGAAAACGAGGACATCTGGGGAAAAAAGGGACAAAAAGGGATCGAGAGGGCCAGGGGACTTTAAGGGAATTATGAGGAATGACCTATCGATGCAAAGGAAAGCAGGAGGACTCTGGGGGAAAAAGTCTCAATAAAGCATGCAAGGAAGAAGAGTTGCAAGGATGTAAGGACATCAAAAGGGACAGGAATGGAAACTGGAGAATGATGAACCCCCAAAAGGGTCCTCAAAAAGAAGTTAAGGGGGGGGGAACACCATAGAAGGGGAGAGAGGGGAATGCGGAATTCTTGGATTCAGGAACTCTCAAGAAGTCACGCAAAAAAGGCAGGTTGGGGAAGGGGGGTAATCCATAGAACAAACAAAAACAAGTCCTACACTTCTGGGGGAAGGGGGAATCACGGGGGGATAAATGTAGGAGGGGTAGAGGGGGGTGGGGAAGATGTACTCTTTGATCCTAATTGAGTTGGAAAAGGACGTGAGGGATGGGAAAAGAGGGTCCGGGAAAGGAATGGATAAAAGCAAACAGACATAAGGGGTATGAGAATGGACAGCTTCTGGATTGCAGTGATTAAGAACTTGGAAATGGTTTGGGAGAGGGAGAAAAGCATCGCCGGATGGGCGGGGGTCAAGGGGAACTTTTTAGTCGTGGGTAGCTGCTTGGAAGAGGGAAATTGGTGGAAGAGTAAATTTGTCTTACTGGAGGTGAAAAGGGAAGTCCCGAATAAAAAGAGTCAAGAATCGGCGGACCTAGAAGTGGAGAAAGGGGGGATTCACAAGGACCTTGAGAACTTTAACTCGGAGGAGGTCGCTTGAGGGGCATCAGTAAGAGGATGGACGACGGGTAGATAGGAGGTTTGGTGAAAAGGGCAAGAAAGAGGAATAAGGTCGAAAAAGGAAACTTGAATGGGAAAGGGATAACGTCTTTAGGGGGGGCCTACAAGATAATAAATGCAGGACTTGTGACAGACTGGCCAAAACCATTGAATTAGGGTTGTGGGGCCTCTTAGTAATCCTCAGATAAGAAAGGAGGGCTGGAGAAAAAATGTGCGAGGGGTTGGGGACATTAACGACTTGTAGATGAATTAAGGTTTGAACAAAGAAAAAAAGGTGAAAAAGTCTAGTAATAAAAAAAGTGGCAAGAGCCAGAACTTAGGAATTTATAAGGGAAATGTTTCGGACATATGAAAGACCCAAGTAACGATGTCGAAAACAACAAACAAGAGAAATGACTGAAATGAAGATTGAAAATGGGAGGGGAAATAGCCTCCATAGTAAGGGCTAAGTGGGGAGGAAAAGGGGGGGGTTGGGTGTCTTGAAGAAAATTAGGGAGTTCAAAGTAGGTCAAAAAAAAAAAGAAAGGGGGACAAATAGTACTAAGCTCCCAAAAAACGGAATTAGGAATGCCGTAAAGCTGGAAGGGACAAGTCAGTGGGATCAGGATCGCAACTTCGGAACGGAGAGTGGCTCGGGGTCAAGTCAAGAAGAGATTTTAAAAAAAGGTCGGGGCACATCCTACGCAGGACTAGGTGACTTGGACATCAGAGAGAGTTTGAAAAAAACACTAAAGTCGTCAAAATCGAATGAAGACTCTTTCACGATTGAAAAAAACAAATGGACACCATCAAGCAGAAAGGAAGTTTGTAGAACGGCAACGTGAAAACACAGATGTGGGCTTAAAACAGAGAAAAAGGTTCGAAACGGGGGGGGATCCTGTTCAATAGAGGTTGGTATACAAGAAGTAAAAAGAAAAGGAAAATTCTGACGTAGAGAAACATCTTGAAAGGGCAACTCGACAAAGAACACAACCGGGTTGAAAACTCATGGAGGCCCGGCATGCACTATCCTGGAAAAACCTAACAGACATAACAGAGGGCCAGAAGGATCAAAATTGAGTCTCCGTTACTTCAAAAGGGGTTTCAGATGAAAAACTTCGACAACAGGAATTTTCTGGGGAAATTGAAGACGAAGAAAATAAGAAAATAACCTGAAACCGAAGACCTCTAAAAGGTAAGTGGGGTATGAGGGAGATGAATTTTTTTCAGAGGCTTAAAGACGACGGAAGAAGAAGGACTTTGGGAGACGTACGATGAGTTGCCAATCAGTATTAGGTGTCCTCGAGGTGTTATGGAATCCCGGGAAAGCCTGAGGATGGAAAAGGTAACGTAAGGAAGGAAGCTGACGAATATGCTCACAATCGGTCGGTCAACTAGCCATGGGACGGGGGTTGGGCATCTCAAACAGTACTAAGTTGGTGCTTAAGCGGAAGCTCAAGAAAGGACAATTAAATTGTGTCAGGTTATTCCGGAAAGGACGGGGCACAAGGGGATGTTCGAAAAATCCGCGACGCGAACGAAGGGTAGTAACCTGGGGCAAGGAGGGGATCAAAATGATGGAAAAATAGACGGGGGGGGGGGACTGACTACGCAAGGAAACAATTGGGTAATGCAGTGCCTGGGGAAACAGACGAACCGTATGCGCGGGGTGAAAAAGGCGGAAAAGGTCAGGGGGGGAAAATTGGGGGAAAAAGGGGCTGTTGGAAGGAGGAGAAACGCTGAACAAGACAGGGTTCACTGGAAGCACAGGCCCGGGGACGAGCCAAAAACGACAAGAGAGCGAAAAAGTCTCGGAAAAATCGGGAGAAGGAGAACTTCGGGACGGCACGGACGACCAGCATAGACTAGTCTAGGGGAATCAAAAAGGAAAAAAAAACGCGGGAGGAGAACGGAACCTCATAATTGAACAGCATAAAACAGATGAAGACTCTGGAAATGATCACGCTAAGCGAGGAAAAGAAATTGCCGTGTAAGCTCCAAAATCAAAAGAAAAAAGAGGGAGTTGATTTTTGGAAGTACTATAGAGGGGTTGGGGGAAACGATTCAAAACTAGATTGATTCGAAAGGTCGCGGATCTCAAAAAAACACGCGGGCCAATTTCGGAGAATGAACGATAGATGGGGTAAAGGCCGGGGGGACGCGGTAGGAGGCGTTCAGGGAGAAGATAGGGGGGTTTTTCTCCATTCACAAAGAAACGAAGGGTCACCTAGAAAGGAAGAACAAGTCGCCTTCAAGGAAGGGGCCGAGACTGTGGGGTCCTCTCGTAATCCGTGTGCGGGATTGTGTGTTATTAACTTTGAGGGAAAATCAAACTCGAACACACAAGTGCAGGACCAGTCTCAAAAACTACAGAAATAAAATATACTAAATGGATCCAAGAGCGTAGGAGAAAAGTAAAATCGATCGTACAATCGGTGGGCGTAGTGAAGAAGGAGAAATTCTGGGGTCTCTTTAAACCCACGTGTGAGAAAGACTTTCAGGGAACCAAAAACAAGGATGTAACAAAATACAGTACCCATGGCAGGTGAGTTCCGGGAGGATCAATCATGGGATTGAGCGGAAAGGTAAGGATCAGAGAAAAGCTTATCATAAGAAAATGCCATAGTAAGATCAGGTCCCGAGAAAGGGGGAGTTGAAACCTGGTTACGTAAATTGTCGCATGTTATCACTTCGAAGGACTAAAAAACTGGAAAAGAAAATACGAAGCCACGATAAAAAAAGGAGCTTTTTGGAGGGACCTCAGGAAAGAGAAAGTCGTTGAGACAACCAAATGAAGAGTACATAATTCAGGGGCGACTGGAACCGGAGGAAGGCGAACATCGCCAACCCCCAACAGGAAATCGGTCGCAAGGAGACAGGTAGTTGAAAGTGGAATCCAGGTACTATGCTTCGGGCCATGTTGACGGAGGGATCTAGAAGAACCCATTCGGGGGGAAGGTTACTATGACCACCCCGTTAGAAAATCTGTGGTGCACGAAAATGATGGATTTTTGGGGAGGGACATGATCGGACTCGCGAGGCCCGGTGGTGGGAAGTACAGACGAAACGTCAGGGTGAAAGGTTATATGGTCGAGTTGCAGACCATAAGGTAGACTAGCAAGAACCTACGGGGGGGGCGGTTCTTAGAAAAGTTTACAAGCTGTCAAAAAGCCATTACTGAAAAAAGGTTAAGCGGGAAAGAGGGGTGATAGATGTGCAAGACCAGTGTCGCCAAGGGGAGTGGTCACGTGGTTCAAAATGGGAGGTAGTGAAGGAGGTCCGTAAAAGGTTCTATCTTAAAATGATGGAGGGGGGGGGAGAACTTCCCTTTTGGAATACAGAAATATGGAGCGAAAATAGCGGAAGTCAGAAGGTTTTTGAAAAGGATACAATAGGTCCTCTGAGGGGTACTTAGCAAGTAACCAGAAGTCCCGTACAGGAAGAGGCATTGAAAAAAACCGCGGGAAGAAGATCATAGGTAGAACTGTCAAGGGACTGAAGCTATCGAGTCGTGATCCTAGAATGACGGTGGAAGAAACCCATAGTACAATCTGACATTTGCAGAGGGGGTGGAAATTCTGGGAAAACGCTTGGGGGAAGACCCGGTTCAAAGAGGTCGGTTGTTGACAAGCCCCAAAAAAGGGTGAAAGCCTTGAGGTCATTACAGAACATCAAAATAAAAAATTTCCGTTCAAATCCGGGGAATGTCACGAGAGGGGGGCGGAAGGGAACTTGTGATCCTGACCCGGAAAAGAGGCGGAGTGGGAGGAGGATAAAACTTGCTAAAAAGGGCGCAGAAGAGGACTCCGCACGCGAAGCCTACAAAGCAACGTAACTGGGAGGGGAACTGGGGCACGCGGGGTAGTTTGAAAAGCCTTGGGTAGGGTAAGCAGTCATGAATAAGAGACGGGAAAGTTAAAATTCGACGAGGGAAAAAAGAAAAACTACCATGGGGGGGGGAAAACAGACCATCGATGAAAATAAAGTACGAAAGCGGTCAACTGAGGTGAGCACCGTAAATTGACTTGTAAAAGCATTTAAGAGGTGGTTGCACATCACAGGCGAAACGGGAGAACAGGAGTATGGAAAACAACCATCAACCTATAGATTTGCGTGTGGGCGGGCTCGCAAAATGACTAACGGAATAGTTTGAGGACAACCTCAGTACTTCAAAAAAAGTGGGGAAATATCAGGGCAACAGAAGAACTAAAGTAAAAAAGAAGATGGAGGAGGGTTCGGGACGCTTCCGGAGGTGACCCACATTTACTCACAACTTGAAGACCAAAAGAGGACCACCGCGAAAATGACCTTTGGGTCCCGACGTAAAAGGAAAGCCTGCAAAGGACGCTATGCGCCCGGACCAAAAAATTTTAAAAAAATATCCAATGAAGGGGGTCAAGTTGATACCAAAAAGGGGAGCAGGGACATAGTCTGGGATGGAAACCAGCAATCACTACAGTGACAGAAGAACATCACTAGTCAACCTGATTTCACCACCTCATAGCTCAACAACTAAAACCAGGGAACGACGCGCCTTCTGCCAGTGAAAAAAGGTGGGCAGTAAGGTCCAACGGTACGTCAGGGTGAAAGGGGTACTCGGGAAAGAACAAACAAACACGGGGAGAGTTAAGGCGCGGGGAAAACGCGACGGGACGCCTCCAAATTACGCAGAAGGATATTGTTGCCAAGAAGGATGGTGGATAGTTGGGTGGTTATCCTTCCGTAACTGACCTGTGTTTTGGGGGACAGTTGTAGGAGACAGCCTTATATGTAAGGGGGGGAAGTGAGTACGGAGGGGGGGACGAATTGGGAAAGGGAGAAGGGAAATGTTAAAAAAATCGTGCAAGAGGAGGGGGCGGGAAAGAGGGGAATCGCTGCAATGGAAAATTGGAAAACGCAAGCTTGGGAAACGAAGAAGAAAAATAGGATAGGTGTTCAAAGAAGCGAATCGACTGTAGATGGTGACAAGGGGGCATATTACAGAACAAAGGACGTACTAGTAGCAGGGGAGAATGGGGAAAGGGGAAGGGGGGGATTGTCCAAAAACTATTCATGTGTGAAACCGCAGACGTGACATAATGGGAAGAGGAGGACAGTGTGACGAGAACAATAAGGTTAGAAATCAACTGGAGGGAAAACCTATTGAGACTTAGTTTGAAAATTTGAGGAACGGCTGTCAAGGATCTGGGGCATTTTTATAAAGTGGGGCGGAGGCGGATCGGGGTGGAGAAAAAAATGGATAACGTATGGCCCCGCGGCAAAGTCGCGGCAAAGCATGTTTTCAAATCTGGGACGCCAATACAAACCGAAGGAAATCCCATAATTAATTCCGTCACATCCCTGATAAGGAACCAAATCACACCGGGGAGGCGAAGCGTCGTAACAAAGTGATTCTGTTTGTAGAAAAAAGGATAATCCAAAGTTTCGGGAAAGTTAGGAAGGGAAGCATCCAAAGACTTGAGTTCCCTAAATCCTGGGACCGAAACAGGGACACGCGCTACAATAAGGGAAACCCGCCGTCAAGGCGGAGCCTCGTGGCAAGTTGTTGAGAGAAAGCCTGAAGGAAGGGGGGGGGGAAGGAAGAAAGGGGGCTAGACGAGACGGCTTCACCCCGAACTCAGCCGTTGTAAGACTAACAAACAACCAGATTGTGGGGGAACGTAAGAGAGCGGGGACACGGAGCATCCTTGTTTGGGCAAAAGCGCGGGTGAGGGGTCTGACCCGGAAGACAGTCCAGATGAAACCTCAACGCTTGCACGAGGTGCGAAAATTGCCACCGTCTCTACGGGGTAGCTTTGGAAGAGCGGGATGGTGGGGAGTGATGAAGGCAGTAACGGAAAGGAAGCATAGGTAATGCTTGGGTAGAGAAGCAGGCCGAGTCGACCACCATGCTTGTCAATGTGGGGGGACTTCTGAGGGAGTGTTTGACAAGAAAAGAAACAAGTGGAGTGCGCCGATCGGAGTTGGTGGGC